>OBZV01000033.1_pt1 | contig 172191 bp, 97 predicted proteins | sample 1501581 | NCBI WGS metagenome assembly OBZV01 (sample SAMEA2580257, study PRJEB22360) | human gut metagenome | biome: human gut; feature: human-associated habitat; material: faeces | place: Denmark | collected 2008/2010
GCAACTAATTCGCAATGAAGTAGTTGCCTTATGTTTTTTATTTACTGAATATCCCTATTTAACGATAGAAGTCAGCGGATGCCGGTTGCCGGTCACATTATTCAAGAATGCTTTTGCCGAACCGAAATTCAGGAACAAGTCCAGACGGATAGGAAGATGGTTCAAATCGTCCGTCACAAAGAAAGTAATCACTTCCTTCTCTTTTCCTTTCTTATCATATTCAACTAATGAGAAAATCAGGCAACGGTAAGTCACTCCATTTTCTGCTTTTACATTTTCTTTACCGCGATAAATAAGCGTCTGTTCTTCCACTTTACGACCTGTAGCCATAGGGAACTTAATCTTATCTCCCACCTTATAATCTGCAGGGTCGTAAGAACGTGCCTGTGCCAGAATACTCAACATATCGTATATACAGCGGCTATCGCTAGCTTCAGATTCATCAAACGCTCCATCCCGGTAAGTACGCTTCTGATTGACCAGGCAAAGACCGTTCTTATAAGAAAACCAAGCCTCATCAACCGTATAACGTTTTCCCTCTTCGGCACCTTTACGGAAATAGCGTGGTTCCAGTTTTTCTCCAATCACACAAGTCAGTGTATCGCGCATCTTGAAAAAGAAGTCCGCCCGTTTACTGCCCAAAGCAAGCAGGTTAACCCGATAGGCTGGTTGTGAATGATAAGTAGTAGCATTCGTCGTCAGACTGGCAAGTCCGGCTTTCACCCAGACAAACTTCCAGTTAAAATATAAATCATACATTACGTGTTCGCCGGATTGAAACGCATCATTCTTCGCTTCACATTGGGCACTGGCAGGGAGGGCGAAAGCTCCCATCAGTAAGGCCACTAATCCGATAATAAAATTGCGTCGAACGCTAACGACGGCGGTTCTGACTATTTCGTTCCCGATCCTTTTTCTTCTTGTCTTCATCTGGTTTTTGTTTTTTAAGTTCATCCAGCTTTTGCTTATCCAGCGGAACTGCATGAATATCCCAACTTTGTTCTAGATCCCAGTTGGCTTTCGGCTCTAAAATCTGATTATAATAATACACCTCTTCGGGCTGCACCCCTTTTTCAAAATTACCGGTATCCCATTCACCATTTCCATTCCGGTCGTTAATCAACCGGGCGGAGTACTTACCGGGATTTAAGTAATAAAAGTCGGCATAACCTCCTTCCTCTACTCTTCTTCGGCGTACCACTTTATCCTGCGCATCCAACAGTTCAACGAAAGCATTAGGTTCCGCTCCCGTCACCACAAACGTGATTTTGGCATACTCTTCCAAACTACGCACCTTGAACCCTTGTTTTATTTTGTCTGTAAACAGTCCATATATACCATGGAATGCAGTCGAGTCTACCGAAAATTCATATTCCAGCGTCGGCTCCCAATCATAATACAGATTAAACCTCTTTAGATTCACAGAGTCCTGTTCAAAATCGAACGGTATATCTTTCCAGAGCGTATCTACCTTTTGCCGCAGATGGATGGCCGCAGTATCGAAACTGGCTATCGGTTCCTCAAAACTCAAAGAGATAGAACCATATACATCCATTGACGAAGGAGCACCGACATTTACCGGCAAGAATTTTGTCGGTTCGGGTTCATCCTCTTCACCTTTCTTTTTCTTCTTTTTCTTTTTGTCCTTATCCGGCTCCTCTTTCTTATATTTCTGCTTCGAAACGAGGTTGAGCGTATCTGTACGGGGCACTAACTGATTCAATGTATCCGTATAAAGATAAGTCAGGCTCATGGCCAGCGTATCTTGTTTAAAGAGCAGGGAGTCTTTTACCCAATAATGGATGGTGTCGTTCCGCTGATTCTTTTCGATAACAAAAGCATCCTTTTCATCGAAGTTTAAGCCTTTCAATACAGGCAAAGTATCCGCCTTACCAGCAAAATAGAACGTAAACTTCTGCGGAACCAGTCTTTCCGACTTGATAAGGTATTGCGAATAGTTGAGTTCTTTAAAGGCACGGAGGATAACATCATCCGGCAAATAATGCATATATTTCTTCTCAACAATCGTGTCATAAGTCAATGAATCCACCCAAGCCGTATCCATGCGGATACGTTCTTCCATACGAGGAATAATCAACGAATCATGGAAAGCGATCATCTCGCTCTTCTGATTAAAAGTGAAGTTCTGGTCGGCATCCATCAAACCGTAGATACGATACTTGCCGGGAGCTATACCCCGGATAGAGAAACGTCCACGGCTGTCTGTACGTGCCACACGGTCGAAAGGCAGTTTATTAAAAGCCGAATCGTTCAGATTGGAATGCAGTCCGACGAGCATACCTTTAATAGGCTCCAAATTAGAAGCATCGAGCATTGTTCCCGACACCTCCATCGTATCGATTTCCGTACCGGTAGAGAACGTAAATGCAAAATTCCCTAGCGGATTACCTTCATTATTGTCGACAATCGCATCCGAGAAGTCAATCGTGTAAGTAGTATTCGGCTTCAAAGAGTCGAGCAGGTTCACTTGTATTCTCTTGCCGGAAGCCTTTATCTCCGGTTGTTGTATCTGGGGAGGAGAAACAACAACTTTCTCGGTTGCTTTCTCCAACTTAATAAACTCATCAAATACCAAAGAAATTTTAGTCCTTTCATTATTCAGAGCACCCGCAGCAGGAGTACTACCGATGAAACGGGGTGGCGTCTCATCATAAGGGCCTCCGTCCGGCCGTCCAATACTGGCGCAGGAATATAACATAACTCCCAGCGTTACTACCGGAAGCACCTTGCGAACTATTTGCTTTATCTTTTGATTCTCAAATTGTAACATGCTGCAAAAATAAGGGTTCTTATTCAATAAACACCACACTTTCTAGCTAATTTATTAAAAAAGGAAAGGGTGACATAAGGTAATAAACAATATTTGCGACGTTTTTATTTCTTTCTCACTAATAGATTTCGTTTTATTACCTAAAAAGATTACCTTTGTCACTTAATATTTTTTCGTTCCACTATAGTGTTCCGCAAAGAACACTATAGTTTCCCTTGCGGAGCACTATAGTGGGACGAGAGAGAAACTATAGTGGAACGAAATAAAAGTAGCAAGTGAAGTAAATCCGGATAGGCAAACGGATTTATCAATGTACCTACACAAAATAAATACGAATATGAGCATACATTATGACCTTTATGACACGCCTGACATTCAACAAACAGGCGACGCACAACCGCTTCATCCCCGCGTGGTATTCAAAGGAACCATCGACCAGGAAGAATTTCTAGACCGTGTACACAAATTCACAGGAATAAGTCGCAGTTTACTGGCAGGTGCTATGCAGTCTTTCCAAAACGAGTTGAGAGATCTGATTGCCAACGGATGGATTGTGGAACTGGGAGATATCGGATATTTTTCAGTGTCTTTAAAGGGGCCTCGTGTAATGAAGAAAAAAGATGTGCACGCACAATCTATTGAGCTGAAGAATGTCAATTTCCGGGTAGGCAGCCAGTTTAAGAAAGAAGTAGGCCAACAAATGAGGTTGGAACGTGGAGAATCGATGACTCGTCACCACGGAAAAGGGCACAGCGAAGAAGAATGCTTGACAATAATCAATGAACATCTGAACAAATATCCCTGCCTGACCCGCACCGACTATAGCCGATTGACAGGACACGACAAAAAACGTGCTTTGAAAGAACTGAATGCTTTTATCGAACGTGGACTCTTAATCCGTTATGGAACAGGCAAACAGGTGGTTTATGCAAAGAAAACAGAAAGTTAAGTTAAAATCATTTAGCAGAATTACCTAGAATTCCAATTCTGAACCGAACAAAAAAACAATAATTCAGTGTAGGGTTCTTTTTATATTAATCATATTTATACTGACTTTTAGTAAATCAGAACTATCTATGAAATTATAAAACAAGATTACTTGCTTTATCGATATTTATTACTACTTTTGTAACAGTTTCCTTTCATACATAGAAAGGAACATTTTATTTTTTATTGAGAACGGTTATTTATTGCATTCGACTATAAAAGATCGGCTAATTTTTTTCAACGAATGACAATGAGTGACAGGTCTCACGCACAATTTTGTATGTATAATTGTTATATACTCAAATGGGCGTGGGACTATCACTTATGTTGTTGAAGGGTCTTAGCCGATACCTTATAGTCGCATATAGTTGATAGTTTCCCACGCTCTCTTTTTTTAACCGCGCACCACAGGGAAATGATGCGGCAAACATAACAAAGATATGTACGATGACCTAAAAGAAAACATTATTCTATTAATGCAGCACCCCATCGCGCGCCGCCCTATCTCCAACTTATCAGATGAAGAACGAGAAAAAGCATCCTACCTGTTGAAGTATCTTTCAACTTTATCCGTTGATGAAAACTATACCTTATTAGATTACCTCCAAATGGCACGTCTTGAATATGCACTTGGAGAACTTGAGTATAGAACAACCAATGATGCAGAAAAAGTGATTCGCCATTTTAGAACTGCCCTCCAACACCTGGAGAAAGGAGGGTTCGATTTAAGCATCAATAAGTGGACAGAGTTAGTCAGTCTGCGGACCAAAGAAGATACGGAATAATTCAGATTCATAACCCTAACCAGTATATATAGAAGATAGCAAAGCGAAAAAGATTGCTTGTGCAAGTAGTCCTTTCGTGCTATCTTCGAAGAGGATGCCTTCCCTACCCCTGATATCCCAATATCTCAATTGGCATCCTCTTCTTTCATTTCACCACTCCATTTTTTACAGAACCCATATCGCGAGGATAATCCTTCAATCTACACCTTCACCCACAAATAGTCCTGCAGTGGAATGCCCCTTTGTAGGTTGGGGTGATATCCATCTTTCATGGTCAACTGACGGAATGCCTGCAACTGAACTTGTAGGGTGTTTTCAGAGAAACGTATGGTCAATAATCATTCTGCTTATCTTCAATAACCATTTACCTTATTTATATCCAAAATATATACTCTCCCCTTATTATTGCCTTGAGCTATTAATAACTCTTTTTGGGAGAGCAATCGTAAAATTCTTTTCGTTGTTGACGAGGAACATTGAAGAAACTTTGTTGCTGTAGCATTGTCTACCCGACCATGAAAAAGAAGATAATTGGAAAGTTCCTCTAATTTTTCTCTATCAATATCGGTCAATATATCGGCCAACATATCGGTCAATATAATGTTTTTATCGGTCATTTGAGCACCCTTATCGGTCAATGCATCTCTTTTATCGGTCACAGCATTTTCAATTTCCACTTTACCTTTTCTATCACGACGGATGATAGTAGTAAATTGATTACCTGCCTCATCATTGATAAACTCGATATTAGTTTCTTCTTTCATGGCACGAATGATACCGGTACCAAGCCCACGGTAGAGCATGGTACGAGTGCAGAAAATGGCAATAAGTGTATTACGTTGAGCAGTGTTGCCCAACTTTATATCCTCTATTGTGAGGCCATCGGGCAATGCCCCCGGACTAATAATTTCAATACGATTATCGAAAATGAGCAGACGAATAGGAGCTTGCTTTATGTACTCGCGGTGACAAAGAGCATTCTGAAGGATCTCCTCCAAAGCAATCTTCGATATTTCGAGCCGTCCTAAACTATTAAACGATTGTCCTGCCTGCACATGATGCAGATTTATATCTAAAAAATGCATAGCTTGATCGAAAAGTTCGGGAATGGTACCTTCCAAATCTTTACTGTCACGGTACTCTGTACCACCCATTTCATTACCATAGAAAGCTACTGCCTTAATATTGAAAGCGGGCTTGAATTGCTGCGGATGGCTACCAAAATATAGCAGCCCCGCTAAGGTTAGCATACCATTCTTGTCGGCAATACGAAGGTTAGACATGAGTTTCGAATAAGGTACATCAAAATCATTACGACCTTTACCGTATACCTTTTGCAAATAACGATCTATCTTCCGGTCTTCAAGGTCGGCAAGCGAAGTGCCTGCCACTGGGGCCTCATCAGGGTTATAGATCCGCGAAGCACTGAACAAACGAAGAATCTCGCTATTCTCGGTGATACGCCGTTTATCAGCACCTTGTTTCACCCAAATATTATTATTCAAGTCCTTATAAGGTTTCGAGATACCTTCATTGATATGTATAGCCAAAATATTCTTTCCCTCAAGTTGTAACACTTCAGTTTGCAGATAAAGTGTGGGACGCACTTGTTCGTTAGCGGTATTGCCCACCTCGCGACTGATGGTTTGAATTTCATCGTAAGTGAGACCGACGATTTCACCCGTTTTATCTTCAATGCCTACCAAAAGTGTACCTCCTTTACTATTGGCAAAGGCTATCAATTCAGAAGCCAAAGCTTTCTGCCCTACAAATGCTTGTTTGAATTGCAGGGTACTGGTCTCACCACATTTAATAGCGGCAAGCCAATCTTGGCATTTATGCTGCGTGTCGTTCATACATCTTTATTTTCTCTTACTATTCAACATTTCTCTATGACATTTTACAAGTGTACCAGGACGGAACTCCTCCACTTTCAAAAAACAATTGTAATTTTTTCTTTAGACTCATTGTTACTTGAGTCTCTCTAGTCTTCCACCACTTATATTACACTTGCAAAAATAATTGTTCCATCTGATTATTAGCAATAAATATTCCTTTAAAACGAATTTCGAATCAAAATAATTGTTTCAATAATCATTTTTTTGTTTTTCACAGACATTTCCGAAGCATAAGAATTATGCCACGTTCTTTACCTATTAATTAATTTATGAACGCACAATTCTTTTTTAGCTTGGCCATGAATTTCGGAAACCATACCTTTGCGTCGTGATCACAAAACAATAATAAAACAGATTAACTAACTATTAAAAAAGAAAGATTATGGCACTAAAGTATGTTGTCAAGAAAAGAGTTTTCGGTTTTGACAAAACAAAGACTGAAAAGTATGTAGCACAAAATGTAATTACCAATACGGTAAATTTCAGAGACTTATGCAAAGAAGTATCCATGTTCGGCATGATTCCGGAAGGTGCAGTGAAACACGTGATTGATGCGCTGATTGATGCATTAAATACGAACCTTAACAAAGGAATATCTGTGCAATTAGGTGATTTCGGATGTTTCCGTCCGGGCATGAACTGTAAAAGTCAAAATGAGGAGAAAGATGTGGATGCCGATACCGTTCGGCGAGTGAAAATTATATTTACTCCGGGATATAAATTTAAGGATATGCTGGATAATGTAAGTATTTACAAAACGGAAGGAAATGGCGGCAGCACCTCTTCTGGAAATGAAGGGAGCAATAAACCAGAAAATCCGGATGAAGGCGGTAGCGGCGAAGCTCCGGATCCTGCAGCATAGCGTATGAGAGCTATACAAGACATGAGTGATATGTACATATAAACAGCGTATAAGAGCTAACTAATGTAACAGCCCATTTTTATTAACGTGAGATACTTTTCCCACCCTAGGGGAAAACAGTATCTCACGTTTTTTTACGCACCAAAGTCAGTAAAATACTCTATTTTCTAGCTAATTTATTAAAAACGAACCCTAATTGAATGATAATTAGCCCTCCACTGAATAAAATATTGCCTATCTTTGACTCCCGAAATTCAAACCTAATACAAAAAAACCCATGAAGAAACAACTACTCTCTTGCTGCTTGGCTGCATTGGGACTGACAGCAATTCAAGCACAAAGCTTCAATGAGTGGAAAGACCCGGAAGTGAATTCCGTAAACCGCTCCGCTATGCACACTAATTACTTTGCTTACGCATCGGCTGATGAAGCTAAAGCCGGCATCAAAGAAAATTCAACGAATTTCATGACCTTGAACGGTCCGTGGAAATTCAACTGGGTGAGACATGCAGATGCACGCCCGACTGACTTCTATCAAACTAATTTCAACGACAAAGGTTGGGACGACCTTCAGGTGCCCGGCGTTTGGGAATTGAACGGTTACGGTGATCCTATCTACGTCAACGTAGGATACGCCTGGAGAAGCCAATTCAAAAACAATCCTCCGCAAGTGCCGACAGAAAACAATCATGTAGGCTCTTACCGGAAAGAAATCATCCTTCCCGCCGACTGGAAAGGCAAAGAGATTTTTGCGCATTTCGGTTCGGTAACTTCCAACATGTACCTTTGGGTGAACGGACGTTACGTAGGGTATAGCGAAGACAGCAAACTGGAAGCCGAATTCAACCTGACCAACTACCTGAAACCGGGTAAAAACGTGATTGCTTTCCAGGTATTCCGCTGGTGCGACGGCAGTTACCTGGAAGATCAGGACTTCTTCCGCTACTCCGGCGTAGGACGTGACTGTTATCTTTACGCACGCGACAAGAAATATATCCAGGATATTCGCCTCACTCCAGATTTGGACAGCCAATATAAAGACGGTACGCTGAACATAGCCGTCGACCTGAAAGGAAGCGGCACAGTAGCTTTGGACTTGACAGATACGCAAGGTAACAGTGTAGCAACTGCCGACCTGAAAGGCTCCGGCAAATTAAACACTACCCTATCCATCTCCAACCCGGCTAAATGGACTGCCGAAACACCTAATCTCTACACGCTGACCGCTACACTGAAAAACGGCAACAACGTAGTAGAAGTAATTCCCGTTAAAGTAGGATTCCGCAAGATTGAGCTGAAAGGCGGACAGATACTCGTCAACGGACAACCGGTACTCTTCAAAGGAGCCGACCGTCACGAAATGGACCCGGACGGCGGTTATGTCGTTTCTCTCGAACGTATGTTGCAGGATATCAAAGTGATGAAAGAATTGAATATCAACGCTGTGCGTACCTGCCATTATCCGGACGACAACCGTTGGTATGACCTTTGTGACCAATATGGTCTGTATGTAGTGGCCGAAGCCAACGTAGAATCTCACGGAATGGGTTACGGCGATCAGACACTGGCAAAGAACCCGAGTTATGCTAAAGCTCACATGGAACGTAACCAACGCAATGTACAACGCGGATACAACCATCCGTCCATCATCTTCTGGTCACTGGGTAACGAAGCCGGCATGGGACCGAACTTTGAGAAATGCTACACTTGGATTAAGAACGAAGACAAGACACGTGCCGTACAGTATGAACAAGCAGGAACCAGCGAGTTCACCGATATTTTCTGCCCGATGTATTATGACTACGACGCTTGTATCAAATATAGTGAAGGTAATATCCAAAAACCGCTAATCCAATGCGAATATGCACACGCAATGGGTAACTCACAAGGCGGATTCAAAGAATACTGGGATATCATCCGTAAATATCCGAAATATCAGGGTGGATTTATCTGGGACTTTGTAGATCAATCCTGCCACTGGAAAAACAAAGACGGAGTAAATATCTATGGTTATGGCGGCGATTTCAACAAATACGACGCTTCGGACAACAACTTCAACGATAACGGTTTAATCAGCCCCGACCGCGTGCCTAATCCGCATGCTTATGAAGTGGCTTATTTCTATCAGGATATATGGACTACTCCTGCGGATCTTGCCAAAGGTGAGATCAATATCTTCAACGAATATTTCTTCCGCGACCTCTCTGCCTATTATATGGAATGGCAATTACTGGCAAACGGGGAAGTAGTGCAAACAGGCATCGTGTCCGACCTGAAAGTTGCGCCCCAGCAAACTGTGAAAGTGCAAATTCCGTTTGACGTGAAGAATATCTGTCCTTGCAAGGAATTGTTGCTGAATGTGAGCTATAAACTGAAAGCTGCCGAAACGTTGCTGCCGGCAGGAACGACTATCGCTTACGACCAGTTAAGCATCCGCGACTACCAAGCACCGGAACTGAAACTGGAAAATCAACAGGCTTCCAACATTCCGGTTATCGTGCCCAGTATTTTGGACAACGACCGCAATTACCTGATTGTGAAAGGTGAAAACTTCTCTATGGACTTCAATAAGCACAATGGTTACCTTTGTCGCTACGACGTCAACGGCATGCAAATGATGGAAGACGGCAGCGCACTGACTCCTAACTTCTGGCGTGCACCGACCGACAATGATTTCGGAGCCGGACTGCAACATAAATACGCTGCATGGAAGAATCCTGAACTGAAACTGACTTCTCTGAAACATGCTATTGAAAACGATCAGGCAGTGGTTCGTGCAGAATATGACATGAAGTCGATAGGTGGAACATTGTCACTGACTTATACTATTAATAATAAAGGTGCAGTGAAGGTTACTCAAAAGATAGTGGCAGACAAGAGTAAGAAGGTTTCTGAAATGTTCCGCTTCGGTATGCAAATGCGTATGCCTGTCAACTTCAACGAGGTAGAGTATTACGGCCGTGGCCCGGGAGAGAACTATGCTGACCGTAACCACGGAGCCATGTTAGGCAAATACCGCCAGACGGTAGAAGAACAATTCTATCCTTACATCCGCCCGCAGGAAACCGGAACCAAAACGGATATCCGTTGGTGGAGACTTCTGAACATTAGTGGTAACGGATTGCAATTCATATCGGATGCTCCTTTCTCTGCTTCCGCCCTGAATTATACCACCGAGTCATTGGATGACGGTGACGGTAAAGATCAACGTCACTCACCGGAAGTAGAAAAGGCAGACTTCACCAATTTCTGTATCGATAAGGCACAAGCGGGGCTTGCTTGTGTGAACAGTTGGGGAGCTATACCACTGGAAAAATACCGTCTTCCTTACCAAGATTATGAGTTAAGTTTTATTATGACTCCTGTATATCATAAAATAAAGTAAAAAACATAGTTAAAAAACACGGTATCAGAGAACAAAAATACCGAATTTAAAGTACTTTTGCAGCCGGAAACTAATTTAATCGAATTAGTTTCCGGCTTTTTCTTCCTTAACCCCCTTAATCTATATGGACGAACAGCACACTGGCAACAAACGCATTAAATTAAAAAACAGATATTTATAAGTATGAAAAGTAGAATTGTTTTATTTGCATTTTGCGTAGCCCTTTTGTCGAGCTGTGGCAATAAGGACAACGGAACAGGGAAAGATCCTGAATATGCAGTACAAGAGTTACAAAAGACGACTGCTGATTTAACAACAGCCTATCCTGCGACTATTAGAGGTAAACAAGATGTAGAAATCCGTCCACAGGTATCAGGATTCATTACGAAACTATGTGTAGATGAAGGAGCAACTGTTCGCAAAGGACAGGTGTTGTTCGTTATCGATCCTACACAATATGAAGCAGCAGTGCGTACCGCAAAAGCTGCCGTTGCTACTGCTGAAGCTGCTGTCCGCACTCAACAGATGACAGTGGACAATAAGCGTGAGCTTAACAAGAAGAACATCATCAGTGACTACGACTTGTCGATGGCAGAAAACTCATTGGCACAGACTCAGGCGCAGCTGGCACAAGCGAAAGCACAGCTCACCACGGCTCAGCAGAATCTCTCTTTCACCCAAGTGAAGAGTCCTTCTGACGGTGTAATCAACGATATTCCATATCGTCTGGGAGCATTGGTTAGCCCTTCTATCTCTACTCCAATGACTACGGTTTCTGAAATCGGTGATGTATATGTTTATTTCTCCATGACGGAAAAAGAACTGTTGGCACTCACAAAATCCGGTAGTTCACTGAAAGAAGAAATCAGCAAAATGCCAACCGTGAAATTACAACTGATTGACGGTACCATCTATGACGTGGAAGGAAAAGTAGATGCTATCACAGGCGTAATCGACCAGTCGACCGGCTCTGTAAGCATTCGCGCCATCTTCCCCAACAAAGGAAATGTACTGCGCAGCGGTGGATCGGCAAACGTAATCATTCCTTATCTGATGGAGAATGTAATCAACATTCCGCAGACAGCCACTCAGGAAATTCAAGACAAGAAGTTCGTTTACGTCCTGCAACCGGACAACACTGTGAAATATACAGAAATCACGATCTTCAATCTGGATAATGGCAAACAATATCTGGTAACTTCAGGATTGAACGCTGGGGATAAAATTGTAATCGAAGGTGTACAAACCCTGAAAGATGGCATGAAAATACAGCCTATCACACCTGCCCAGAAAGAAGCAAACTTTCAACAAGCAATGAAAGACCAACATGATGGCAATTTAGCCACAGCTTTCAACTAATAATTAGATGATTATCGTATGAAATTAGATAGATTTATTAACCGCCCGGTACTATCAACCGTTATTTCAATTGTGATAGTTATTCTGGGTGGTATTGGGTTGATGACACTACCTATCACCCAATACCCGGACATTGCACCTCCTACCGTATCGGTAAGAGCCACCTACACGGGTGCCAGTGCATCAACCGTATTGAACTCCGTGATCGCCCCGCTAGAGGAGCAAATCAACGGTGTGGAAAACATGATGTACATGACTTCTACTGCATCCAACACCGGTTCCGGTGATATTTCCATATACTTCAAGCAGGGAACTGACCCCGATATGGCAGCGGTGAACGTACAGAACCGTGTTGCCATGGCACAGGGATTATTGCCTGCCGAGGTTACCAAGGTCGGTGTGACCACGCAGAAGCGCCAGAACTCTATGTTGATTGTATTCTCTCTGTATGATGAGTCGGATACATATAGCGACGCTTTCATCGAAAACTATGCCAAGATCAACCTTGTTCCTCAGGTACAACGTATCCAGGGTGTAGGTGATGCTAACGTATTGGGTCAGGACTACTCCATGCGTATCTGGCTCCGCCCGGATGTAATGGCACAATATAAATTGATCCCCAGCGATGTATCGGCAGCCTTGGCTGAACAGAACGTAGAAGCTGCTCCGGGACAATTTGGTGAACGTAGTGACCAGACATTCCAGTATACGATCCGTTACAAAGGTCGTCTTCAACAGCCCGAAGAGTTCGAGAAGATTGTTATCAAATCTCTTCCTGATGGTGAAGTGCTTCGTTTGGGCGATATAGCAGAAATCCAAATGGACCGTCTGGGATACAACTTTACCAATAAGGTAAACGGTCACAAATCCGTAACCTGTATCGTTTATCAGATGGCAGGAACCAATGCTACGCAGACTATTACCGAGATTCAGAAATTGCTCGACGAATCTGTAGAAACTCTGCCTACCGGTCTGAAAATCAATGTTTCACTAAATGCCAACGACTTCTTGTATGCTTCTATCCACGAAGTTGTGAAAACATTGATTGAGGCATTTATCCTCGTGTTCATCGTGGTTTATATCTTCTTGCAGGACTTACGTTCTACGTTGATCCCAACCATTGCCATTCCGGTAGCTCTTATCGGTACATTCTTCCTATTGACATTGATTGGCTTCAGTTTGAACTTGCTGACCCTCTGTGCCATGGTGCTAGCCATTGCGATTGTGGTCGACGACGCCATTATTGTCGTCGAGGGTGTACATGCCAAGCTCGACCAGGGATACAAGTCTGCCCGTCTGGCATCTATTGATACGATGCACGAATTGGGAGGCGCTATCGTATCTATCACACTGGTCATGATGTCCGTGTTCATCCCGGTAAGTTTCATGGGTGGTACAGCCGGTGTATTCTACCGTCAGTTCGGTTTGACGATGGCTATCGCTATCGGTTTGTCGGCATTGAACGCCTTGACATTGAGTCCGGCACTGTGTGCTATATTCCTGAAACCTCATGACGAAGAACATGAGAAGAAACAAACATTCGTTACTCGTTTCCACAAATCATTCAACGCTGCTTACGATTCTATTCTGAAAGGATATAAGAAACGCGTACTTTTCTTTATACAGAAAAAGTGGTTGTCAATGGGTATAGTAGTTGCATCTATCGCTCTATTGGTGTACTTCATGAGTACCACTCCTACCGGTATGGTGCCTAATGAAGATACTGGAACCCTGATGGGTGCTATCACATTGCCTCCGGGAACTTCACAGGACGAGGCTGAAAGAGTATTTCAGCGTGTGGACAGCCTGATTGCTTCCGACCCGGCAGTAGCTTCACGTACCATGATTTCCGGTTTCAGCTTTATCGGCGGTCAGGGACCCTCTTACGGTTCTTGTATCATCAAACTGAAGAACTGGGAAGAACGTTCCATGATGCAGAATTCCGACCTGGTGGTTGCTACTCTGTTTATGCGTGCGCGGAAAGTTATCAAAGAAGCACAGGTATTGTTCTTTGCGCCTCCTATGATTCCGGGTTACTCGGCTTCCAGTGATATCGAGTTGAATATGCAGGATAAGACCGGTGGTGATCTGAATAAATTCTTCGATGTAGTAAACAGTTATACACAGGCTTTGGAAGCACGTCCGGAAATCAAATCCGCAAAAACGACTTTCAACCCGAACTTCCCTCAATATATGATTGATATTGATGCGGCAGCTTGTAAGAAAGCAGGTATCAGTCCTACTGATATCCTTACTACTATGCAAGGATATTACGGTGGTCTGTATGCATCCAACTTCAACCGTTTTGGTAAGATGTACCGTGTAATGATTCAATCCGACCCTCTTTCACGTAAGAATCTGGAGTCACTGAAGAACATCAAGGTACGTAACAACCAAAACGAGATGGCTCCTATCGGACAGTTCATCAGTGTTGAAAAAGTGTATGGCCCGGATATTATCAGCCGTTTCAACCTTTATACATCTATGAAAGCGATGGTTGCTCCGAATGACGGTTACACTTCCGGTCAGGCATTGCAGGCTATTGCAGAAGTTGCACAGGAAAATCTACCTACCGGTTATGCCTACGAATTAGGAGGTATGGCACGTGAAGAGGCACAAAGTAGCGGTAGCTCCACAGGTTTGATTTTCTTGCTTTGTTTCGTATTCGTTTACCTATTGTTGAGTGCGCAGTACGAAAGTTACATCTTGCCGCTTGCGGTATTGCTTTCTGTTCCGTTCGGTCTGTTGGGTAGCTTCCTGTTTGTCAACGGAATGAGTGCTATCGGCAGTATATCGGCATTGAAGATGATTCTGGGTACGATGTCAAACAATATCTATATGCAGATCGCGTTAATCATGTTGATGGGTCTGTTGGCGAAGAACGCCATCCTGATTGTAGAATTTGCCCTTGACCGCCGTAAGATGGGTATGAGTATCACATGGGCAGCCGTATTGGGTGCCGGTGCTCGTCTCCGCCCGATTCTGATGACATCATTGGCGATGGTAGTCGGTTTGCTTCCGTTGATGTTTGCCTTCGGTGTAGGTGCCCACGGTAACCGTACGCTGGGTACAGCTTCTATCGGTGGTATGTTAATCGGTATGATTTGCCAGATTTTCATCGTTCCTGTGTTATTCGTAATCTTCCAGTACTTACAAGAGAAGTTTAAACCGATGGAATGGGAAGATATCGATAATGCGGATGCTGAAACAGAAATTGAACAATACGCTAAATAAAGAAATTCGATATGAAGAAACAGATTCTATATATGTTGTGTGCAACTGCTCTCCTGAGCAGCTGCCACATCTATAAGTCGTATGACAGACCCGAAGACATTACTGCTTCCGGCCTGTATCGCGATCCGGTAGCGGATAATGATACACTGGCTTCGGATACAGCTAATTTCGGAAATCTGCCGTGGAGAGAAGTCTTCACCGACCCGCAACTCCAGTCACTCATCGAAACAGGACTGAAACAAAATACGGACTTGCAGAATGCAATATTGTCTATCAAAGCAGCACAGGCTCCATTACTCGCAGCAAAACTTGCTTATGTTCCAGCTTTGTCTTTGTCTCCGCAAGGAACCATCAGTAGCTTCGATCATAACAAGGCTACCAAGACTTATTCACTTCCGGTGACAGCCAGTTGGGAACTCAGTCTTTTCGGTGGTCTTCTGAATGCAAAGCGGGGAGCTGACGTAGCCGTTAAACAGGCTAAGGCCTACCGCCAGGCCGTCCAGACGCAGATCATAGCCAATATTGCTAATATGTATTATACGCTGTTGATGCTTGACCGTCAACTGGAGATTACCAAGCAAACGGCTGAAATTTTGAAGCGCAACGCAGAAACGATGGAAGCTATGAAAGACGCAGCCATGTATAATATCAATTCGGCAGGCGTTGAGCAGAGTAAGGCTGCCTATGCACAAGTGTTGGCTTCTATCCCCGACATCGAGCAAAGCATTCGTGAAGTAGAGAATTCCATTTCTACTCTTCTCGGTGAAGCTCCTCAAAGTATCAAACGCGGAGTGATCGAAAAACAGGTTCTGCCATCTGAATTCTCAGTGGGAATACCTTTGCAGCTGTTATCCAACCGTCCGGATGTGAAAGTAGCCGAAATGGCATTAGCCTCCGCCTACTACAATACAAACTCTGCACGTTCCGCTTTCTATCCACAGATTACGCTTAGCGGTTCTGCCGGATGGACAAATAGCGCAGGTTCTGCCATCATTAATCCCGGTAAATTCCTAGCTACTGCAATCGGTTCATTAACACAACCATTGTTCTATCATGGAGCTAATATTGCCAAACTGAAAATGGCTAAAGCGCAGGAAGAACAAGCGAAATTATCTTTCCAACAAGCCTTATTGAATGCAGGTAGTGAGGTTAGCAATGCGCTAAGTTTATACCAAAAGACCAGTGAAAAGGTAGAATCTCGCCAAATGCAGGTAGAATCTGCTAAAAAAGCTTCGGAAGATACAAAAGAATTGTTTAACTTAGGGACCTCAACCTACCTGGAAGTATTGTCTGCACAACAGTCTTACCTGAGCGCACAAATCTCTCAGGTTTCTGATTGCTTTGATCGCATGCAGGCAGTAGTAAGCCTTTACCAGGCACTGGGTGGTGGAAGAGAAGAATAACTTTAAACATATACTATTATGATTAGTCCGTTAGCTTACGTAGATCCCGAAGCAAAGCTGGGCAAGAATGTAACTGTTCTGCCTTTTGCCTACATTGAAAAGAATGTAGAGATCGGAGATGACTGCGTCATCATGTCCTACGCTAGTATCTTGCAAGGTACTAAAATGGGAAAAGGAAATAAGGTACATCAGAATGCCGTCCTCGGAGCGGAACCACAAGATTTCCACTACACAGGAGAAGAAAGTAACCTGATTATCGGAGATAACAACGATATTCGTGAGAATGTGGTAATCAGCCGCGCTACATTTGCCGGCAATGCTACCAAAATCGGAAATGGAAACTACTTGATGGATAAGGTGCATCTTTGCCATGATGTACAAATCAGCAATAACTGTGTAGTAGGTATAGGTACTACCATTGCAGGAGAGTGTATGCTGGATGACTGCGCTATTCTAAGTGGCAATGTTACCCTACACCAATACTGTCATATAGGTAGCTGGACACTGGTACAAAGTGGATGCCGTATATCTAAGGATGTACCTCCATACGTTATCATGTCAGGAAATCCGGTGGCATATCACGGTGTAAACGCTGTGGTTCTCTCGCAACATCGCAATACATCGGAAAGAGTCCTCCGTCACATCGCCAACGCATACCGTTTGATTTATCAGGGTAATTTTAGCGTTCAGGATGCTGTACAGAAAATCATCGATCAGGTTCCTATGAGTGAGGAGATCGAAAATATTGTAAATTTCGTGAAGAACTCGGAAAGAGGGATTGTGAAATAAACAAAGTGACTTCATATAAAGAAGGTTGATACTTTTTCAAGTATCAACCTTCTTTTTTATCTTCAAATTCAGAGATTCAATTCATTATTCAAACTCCAATGTTCCGAAGAAATCGGGGCGGTGGAAATCCGGCTGTTCAATCTGTATCGGATTCCATGAAAGGAAATGAGGGGTTTGCAATTCATCGCCACACTTATAGAAATTAGCTTTTATCTCCTTTCCATCGAGCGAATCAATCTGGTGCTTAAAGAACACAGAATACGGAATAATAAGAGCCACTTCCCAGTCCGTTTCACCGATGCGTTCAGCAAAAGGCTGATTACCCAAACTAGACCAGCGTTGTACGTGAGCAGTCACTTCTTTCGGTGCATGTTCCCGGTTGTTACGGACAGGACCGGCACCCACCAAGATTGTTCCGATGCAATTGCATTCTATATTATAATAGATCCCATCGCCTGCAGGTATGGAAAAGAATTCCACGCAGGAGTCAGTCCATACAGAACCGTTATCTTCTCCATACTTGGCACGTACACTCTCCTCTTTCACTTTAAAATGTAGCAAAATCGAGTTCTGTGTGTGAGCAATTCGAAAATTCACTTTAGGTTTGTAAGGATATTCAGCCCAATTGACACACTGGATCGGCTGAAAATCTATTTTTTCTTCATCGAATAGTTTAGGAAGCGAACAAGCCTCCACGTTAGCCGCACTAATTTTCTTTACTTTCATATATCTTTCGTTTGAATGATACAAATATAGTTACTTTCTTTGGTTTACACCTTATTTCTATGTTATTTTTAAATTGCAAATTATTATATCAAAAAATAATATTTAGTTAAATATTGCCCAACTATTATATAATGAGATATTTTTTCATATATTTGCCATCACTTAACCGATTAAATAGATACTGTTTATGAAAACATCCCTTAAAGACATAGCAGAAACCTTAAAATTATCCAAGACAACAGTCTCTTGGGTACTTTCTGGTAAGGGGGATGAAAAAGGCATTAGTCTCGCTACACAAGAAAAAGTCTTTCAATGCGCCAAACAGTTGAATTACCAGCCTAATTTATTAGCCAGAAGCCTAAATACGGGTATATCGGGCACGATCGGATTAATCATACCGGATATTACAGACTCTTTTTACTCCAAAGTTGCCCGCTCTATAGAAATGGAAGCGGAAGCGCAAGGCTATTCATTAATGATTTGTAGCTCTGAATCTGAAATAGAAAGAGAAAACAGAATGATTCGGTTATTCAAAGCGAAACAGGTGGATGGAATTATAGTAGCCCCCACAAAAGTTTCTAAAATTGAAATACAGAATCTAGTCAAAGAAGGCTATCCATTAGTCTTATTTGACCGCTACTTTCCTGAGATGCAGACAAACTACATCATTATTGACAATGAAGGCAGTAGCTACGAGTTAGTAAAGAAAATGATCGATAACGGATCATCTAAAATAGCTATTATTACTACGAATCCTCATCTCCGCACAATGAATATGAGACGAGAAGGGTATGCCAGAGCTTTAATTGAAGCCAACCTACCCGTTGATCCTGATCTATATGGAGAGGTGACCTTTGTTGATTATGAGAAGAATGTTTTCAAGACTCTTGATCAAATATTCAGCAAAGTACCTGATGTAGATGGGTTCTTCTTCACAACCCATATTTTGGCTCTGGAAGCATTCCGTTACTTTTATGAAAAAGGAATCAATATAAATAAAGGATATGAATTGGCTTGTATTCATGGAGTATCAGCATTCCGTGTCTTAGCACCTAATATGAACATCGCAAGAATGCCGATAGAAGAGATCGGTAAGAATGCCGTAAGGATTCTACTTGGCGATATCAAATATCGCTTGGAAAATTCTACCGAAAAAAGAGAAGTAGAAACACTTGTCCTGCCATGTTCATTACCCTAGTCGTGATTTTATATTTTTTCTTTAATTACTTAACCGGTTTAGTGGAAATAAATAATGATATCAAATTAACAGATGTAATAATAAAGAAAATAACTCTCTAATTATTAACATAAAGATACAGAAATATGAAGTTCCAAATTAAAAATGAAAAATACATGCTGGCTCTATTAGGACTTCTAGTATGGGCATGTAGCAGTAACAACATTGATATTGAAAATATGCGATGTGAATATCAAATTTCTCCGATTGGTATTGATGCACCAGCACCGCGTTTTACTTGGAATTACACAACCAATAATGAAGATGCAACAGAGTTTTCTCAAGACAGCTATCAGCTATATATCGCCACCCGGGAACAAGATTTGAGAAACTCATCCGATAATAGCTGGCAATCTGACACTATTTACTCTGACACTCCTCATGCAATCTATCAAGGACCAGAAAAATTAAAATCCAGAACTCGTTATTACTGGCAAGTAATAGCATGGGATAAAACAAAGGAACATAAGATTATCTCTCCTATATCCAGTTTTGAAACAGCTCAACTCAACCAAAGTGACTGGACAGGAGTATGGATTACTGATAATCATGATAAAGATCATACGCCAGCCCCCATGCTGCGCAAGTCGTTTATCGTTCAAGATGATATACAGCAAGCAAGATTATATGTAAGTGCCGCTGCATATTATAAAATGACATTAAATGGTAAATCAATAACATCATCACATCTCAATCCGGGGTTTACTCATTATGATAAAAGAAATCTGTATAACACATACGACGTCACTTCGCAACTGCTCAAAGGAGAGAACGTACTATCTGCAATACTTGGGAACGGATTCTACAACGAATCGGCCCCTGTAGCAACATGGAGCTATGAGCAAGCCCGCTGGCGTAACCGCCCAAGAATGATCTGCGAAATGGAGATATTATATAAAAATGGAGAAAAGCAAACCATCCATTCAGATTCTACTTGGAAAACGAGTACCGGTCCTTATATACAAAACAATATTTATAGTGGTGATACCTATGATGCATGTCTTGCAATTGCCGGATGGGACAAACCGGGTTTTGATGACTCTAAATGGACAAATGCAATTCAGGTGGCTGCCCCTTCTCCCCTACTAGTATCACAAAACATGCCTGCTATTGAAACGGAACAATTTATCACTCCAATCAATATGCGTTCTTTTGGTGATACAGTCTATGTATACGATTTTGGAGTTAATATGTCAGGGGTCTGTACTCTTTCTATCAATGGCAAGAAAGGCACTAAAGTCAGTATGCAACACGGCGAATTGCTAAAAGATAACGGACGCTTGGAAATGCGCAACTTAGATATTTACTACAAACCATTACCTAGCCTCGCTTTTCAAACAGACACTTATATATTGGACGGAAAACAAGGTACATTCACTCCAGATTTTACATATCATGGATTTCAATATGTAGAAGTTCGTTCAGATCGTCCTGTAAAACTTACTAAAGAGAGCTTAACCGCTCAATTCATACATACGGCTGTTCCTCCTGTTGGTAAATTCAGTTGTTCAAATGAACTATTAAATAAAATATGGAAAGCTGCTAATCAATCATACTTATCAAATCTGATGAGTATCCCGACTGACTGTCCCCAACGAGAGAAAAATGGATGGACTGCCGATGCACACATAACAATGGATTTAGGATTATTAAACTTCGATGGTATTACTTTCTATGAAAAATGGCTGGATGATATGATTGATAATCAAAATGAAGAAGGACGTATATCGGGAATCATTCCTAGTTCCGGATGGGGCTATGATGACTGGATAGGTCCTGTATGGGATGCTGCCATGTTTATCGTTCCAATGGCAATTTACCACTACTATGGAGATACAAGAAGCATCGAAAAACTATGGCCTGTATGCACCAAATACCTTGCCTACCTCGCAGGACGCGAGGACGCGGAAGGAACCGTAACTTACGGAATTGGTGACTGGGTATTCCATAAAACACAAACCCCTACAGAATTCACCACTACCTGCTATTATTATTTAGACAATCTGTATATGGCTAAATTTGCAGAACTCATTGGAAAAGATGGTAGTAGTTATGCTAAGAAAGCAGAAGAATTGAAATTGCTTATCAATCACAAATACTTCGACACATCCAAAGCTATTTATGCCAATGGTTCGCAAGCAGCACAAGGAGTTGCCTTATACCTTGGAATCGTTCCTAAAGAATACGAACAGCAGGTTGCAGATAATCTTTCTACGATGATAAAAGCCAATAAAAACCTGCTCGATTTTGGAGTTTTAGGCAGTAAAACAGTCCTGCGGATGCTTTCCAAATATGGATATGCTGACCTGGCATATCAGATGGCCGCACAAGAAGAAGCTCCATCTTGGGGTAACTGGATAAAACAAGGTTTCACTACACTGGCAGAAACATGGATACTTTCACCTGAATTTAGAGATGCCTCTGTAAATCACATGTTTCTTGGAGACATTAATGCATGGATGTATAATGTATTGGCAGGCATTAATTATGATGAACAGGAACCCGGATTCAAACATATTCTTATCCAACCTCATTTCGTAAAAGGTCTTGACTGGGTAAAAGCAGAATATAAATCTGTAAACGGAATCATTCGTTCTGAATGGGAACGTAAAGGAGAACAAGTGATTCTCAAAGTCACGATCCCAGTCAATACGAATGCAACAGTAGAATATAATGGTAAAAAGATAGATTTAAGGTCAGGAAAACATCAACTCACATTTTAATTGAAACAAAAGAAAGGAGGTTTAATAGAGGTATATAAAGAAGCAAAAAAATGAGACCGTTATGTAATACTATAAAAATATAACACTAGTTACTTTGTCACACCATCAATCAAATCTATTAACAATGAATAAAATCAGTACACTGCTATTTTTGATATTTCTCACTTGTACAAGTGGTGTTTTTGCCGATTCCGGTAGTTCCATCTCCTTAAATGGAACATGGGAACTCTCTTATTGGATGCAACCTGAAGAACCTATAACTTCGCCCAAGGACATGCAACTAGCTGAAGTGAAACATCTATCAGCCCAAGTCCCCGGTAATGTAGAACTAGACCTAATGGCTGCCAACTTAATTAAAGATCCGATGATTGGCAGTAATGTAAATGAATTACGCAAATGGGAAGGCTATCAATGGTGTTATTCCAAATCATTCGTAGCGCCACAACTAAAACCAGGACAACAATATCAACTCTTTTTTGCCGGAATAGACTGTCTGGCCGATATATGGCTGAATGGAAAGCACATTGGCAAAGCAGAAAATATGATGATTGAACATGCTTTTGATGTAACTAAAGAAATAAAAGCAGGAGAAAGCAATCAACTCCAAGTGATACTCCGTTCATCTGTTATTGAAGGACAAAAACATCTGTTAGGGACATTCAGTATTGGAAACTTCCCGTCTGAAGAATCCGTATTCATCAGAAAAGCTCCGCACACCTATGGATGGGACATTCTGCCACGATTAGTCAGTGCAGGTTTGTGGAGAGATGTAGAATTACGCGTATTGAATCCGGCACGTCTCACAGATGTTCACTATATGGTCGCCAATGTAGACACTGCTACCAGAAATGTACGTTTGTATACTGATGTACAAGTAAAACTACCTTTCGAAAAGTTCGACAAAGTGAAAGCCGTATATACATTAAGTCGCCATGGGAAAGAAATATATAAAGGAAGCTCTGTTGTCGTTTCCCCAGCATTCCGATATATAATGGAAATCAAGAATGCTGATTTATGGTGGCCAAGAGGATATGGAGAACCGGCTTTATATGATGCAAAAGTAGAGTTAGTAGATTCTGACGGCACTATTTTATCAACAGATAATAAACGGGTAGGCCTCCGCACGATTCAACTAGACATTACAGACATCAACCTCCCACCGGATCATCCGGGTAAATTCTGTTTCATAGTCAATGGAGAACCTATTTTTATTCACGGAACCAATTGGGTACCCATGGATGCACTCCATAGCCGGGATCATTCTTTCGTAGACGAATCTATCCGCATGGCTGTAGAATTAAACTGCAATATGATACGTTGTTGGGGTGGCAACGTGTATGAAGATCATCATTTCTTTGATTTATGCGATGAAAACGGCATTATGGTATGGCAGGATTTTACGATGGGATGCACTTTCTATCCTCAACGCAGCTCATTTACACAAGCATTGGAAGAAGAGGCCATTTCTGTTGTATGCAAGTTACGCAATCATCCATCACTCGTTTTATGGTCAGGAAATAATGAAGACGATTGTGCACTGCGCTGGTCTTTGCAACCATTTAATATTAATCCAAATCAGGATGTAGTTAGCCGCAAGGTCCTTCCAGCAGTTATTTATGAGTTTGACCCTACTCGCCCTTATCTTCCCAGCTCTCCTTACTACAGCCAAGCGGTATATGAAAGAGGAAGTGCTGACCAATATTTACCAGAAAACCATTTATGGGGTCCCAGAGGATATTACAAAGACAAATTCTATACGGATGCTACCTGCTGCTTTGTCAGTGAAATCGGCTATCACGGCTGCCCTAATTTAGAAAGTCTCCAGAAAATGATGACGAAAGATGCCGTATATCCCTGGACAAAAAATCATGAATGGAATGATGAATGGGTTACCAAATCTGTTCGTAGATTCCCAGAATGGGGAAAGACATTCGATCGCAATAATCTTATGATTAATCAGGTACGTTTACTTTTTGGTGAAGTTCCCTCCAAACTGGATGATTTTATATTCGCTTCTCAATCCGTACAGGCAGAAGCTATGAAATATTTCATAGAAATGTGGCGTGGAAAGAAGTTTGACGACAAGACTGGTATTATCTGGTGGAACCTGCGGGATGGATGGCCAGTGATCTCTGATGCGATTGTTGACTACTACAATTCAAAGAAGATGGCATATTATTTCATCAAGAATGTTCAACAGGATGTTTGTGTACTAATCAATGATGCAGAAGGCGGAAATTACCCACTGATAGGAACGAATGACACACGCAACGTACAAAGTGGTAATGTAACGGTAACAGATGCATCCTCAGGACGTAAAATCTATGAGAGCACTTTCCGTATTCCAGCCAATCAAAAGGTCAGAATAGCCTCACTACCGGAAGAAAGCGGTCAAGGAATCTATCTGATCCAATACCAGATCGGTAATCAGAAATTCATGAATCATTACCTATACGGCAAGGCACCTTTCAACTTGAAAGAATACAAGCGGCTGTTACAAAAAACCGGATTATACGCTAAAAAATAATAGTTATGAAAGAGAACTTGTTAGGAATTGACGTAGGAGGCACCAAATGCGCCATCATCTACGGTATCAAAGAAAACGACGAGCTACATATCATCGACAAAAAGAAATTTGATACGACCACAGTCGACGAAACAATAGCCAGAATTCTCTGTGAAACCGAAAAGATGATGAATCTCCACCAGCTAACCCCTACTAACACAAAAGCGATTGGAATCTGTTGCGGAGGTCCTCTCAACAGTGAAACAGGCATCGTGATGTCTCCCCCTAACCTACCGGGATGGGACAACATCCCCATTGTGGCAATGGTGGAAAAAAAGACGGGCATTAAAACCAGTCTACACAATGATGCCAATGCCTGTGCTTTGGCCGAATGGAAGTTCGGAGCAGGAAAAGGAACTAAGAATATGGTCTTTCTCACATTCGGTACGGGACTGGGAGCTGGATTAATATTAAATGGCAAACTGTATACGGGCACCAATGACAATGCCGGAGAACTGGGACACATCCGCCTGTCGGATTTCGGTCCGGTAGGTTACGGTAAAAAGGGCTCTTTTGAGGGATTTGCCAGCGGTGGAGGTATTGCTCAACTCTCCAAAATGTATGTGATGGAGAAATTGCAGACCGGACAGAAAGTTGAATGGTGTACCTTACAGGAACTAGATCAGCTTACTGCCCGAAAAGTGGCTGAAGAAGCTGCCAAAGGTGATAAATTAGCCCAAAGCATATATGAGACGTCTGCCATTTATCTGGGAAAAGGATTATCCATGGTGATCGATATCTTGAATCCGGAAGTCATTGTGATAGGTGGCATCTATACCCGGAATAAAAATATGATGGAACCCATCATGCAAAAGATAATCGACCAGGAGGCATTATCCTGTGCAAACAGAGTATGTAAAGTGAAACCAGCCGCTTTGGGAGAGCAGATAGGAGATTATGCAGCTCTTTCTGTAGCCGCTAACTTAACCGATTAACTATTATGAAAGAGCTTATTAAAACAACACTGGAAGAGGCTCGGCAAACGTTGGAGAGCTTTCTTGAGGAAACAACAACAGTCGGGGTTATTTCACAGGCAGCCTCTACCTGCGCCGAAGCATTAAAAGCCGGAAATAAGATTATCAGCTGTGGTAATGGAGGTTCTTTATGTGACGCCACCCACTTTGCAGAAGAACTAACCGGACGTTACCGCAACAACCGCATCCCGCTACCGGCAATTGCAATCAATGACCCGGCTTACATGACCTGTGTGGGAAATGATTTTTCGTTCAACGAGATCTTCTCCCGCTATGTAGAAGCTATGGGATGTAAGGGAGATGTATTATTGGCCATCAGCACAAGCGGACATTCCGAGAACATACTGAAAGCTGCCGTACAAGCACACAACAATGGAATGAAAGTGATAGCGCTGACTTCAAAAGGAGAGAATGAACTGTCACGACTGGCAGACATTGCAGTCTGCGCCCCACGAGCAGCACATTCCGACAGAATACAAGAAATTCATATCAAAGTTATCCACATTCTGATTCAGGCAATTGAGGCAGAATTAGGCTTTGAATAATAACCTACTAAATTTAATCAATATGGCAATGAAAATGGCACATATCAGTAAAACTCTATTGAGTATTGTTTGCACACTTTGGGGAATGTCCGCCTGCTCGGATGATTATAACAAATATGACGATTGCCCGGCTTGCAACTATTATCCTGTTGCAGTAGGGAATTCAACAGGAACTCCGGTTCATGCTATCGGTGTCGAGATGGATCCGCACTTCTTCTCACAAAACATCACCCGCAATGATGGTTCAAAGGCTGAAGATTGGGAAAATATAGTTGTACAACGGGTAAAGAAAATGAAAGTACAACAATTCCGAATCATGATGCAGCCACAATGGTGGGAACCCTCCAATGACAACAACGATCCTAATGTCGCGGATATGAGCAAATTCACTTTTGATTCGGAAGAAATGCAGTCTGTATACAAAGTATTGGATCTGGCCCAGGAAAATAATATCGGAGTGACATTAGTCGTATGGGGAGCCATTACCAATATCGACTTACTATCAGGCATTAACAATGGTCAAAAGCATTTCTTGTGTGATGCACGAAGTTATAACGTTAATCCGGGTTGGATTGCCGGTATAGATAACTATGAAGAATTTGCTGAAAACTTCTCCACAATGGTGAAATACCTGATTGAAGAAAAGCATTATACCTGTATCAATCAAATTACTCCATTCAATGAACCTGACAGTCATATAGCAGGTTACGGCCGCATCATGTGGCAAGGTGATTTTGAAACCATGGGTTGGCAGGACACCTACGCCCCCATGGTGAAAGCACTGGATGCCAAGTTTAAAGCAGATGGAATACGCAGTAAGGTACACTTCAACCTTTCTGACAATACAGACGGTACACCCGGATATATCGCTGCCTGTGTTTCCGCTTTCACAAACGATGAAGCCGACCTGTATAACTCTCATGTATACAAGTTTGACTACAACACCCCTAATTCGACTCTCGTAAATTGGGAACGTCAAAATATAGCTTCTGCAGGAGGTAAAAGACATTTTGTTGGAGAATTCGGTTTCCCTGGATACGGAAGTGCCCGTCAATATGGTATAGACACATATACACGAGGGGTACAGCTAATCCGCGTTGCTCTGAACTATCTGAATGCCGGTGCCTGCGGAGTAAGCTACTGGAGCCTGATCGATCAATATTATAACCGCAATGCCTCCTATTCGGAAATGCAGCAACTCGGTTTATGGAAATATCTAAAATCCGCTTATACCGAAGACCCAGATGTATATTCCAAAATCAAGGAAAACTACGAGGTACGTCCTCAATACTATGCATATAGTCTGTTGACACGTTTTGTCCGCCAGGGCGACGAAGTATATCCATTGGATCTCGGCGACGAGTTGATAGCCGGAAGTGCTTTTCTCAACACAGAGGGAAAATGGACGTATGTACTTTCCAACGCTACAGACAAAGACAAGATGATACAGTTGGAAAATGATAAAGAAGGTGCCAATGGAGAATACAATGTCTACAAATATATGGAAGGACGCCTACCGGAAGGTGATAATCTGATAGAATCAACAGAAACGGTCAACACGCAAGAGAATAACCTAAAACTTAAATTATCTCGTTCATCAATCAGGGTATTAGTACAAAAATAGAAGTATATATACCCCATTTAGTGGGGATATATATACACCGTATTGGGTATATATATTCACCATGTTAGCCATATATATCCACCGTGCTGGATATATATGCCCACCAACCAAGTAATTTATCATCAAAAGTACACGAATGAAAAAAGAAATATCCATAGTAAAAATGCTCTCCGTCATGTTCGGATTCTTCGTTATGGGATTTGTTGACATTGTCGGAATAACCACGAGCTATGTGAAGAATGATTTCAGCCATCTCACCGATACGATGGTTAATCTCATCTCTCTATCCTGTTTCTTGTGGTTCCTGGTGCTTTCTATTCCCACCGGAATGTTAATGAATCGCATCGGACGCAAGAAAACCGTATTACTTAGCTTCGCATTCCATGTATTAGCTATGTGCCTTCCACTCGTTGCATACGACTTTACCGCCATATTAATCGCATTTGCCTTGATAGGTATCGGTAACACTCTATTGCAAGTTTCACTCAATCCATTAGTAACGGATGTCGTTGCAAACGATAAGTTGACAGGTACATTAACCCTAGGACAATTTGTCAAAGCAGTCAGTTCATTCCTGGGTCCTATCCTGGCAGCTTGGGTGACTGGTAGTTTTTTCGGATGGAAAATGATATTCCCCATTTATGCCGGACTGTCACTGCTCGCTTTGATATGGCTATGGCTTACCCCTATACAAGAAAAACAACAGGAACGGAAGAACATTTCTTTTAAAGTCACTCTTGAATTATTCAAAGACAAATACATTCTTGCTTTCTTTATCGGTATTCTCGTGCTGGTAGGTGTAGACGTAGGTATCAATATGACTTTCCCTAAATTCCTGATGGAACGTTGCGATCTACCACTGACAGATGCAGGAATGGGAAATAGTGTGTATTTCTTCGCCCGCACTGTAGGAGCCTTTTTGGGTGGTATCCTACTGATGAAATATTCAGAAAGTAAATTCTATATTTATAGCGTCTGGATAGCTCTCGCAGGATTGATACTGATGACCATTAGCACTAATCTCTGGTTTATCCTCGGATGTGTAGCAGTTTTCGGGATAGGATATGCCAATCTGTTTTCCATCATCTTCTCTCTGTCTTTGAAACGTGTTCCCGAGAAAGCGAACGAAGTATCTGCACTTCTTATCGTCGGTGTATCCGGCGGTGCCGTCCTCCCGCCTATTTTAGGAATAATCACTGATTCATTCCACAGTCAGTTATCTGCAATTATAGTACTTGCCATTGTATGGTGCTATCTGATCGGAATAATGAGAAAAGTAAAAACCACATAAACCTATATTCTAATGAAACATTTCAAGAAAATCGAATCGAAATTCCTGTTCTCATTACTGATTATGAGTGTGTGGAGCATTATAGCCGTGGGTCAGACGACGGCTAAAATCTCCAAACACATTCCTGAAATCGAAAAATGGATTCAGAAACAATTCGCTAAAGGAAAAACACCTCCATTCTCGTTTATATGTGACGGGAAACCTTCCGCAGAATTTATCCGCCAATGGGACTATTCCCAGCAAAAGATAGAATCCGAAGAAGCGGATGTGATAAAGTATCTCTTTACCTACTACAATCCTACCAACGGACTGAAAGTAGAATGTACCGTAAAAGGCTATCCCAGTTATCAAGCTGCCGAATGGGTATTGAACTTCACCAACAAAGGTACGAGCAACTCTCCCACTCTGGAACAAGTGAAAGTGGTGGACCTTGCCATGCAATACGCTTCTAAAGGAGAATTCAAGTTACACTATGCAGACGGAAACCATATCTCCAAATATGATTTCCATCCACGTTCGGTTACTCTGGCAACGGGTGAAACCAAACAGATGTTTCCACAAGGAGGACGCTCTTCAGAAGGGGACTATCTTCCTTTCTTCAACATTGAATCACCCGCCGGACAGGGAGTCATATTAGGAGTAGGCTGGTCGGGCACCTGGTACGCAGATGTATGCGCACAAGATAATCGTACAATATCCATGGCTTCGGGAATGAAAACCATGAAATTATACTTACGTCCACAGGAAACAATTCGTACCCCAAGTATCAGTCTGATGTTTTGGGAAAATATCGACCGGATGGCAGGACACAATAAATTCCGCCGTTTTGTCCTGGCGCACAAGTCACGGAAAATCAACGGAAAATTTGCCGAATATCCTCTTTCCAGCGGATTCAACTATCGGGACCCCGCACCTTGTACGGAATACTCATGCCTGACAGCCGATTATGCCATTGCCATGGTGAAACGTTACATACAGTTCGGATTGAAGCCCGAAGTATTCTGGCTGGATGCCGGATGGAACACCGATGCTGCAGACTTCGAACATGGCAAGACCTGGGCCAACACAGCCGGTAACTGGACTGTAGATACATTGCGCTTCCCCAAAGGACTTCGTCCTGTAGCCGACGAAATACACAAAGTAGGAGCTAAATTCATGGTCTGGTTCGAACCCGAGCGTGTCATCCGTGGTACCCAATGGGCAGTAGAACACCCCGACTGGATGCTCGACATTCCCGAACACAACAATGACACCTATCTACTGTTCGATCTGGGAAATCCGGAAGCCTGCCACTGGATGAGTAAATATATAGGCGATATGCTCGAAGAAAACGGCATAGACTATTACCGTCAGGATTTCAATATGCAGCCGGATATCTACTGGGCAGCCAACGATGAGCCCGGACGTACAGGAATGAAAGAGATACGACACATCGAAGGACTATACTACTTCTGGGATTATCTGCTGAACCGATTCCCGAACCTGCTCATAGACAACTGTGCCAGTGGGGGACGACGTATTGACTGGGAAACAATCGGCCGAAGCGCACCACTATGGAGGAGTGATTATTATCATTACGACGATCCGGACGGCTACCAATGTCACACGTATGGCCTGAATTTCTTCCTACCTTTACATGGAACAGGTAGTTTACAGACCGATCCGTATTCTTTCCGCTCAAGCATCAGTACTGCTTTGATTTATAACTGGAAAATAACCGATAAAAATGCCTCCGTTTACGAAATGCAACGTTGTCTGAAAGAATTCCACGAAATCAGACCTTACTATTACGAAGATTATTACCCACTGACGGGTACAGAAGACATGACGCGGGATGATATCTGGCTAGCCTATCAAATGCATCGTCCGTCGGACGACAGTGGTATTATCGTTGCTTTCCGCAGAACCGCCTCCAAAGACAAACAAATCACCGTCAGACTTTCAGGAGTGGATCCGGAAAAATACTATACAGTGACAGACATGGATAGCCGACAGAGCAAAATCTATCAGGGAAAAGAACTGGCCAGTCAGTTGCCACTGATCCTCGAAAAGCCACACAGTTCCTTATTACTAAAATATAAAGTTACCAACGAAAAACCGAATAAAGAATGAAAAAAAGAATACTATATTATCTATTCATTCTGCTTCTGTTTCCTCATAATGGAACAGGACAGACGGTAGCCCGCATGAGCGACCGCCCGGTAAACACCAGCCAATGGATAACCACCCACTTTGCCCGCGGTGTGGTCCCCCCTTTCTCTTTCGAATATGGAGGTAAACCTTCACAGGAATTTATCAAAAGCTGGTCTTATACGGCTACGCGTCAGAAAAGTGACGATCCCAAGGTTCTGAAATACCTTTATACTTATCGTGAACCATCCGGAGGATTAAAAGTAGAATGTGAAGTGAAAGGCTTTACCGACTTCAATACGGTGGAATGGGTACTCCGTTTCACCAACCAGGGAAAGAAAAATACGCCGGAGATTGCCAACGTAAAAGTGTCTGATATCACATTCCGCTACCAGCATCCGGGAGCATTCAACCTTCATCATTCCGAAGGCAGCCATGCATCCAAATCAGATTTCAGCCAGCAACTTACAATCTTGTCTCCGGGTGATAATCTTTATATGAGACCGGAAGGTGGACGCTCTTCACAAATGCGTATGCCATTCTTCAATATTGAATCTCCGGCCAATCAAGGAGTTATCGTAGCCATCGGATGGACAGGAACCTGGTTTGCCGATGTGCGCTGTGCAGACCAGCAAAGCGTAGCGCTTACCTCCGGAATTGAACGTTTGAAAACCTATCTGTATCCGGAAGAGAGCATCCGCACTTCCAGTGTATGCCTGTCATTCTGGAACGGTTCCGACCGGATGAAAGGACACAACCAGTTCCGCCGTTTCGTGCAAGCCCACCACACTTGGAAAGTAGATGGTAAACCGACCGTATATCCAATATCGACCAGTTTCAACTACGGTGATCCTACTCCCTGTAATGAATATACCTGCCTGACTACAGATTATGCCATTGCTATGGTGAAACGGTATGAACAATTCAAATTAGTACCCGAAGTATTCTGGCTGGATGCCGGATGGTACAATCACTCTGCAGATGTAGCCAATCATAAGAATTGGGCGAACACCGTAGGAAACTGGACCGTCGACTCTATTCGTTTCCCCGAAGGGTTACGCCCCATCGCCGACGAAGTGCATAGAGTTGGTTCCAAGTTCATGGTATGGTTTGAACCGGAGCGTGTTATGAAAGGCTCAGCTTGGGCACTGCAACACCCTCAATGGATGTTGGATGCCAGAGGAAAAGCCAAACAGGAAGACTGGACAAAAGATGGTGAGCACGACTCTTATCTATTCAATCTCGGAAATCCGGAGGCATGTCGATGGATGAGTAAATATATCGGAGACTTCCTCGAAGAAAATGGCATAGACTACTACCGCCAGGATTTCAATATAGAGCCGGAAGGTTTCTGGGCTGCCAATGATGAACCTGGCAGACAAGGTATCTGCGAAATCCGATACATTGAAGGACTTTATTCTTTCTGGGAATATCTGCTGAACCGCTTTCCGGGCTTGCTGGTTGATAATTGTGCCAGTGGCGGACGCCGTATTGACCTCGAAAGTATCTCACGCAGTGCACCGATGTGGAGAACAGACTACAGTTATGGAGAACCAATCGGTTATCAATGCCATACTTACGGATTGAACTTATACCTTCCCCTGCATGGTACAGGAACTGTGAGTGCCGATAAATTCACTTTCCGTTCCAGCCTCGGAACCTCTATTATCTACAACTGGAAAATAACCGAAGCCGGACAATCCATCTATGATATGCGCGACCGCCAGGCAGAGTTCAAAGAACTCCGTCCCTATTTCTATGAAGATTACTATCCGTTGAGTGGAATAAACAACATTACTTCGGAAAATATCTGGCTAGCATACCAACTTTATCGTCCGTCGGATGACAGCGGATACATCGTAGCTTTCCGCCGCAAAGACAATCCGGACAAGAGCTATACTGTCAATTTATCAGGACTACACCCTGACCACACTTATATACTCACCAATAAAGATACAGGAGAGGCTATAAAGAAAACCGGTAAAGAACTGGCTAACGGCTTCACGCTGACACTGGATAACCCGCAAAGTAGTCTGATAATCAAATACCAAAGTTCAACAACTGCCATACAGAAACTTTCTGTAGGAAAGAAAACCGGTGTAAAGCTCCGTGCTATAGGTGCAGAACTAGATCCCCACTTCCTCTCACAAAATGTGACCCGCAATGATGGAGCCAAAGCTGAAGACTGGGAGCGCATCGTTGTGAAACGTGTCAAAGAAATGGGACTGCAAAGCTTACGGGTGATGGTAATGCCACAATGGTATGAGCCAAAGAATGACAATCCGGATGCATCCAAAATCGACTGGCATAATTTCACTTTCAACTCTGTAGAAATGCAATCACTCTACAAAGTATTGGATATGGCACAAGAACAGAAAATGGAAGTCACCCTTGTACTTTGGGGAGCCCCTCCGGGACATTTCCTGGCCGAAGGGAATTATGGTAACTGGGTAGTAGCCCCGACTAACTATGAAGAATGGAGCGAGAACTTTTCCGCACTTGTACAACACCTGCTCAACAACAAAAAATACACGTGCGTCAAAGAGATTACTCCGATCAACGAACCAGATTGGTCATATATCATCAAAGGTAAAGCTGCTCCCACCGCCGACTATATTGAAATGTGTAAAGTACTCGACAGACGTTTCAAAGAGGATGGAATACGAAATAAAATACATTTCAGTCTTTCTGACAATTCAGACGGAGGTACAGGAACGCATAAATATCTGGCAGCCTGCACGAAAGGACTGGCGAACGTTGCTGACGTATTCAACTCCCACACCTATATCTTCGGCTACGAAACTCCGAACTCCACAATTCTGGATTGGGAAAAACAAAACTCTCAATTGGCCTCTTCAGTTGGAAAAGCCCATTTCATCGGTGAATTCGGAGGTAATCAATGCGTAGGTGCCACCAGACAAAAAGATATCGACTTGTATGAACGAGGAGTACTCATGACACGCATAGTCATCAATCTACTCAATGCAGGAGCAAGCGGTGTTAGCTATTGGAGCCTGATAGACCAATACTATGGTAAGGATGCAGACTACGGAGCAATGCAGCAACTGGGTTTATGGAAGTATGTAAAGAAAACATACGCTTCGGAGCCATACTACAACGATATCAAAAGTGATTACGAGGTACGCCCGCAGTACTATGCCTATTCTCTGTTGACACGTTTCATACGCCCGGGAGCTGAAATCCATCCGATAGCAACACCGGAAGAATGGTATGCAGGAACTGCTGTTCGAAACACAAATGGCAAATGGGTATATGTTTTCGCCAATGGAATGGACCAGGAGAAAACAATAAGCCTCATCAACGAACATACGCAAGCCAAAGGGAATTATCAGGTTTACCGTTATATCAAAGACGGTTTACCTACCACAGACCAAATGTTGGCTCCGGACGCCCAGCCTCTCAAAGTGAACGATAAAATTCTATGTTTACTTCCGGCTCATTCTGTGATCGTCTTAAAACAAGAATAACTATGTACTCTATTTATTCATTAAACAAATAGTATTTATGAAAACACATTTCTACATTTTATTAATGCTTGGAATGGTATTCCTTTTGGGATGTGAAGACGAAAAGTTAGGCACAGACCTAGGAGTAACCAATGTAGTGCTTCCGGATATTTCGGAAGAATCCCTGGGCACAGAGATTACCATTCAGGGAAATGGCTTTATTGACTGTGATGTACTGGCTCTTTCTCCCCTTTCAGGAGGTACTGAACAGCCCATCTACATGGAAACCAGAGAAGTAGCATCCGATCATATCACGGTACTTTACCCCTCTACGGCCACCAAAGATTCTTATGGACTTGTATTGGTACGCGGTAGCAAAATGCGAACATTAGGCGTCATCAACAGTACTATTGGAGTTATGCCCGACGAAAACCTGCGTAATGCCTTGTCTGCTCTTTTCCCTGATATATTTAAAGGAGAAAAGATATCTTCCAGTGCTAAATATGTCACTTTCACTGATGGCACATTAAATATCAGCGATAAAAATATCACTTCTCTGGAGGGACTCGAGTATTTCAGCAACATTCGGAAACTGATCTGCAACAATAATGATATCAGTGAAATTCCTGCAGAAGTACTATCCAGACTGTCTGAACTGACTGCACAAAACACAGGTCTGACCAAACTGGAACTAGCCACTTCGGAACAGCCGAACACGACATTGGTATCTCTCAACATAGATGGAAGTACCAAACTAGAATCTGTCGACCTGTATTATTGTTATAACATTGAGAAGTTCTCTGCCCTAAACTGTAAACTGGTATATCTGGATGTACGCAATTACCACAGTATCTATGGCGGATGTCTGAACTACAACAGCACAGACTTCAAATTTACTTTCAGCGATGACGCAAGTAAAGAACGACTCCTGAAAATGGAATCCTGGTGGATGGACTCATACTACAGTAATAGCGGTTCTATCGTAGATGCCATCAATAATGGAGTGACAGTGGAAGGGTACGACTGGATGCACGACTATCCCGATGGAAACAACAACTATTATTACAGTTACGGAAAATATCAGAAGACAATGAAAAAGTACGGAGAAATTCCTGATACCAATCTGCGAAACGCACTCAAAGCATTGGTTCCGGATGCATTCGATGGAGATAAAGTTCTGACAGTGGCTGCTCTAAATACTGAATACTTCAAGAATAACACGACCCTTGATCTTAGCAATAAGGGAATCACTAGTCTGGAAGGACTACAATACTTCTGCGGATACAAAAACCTCATTCTGGATGGAAATAATCTGGGAGAAATCGATCTTAGTAAATACGCAATCAGTACCAGCTACACGGCAGGTCCGGTAGATGAGAAAGGAATTCAGACTTTCAGTGCCAAGAATGCAGGATTAACCAAATTCATTTCTGGCGATCAGTATATGATAACCTCTATAGATGTGAGCAACAATCCGAGATTAGCATATCTGGATATAAACCGGTGCAAATCCATCACATCACTAAATGCCTCCGGTTGTCCGCTCACTTATGTCGATCTGCGTAATCTGGCAGGTACTTATTCCGTACTAGGTTACTCCAGTGGAGCTGTAGATGCCTCAAAGGTTCAGCTCTCATTTACCAACAGCTCTTCAACTCAAAGAAAGCTATTAGTAGAAGAATGGTGGATGGATAGCCCATGGAACGGCACAAGTCCATGTATTACCGCAAAGAATCAAGGTGTCCGGATAGAACGCTATGAATACATAGGATACGACAAGGATAAAATGTTGAGTTCATTTAATTAGACAGAAAACAATCTTAAACGTTATAGTTATGAAAAGAAGTTATTGGCTATACAAAATGTGCCTGTTGCTTGGGTTGGGAATCTGTATTCCCGTTACAGGAAATGCATCGGATATCGGAGATGCTACCCTGACACAGCAACAGTCTAAAATAACAGCCTCCGGAGTCGTCGTAGACGAGTCCGGTGAAAGCCTGATCGGAGCTTCCGTCATGGAAAAAGGAGCAGCAACGAATGGTACTATTACAGACATAGACGGTCGTTTCTCTTTATTGGTTGCCCCCAACGCTATACTGGAAATCAGTTATGTAGGTTATCAAAAACAGGACATTCCTGCTAAAAAAGACATGCGTATCATCATGCATCCGGACGTAGCGAACCTGGAGGAAGTTGTAGTGGTAGCTTACGGTACCCAGAAAAAGGTTTCCGTCATCGGTTCCGTAGCTTCCATTGATCGAAAAGATTTGATGAAATCCTCATCGCCCAACCTAAGTTCCGCTTTATCCGGAAAACTCCCAGGATTGACAACTATCCAGACCTCCGGTGAACCGGGACGTGACGAAGTAACCATGTTCCTGCGTGGTGCTGCCACTACAAACGGAACAAACCCATTAATTATGGTAGATGGAGTAGCTGTAGACGATATGCGATCTATCGACCCAAACGAGATTGCTAATATCTCCGTATTGAAAGATGCTTCCGCAACAGCAGTATTCGGAGTACGTGGTGCCAACGGAGTGATAATGATTACCACTCGTAGAGGTGAAAAAGGAACTGCCCGTATCAGTGCCAATGTAGAGTTCAGCATGCAGGAAATCGCTTTCAAACCCGAACGTCTGGATTCATGGGATTGGGTCAGGCTTCGCAATGAAGCACTCGTGAACGACGGAAATTCCGCTGAATTCTTCGGACCGGACATTGATAAGTTCGATTCATGGAAAACAGGCAATCCTGTAGATCCGGATTTTTATCCGAATAATAACTGGCAAGATATTTTGTTCAGAGATTATGCTCCCATGACCAGAGCCAACATGAACGTTTCGGGAGGTTCGGACAAACTTCAATACTTTGTAAGTGCAGGCTATCTGCATCAGGGAGGTATGTTCAACGTAGAACCTAAATCCAAGTTGGGATACAATGCCCAGTCTTCATTAGACCGCTACAACTTCCGCTCAAATATCGACTACAAAGTCAATAAATCGGTAAAAATAAACCTAAACGCTTCCTCTTATCTGGAACGGATCAACGGAACTTCCGCAAGTATGTCAAGTGTATTCAACAGCGCTTTGACCTCACGCCCTACTTCCATGTATCTCACCCCGGAAGGTGCATACGCTACCGATGCTATACGTACTTTCCCTATTGGTGCCGGATTATCCGTAGAAGATCCCGCCAACAATTCATTGAGTGCATATCCGCTAATCAACCGTTCGGGCTATCAACTGGAAACCAGATCGGGAATCAATGTTATCGGAGGAGTAGAAATAGATTTGGGATTTATCACTAAAGGGCTCTCTGTCAAAGGCCAGGTATCTTTCGACTCCAAAGGATTTGGGAAAACAATCGGAAAACGTTCCTATACCTGGTATACGTATCAGACATTAGCTTCAGGAGAGCATTTGTTTATCAATCGCCATCCTAGCCTGGAGGACGAAGACGGCCCGATTGAACTCACAAAGTCTTCCGAATCTTATTGGGTTATGAACTTACAGGGACAAATCAACTATAACCAGACCTTCGCCGGAAAGCATAATGTCACTGCTATGTTTCTAGCTCAACGGGACATCAAAGAATCCAAAGAAACATCCGGTGACCTACTGCTTCCTTACAACGTCATCGGTATTGCCGGACGTGCAACTTATGACTATGACAGACGTTATTTTGCGGAGGTCAACGTAGGTTATAACGGCTCTGAACAATTTTCACCGGACAAACGATTCGGTCTCTTCCCGGCTGCCTCTTTCGGTTGGCTGATTACTAATGAGGGCTTCCTTCAGGATAATCCGGTTTTGACCAATCTGAAGTTAAGAGCTTCTTGGGGAAAAGTTGGTAACGACGCCTTCGGTTCAGCCCGTTTCCTTTATCTGGATAATATCAGTCAATATTCCGTAGTCACCGACAGTAAAGGAGATCATTGGTTATCCCCAAGCTTGGGATATGCTTCCAATGGTTCCGGTTGGGGACAAGGTTACAAGATAGCCGAAAACTACATAGGAAACAAAAGCATCACATGGGAAACAGCTGAAAAACAGAATTATGGTATAGACATATCCTTGTATCATGATCTTTCCTTCTCATTTGACTACTTTGTTGAAAAAAGAAAAAATATTCTGATTATCCCGCAAACTACTCCTATGATTCAAGGTCTTCCCTCATCCGCTCTTCCACTGATGAACGATGGTGAAGTAAAGAATCAGGGATTCGAAATGGTCCTCGGATATCAGAAACAATTCAAAAACGGGCTATCTGTTTCTGCTAATGCAAACTTCAGTTATGCCAAAAACAAAGTATTGGAATATGACGAGCCACTATTAGGTAAGGATTATGCTTATCGCACCCGCACCACCGGCTTCTCATTAGGACAAAACTGGGGATATATCATCGACCACAGCTATGATCCTGAAAAAGGGCGTGACGGCACAGGATTCTTCTATAGCGACGAGAGTATTGCCAAGAGCGGACTGACTTATGAAGGTGTAGGAACACCGGAACCCGGAGACTTTATTTATAAAGATCTCAACGGAGACGGTGTCATCAATGACCGTGACAAGGCTCCCATTGGCTATTCCTCCCTATTGCCTCGCATCAACTACGGTTTCTCTTTATCTGCCAACTGGAAAGGATTCGATGTTTCTATCATGTTGCAGGGAGTAGGCCAATACAGCAAGACTTATTCAGGAGCCGGTATTTATGAAAGCAGCGGCAACTTTTACAAGATGCACATGGAACGTTGGAGCGAAGAACGCTATAATAATCACGAAAAGATTACGTATCCTCGTCTGTCCAGCAGTGGCGGCCCGAGCTTGCAGCCCAACGACTTCTTTATCATGGATGCCTCATATATACGTCTGAAAAATGCAGAAGTAGGATATACATTACCGGAAAGCATCAGCAAGAAAATCGGTGCTTCCAATGTACGTTTCTATTTAAGTGGTAACAACTTGTATACATGGACTCACCTGAAGACTGACAGCTTCGATCCCGAACAAAACAGTCCGGCAGCCTATCCAACAATGCGTACGTACAATGTAGGTTTGAATATTACATTTTAACGGCTAAAACAAAACCGATATGAAAAAAAGATTTATTTATATATGCATGTTTGCTTCCTTGCTCACATTCAGTTCTTGTAATGAAGCGTTGGATGTAGCTCCCGACGGAAGATTATCACTGGACGAAGTATTCCAAGATCCCGATCTGACTAAAGCTTATTTCAGTACTTGCTTTGACTATCTGCCTAAAAAGAGTTTACGATATCATTTCTGGAGCAACTATCCCGTAGCACTTAGTGATGAAGCGTGGGATTGCACGGATGGTTCCGGTGCCGGCTTTGCACATGCCGCATCCGGCAACTGTACCACCACCGACTTCTATCTCGACGTTCGCAGAGATATGGGTGACACCTACTCAGAAGGAGGATACTGGCAGTTATACTGGGGGCAAATCCGTATTATCAACACATTCCTCCAACGGGCAGCCACCGCCGCCATACCAAGCGAAAGCGACCGTGACCGTTGGGTAGCAGAGGCTCATGTACTCCGTGCTTATTTCTATATGGAGTTACTGAAATGGTATGGTCCTGTGCCTATTGAGAAAGAGCCATACGGGTTAGACTATGATTATTCAACTCTATCACGTCCTACTTTCGAAGACTGTGCCCGATTCATTGTAGATGATTGCGAAATAGCTTTGCAATCCAGCAACCTCCCTTGGCGACTGACAACACTCAACGAGAAGATCAGAATGACCAAAGGTATCGCAATGGCTATCCGTTCCGAAGCATCTCTATTCGCAGCCAGCACTTACAACAATGGCGGCAAAGATCTTTGGGAATGGGCTTACACAATCAACAAAGACTGTCTGGAACAGCTGAAAGCCAATGGATATGAATTGTATACTAAATGTGCGGATACTGAAAAGTACTATAACAATGCTTATATGGAGTACTTTACGCTCAATAACTATATCGGAACAGATCCCAGTGATAAAGAAACAATCTGGCAAAGTACCGAAGGCTATTGGCCCGACCCATACACCAATCCTTTGTATGACGTTATCGGAGCTCCGGTATTGGGAAACGCTCAATTAACTATTGTTCCTTCCCAAGAATTAGTAGACGCCTATGATATGCTAGCAACAGGAAAGCCTGTACTGGATTTATCGAAACCTTATAACGATGAGAAGCATCTGTCACCTAATTATAACCCTAATAGCGGTTATGACCCAGCCAACCCTTATAAGGGACGTGATCCTCGTTTCCAGGCTACAATTTTTTATAATAACAGTCCTGTGCTGTTAGGAAAGGAACCGGCAGTAGTAGAAACGTACGTGGGAGGAAATAGCGAAATCCGTACAAGTGGAAATACGAACACACGTACCGGTTATTATTGGAGAAAAAGAATGGTAAACGGTAACTGTAAGGCAGCCGGAGTGGCTGGATATGATGGCCGTTTCCGTTTTTACCGATTAGGCAAAATTTATCTGAATGCCGCCGAAGCCGCTATTGAAAGCGGACACCTTACCGAAGGCCTGGAATGGATCAATGAAATCCGTCATCGCGCAGGTTTTGATCCTTCGGTTGATCTGTCGACAAACGACAAGAACGAAGCTCGTTTATTGGTACGCCACGAACGCCAGATAGAGCTGGCTTGTGAAGAAGACAGATATTTCGATATCCGCCGTTGGACACCCGCCAATGAGAATATGGAAAATGAGAAGTTTACCACAGGTATGAGAATCACCAAAAATGGAAACTCATTCTCTTATGAAAGAATCAATCTAGGAACAGACGGCAGCAAACCGAGCAAAATGAGTTATGAAAAGAAATGGCACGTATATCCTATCCCTGCCAATGAAGCAGCCGTATTGGAAGGCACGACAGGACAGACGTGGCAAAATGCAGGATGGTAATCATAAAACAGAATGTATATGAAAAACAGAATAATCACACTTTTGTGCATCGTATGCCTGTTCACAGGCAATGAAGTATGCCGGGCACAAGTGCAAGAAGTTATATCCGGTGTGGTGCGGAATGAGAGCAACGAACCTTTAGACGGCGCAATCATTTCTGTCCCGGACAATCCCGAATACACCACAAGCAGTGATAAAGACGGAAAATTCATCATGGAGATTCCGTCGGGAGCCAGTATGGTCATTTGTAAGATTCCGGGATATCGGAACCAGACAATGAAATTCACTCTGAATAAACCGGTAGAGTTTTGTCTGATATCAGACATCGCCGGTCAGGATACATCTCTCGAAGTAGCCATGCTGCAGAAAGAGAGAAAAGGAGGTTATACAGGAGCAATCTCTACCGTTCAGGGAGAAGAGTTAGTTAAAACACCTAATAGCGGATTTTCAGCTACGCTGACCGGACGCTTGGCAGGATTGACTTCTATCCAATCCACCAGCACACCAGCCGATGATGCAACAACGATGTATATACGTGGTCTGAATTCCATAAACGGTAATTCACCTTTGGTTGTACTCGATGGAATTCCGGCTCCATTATTCGATATGAATACACTCGATGCCAACACTGTAGAATCTGTCAGTATTCTGAAAGATGCCGCAGCTAAAGCATTATATGGTCCGCGAGCTTCTTCCGGAGTAATTCTTATTACTACAAAAAGAGGCGAAATAGGACGTACTAAAGTAAATGTGAACATGGACTTCTCCATACAACAGGCTACCCAGCGTCCTAAAATAGTAAGTACCGGTGAATACGCACAAATGCGTAACCAGGCCTTACTCAATGACGGTGGCACTCCACTCTATTCTTTATATGAAATAGCCGGGTTTACAGATGGAACTATGCTGGGACACGACTGGTATGACACTTTCATGAATGATGCAGCCAGTATGCAACGTTACAACGTAAATATCAGCGGAGGTAACAACCGGGTTAAATACCTTGTTAATGCCGGTTATCTTCACCAAAACAGCCTGATTGATGCAGAGAAGAATGATAATTATAATCCTGCACTCAAATTGCATCGCTTCAACATTTTAGCTAATGTGGACGTCACTCTGCATCGTTATCTAAACTGTTTCCTTAACACAAATGTCACTATCGACCGGATGAATCAAGGATACAACGGGACAGGAGATATCATGAATTCGATCTATCAGATGGCCCCCACCGTACCTGGACCTATCACCGAAGACGGAAAAGTGATTACTGCAGAATACAATGAATATCCTACTTACGGACTTATCAACCGCTCCGGATATAGCCATCAAACAGGTATCAATCTGAACGTCGCTTATGGAATGAATCTGGATCTGGGATTCCTGACTAAAGGATTGAGCGTAAAAGGAATAGTAGGTTATGAAGCAAACTATGACGGAACAATCTATGGTTCTACCGACTACGCACGTTATGCAGCCAATGGCAGCGGACTTTTCGGTACTCACACCACTCTTCCTCTAAGTTTAAGCAAGACCGCTAATATGCGCTACTTTATCAACTTCCAAGGATTCATCAACTATAATCGTATTTTTGGAGGCAAACATGAAGTAGATGCATTTGTCAGCTATTTCAATGAGAATATGATGAAAAACGGTGATCTCCCATACGATCGTTTGTCATTAATGGGACATGTGAAATACGGCTATGATTCACGGTACTATATACAGGGAGACTTTACCTATGATGGCACAGAACAGTTCAAACCGGGTAACCGCTTTAAATTCTTCCCGACAATATCTGCCGCTTGGGTGGTATCCAACGAAAGTTTTCTGAAAGACACAGATTGGTTGTCCTTCCTCAAAATACGCGCATCTGCCGGCTGGCTGGGCAATGACCAGATATCTGACACCCGTTTCCTGTATGCTACAGATGTACGTTATAAAGATGCAGGTTACTTACTAAGCAACTACTATGGCTTTCATACTGTAGAAGGTATGCAAGGTAATCCGTATATCCATTATGAAGAATCTTTCCAGCAAAATTACGGAATAGATGTTACCTTATTCAACTCACTAGGTATCACATTTGATTATTGGAACGTGAAACAGACCCAAATGGCTATCCAAAATAACAGTGTATCTTCTGCACAAGGTATCGCCAGTGAAAATCTGCCATTTGAAAATCTGGGTAAGATGAACAACAAAGGATTTGATCTTGAACTATCTTATATCAAGAATCTGAAATGTGGATTAAGAATGACTATCAGAGGGAATATGGGATACAATAAAAATGAAGTAACTGACATAAAAGAGTTGAACCGTACCGCCAGCGGATATTACTATCCATATCGTAAAACCGGCTATTCTGCAGGACAACAGTTCGGATATCTGATTGACTATTCCAACGGAAACGGCTACTATAATAGCCAGGAGGAAATAGATAAAAGCGGTCTGCGATTCTCTGGTGCTTCTCCGCGCCCAGGTGATTTCATTTACAAAGACTTAAATAACGACGGAAATATAGATGAGCGTGACCAGGCACCGATGGACAAAGCCCAGACACTACCTACACTTTCTTATGGTGGTTCTATTCAACTGGAATACAAAAACTTTGACTTGTATGTTCAGTTACAAGGTGTATCAGGTACAGCAGCCTATTACAGTGGATGCGGTATCTTCGATAATGCTTACCAAGGAGTGTACACAGACCTGCACCGTAATGCCTGGACAGCAGATCGCTATGCGGCAAATGAAAAAATCAGCTATCCGGCTTTGACCACAGGAAGCTCTTCAAGTCTCCAATCGAATGAATTCTTCTATTCCAAAAATAACTATATGAGATTGAAGAATGTAGTATTAGGTTATACACTTCCTAAATGTTGGAGCAGTAAGCTGAAACTGGAGAAAATGAGATTCTATATCAGCGGAGCCAATTTGTTGACCACCTCATCTCTCAAGTTCGATAATCTGGACCCGGAACAATATTCCTACTCTGTATACCCCATTTACAGAACATTTAACATAGGACTTAACCTGAATTTCTAAAGACTGAAGTTATGAAAATAAATAAAATCATATCAGGAGTATTCTCCTTGCTCATATTATCCTCATTCATAGGATGTACTGAAATTGAAGATCATCCGGACGGCCGTACGGATTACAGCGATTTGTTTACCACGAACCGTAAAACGTATACTTATATGAATCAATGTTATGGATGGATTCTGAATTACGGAATGAACTATAACTATACCATGCTAGCTGGTTGTACGGATGAAGCCAAAGATTCCTGGGAACTACAGAACGGAGTTACCCGCAAATGGAATGAAGGACAATTATCTCCCTTCAGCAATCCGCTGGAGGGCATCGAAGGAAATCCGGAAAACTACAATTATTATTATCAAGGGATTCGTGCCTGTAACATCTTTCTTGCCAATATCCCTACTGCCAGTGTCTACTCGGAAGATATACGTAACAGTTTCAAGGCACAGGTACTTACATTACGCGCTTTCTATTATCTTCAATTGGTGAAACGTTATGGAGGTGTTCCCATCATAACAACTCCCGACTACGATTATACCAAGGTTAAAAGAGGTACATTTGGCGAGTGTGCCCGCCAAATATTAGCTGATTGTCAGGCTGCTATTGATATTCCCACTGTTGAAGAATGGGGATGGCGTTCCTTAGATAAGGAGAACTACCGTCACGTTATGACAAAAGCCATCTGTGCAGCCATCCGTTCACAGATATCACTCTATGCAGCCAGTCCTCTGTACAATGACGGAACAATCACTTGGACAGAAGCCGCAGAAATTACTAAAAAGTCTCTGGATGACTGTCTGGCGAACAATTATGAACTTTATAAGAAACAGCCGAATGCTACAGCTGGTTATTCTCCTTATGATGTGTATTTCTATTCGCGCACTGACTTGCCGGTAGTTAATGACAAAGAAACCATTATGGAAGTTGGACAAATGTATATGTGGAATTATGCTGGCCTGCCAACTACCGACGGCCAGACAGATGCCGGTGCGTGTCCGTCGCAAGAGCTACTTGATGCCTATGAAGTTGTGAACGGTGACATGACAGAATCTTATCCTCTGCTCAATTTAGAGAGCCCTTATCTAGATGCCAATCATCTGCAGCCTAACTTGAATTCGGCTGTTCAAGGTCTCTACAATCAAGCCAAACCGTATGAGAACCGTGATCCGCGTCTTAAAGCTTCTATTTATTATGATGGTTCCAAACTAAACCTGGAAACCGGTGCACTACTCTCAACCAAGACAGGAGGAAACTGTGCACTTGATCCCAGTAATGCACGTTACACCTGTACCGGCTATTATACACGTAAGTTCTCGCATTATAAATCCGGACGTTCCGGCAATCTGGATGGCTACTTCAAAGAGTTCCGCCTGGCTGAATTATATTTGAATTATGCAGAGGCAGCTAATGAAGCATCCACTACCGGAACTGTACCCAATGATGCGGTAGACGCAGTCAATGCAGTACGTTCCAGAGTAGGTATGCCAGGCATTCCTTACGGATTATCCTGTGATCAGTTTCGTCTGCGAATCAGGAACGAAAGACGCGTAGAACTTGCTTTTGAAGAACACCGCTTCTTTGATGTACGCCGTTGGAAGATACTGGATCAAACAGATAAAGTAATCACCGGAATGAAAGCAAACTCAGATGGAAGTTACTCCCGTTTTGTAGTAGATAATAACCGAAAAGCATATAGTGAAAAATTCCTATTATATCCAATACCGGGTGACGAAGCAATCCGGTTACAGAATGCTTCAGGAACTAACTGTCAGAATCCGGGCTGGTAATCAAATCTAAAAAATACAGATTATGCAAAAGTGGTTATTAACTATTATTATTGCCATACTTCCTGTTATCACTGCATGTTCTAAAACCGATACGGAAGTATCTGTACCGGAAGAAGAAACAGGAAAGAAAACAGAGATTAAGTTCCTTCAACTCAACTTATGGGTGGAGTGTACCAAGGTGGAGCATGCTCCGGAATATCTGATAGAACAGATTGCTACCCTACAGCCAGACATTGCTACATTTTGCGAATTATATAAAGGTCCGCAAGACGACCCCGTGATGCCTAAACTAATGCAAGGGCTTAAAGAGAAGGGACTCATCTATTACGATGCACGAATAGACGGAAGAGCGGTCATATCAAAATACCCGATCAAAGAGACAGAACGCATCAACAAATGGATGTTCAAAGCGATTCTGGATGTCAACGGGAAACGAGTGGCCGTTTACCCGGCACATTCAGAGTATCGTTACTACACCTGTTACTATCCCCGGGGATACAATGACGGTAGCGTTAATTGGGATAAACTTCCGGCTCCTATCACTGATGTAAACAAGATACTTGCTGTCTGCGAAGAATCAGACCGTATAGAATCCGCCCAAGCTTTTATCAACAACGCTGCCAAAGAGCTAGAGCAAGGAGCACTCGTGTTTTTTGCCGGAGATCTGAATGAGCCTTCTTATCTGGATTGGCAGGCCGATACAAAAGATCTATTCGATCATCGCGGATGTATCGTCAATTGGGGAACTTCCAAATTGTTGGTTCAACGGGGATATAAAGATGCCTACCGGGTAATTCATCCCGATCCGGTGAAATGTCCGGGATTCACTTTCCCTGCAGACAATAAATCTGTCATTCCAGAGAATCTCTCATGGGCACCGGAGGCAGATGAACGCGAACGAATTGATTTCGTTTACTATTATCCAAATAAAAATCTACAAATAAAAAATGCCCAGATAGTAGGTCCAACAGGCTCTATTGTACGCGGAAAAAGAATAGAAGAACAAACCAAAGATCCAATCATTCCGCCCGTAAACAATCAGTGGCCAAGCGATCATAAAGGAGTGCTGATTACGTTTCATATCAAAGAGTAATTACAATGATTAACAGGATGCAAAAGTGGATATACATCATTATACTCCTGACCGGATACTCAATAAAAAGTTATACACAGGAGACCATAAATCTCAATATTCCTGTTGAGCAAAACTGGATGTTCGATAACGAACATCCAGTACGCTTCATGCTGGAATTGACATCTGCACAGTCAGGTTTTTCGGATAGGATACGTATGGACATTGCAACAGATTTCGGCAATGCTGTATCGTCTACCTTTATAACCTACTCTTTCGGAACAGATTCGATAGCTCCCGGTGGAGGCTTTCGCAGTCGTGCATCAGTCACTCTCACGAATCTCACTCCCGGGTTTTACCAGGCTTGTTTCATTGCTGGCACCGACACTCTGAAACATTTCTTCTTTGGATACGAAGCCGAACAGATTTTATCCAAACCGGATGGTCTCCCTAACTTAAAAAGATTTTGGAATAAAACCATCACCGAACTTAAACGTGTACAACCTGTCTATAAAATGACACGTCTACCTGAATCTTCGAAGCCAGAGCGTGATGTTTACGAAGTAGAAATGTGCTCGCTTGAAGGAGAAATCTTACGGGGGTATTGGGCAGTCCCTACAGATGGTCAGAGTCATCCGGCCGTAGTGGTTTATCAAGGTTATGATGCCGTCACCTGGATTCCCGGTCCCGACGACTATCCCGGTTGGTGTATCTTGGTCATTCCACCCCGTGGACAAGGCCTCAACAAACCTTATAACCGCTTTGGTGAGTGGATTGCTTTCGGACTGGATTCACCCAAACATTATTATTACAGAGGTGCTTTTGCTGATGCAGTCCGCAGTATTGATTTTATTTTTGCTCAGCCATGCTTTGACGGACAAAACCTTTTTGCTACAGGTATTTCGCAAGGTGGAGCGCTCACATTAGCAGCAGCGTCACTCGACCATCGTATTTCCGCAGCTGCGCCTATCGTACCCTTTCTGTCAGACTATCCCGATTATTTCCGTTTGGTTCACTGGCCTGCCAGCTTGGTATTCGAAGGAGCTGCCCGGCAGAATATTGACAAAGATAAAATATTCTCATTACTAACTTACTTTGACTTGAAGAATCTGACCGGATGGATCAAATGCCCAGTATTAATGGGATTCGGACTTCAGGACAACATTACACCACCACATACAAATTTTGCAGCATACAATCACATCAGGACACCTAAACGCTGGATATGCTACCCTACATCAGGACACTTTGCAGCTTATGAGAACATGGACTCATGGATTGCTGAAAGTACTCGTTTTTTCAATCAGTATGTAGTGTGGTAATAATCTGAACTGATAAAAACGAAACAGGCACAAACACTATAACAAGAGGTTAGTTAGGTTAGAAACCGGAAGAGTAATTCTGTTAAATAGAATTCTCTTCCGGTGTTTTATAGTTACTTTCTTCTAATAAGGTTCACTGAAATCGAATAAAAACAATATATTTGCATAGATGTAAACACCTTAAAAAATAAATTAGTGAGAAAAGTAATTCTTTTATTTCTGCTATTTTTAAGCGTAGCTGGAGTCCGCACACAAGGTCAAAACATCACTTTTAGCCACTTGACCACGGACGACGGACTCTCCCAATTTTCTGTCAATAGCCTTTATATTGATGAACGGGGAATTATATGGATCGGCACGCGTGAAGGACTGAACCGGTATAACGGTAACGATATCAAAAGTTTCAAACTTAATAAAAACGATCCGAACAGCTTGTTCAGCAATACAGTGCTGCGCATCACCGGAAACAAAAACGGAAAGGTATACCTGCTCTGTACGGACGGGGTGGCAGAATTCGATCTGACCACACAAAGATTCAAAACGTTGCTGCAAGGCAATGTGGATGCTATTTATTTCAACGAGAAATTATATATCGGGAAAAGAGAAGAAGTATTTGTATATAATGAAAGTACGGGAAACTTCGATCTCTACTATCATCTTGCCGGAAAAGATATCACCCTCTCCTGCCTCCACCTGGACGAAAAGAAAAATCTGTGGATGGGAACTACCAGTAACGGACTTTACTGTTTATCGGGAGACAAAAAGATTTCCCAACCTGTCACAAGAGGTAATATCGCGAGTATTTACGAAGATTCGTCTAAAGAATTATGGATCTGTACCTGGGAAGAAGGACTCTACCGGATAAAAACAGACAGTACCATTGAGAACTTCCGTCATGATCCCAAAAATCCAAACAGTATTTGCGCCGACTTCGTAAGGAGTTGCTGTGAAGATAATGCAGGAAATCTATGGATAGGAACCTTTCACGGATTAAATCGCTATGAAAAAAGCACAGGTAAATTCCAACTTTACACTGCCAACGCGAACAAACCCGACGGACTCACCCACTCCTCCATCTGGTGCATCGTCAAAGATGAACAAGGAACAATTTGGCTGGGTACTTATTTCGGAGGTGTCAACTATTTCAATCCGGAATATGAAATCTATACACGCTACAAGACAGGAGATACAGAAAAAGAAGGTTTAAGTAGCCCGATTGTCGGCAGAATGACTGAAGATAAAGACGGAAACTTATGGATTTGTACTGAAGGCGGTGGCGTGAATGTGTACGACCGGAAAAATAACACCTATCGGTGGTATCGCCACGAAGAGGGCAAAAATAGTATTTCCCATAACAACGTCAAAGCAATCTATTACGACCGGACTAATGAAATTATGTGGATAGGTACACACTTGGGAGGATTGAACAAACTCGACCTGCGTACCAACCGTTTCACAGTCTACCGGATGAAAGCCGGAGACCCAACCTCACTACCTTCGGATATCGTCCGAGACATTGTACCTTATAAGAACAAGCTGGTTGTCGCCACACAAAACGGTGTTTGTCTTTTCAATCCGGCAACAGGCGCTTGCCAACAACTCTTCAAAGAGACTAAAGAAGGAAGAGGCATTGGCATGGTAGCCAGTCTTTGCATTGATAAAGACGGTACATTGTGGATTGCGGCTACCGGAGAGGGTGTTTATTCTTACCGGTTCGACAGCGGTAAACTTACTAATTATCCGCACAATCCCGCTAATCCAAACAGTCTTAGCAACAATAATATCAACAGTATCATGCAGGACAGTAACGGTAATCTATGGTTCTGCACCTCCGGAAGCGGTCTCGACCGTTACCGTAAGGCAAGTGATGACTTTGAAAACTTCGATGTACAGACAGATGGTTTATCCAGCGATTGTATCTACGAAGTATGCGAATCGTCCATACAGAAAGGCGACTTATTGTTGATTACCAATCAAGGATTCTCACAGTTTGACTATCCAAGCAAGAAATTCTATAATTACGGTACGGAAAACGGATTCCCGTTGACTGCCGTCAATGAAAACGCACTATTTGTGACACATGACGGAGAAGTATTCCTTGGCGGTATTCAGGGAATGATTTCTTTCTGGGAGAAGAAGTTACATTTCACTCCCAAATCATATAATATCATTCTTTCCCGCCTGCTTGTCAACGGAAAAGAAGTCGTTCCGGGAGATGAAAGCGGCATCCTGGAACAGTCGATCTGCCACACTCCGGAAATCAGTCTGAAAGCGAATCAATCGATGTTTAGCATCGAATATGGCACTTCCAACTTCATCCCTGCCAACAGAGATGAAATTCTCTATCGCCTGGAGGGTTTCTCAGACGAATGGAACCATACTTACCGGAAGCAAACGCTGATTACTTATACAAACCTGAATCCGGGTAAATATACCCTTGTCATCAAATCACAGAGGGAAGGAATAAAAGAGGCCAGACTGCTGATTATCGTACTCCCTTCATGGTATGAGACATGGTGGGCTTACCTGATTTATACCATTGTCACTATCAGCCTGTTATGGTATCTTATTCAGAACTATAATTCGCGCATCAAACTCCGTGAGTCTTTGAAGTACGAAAAGAAGCATATTGAAGACCTCGAAGCATTGAACCAGTCGAAACTCCGTTTCTTCACTAACATCTCGCACGAATTCCGCACACCGTTAACGCTGATCGTGGGACAAGTGGAAACTTTGTTGCAGGTGCAGACATTTACGCCTAATATATATAATAAGGTGTTGGGAATCTACAAGAACAGTCTCCAATTACGGGAACTGATTACGGAACTACTTGATTTCCGTAAACAGGAACAGGGTCACATGAAGATCAAAGTTAGCCAGCACAATCTGGTTAACTTCCTGTATGAGAATTATCTGCTCTTCCTCGAATATGCGAGCAGTAAACAAATCAATTTCAAGTTCAACAAACAGAAGGATGACATTGAAGTATGGTATGACCAAAAACAGATGCAGAAAGTGATAAACAACCTGCTGTCTAATGCAGTGAAGCATACCAAGGCCGAAGATACGATTTCGATTAATGTATCGCAGGAGAAAGACCATGTCATCATTGAAATAAAAGATACAGGTACAGGTATCGCCGCTGCCGAAATTGATAAGATATTCGACCGTTTCTATCAGACCGAACATCTCAACTCGCTGAATACCGGAGCCGGTACAGGCATCGGACTGGCACTGACGAAAGGTATTGTGGAACTTCATCACGGCACAATCCGGGTGGAAAGCGAACCGGGCAAAGGAAGCAGTTTCATTATCACCCTCAAACTAGGCAAGGAACACTTCACAGAAGAGCAAATAGCGAAAGATGATACGGAAACCATCCAGCAAACAGAGACTATTGTTCCTTCAGTAGAAATAATCCCTGATTCGGAATGGAAAGAAGAAGATAACAAGCGCATCGAAGACGCCAAAATGCTGATAGTGGAAGACAATGAATCTATCAAGCAGATGTTAGTCGGTATTTTCGAAACATTCTATCAAGTCAGTACGGCTTCCGACGGAGTAGAAGCATTAGAAATGATACAGAAGGATATGCCGAGCATCATTTTAAGTGATGTCGTAATGCCACGCATGTCGGGTACGGAACTTTGCAAACAGATCAAGACGGACTTTAACACTTGCCATATTCCGGTGGTATTATTAACCGCACGTACTGCTATAGAGCACAATATCGAAGGTTTGAAGATTGGTGCGGATGATTATATCACGAAACCGTTTAATACCAATCTTCTGATTTCCCGCTGCAATAACCTGGTTAATTCCCGCCGGCTATTGCAAGAGAAGTTCAGCAAACAACCACAGGCTTTTGCCCAAATGTTGGCTACCAACCCGATGGATAAGGAGATGCTCGACCGCGCGATGGCCATTATCGAACGTCATCTGGACAATACGGATTTCAACGTTAATATCTTCGCCCGCGAAATGGGTATGGCACGTACGAACCTATTCACTAAACTGAAAGCAGTTACAGGCCAGACCCCGAATGATTTCATCCTAAGCATACGTCTCAAAAAAGGCGCTGTTATGTTAAGAAATAACCCGGAGCTGAATATCACGGAGATCTCTGACCGGATTGGGTTCTCCTCCTCCCGCTATTTCAGTAAATGTTTCAAGGAGATTTATCACGTCAGTCCGCTGGCTTATCGTAAAGGAGAAGAGAGCGAAGAAGAAGGAGACGGAGAAGAAACAGATTAGCAGGTAACTATACAAGCACTCTTGCAAAATAATCTTATATTATTAGGCACGGATCACACGGATTTCACGGATTAAAAAACGATGAGTATGAAAACAACAGCGTTAATCCGTGTAATCCGTGCCTAAATTTATGATATAAACGGTTTCTTAGTCCGGACATCTTCGCCCGAATAAAGAAGGTAACTTCTTAAGTGTACTATTTTGTACTTCACTTGTACATTCCTACTCATTCTTTTTCTTCCAATCGCTTATCTTTGTGTTCATTACATTATTTCCTAAAACATTCAGCATTATGAAAAACGTTTCGCGTCTACTTCCCCTATTGTCCGGCATCGTCACGCTGTCAGGATGCAGTCATGCACCCCAAAAGAGCAATGGGCAGAATAACCAAAAGCCTAACATTATTTATATATTTGCAGATGATCTCGGCATTGGTGATTTAAGCTGTTATGGAGCAACGAAAGTGAGTACTCCCAACATCGACCGGTTGGCAGGACAAGGAGTACAATTCACCAATGCTTATGCAACTTCTGCCACCAGCACTCCTTCCCGTTTCGGACTCCTGACAGGTATGTACCCCTGGAGACAGGAAAACACAGGAATCGCTCCCGGCAACTCTGAACTCATTATCGACACTACCTGCATCACCATGGCAGATATGCTGAAAGATGCAGGATACGCAACCGGTGCAGTAGGCAAATGGCATCTGGGACTCGGTCCGAAAGGTGGAACCGACTTTAACAACCGGATTACCCCTAATGCACAAAGCATCGGTTTTGACTACGAATTTATTATTCCGGCTACCGTAGACCGTGTACCTTGTGTATTTGTAGAAAACGGACATGTCGTAGGACTTGACCCCAATGATCCTATCACCGTAAGTTACGACCACAAAGTAGGCGACTGGCCTACGGGAGAAGAGAACCCGGAGCTCGTCACTTTAAAACCCAGTCAGGGACACAACAATACAATTATCAACGGCATTCCCCGTATCGGCTGGATGACCGGAGGTAAATCCGCCCTTTGGAAAGATGAAGACATAGCCGATATCATCACCCATAAGGCTAAGAATTTCATTGCATCCCATCAGGAAGAACCCTTCTTCTTATATATGGGTACGCAAGACGTACATGTACCGCGCATCCCCCACCCACGCTTCGCAGGCAAAAGCGGACTCGGCACTCGTGGCGACGTCATCCTGCAACTGGACTGGACCATCGGTGAAATCATGCACACACTGGACAGCCTCCACATCGCAGACAACACTATCCTGATCTTTACCAGCGATAACGGTCCTGTTATCGACGACGGCTATCAAGACCAAGCTTACGAACTTCTCAACGGACATACTCCGATGGGTATCTACCGTGGTGGGAAATACAGTGCTTACGAAGCGGGTACACGCGTTCCATTTATTGTCCGTTGGCCTGCCCGGGTGAAGCCGAACAAGCAACAAGCTCTTTTCTCTCAAATAGATGTGTATGCATCGCTCGCCTCACTTTTGGACCAACCTTTACGCAAAGGAGCTGCCCCCGACAGTCAGGAACATCTGAACGTTCTCCTCGGCAAAAATAATACAAACCGTGAGTATGTCGTTCAACAGAATCTCAATAACACACTTGCCATCATAAAAGGTCAATGGAAATACATCGAACCGAGCGACGGCCCCGCCATCGAACATTGGACGAAAATGGAGTTAGGCAACGACAAACAGCCTCAACTTTACGATTTATCCTCCGATCCATCGGAGAAAACGAATGTATCAAAACAACATCCCGACATCGTGAAAGAGTTATCCGAATTACTAGAATCCATCAAAGAGAAATAGTTTATGAGAACAGAAAAATTGTATGATTTTGCACCAATCTTGAATAATTCTATCCATATTAGAATATTCAATCCATCTATCTTTGCAAGCGTAGATTCAATAAAATCACTTAATTTTTAATATATGAAAAAACATTTATCCACTCAAACTAGAAAAAGGATGCTCTCCTCCATCGGACTGATCTTGTTTTCTGTTTCTTTTGTACTTGCACAGGTACTTGTTAAAGGTACAGTGAAGGACAACTTAGGAGAAGGAGTGCCGGGAGCCAGTGTTCAGGTACAAGGTACTTCACAAGGAACAATCACTGACCTTGATGGTAAATTTGCTTTTAACGTACCCAATAAGAATTCAATATTGGTTATTTCTTTCATTGGTTATGTCACTGTAGAAATAAAGGCGGACACTCAAAAGCCAATGGTTATCACATTGAAGGAAGATACAAAGACATTGGACGAAGTCGTAGTAGTCGGCTATCAGGAAATACGCAAGAGAGACCTGACGGGTTCTGTTGCCAAAGCCAGCATGGCAGAACTGCTTAGCACTCCGACGGCTTCTTTCGGCGAGACATTAGGCGGACGTATTGCCGGTGTCAACGTAAGTTCGGGCGAAGGTATGCCGGGTGGACAGATGAACATCGTCATCCGTGGTAACAACTCTTTGACACAGGACAACTCTCCTCTTTATGTCATTGACGGTTTCCCGGTGGAAGACCCCTCCATAGCCGCAGCCATCAATCAGAATGATATCGAGTCACTCGACTTCCTGAAGGATGCCTCTGCTACTGCTATCTACGGTGCCCGTGGTGCCAACGGTGTCGTGATGATTACAACCAAGAAAGGAACAATCGGCCAACCTAAAATTAAATATGACGGAAGTTTCGGTATTCAGCATATCACCAAAACAATCCCGATGATGGATGCCTATGAATTCGTCAAACTACAGGCAGAACGTAGTCCCAAAGATATGGAAACTACCTACTTCATGAATTATGACGGCAAGAAATGGGGATTGGAAGATTATAGAAATATCCCACAATATAACTGGCAGGATGAAATCTTCCGCAGCGCATGGATGCAAAGCCACAATGTCAGCCTGACCGGTGGTTCGGAAGGAGTTCGTTACAACGCTTCTTTATCTTATTATGACCAGGACGGTATCTTGTTGGAATCAAACTACAAGCGTATACAAGGCCGTATGGGTACTACCATTCAAAAGAAGAAACTGAAAATCTATCTGACAACCAACTATTCAAGTACTACAACCACCGGTGGTTCTCCTTCTCAGAACTCATACAGTGGTATGAATAACCTGTTCTATAGTGTATGGGGATATCGCCCTGTGACAGAACCGGACAGACCATTAAACTCGTTGATGGACAATATCATGGACGATGCGATAAACAATACCAACGACTATCGTTTCAACCCTATCATGTCTTTGAAAAACGAATATCGCAAGACGTACGCGAACTATATCCAGTTCAACGGATTTGCAGAATATGAATTTATCAAAGGATTGAAGTTGAAAGTTTCCGGCGGTTACACGTTCGATACCCGCAAAGGGGAAACATTCAACAACTCGAAGACCCGCTATGGTAATCCGAAATCATCCGATAAGGTAAATGCAGAAATCTACCATTCTCAACGTGCAACATGGTTGAACGAAAACATTCTGACCTATCAGACCAATATCAAACGGAAACATTTCTTTAATAGTATGGTAGGTGTAACCCTGCAAAATTCCGACTATGAATACTACTCATACAAGACAGTGCAAATTCCAAACGAAGCACTCGGAATGGCAGGAATGAGTGAAGGAACTCCGAGTACAACCAAATCATTAAAGAGTTCCTGGTCTATGCTTTCCTTCCTGGGACGTTTAAACTACAACTATAAATCATTGTATTATGCAACGGTTTCTTTCCGTTCCGACGGTTCTTCCAAGTTCCGTGGCGATAACCGTTTCGGTTATTTCCCTTCCAGCTCATTGGCTTGGGGATTCATGGAAGAAGATTTTATGAAACCATTGAAACCAATTGTTTCTTCAGGTAAATTAAGAGCAAGCTGGGGATTGACCGGTAACAACCGTGTAGGCGAGTATGATACATACGCTCTATATCAAATGTTGAAAGATAAAGTCGGAGACTTTATTTCAGTCGGTAGTACTCCAAGTGGTGTATATCCGTTTGAAAACAGTCTGACAAGCGTAGGTATGGTACCTACTTCTTTAAGAAATAGAAAGTTGAAATGGGAAACTACCGAACAGTGGAATCTGGGTCTGGACTTGGGCTTCCTTGACGAACGTATCGGATTGACCATAGACTGGTATCGTAAGACGACTCGCGACCTGCTGCTGAATGCATCAACAGCTCCTTCTTCCGGTTTTACCAGTGCGATGAAAAATATAGGTAAGGTACGCAACCAAGGTATTGAGTTCACCTTGAATACTACCAACATTAAAAACCGTAACTTCTCGTGGACCAGTAACTTCAATATAGCCTTTAACAAGAATAAAGTATTGGCATTGGCAGAAAACCAAGTATCCATGCCAACTGCTGCGAAATTTGACCAAAACTATAACTCACAATACAGCTACATCGCCAAAGTGGGTTATCCGATGGGGATGATGTATGGATTCATCTATGAAGGTACATACAAGTACGAAGACTTCGACAAGGTGGGTGATACCTATACATTGAAACGTAATGTTCCATATTTCTCTTCCGAGAGTAATACGCAACCGGGTATGCCCAAATACGCAGACTTGAATGGTGACGGTATTATCGACGATAACGACCGTACTATGATCGGTAACGGTATGCCGAAACATACAGGTGGATTTACCAATAATTTCGAATACAAAGGATTTGACTTGAGCATCTTCTTCCAATGGTCGTATGGAAACGATGTATTGAATGCCAACCGCCTGTTCTTCGAGAACAGCAATAAGACACGCGACTTGAACCAATATGCAAGTTACGCAGACCGTTGGACAACAGAAAACCCGGAAAGTAATATTCCGAGAGCTACCGACTCCGGTTCTAACAAAGTATTCTCTACACGTATTATCGAGGATGGTTCTTTCCTTCGTCTGAAAACAGTATCTTTAGGCTATACACTGCCGAAGCAACTGACCAAGAAATGGAAGATAGACAATGCACGTGTATTCGTTGCCGGTCAGAATCTATGGACATGTACAGGATATTCCGGTTACGACCCGGAAGTATCTATCCGTGAAGGCGCACTGACTCCGGGGCTGGACTTCTCCGCTTATCCGAGAGCCTACTCTATTAGTTTTGGTGTAAACCTAGGTTTCTAATCAATCATCCTTCAAACAATTATGTATATGAAAACAATAAGAATAATTATCATATCACTTCTTGTCGGACTAAACCTGACTTCCTGCGATTTCCTGGAAAAAGACCCGACATATACTACTCCCGAGAACTTCTTCAAAAATGAAGCAGAAGCTACTTCATGGCTGACAGGAACCTATGCTATTCTGGGACAAAGTTCATTTTACGGAAATGAATTCTTATACCTTGTAGGAGGTGACGACCTGGGACACTATGGTGGTGCCAACCGCGGACCTAATAAGAGCGGTTTAATCTGTAACAATGCCAACACAAGTGATCCTACTGTAGCGGCACTATGGTCTACATTATACGCTGGCGTCAACAGAGCCAATATTTTCCTGGAGAATATTGATGCAGTGCCCGATATGAACGATGATACCCGCAAACAATACAAAGCGGAAGCTCGCTTCTTGCGCGCATTCTATTATTTCACTTTGGTAGAATGTTGGGGAGATGTACCTTTCAAGACTACTTCTACAGAAGATGTTTATAACCACTCTATTCCTCGTACGGACAAACAGACGATTTATGATTTTATCATCAAAGAAATGTATGGTTCTGCCGAAGATCTCAAATCTGCTCAAGATTTGAACTATTTGCCGGGACGTATTTCCAAATCGGCAGCTTGGGGAATGTTGGCACGTGTATATATGTTCAGAGCTGGTGAACCTAAACGTGACAAGGAAGTGGGTTTAGCCAACAGTACGACTAGTGCCGAGATTACAGAATATTTCAAAAAAGCGAGTTACTATGCACAGCTAGTTAAGAATGAAGGTCATTCACTGACTGCTAAATATTGGGATTTCTTTATCGACATTTGTTCTGATAAGTATAACACTGCTCTCAATAAGGATGGTGCCAAGGCTAATGAAAGTATCTGGGAGGTAGAATTTGCAGGTAACCGTTCAACGGATGTACGTGCAGAAGGTAGAATTGGTAATATTATCGGTATTCAGGGTAAGGACCTTTCTTCCAAAGCATCCATCACCGGTAAAGGTGACCCGGGTTATGCATACGCTTTTATCTGGAATACTCCTAAACTGCTGGAATTGTATGAAGCAAACGGTGATATTGACCGTTGCAACTGGAATATCGCTCCATTCACTTACACCCAGTCAGCAGGAGAAGGCACTCCGGTAGACGGTCGTGAATTTGTGAAAGGAAAAAGAGATGAAGTGAAACAACAATACTGGGATAAGTCCTTCAGCTATGGTGAAACAGAGCCGGGGTCTACTTACGGTGATCGTGAATCGAAGAACGATGCCAATAAGAACCGTAATAGAGCTGCTGCCAAATATCGTAGAGAATATGAGGCAGACAAGAAGAGCAAGAACGATACTTCCATCAACTTCCCTCTTCTCCGCTACTCTGACATTCTGCTGATGATTGCAGAAGCTGAAAATGAAGTCAACCATGGTCCTAATGATCTGGCTTATGAATGTATCAATGCAGTAAGAGAACGTGCAGGAATCAACAAGCTTGCAGCAAATCTGGATGAAACCGGCTTCCGCAAGGCTATCAAAGACGAACGTGCTATGGAACTCTGCTTCGAATATACACGCCGTTTCGACCTGATCCGTTGGGGAGACTATCACAAACTGATGCAGGAACAAGTGGACAAGGCGCAGGCTGACGAATCCTGGAAATTCGGAACCAATGTATATACTTACTTCAATATTCCGAAGTCTTACAACTATTTCCCGATTCCTGCCAATGAGATAGGATCGAACAGTGCTATCAAAACGAATAATCCGGGTTGGTAAATCCCTTATTAACTTTAAAAAGAAAAGGATATGAAGACAATATATAAAAGTTTGATGACTATCGCTTTTGCCGGACTATGTCTCGCTTCATGCGACAAGGAATTAAAAGAAGACACAACAATGGAAGTTGGTGTGGTGACAGACAGCAATGTCAGCTTCGATGGCAAAACTGTGACTGTAAAGAAAGGAAGTCCGGTAACGTTCAGCTTCGATGGCGACCCTGATTTTATCAGTTTCTTCAGCGGCGAGATAGGGCACGAATACAAACATCGGAACAGAATTGAAATGCAACCGGAAGATGTAGAAAAATGTGAAATCAATTTCTCTGTATTATATGACTATGGTAGTGCGAAAACCATCGAAGGTTCTACTCACATATTAATATCCGATCAATTCGGAGGGATTAGTGGCAACAATGTGGAAAAAGACAAAGAAGCAGTTACTAATTGCGAATGGACAGAACTTGTCAGCCAAGATGAGCTTCCTAAAGCAACCAAAGATACTAAAGACTATTCTTGTCCTTTAATATCTTACTTGGGTAAAGAGATCAGCATTGCTTTCCGTCTTAACCCTCTTGATAATAGCAGCACAATGCCTGTAATACATATTAAGGGCTTACAGCTTAATCTGGAGTTCAACAATGGAAAATCAACTACAATTAATGCAAAGAACTTCGAATTCTCGGCTTTAAATGTAACCTATAATTTAGACGATCTTTCAAAAAACAACACTCATCTTACCAAATTAAAGGAAGCATTAGGTAATAAAAACCTCACACTTGAAGAGATGAAAAGCGCAGAATATGAAGACAAAATAGCATACGCTACTGTAGACGGTAATATTCCTTATTTCTGGAGAATTAACCAGCCAAGCGATTTCGTAACCAGTGGCGGAGCAGCAGGGTATACAAAAGGGGATACTTGGCTTATCTCCAATCCAATCCTCCTCAACGGTTCCTGCAATCCTGACGCTGGTGTAGCGATTAAGAATATCTCGCAATCGTTGGAGATATACTCACATACCTATGAAGAGGCCGGTACATATACCGCTACCTTCGTAGCCAACAATGCAAACTACGTCCATCAAGGTGGTCAAGTAGTACGTGAACTGACTATAAACGTTGTAGAATAAAAATATATCCCCCAATTTTTCTAACCTTCAATCATAGAAAACGTTTATAAAAATCAGACTTTAATCAATTTAACATCAGAAAGAGAGGGACCGCGAGGTTCCTCTCTTTTACTTTTTCTGTATCTTTGCACAAAAATAAAAACAATGCCAAAGACTCTTCCTATTCATTTTGCCCCATTACAAGGTTACACCGAAGTGTTTTACCGTAATGCTCATGCTGCCTGCTTCGGAGGTATAGATACTTATTATACCCCATTTGTACGACTCGAAAAAGGCGGATTCCGCCATAGAGATGTGCGAGGAATCGAACCCGGGAATAATCAGGTAGCCCATCTGATTCCCCAACTGATAGCCCCTTCTTTTGAGAAAGCAGAAAAAATCTTATCCCTATTCATTGAAAAGGGATATAAGGAAGTCGACATCAATATGGGATGTCCTTTTCCCATGCTGGCTAAACGCCACAATGGTTCCGGCATTCTTCCTTATCCCGAAGAAGTTCAAGCGTTACTTAGCCTGATTACAGAATATCCGCAAATAAGTTTCTCCATCAAAATGAGGTTGGGCTGGGAAGATCCGGAAGAATGTCTGAAACTGGCTCCGATTATCAATGAGCTACCCTTGCGACAAGTGGTTATGCACCCCCGCTTGGGAAAACAGCAATATAAAGGAGAAGTTGACCTTAAAGCGTTTGAGGCTTTTCAGAGTGCCTGCAAACATCCGCTCATCTATAATGGAGATATCAATAGTGTAGAAGATATTCACCGCATTCAGGAACAGTTTCCCGGACTAGCCGGAATTATGATAGGACGGGGATTACTTGCCAACCCGGCATTAGCTTTGGAGTATAGACAAAACCGTGTACTCAAGTTCGATGAAATGAGAGAAAAATTGCAATCTATGCACAAATGCGTATACAATCAATATGCAGAACAGTTGGAAGGAGGAGACGAACAACTTCTGAACAAAATGAAAACTTTCTGGGAATATTTAATGCCGCAAGCAGACAGAAAATTACTGAAAGCAATTCATAAAAGCACAAGTCTCAACAAATATAATCAGGCAATCCTTGCCTTTTTTAATCAACGATGAACTGATAACCAGTAATTTTACGTAATTTTGCGCCCGTTTACAAACATGCACATTATGAAAAAATACATTCTAATCTTTCTTTGTCTGATAACCGTATCGGGCAGTTTCGCACAAATGCAGGATTTCAAGTTCAAATTCTATGGACAGATTCGTACTGACTTCTATTATAATAGTCGTGCTAACGAAGAAACCGTAGACGGATTGTTTTATATGTATCCAAAAGACAAAGTGCGTGATCCGGAGGGGAACGATTTGAACTCAACACCCAACAGTAACTTCTATACTTTATATTCGCGCCTTGGAGTAGACGTTGCCGGTCCAAAACTGGGAACAGCCAAGACGTCTGCCAAAGTAGAAGTCGACTTCCGCGGCACAGGCACTTCTTATTCGGTCATTCGCCTTCGTCATGCTTATTTGAATCTGGATTGGGGAAAATCAGCTTTATTACTCGGGCAGAACTGGCATCCGCTATTCGGAGATGTGTCTCCGCAGATTCTTAATCTCTCTGTAGGAGCACCGTTCCAACCATTCAGCCGTGCGCCACAAATTCGTTATCGCTATACAAACAAGAATTTCCAACTTACCGGAGCCGCAGTGTGGCAATCACAATATACTTCACAAGGACCGGAAGGGAAAACGCATAACTATCTGAAGCAAAGCTGTATTCCCGAAATTTACTTAGGATTAGACTATAAAAGTAAACAATTGCAAGCAGGAGTAGGCGTCGAAATGCTTTCACTGAAACCTAGAACGGAAGCAACACGCCATCATTATTTTACAGACCCGTATACCGGCTATATGTATTCAATGGAAACAACCTTCAAGGTGGACGAACGCATTACCACCCTGTCCTACGAAGCACATGTAAAATATACGAATAAAGATTGGTTTATAGGTGCGAAGAGTGTATTAGGATCCAATCTGACACAAGCTTCCGGCTTGGGTGGATTCGGGATCAAGTCTGTCAACGAACAAACGGGAGAACAAGAATATACTCCGATACGTTTCTCCAGCTCTTGGTTCAACGTTGTCTACGGACAGAAATGGAAGCCGGGAATCTTCGTAGGTTATGCCAAGAATCTGGGAACAAGTGATGCACTATATGCTCCCAAAGGAAATGATGCAAAACTTTATGGAACAGGAACAGACCTTAACCAATTAGTTACGGCAGGAGCAGAACTGACCTACAATGTCCCCCACTGGAAATTCGGGTTGGAATATACATTAAGCTCTGCATGGTATGGTTCGCTCAATACGTCCAATGGGAAAATTCAAGATACCCATGCCGTATGTAACAACCGTATTGTTGCCGTTGCCATGTTTATGTTCTAACCTCTCTATACAATTATTTTAATTATATATCTGTCACCTGTCACCGATTACTGCTTAACGGTTTGATTATTAACAATTAACACCGTGACAGCAATAGGTGACAGCAGTGTGACAACAATAATGCTGTCACCAGAAACAGATAAACTACATTTCACAACGCGGAGGTATTCACTCCGGAAGCTCCAGACAATCCTATTTATTTCATGAATGCATTACCTTTGTTTCTCGTGGGGAAACTTTTAGTTTCAAGGCTTGAAACCAAAGGTTTCGTAACGGGAAACTGTAGTTTCAGCACCGAGAAACAATAGTTTCAACGGCATGGAAACTATGGTTTCTCCAAGAGAAACGACTGTTCCCCTATCAGGGAAGCAAATGATCTCCTGTTGTCTGACTTTTATCTCCTTAACTCCACTTCAAAGCTAGCACCATCTTTGCAACTGAACTGCAAAACTGTTTGCTTCTTATCAGAAGAAATCACCTTGCAAAACGGAGTTTCTTCTACATTCCATTGCCCTTTTATCGTTACAGTCACAGGTATTTCACCACTGGCATTTTCAATCCATGGTCGTGAATAGATACTACGTTCGATGCGTTTCCCATCTTTATCAAACGCTTCATCGCTTGGACCGCGATACAAAGCCAAATCCGGTTGTGCCACCGTCAACCTAATCTTATCAGCAGATTCTTTATGAGTCATAACCAGACAGGAAGTATCCACACGTTGTAATAAACCACCCGGCAATGTCGTTTCAGGAGTTTCAAACAACACATAAGAAATGATCTGTTCGGAAACGGACTCTACAATATGTGCATTCCGGTCTTGCCGTAATACCTTATAAGTAGGCTTCTTTGCAAATTTCTTTATCAGAGCTTCATTCGTCTGAGGCAGAACAGCGTATTCATAACTTCCGTTTTTCGGTGCCTTTCCATGATCCACAACCAAAGAAACCCAATCACCCTTTGTTTCCTTTCCTGTATTTTGCATTCGCGAGTATTGAGGAAAGTTCTTCTCAAACCGGATGGGAGTTGGAACATAATAACCCGTTCCCAAATGGTCCACCCATACTTTCTTATCTCCTTGATAATTTTTCCAATAATCATGCCCTGCTTTATCAGTAACTGCCAATTGGAAGATAGTCGTTTCTGTCGGGAACTCCGTATTTGTATTTTCAACATCCGAACCAAGACAAACAATCATTCCATCGATGAAATGGTAAGATTTACGTGCCCGATGTGATCCGTTGTACTTATCATGCTCATGTAACTTCATTCCGAAATTACCATTCATCTTCTGTTGAGACAAACCACCGGCAAAAGCCTCGTCGGAGTAAAGCATCTCTTCCATTCCAGAGTAACTATCTACATTGAGCACCTTAGCCTGCAATTGCTCCAATGGCAAATGAATAGATGTCACTCCCGGAATACGGTTCCAGTCAAAACCTTCCTGCTGCCAGCCGCTAGTGGCGGGAGTTACTGTCTGTCCCGGTGCAGCAGTCAATATTTGCAAACTGCCGTGTGCCAGGTAGCGACCGTATAGATTTGCTCCCAGATAATGCTCTGCCGCCCATAGATAACGGGAATGTCCACGTGCCACAGCCGACCAATTGCTACGACGTTGAACAGAGACGCAACCATATCCCATCGCTATATTTCCTTGCGGGTCCGGTTCCAGACGGAAACCTTTCTCCACAAGACGTTTTGCCACCTTGCGTTCTTCAGCATTTGAAACCTTAGGCATATATTCGGGAGAGTCATTTTCAATACTTGGGTCTGAAATCAGACGGAGGTAAGAAGAAGCCATTTCACTATCATATTCCTCCTTTCCATCGGGAGAACCAGCTAGAGCCATCATAGCAAAATGCATAGGAACCAGTTTACCTTTTCCATCCGGATGACGACCGGACATGGAAAGAGGGAAGTTCAGCTTATTGCAATAGAAACGCATGGTCAACAGCACATTTTTCACTGTTTCATGAGCTAACTCGGAAACAGCAAATTCCGTCCGGCTGAAAAGATAAATCATATTGGTTGCTCCATCGAGTCCGCCCACAGCATAAGCCGGATAGTTATTTCGATGATGGAAAGCACCTCCGTCTACTTTAAACGAACCGGATAATCCCAATGCAGGACGGCAACCAAAATCAATCCAACGGGAGAAAGACCGGAGATATTGTAGCTTTTCCGGTGTATCTTCCATCATTAAAATGCTGGCAATACGCCCTGTGGTCTGTGTATTGAAAGAGTCCATATCAATTCCGTTGACTTCCGGTTTAGGGTATACTTCGTTAGTAATCGCATACCAGCGTAATGTCCGTTCGGCTTCCTGAAGTTTTCCAGTTTCCCTAAGCACATCTTTCATCAGAAAATATGCCAGGTACAGACCGCGAACACTATAGCCATAATGATGGATATTTCCCCAACAACTACCATAAGCTACTCCCTGATCGGTTATGTGATCGTACATTGCTAAGAACTTCTTCTTCATTTCTTCCCGAATCACCGGATTTGCCGCATTATTATATGCAACGGCAATTCTTTTCATCAGGTCGAAATAAGCACGCATTTCCACTCCCATTTTAGTCAGCATATCTTTATCCCAGTTCGGTATGATCCGTTCATAAGCTTCTGAAGCACGTACCATGTAGATAGGTCCTCCCGATACTTGACCGTTCTTGTAAGTTATCTGATAGAAATCATATTTCTTGCGGATGGTTTCTACTTCTTTATCTGTCGTTTTTCCTTTCGTGTAGATCATATCACGAAAACGCTTTTCCAACAGTTGCATTTCTGCTCTTTGCTTATCGTCTACAGGAGTCAATTCAATATCCGGTTTCAAAAGCGAGTGTTGATAGACAACCAGCCAATGGTTGGTGGTCCCGGCATTGACAAAAGGAACTTGCAGATCGGCCGTCTGTTGACGTGCATCAACCTTAGTAGCCGTAATCAGATGATCGATGAAAAGGCTTCCTTTTGAATTTGGAGCAATAATCCGGAGTTCATTCATGCCTTCTTCCGGTGTACCTTGCATATCACGTTCATAGCAAACCCATGCGGCGCGCCAACCACTGAAATTAATACCAAAAGGGAAAGATGTGCATCGTTTGCCGTCTTTCAGAAACTGAAACTCAATGGTCGCATCTTGGGGAACTTCATTATAAACCCACACAATAAAAGCCGAAAGATATAAATCCTTGCCGGTCGGATCTTTCTTCTCAAACTTCAGGTCTTTCTTGAGTTCCAATATTCCACCCGGTTCAAATGTCCATTCCAACGAATGTTTTCCATCTTTATAATGCAGATCGGATACCGACAGGCGGGAATGGGTAGCGGTGATACAATTCGGTATTTGCGGTTCTTCAAAAGAAAACATCCGTTCATCTGTTACAACTTGCGCATGAAGGAATGCTGAGCACAAAAGAGAAAACAGAGTTGTCACTCCAAATTTAGTAAAAGGTTGTTTCATCATGGAAATATCGTCTTATTAGGTTTTCAGTATATAAGTCAAAGTATAGTCGCTTTAAAATCTGTAAAGAGTACGTGATTCTGCAAAAGACGTAAACCGAAGTGTCCGTCACCTTCACCACCCGCAAGGGTATAGCGGAACAACTCTTCATCATTCACAGAATAAGTTGTGATTCCCTTTTCCACTCGAATCCGAATCTCATACCACTGATTGGGGACGAGTAAATGAGAGGCATCGGTATATTCTTTCAATAAAGGTTTCACCTTGTCATCTGCCACTCCATAATATTCTCCTTTGTATCGACGGAAACGGGTCGTTGAATTATCATTTCCTCCGTATCCAACGTAGAAAAGGTTTAATGTGTTATAGTTTTTAAAGATGCCGTCACGCCACTGACTACGGGCAAAAAGATCATCAGGGTATTTAGGATCATTGGCAGCCCAGAAGCAGTTCAGATCACTCAAGCGGTCATACTTTCCACCTTGCATCACCATACAAATACGATAACTTATTTCATAATCGCCTGTCAATCGTTGCCGATACCACATAGTCAGTCCGTCCGGAACTATCAATTCTAATGTATCTGCACGTTCTATTATCTGCAAAGCATGGGAGGCATCTTCTATTCTCCATTGCTGCACAAAGGAAGCTTTGTGTTGTGCCAAAAGCACCACACTATTTAAGAGAAAAAAAGTAATCAAACTGTAGCCTATAAAAAATCGCTTCGTCATTACGGTATTAGTTTAAAGATTATTCTTCCGAATACAAAGAAACCCCTCTTTTCGAAAAAAGAGGGGTTCAAATTGTACAAAATATCTCAAATAACGTATTGACTGATAATTTGCATTACCAATATCTTACAGTTTTTTCTGGATCAAAGCCCTCATACCATTTCTGGTTTGAAGCACCATTACTATCTACCCAACTAGCAAAACCTGTATATGCTACTCTAAATGGTACACGTTCATAAGCATGACGTGCGCCAACCGGAAGTTTAACTCCCCAAGTGGAACCTTTGGTATTTGAATAATAAACACCTGTATTCAGCCCGTTATTCGCAGTCAGTTCATCATATTTTGCCTTATAATCAGAAGTAGGTGCATAACCCTTCATGTGTATTTCTTTATCTTTAGTTGTATCATTGAGATCTTTCACCTTAATAAAGAAATTCTGCCTATTAGTATCAAGGATTAGTTCTCTAAATGCAGCAAGTTGAGCCTCTCTTTCAGCTCCTGTTAATCCTTCTTTACCAATCAGTCTAACTTCAGCACGCAACATAGGTAGTCCTTCTCTTACTTTTCCCTGCGTTACCTGGAACATATCCTGATTATTATCCATCAAGGAAGTTAAACCATTCAATGTAATAACAGTTCCTTCCTCCTGTGCTTTATCCACTGTCAATATTGCAAAACGGGGTTCTTTGCGAGTATCATTATCCCAATTCCAGCTTCTATTTTCAACTTTCACTACATCTTTTGTAGAAAGTTGTTCTTTAGCCAAATCTCTCATTGTTCCCTGACCACCCTTTAGTACAAGGCTTGCAGTAATTTGATCTACATATTCACTCTTCAAGCCAGTCAGTACAACACCTAGCCCAGTCGGGTATATACCCCCTACAGCACGAACGTCCAAAGTCAACAACAGTTCTTCTTTACCTCCTACAGTCTCCATCATCTGTTGACTATGACATTCAGTCACCTTCAAGTCATACTCGAATACAACATCGTTGAAATCTTCATCATACCATGAATCCAATTGAGTAGGCCAGCCATCTTCGAACATCACCACACCTGTGTTATGATAGAAAAGATAGCCTTGGTCTGTTTCATTTGTCGGCTGCACTGCATCTTCAGGAAGCGCAAGAGTTACCGATGCCAGACGGTTTGTTTCAAAATTGAAACCAGTACTCTGATCTACACCACGGCTAACAGGAGACAAAGCAAATTCTTTTGTAGCTTCTGTTCCCGAAACTGTATTGTATTTCATATACACTTTCTCGCAAGCAGCAGGAACATTCAACGTAAGAGTACGGGAATCTTTCACTAATACCTTTCCCACAAGCAGACTCGCTTCAGAACCACTTTTATCGGAATATACATTCACAAATGCAGAAGCATTTACCGGGTCAACAGTTCCCGAACCATCGTTACCTTTTTCCAACTCATTATCAGAGCAGGCAGTAGTAACCAACATTGTCCCCATAAGGACATACACCAAACTTTTAATTTTCATCTTAATTTAATTTTTAAATTTATTGTTTGTTTTTGTTTCGCATGAGAACCTGGCTTATCACACTTATTTTCAGGCTCCATTTGTTAACTTATCAAAAATATATTTAACGCCTAATAGCTTTTTGCTTGCCTTTATTTGTAATTTCAATCCTTTCCATCGAGAATAATCACAAGAGCTAAAATAGGGCTCAAAAGGCCTGTTCATGAACAATGGATAATATATACAAGTTATTTCGTATATTTGCATTAGACAGAACATTCAATACAACAAATATAGAACTTTTATTCCGAATATACAAGTTTTATATATAAATATATCAAGGGAAATGGATCAAGTACTGTATGGTATAGATTACATAGAATATTATTTCTATTGGATATATTACAAGTTTATTGGCTATCCTTTAATCATAAGAATATGCTCAATTGCTGTAATGTTTTGTATTATTGCGTACTTATTTCTCCTATTCCATATTATATATGGTATATTTAAAAGGCGAAAAGAGAAGCGAAAATACAATAAAGCATTTGATAAGTATTATGAGGAAATGAAATCTATCTCACTAGATTCCAGCACATTGAGTGAAGAAGAGATAGCTGACAGATTAGAATATGATACGAAAAAGCGCCCGAAACCTAACGAGTTACGCATTATCACTCAACTGTTAACAGAAATCAAGAGTGTGCATGAAGATGAGATCAATGAACTAAATTATCAAACGATTCAAACCGTATTCCAAATCACACGTTTCCTTGAACGCGAACTTCAATTCGGTTCCAAAAGATCAAAGATACAAGCTCTGAAACTTATTCAGTCCATCAATGGCTATGCCTCTGAAGCGGTATTGGTGCGTTTCCTCTATCATCGTGAACTAGAACTAAGAAACTCGGCACGCTATACTTACATGTGGTTAAGCCAGGGTGACCCGTTCCGCTTCTTCGACGAAGACATCGGCATGAAGTTAAGGCAATGGGACATGATGGAGTTACACGCTATCTTGGAACACCGTAAGAAAGTGGGATATAACACACCCACCTTTATTAAATGGGTGAATACTTCAGCTGAAGAAAACGTTAAGATATTCTTTATCAACGAAATCCGGCTATATAATGAAACCGAAAGTGCCCCAATTCTCGCGAAGCAACTCAATGCCCGTTCTGTGGAAATACGGGGTGAAGCAATCAAGACTTTAGGCAAACTAAAATACAAAGAGGTTGAGCCTAAGCTGATTGAAATGTATAATGTACAACCGGAAGAAGTCAAACGACAAATCATTTCGGCTATTGCGGATCTAAAGACCGATAAGGCTTTAGGATTTCTTTACAATGCTTATGATGAAGCAGATAACTGGGGAACCAAAAGAGTCATACTCAAAGCTCTCTATGAGTATAGTGCAATGGGAAGGAAAACATTCGATCAATTGGAAAGAAAAGCAGATTCCCACACAGCTATATTGTTTGCCCACACCAAGCATCCGTTAATCAACCAGTTAAACTAGAGAACATGAGAGATATAATATTTACATTCTTCAATTATTTCGTATTCTTTTATACGAGTATGCTGGCGATATTCTTCGTCACATTCGCCTTCCTCTCTTTCATTTCTCTAAAACGGAGAAAGGATTACTATGTGGAAAGCTATATGCGGAAAACAATCAAGGAATCTCCCTATACACCGGGTATTTCGGTAATTGCTCCTGCCTTCAATGAAGAAAAGACAATCATTGATAATGTGAACTCCATGCTTGCATTGGAATATCCGCTTTTCGAGGTGGTTATTGTAAATGATGGAAGTACGGACAGCACATTGGAAAAGATGACCGAATATTATGAACTGGTAGAAGTGCCCTATGCTTATATTGAGCGAATCAAAACCAGACCGTTCCGAAGACTCCTCAAATCCTCCAACCCGAAATACAGCCGACTTATCGTTGTAGACAAAGAAAATGGAGGAACCAAAGCGGATGCATCCAATGCGGGTATCAACGTTGCTTCCCATCCTTATTTTATCTGCACGGATGTGGATTGCATTTTGGAAAAGTATGCTCTTTATCGCTGTATCTCGCCCATTATATCTTCAGAAAAGCAAGTAATTGCAGTCAGCGGAACGATGTTGATGGCTAACGGATGCGTCGTGAAAGACGGGCAAATCATAGACGTTAGAACTCCCCGTACACCAATTCCACTTTTCCAGAATCTGGAGTATATGCGTTCCTATCTGATTGGCAAGATGGGGTGGTCCGCAATCAATGGAATGCCGAATGTTTCCGGTGGATTCGGTCTTTTCGACCGTTCGGTAGCGATTGCAGCCGGAGGATATGATGCTCCCTCTTTTGCCGAAGACATGGACCTCATTACCCGCATGGTAGGATATATGTGCGACTTCTCCCGTCCTTATAAGATTATACAGATTCCTGATACTTGCTGCTGGACAGAAGGTCCTCCCAACCTGGCAATGCTCTACCGTCAACGTACCCGTTGGGCACGAGGATTGTTCCAGACACTTAATATCCATCGTAAGATGATTTTCAAAAAGACGTATAAGCAGATGGGAATGTTAACTCTGCCTTATATGTTCGTTTTTGAGTTTCTGGCGCCAATCATCGAGCTCGTCGGTTTGATAGTATTTATCTATCTGGCCTTTACAGGAGCAGTCAACTGGAACACGGCATGGATGATTTACCTGACGATCTATACGTTCTGCCAGTTCCTTTCCATCGTTGTTATTACCTACGACTACTATGTCGGGATGCTATATAAAAGAGGATATGAATACCTGTGGATTATCATTGCGTCCATATTGGAGCCCATCTTCTATCATCCCATCATCACTTTCTGTTCATTGAGAGGATACCTTAGTTATCTGACCAATAGAGACTTCAAGTGGAAGAACATGGAACGGAAAGGATTCAAGCAGAAAGAAGAAAGTGCAGACGGTACTGATATAACGGCAATGAAGCCCGAACCTGCTACGATTTAAACAAGAAAGAAAGATTAAAGACAAGATAGAATGAACAGAGAATTTCTCCATAAGATCACCATATTAGGTTGTCTGTTTTTACTGATAACCTCTTCCTCCGGGACCGACAACGGATTCCAGACACCGGAGCAATATGCCCAGATTGTACAGGAGCATTTTGCGAACGAGGAATGGGAAGCAGGGAAAGAGCTGTTGGAGGAGGGCCTTCAGAAATACCCGAATGTTTCTGACCTTGAATGGCTCATGGGAAAATACTGGTTCCACGAAAAAAACTATGACCAGTCGCGTTATCATCTTGTCAAAGCGATAGATGACAATTACAACAACGTCAATGCCAAACATCTGCTGGTAGACGTAGAAGATATCACCGAGAATTATTCCAGTGCTATTTGTTACGTTAATGAGTTGCTGGAAGTAAACCCGTATTGGAGAGGCTTATGGCGAAGAAAGATTGAACTGTACCGCAAGCAGAACAACGATGTGGAAGCAGACCGTCTGTTGAAACGAATCAATCAGATTTACCCGAACGATACAATTCTAAGGAAGGATTATATCTACAGCATGGAGGTAGGCTACCAGCAAATGAAAAAAGGCGGTAACCGAAAAGAGGCTATCGAAAAGCTGACGGAGCTTATCAAAGTATCTCCTCAAAACGAAGAATATTATCTGGACATCATTAACCTGCATTTACAGGAAGGAAACCGGGAAGCTGCTCTAGGCTGGTCATCCAACGGTTTGGCTGCCATACCGGGAAGCGGTGCGCTTATCGTCAAAAGGGCGAGTATCCTCAGTGAATTGGCACGTTATCCGGAAGCTCTGGTGTTTATACGCGAGCAAATGCGAAGAAACAACAGCCCTGCCATACGGCGTATGTATAACGACCTGTTAATGGAGGCTGCCCGAGCAGAGAAGCAGCGGGATCCTTATGTATTATATGGCATGGCCTACGAAGGAGGTAATAAGAACAAGGAAGCATTAGACTACCTGCTGAACACTTCCGTCACCCGGGGATATACCGATGATGCACTCTTCTATATCAGAGAAGCTAAAAAACAATATGGCAACAATGATAAAGGAATTCTTTATAAAGAATATATGCTTTATCGCCAGATGAATGAGGATGATCTCGCCTATTCAACGCTGAAAAAGATGTATGAGATGTATCCTGATGATTATGATATTACGCTTGCCATGAGCGCACAACACATGAAGAAAGCTGAAAAACTGATGGAACTCGGTCTGTACGCAGAAGCATTGCCGCACGTATTGTTCGTTTCTCAAAAACATGTAGACGACAAGGAAGTGAACGGTGCCGCATGGGAAAAAGCCTTGAGTTGCTATATCAATATGAAACGTTACAATGAAGCACTTGCAACATTGGACACCATCACTCTTCACTTCCCTGATTACGAAAACGGCACGTTGAAAAGGGCATTTATTCTCGATAAAATGGATAAAACCGAAGAGGCTTTGCAACTGTATCTATCTGCCATCGAGCAGAGTGATGAGGATATGCGCATTTTCTATGTTATCGGATACGAGGAACTGGCAGTGCCCTACATCAAGAAATGTATGGAGGCCGGAGCTACGAAGAAAGCATACGAGGAATCTGTTAAGCTAATTAGCCTGAATCCATCGAGCGATCTCGGATTACGGTATGCCATCAATTCGTCCGGTTTACTCGGAAAATACGATGAATTCGAGAAATATACAGCACAAGGAATCAATTATTATCCTGAAGAACCATTCTATCAGGCAAAAAGAGCTACCGTGCTTGAACGTGACAAGAGATACGAAGCTTCTTTGGAATTCCTGAAGCCGATACTCAATAAATACCCAAGCAACAAAGAGATTATAGGCGCATTCTCACAGAGCAGTGAATACCGTGCCCTGCAACTGACAAAGGCCAAAGAACCGGAAAAGGCTCTCGCTGTTCTTGATACAGCTTTGCTTTATGACAGTCAGAACAAATCATTAAAGTACACCAAGGGAGTGGTATATGAAGCCAACCGTCAAGCGGATTCAGCCTATTATTACCAAAAGTACTACGAGCCATCCATCATGGAATATCGCTCTTTCCAACGACATTTATCGGGCCTTAGAAGCATGATGCTCAAGAATGAGATTGCCTTGACCTATCTTCGTGCACGCTACGGAGAAGAAGATATCATTACCTCTGTTGCAACAGCCGAATATACCCGAAAAGGCCAGAAGAACAGCTATACGGGACGTCTCAACTATGCAGGGCGAAGTGGCTCGGCAAGCGACAGCATGGAAGCGGAAGAGCAGACACCGGGAGGAGTCGGCATTCAGATACAAGGTGAGTGGACGCATCACTTCTCACCGAAGTGGAGCCTCACGGCCAATGCAGCCTTTGCGACCAAATACTTCCCGGACATAACGGCTGATGTCGCTTTACGGCATTATCTCAAGAATGATTGGGAAATAGGCGCACATGTGGGTTATCGACGGGTAGCCGCCTACACAAAGCGTTATGAATGGAACGATGAATTCTTTGCAGGTGGCACCGGAGACAATGGCTATCTGTTTACGGGTTGGAATGAGTCAAAGACTAACCTACTCACTGTAGGCGGAGAATTAGCCAAGACCATTGAAGTCGTTCGTCTCAACACAAAGATAGATATGCACTTCTTCAACTCCAACTTCTATTACAATGCTCAGATTGGCGCCAAGTATTTCCCGGCTAATGACGGAAAGACAAATATCAACGCCATGGCAAGCATCGGATCGGCACCGGAAACGGCCGTACTGGACTATGCGCTGCCCGGCTCTTTCTCTCACACCAATACCATGGTGGGATTGGGAGGCCAGTATATGGTCAGTCCTAACATTACCATAGGCTTGATGGGTACCTGGAACACCTATTATAACCAAACCAATACGGTGCGAGGGACAAGTCCGTCCAACCAGATAGAATCCATATCGACACGCTATAAAAACTTATATAACATCTATGCACAAGTTTATATTTCATTCTGATACGCTTGGCCCTGTATTGGCAGGAATGATATGTATTTGCTGCCTTTTATCCGGCTGCCGTATGCAGGCACGCACGGAGATGTTCCCATCTAAAGAAGGGTATCTCGTCACCATTGGTGAGGATCCGACCGACAGAGACACCCGGTGGGCAAAATACCTGTACGAGCATCTCAAGAAGCGTGCAAACGACGATGAAATGGTAGCTTTTGGCGTTTCCGAAATGGATATGTGGCGCATCATCATACAGATAGACCCAACATTAAAAAGAGGATTCAAAGTAGCCTGCAAAGGTTCTGACATAAGGTTGACAGCAAGTGACGACAAACAAATGCTTTGGCTACAATACCAACTAATCAAGAAAATCAGCAAAGAAGACCCGCGCATAGACGGTTCCGATCTTCCTCCCGCCCTTATCAACCTCAATGATACTTGCGGAACCTTTGCATTTGACTATCAAAGCATTTATTCCCCATACGGTCTGAATCCCGATCAGACAGGGGTGATCGGAATAAATAACTTCGACGACAGCTGGGGAATATGGGGACACAATCTGCGGAAAGTATTGGGAAAAGAAGCGGAAAAAGTATACGCCACCATTCATGGAAAAACAGATGACTCACAACTATGTTTCTCTTCCGGGAACATGTACCGCCAGATAGAAAGTTATATTGTAGATAACTTCGGTGAAAAGGGGAATTCCCGTTTTGTAATAGCCCCGGATGATGCTCCGTATGCCTGCACGTGCACCACCTGCACCGCGCTGGGAAACACAGAGAAGAATGCCACTCCGGCTGTTACGGAACTTATCATCCGCCTTTCACAACGTTTTCCCAAGCATTTTTTCTTTACGACTTCTTATCTGACCACACAACAGGTCACCGACAAACAGCTCCCCGCCAATACCGGAGTAATCGTCAGCGCCATCGACTACCCACTTCGCCGGACAGACGGCAAGGATGAGCAAGACAAGAAATTTGCCGACCAACTCGACAACTGGAAGAAAGTGACGAATAACATCTATATATGGGACTATATCAACAACTTTGACGACTACCTCACTCCTTTTCCCATATTAAAGATAGCCCAACAAAGGCTCCAATTCTTCAAACAACATGGAGCCAGCGGCATATTCTTCAACGGAAGTGGATATAACTATTCTTCTTTCGATGAAATGAGGACTTTTGTACTATCCTCCCTTCTTATCAACCCGGAACTCCCGGTCGATGACTTAATCAGAAGTTACTTTAATCAGGAATATCCAGTATCAAAAAAATGGCTATACGATTACTACACTGAATTGGAGAACAACGCCCAATCCGGAAAACGGCTCGGACTTTATGCCGGTATCAGAGAATCAGAAAAAGCATTCCTCTATCCGGATCAATTCATCAAATTCTATGATGAAATGGGAGATTTTGTTTCCGAAGCAAAAGGAAAAGAGCGTAAAAAACTGCACGAACTTCAGACTGCTTTGTCTTTCACACGCCTGGAATTAGGACGTGACCACGGCTTTGATGCTTACGGATATGCCAAACGGAATGGAAAGGAGATACAGCCGGTTCCCCAAGCCCGAAAATGGATCACCCAGCTCAAAGAACACAAAGCATTTACCGGAATGGAATATTATAACGAGTCAGCCTATGAGATCGACTATTATATAAAGGAATGGGAACAATACCTACTTGCTTCCGACATCAAGAAAAGCTTATTTTTAGGGCTCAATCCTTCAGCAACTCCTAAACTGAATAAAATTGATTCCAAGAAACTGACTGATGGTACTCACGGTTTACCCGGAGACTATCATTGCGGTTGGGTAATCATTCCGGGAGAAGAATGTACCATCAACCTGCCGGTGAAAGGTATCAACGCATCAGGAACATTCTATATCAGTTTCCTGAATCTTCCCCGGCATCGCATCTATGCTCCACAGCAAATTCAACTGTTGAAAGACGGAATAGCCTATAAAACAATAGACCTGAAACCGGAAGACGCCCCGGAAAAAGGGGAAATGATAAAAGTCACCGTTTCGGCAGACCTGAACGGAGCAGAACAATTAAGCATCAAAATCAGTTGTTTAAAGAAACCGGGAACGCAAATGGGCATCGATGAAATTGCATTCATCCCCTAAACGTTGGAAAAGTGACATAACAAAAAAATAAATGGCAACTATGAATAAATCTATATTCTATATTTTCCTACTGACGGCACTTCCACTCTGCTTAACAGGGTGCAGGAAAGAAGTACGTCCCACAAGTATGACGATAAAGGACTCGATCAGGCACTATTACCCCATCAAGCAAGGTCAGCAGCTCGATATCATGTTTACTATCACCAACACAGGAGATGCTCCGTTAATCATTTCAGAAATGCAGCCTTCCTGTGGCTGTATCATTCTGGATAAAAGTTCGCATATCATCATTCCCGAAGACGGAATCAGACAATTCAAGGCAACCTACAACAGTATTAAGAATGTAGGCGAGGTGGTTCACCGCATCCGGATTTTCGGTAATATGCTCCCCGACGGAAGAGCCGAACTTAAATTTGATGTTAACGTAGTCCCCGATGCAGACTATACACGTGATTATGAAGAACTCTATCAAGAGTTCAACACCAAAAATGGTATTGTCAGAGAGATGGTGGATGGAAAAGAATCTGAACTGGGATATTATGTCGGAGAACCGTAATCAATATCATGTATTAAGTATTAAGTATTAAGTATTAAGTATTAAGTATTAAGTATTAAGTATTAACATCAAATGACTGGTTAATACTTGATACTTAATACTTATTTCTCCTTTCTAAGGATGTATTTCTTTGAATGCGGCATTTTCTTCTTTCACATTCTGAATAGTCTGCTTTAACTCTCCAATCGGCAAGTCATATCCATACCAACCTGTATAGCAATCTACCACATACCATTTCCCGTCCGACTGCAACTCGAACTCGACACGCAAATCAACCTCGGATTCTTCATAGCCTGCCTCAAAGATTTTATGCTTCGGTTCATTCAACGTAAACTTGGAAACATAAATACCTCCCTCTTCCTGGGTGATACGTTCTTCCTTCATTGTTTCGCTATCCAGCAACGGCCACTTTTCCCGAGTGAAAGGGAATGTTTTCTCGGTTTCTCCGTCATCTGCCAACAAAGTGATCGGAGTCTTTAATGGGAACTTGATACGAGTATACTGGAAGGCTGCACTGGAAGTAAATTTATCCAAAAAGGATTTGAAATCTTCACCGTCTTGTGTAGTCAGTTCACTATCGGCTTTTGCCTTGGAACTATTACCGCAGGAGATAAACGAAACACCTGCGAGCAGCATTATAGCCAGCAAGCAGCATACAAACTTTTTAGCTCTCATAACACTATATAAATTAAGAGTTTAATTGACGGCGCAAAGATAATGACAAGTTTGGCATCTTGGTTATTTTAAGAACTAAATATTTGTATGTTTCAAATATTCATAACCGAAGCGGCAGTACAGACATTTCCGCTTATCACAATACTCTTTTTGTAACTGTATCAGTGCCTGACTATCCGCCGCACTAACTACCGGAAGTCCGGCATCGCTCCACGAACGAATGATGTGATTACTCTCCGCCTTCAATTCTTCCAGAAAACGTGCGGCACGTTCACACATTCGTTCATCCGTCTTGTGCAAACCATAGGTATAAAGAAAAGGAACCACCGTATTAATGATAATCAAATCCTTGGAACGCTCTCCCATCGTCTTTTCCTTTTGTGGAGACAGTCGCCCGAATAAATAATGATTCTCCCAATAGGAAGACGTACGTGTATCCAGTAAAGCTCTCACATCCGTCAGAGTATCCGCTTCCAGTAAACGTGAAAACAGCTTATCTCCTTTCTGATAGAGATAGGACAACTGTGCCAGGCGAATATGAGGAAAGTTTTCCGGACGAAGCCGGAGAAAACGCCATAAAGTAGCATCCATCCCCTGCCCGATTTCAAATTTTCGCTGCAGATAACGATACTCTTTACAAAGACGAAGACTATATTCGTCTTCCTGTTCCTTTTTCAGAAATGTATCTTCCAACAACCCTGCCAAACCATAGAAGAAAGCTTCTATCTGAAACAAATCATTCCGGTGCTTATCCATCGCACGAAATGGCAACAATCCCGCCCACGTTTCAAAAGCATCTCCGTTCAAGCCGAAACCGAAATTACGGGCAAGGGTGATAAAGAAAGCATCTTCCCAATTACTGTTGCAAAGTTCGAGACGCTGCATGATTAACTGTGCTTTCTGCTCCAAACGCTCTGTTTGCAAAGCGGTCAGCCAGGAATGGATGGTAAGTTTGGGAAGAGAGGCAAGGATGGGATAGCAAGCCGGATAATGATCGGCTACGCAAAGTTCATGATAATGGGATTGCACATTTTCCGGACAAGTCAGCAATAGTTGTGGTATCTGTTCACCGTTGGTACGGGTTATTTCCATATCCACCTCGCTCACCACATGGAGAATTACCGAATCGTAGGCTTTGTCGCAATCATGCCCGTGGCGAAACCAATCAGAAGAATGTGTATGTATTTCTATATTCCCTACCCATAAGGCGCCATCAATCTTTAGTTTCGCGTTAAAAAAGTCGGGACCGGCATTCGGGTTTTGCAGACCGGAATCAATCACTTCTACCAGTAAGCCGTTGGTGGTTTGCAGTACTTTCAGAGGAAATAATTTATGCTTCCACACGTAGTGGAGAAGATGTTCCATGTTAACAAGACGTTAATGTGCGCTGCAAATGTAATAAAAATCTTATCTTTGCGACTATTATTTTGAATATAAGTCAGAAAACAATGAAAATAGCACTGATCGGTTACGGAAAGATGGGCAAAGAGATAGAAAAGGTTGCCCGTAGTCGCGGACATGAAATCGTCTGCATCATTGACATCAATAATCAGGATGACTTCGAATCGGAAGCGTTCAAATCGGCCGATGTAGCCATTGAGTTTACCAATCCGATGGTAGCTTACAGCAATTATATGAGAGCATTCAAAGCAGGTGTGAAACTGGTATCCGGCAGTACCGGATGGATGGCCGAGCATGGCGAAGAAATCAAAAAGCTCTGCGCTGAAGGAGGCAAAACACTGTTCTGGTCGTCCAACTTCAGTCTGGGAGTCAGCATTTTCTCTGCTGTCAACAAGTATCTGGCTAAAATTATGAACCAGTTCCCCACTTATGATGTCACCATGAGCGAGACACATCATATTCATAAACTGGATGCTCCTAGCGGAACAGCCATCACACTGGCAGAAGGTATTCTGGAAAAGATGGACCGTAAGGACAAATGGGTGGAAGGAACTTTTCTTGCACCGGACGGAACTATTAGCGGAACCAACGATTGCGCACCTAATGAACTTCCTATCGCCTCTATCCGCGAAGGAGAAGTGTTCGGGCTTCATACCATTCGCTATGAATCTGATGTAGACAGCATAACTATCACGCATGATGCTAAAAGCCGTGGCGGATTTGTATTGGGAGCCGTACTGGCAGCCGAATATACTGCCACACACGAAGGTTTTTTGGGCATGAGTGATTTATTCCCATTCTTGAACGACTAAGATTTCAAAAGCTAGTTCTAAACAAATATAACATTATGAGACAAGCCACACGCGCGCAATGGATCAAATGTGCCATTGCTATTCTACTTTATCTCGCCTTCCTTCTCTGGGTACGGAGTTGGTGGGGATTGATTGTTGTTCCTTTCATTTTCGATATTTATATCACAAAGAAAATACCTTGGTCTTTTTGGAAGAAGTCGAAGAATCCGGCTGTCCGCAGTGTGATGAGTTGGGTGGATGCCATCGTATTTGCGTTGGTTGCTGTCTACTTCGTCAATATCTACATCTTCCAGAATTACCAGATCCCTTCCTCTTCGCTGGAAAAATCATTACTGGTAGGCGATTTCCTGTATGTAAGCAAGATGAGCTACGGTCCCCGCGTACCGAACACTCCGCTTTCTATGCCGTTGGCACAACATACGCTGCCTGTCTTCAATACCAAATCGTATATCGAGTGGCCACAATGGAAATACAAACGGGTACCGGGCTTCGGCAAAGTGAAGCTGAATGACATTGTTGTCTTCAACTTCCCGGCAGGAGACACGGTAGCAGTGAACTACCAACAGACAACGGACTTCTATACGCTGGCTTACGGTGAAGGACAACGCATCTACTCCAAACAGATTGAGATGGATAGCCTGACACGTTCACAGCAACGTGCAATCTATGACCTCTACTATGACGCGGGACGTAAACAGATTCTAAATAATCCGCGTACTTACGGTGAAGTACTGTGGCGTCCGGTAGACCGTCGCGAGAATTATGTAAAACGTTGTGTCGGCTTGCCCGGTGATACATTGCAAATTGTAGACGGACAGGTGATGATTGACGGTAAGGCGATTGAGAACCCCGAAAACCTGCAATTCAACTACTTCGTGCAGACTACCGGTCCGTACATTCCGGAAGATATGCTCCGCGAATTAGGCATCAGCAAGGATGACACCATGCTGATAGAAGACTCTGGCTGGGAAGGCGGATTATTGGATATGGGACTGGACAACCGGAATGCGCAAGGCAAACTGAATCCGGTATATCATCTTCCATTGACTAAAAAGATGTATGACACTCTCCTTGGCAATAAAAAGCTAATCAGCAAAATAGTAATGGAACCGGAAGAATACGCCGGACAGATGTATCCGCTGAACCTTTATACCAAATGGAACCGCAACAATTACGGTCCGATCTGGATTCCTGCCAAAGGAGCTACCATTACCCTCACAGAAGACAACCTGCCTATCTATGAGCGTTGCATCGTAGCCTACGAAGGCAACAAGCTGGAAGTGAAACCGGACGGTATCTACATCAACGGTGAAAAGACCAATGAATATACCTTCAAAATGGATTATTACTGGATGATGGGTGACAACCGTCACAACTCTGCCGACTCCCGTTATTGGGGGTTTGTACCCGAAGATCACGTAGTGGGCAAACCGATTGTCGTATGGCTGTCGCTTGACAAAGACCGTGGATGGTTTGACGGTAAGATTCGCTGGAACCGCCTCTTCAAGTGGGTAGACTGATAAGTGTACGGATAGAATAGAGTGATAAGGTGATAAATATTAATGAACATTCGTAAATTCAAATGGATACTAGCATTTGCCGGAGCAGTAGTCGTAGTGCTTCTGCTCCGGGGATTTGCTTTTACGTCCTGCCTTATCCCTTCCACCGGTATGGAAAACTCCATTTTCCAGGGTGAACGTATCTTAGTGAATAAATGGAGTTACGGGTTGCGAGTTCCTTTCATGTCGCTCTTTTCCTATCATCGTTGGTGCGAAAGTCCTGTACGGCGACAAGATATCGTAGTGTTCAATAATCCGGCTGGAATCCGGGAACCCATCATCGACCGCCGGGAAATCTATATCAGCCGTTGCCTCGGAATGCCGGGTGACACCTTATTTGTTGATTCCCTTTTCTCCGTTATTTCTCCCGAGGCACAGTTCAACCCGGATAAGAAAAGACTTTATTCGTACCCCGCCTCAAAAGAAAATCTGATAACCTCACTGATGCATACTCTTTCCATCACCAACGACGGATTGATGGGAAGCAATGACAGTACCCACGTGCGCAGTTTCAGCCGTTATGAATACTATCTGCTGGAACAGGCGATGAATGGAAAAGAGTGCTTCGTTCAACCTCTGTCGAACAAGGAAAACACTGATCCGAATCCGCTGATTGTTCCCGGAAAGGGGCAATTTATACGTGTCTATCCCTGGAACATAACCCTGCTACGAAATACGCTCGTGATGCACGAAGGCAAACAGGCAGAGATAAAAAACGATACCCTCTACGTGGACGGAAAGCCCACGAAACACTGTTATTTCACAAAAGATTATTATTGGATGGGGTCTAACAATACCATCAACTTCTCCGACTCGCGTCTTTTCGGATTTGTCCCGCAAGACCATGTCATCGGAAAAGCCTCCGTCATCTGGTTCTCCAAAGAAAAAGATACAGGACTGTTTGACGGATACCGATGGAACCGTTTTTTCAGAACAGTGAAATAATCTCCGGATCATAAAAGTAATAACTACTTCCTAATAATAGATTAAGAGCCTCCTAAACGTATTAAAATGAAAGAAATGAAAATAGCTTATTTATCTTCAGCTTATCTCGCCCCCGTCGAATATTATACCAAACTTCTGGCTTATGACAAAGTGTTTGTAGAGCAACACGACCACTATATCAAACAAACCTATCGCAACCGATGCACCATTGCCGGCCCATCCGGCGAATTAGCTCTTTCTATCCCAACCGTAAAACCCGACACATTGAAGTGTCCAATGAAAGATATCCGCATTTCCGACCACGGCAACTGGAGACATCTGCACTGGAACGCCATCGAATCAGCCTACAACAGTACTCCTTTCTTTGAATATTACAAGGACGACTTCCGTCCCTTCTACGAAAAGAAATACGAGTTTTTAATCGATTTCAACGAAGAACTATGCCGGATGGTCTGTGAATTGATAGATATTCACCCCACTATGAAGCGTACTAGCGAATATAAGATGGAGTTTGCTCCCGGAGAATTCGATTTTCGGGAAGTCATCCATCCCAAAAAGGATTTCCGGGAAGTAGATACAGAGTTTGTTCCACAACCTTACTATCAGGTTTTCGAGTCCAAACTGGGTTTTCTACCTAATTTGAGTATCATAGACCTGTTGTTCAATATGGGACCGGAAAGTCTGTTGGTACTAGGCAAGTAATAACTCCACTTTTCTATACGCATATAGCCAACAAAGGTGAACCATGTCGTCACATTATTTATACTCGTACAGCTTTACGTGTAAAATACTGAATTCTCCGACAGGAATACGTACATGCCTTCCCTGATGGTCCTGATCGCCATTCAGGCGCCGGATATATTTCAGTGAACCATCTTCGTTCACATTAACTTCATCTACAGAACCAATACCGGCTCTCATACCACCTTGCCAGCTATTTTCCGTTTTTGGTGCCTTTCCGCCCACACTGACAAAACCATCCTCGCCCAACGCCGGTGAACTTTTCATTTTATTTTCCCCCTGTTTCTTAAATTCAAGTACCAAGCCACTGCCGGCAACGATATACTCATTGGGAGCCAGATGCAGCAAAACACCTCCCCCTTCAGGCCATACGCTGCCATCCCGGGCACGTGGGTCCCATGGTAGAGTGAAGTAATGGCGACAGGTAATCTCCAAATCATCGTATGAAAGTATTCGTTCTTTATTCTCTTCATCAAACAAAAGACCGTTCATCACTCCTTTGCCTTGAAATTTTGTCAATAAAGGCATCAGTTCTTTCAATTTAATATAGCTCTGTACCAAAGGTGCATCTGCTCTATCCGAACCGCTTTCAATAGAAAAAGGACAAAAGCCAATCGCATCATGCTCACCAAACACATAGAAAGCACGTACTCCATCATTGTCTTCCAACCGGATTTCAGGTATAAAGAGAGGATTATTGTGCAGTTTATACTTTGCCACCCAATCAACGAAACCTCTATCATATAAATCCGGAGCCAGAAAATCAATGTTGGGTGCTGCATAATGCCATACATCTATCAAATGAGCCAATGGTCCTGCCGACGGATATTCTCCCGGTTTCCGTCCCCTACTGTTCATTGCTGCATTGACATACAACGGAATATCATAAATAGAACGTGCTAACTTTGCCATTCGTTCTACGTACTGCGCATACGACCAGGCCATAAAAATTTCATCCGTATACACGTCTGCACCAAACACTTCCTGCCACGTACCTTTCTTCTTGAATCCCTGGCTCTCCCATTTTGCCAGCATTTCGGGATGCAGAGATCTCTTGTTCTTCTGTAAATAGTCGATGAAAAGGGGCGGAACTGGTGCATAAAACAGTTTATCCGCTTCTTTGGAATAATCGCGGGCATCTTCCAACATTCCGATTTCGTTTTCTATCTGAATCATGATAACCGTTCCCTCTTCCTTATCCACAGAAGCAATATGTTCCATCCATTGGGAAAAAGCACGGCTATCCGCCTGAAACACATTCTCCGAAAAGGAACTGGCTATTTCGAGGGGCTTCCCTACTTTCGTATAGGCACGCGGGTATTTCTTATAATCTTCCTTAAACCAGATCGGAGCGTAACAACTCATTGAGTTTTTCCAAGCACCGAACCAAAGGAAAACCACCTTCAAATCATTCGCACGGGCCTGTTGAATCACTTTATCCGTCAGGGTAAAATCAAATTTACCTTCCTGTGGTTCTGTTAAATCCCAATATGCAGGAACCAGTACCGTATTCAGTCCCATACGTTGCAATTTCGGGAATATACGTTCAATATCTTCAATAGAGGAAGCTGAAGAATTTCCCAATTCACCGCCAATCACTAAGAATGGCTTTCCATTTACCATAAGTTGTGTGGTACTTCCCTGTTTCTGCAAATACGGAAGTTTCTGATGTGCCTGAAGAGGCAAAATGGAAAGAAATAAAATCCAAATGAATGCGTTTCTCATAAAAGTTCGTTTTAATCAATTTGTCTGTAGGCAAAGTTACGACAATAAAAAAAAGGAGTACCAAATGGTAAACTCCTTTTCTATCGAATAGGTTACAGATGCTTTATCTTAGGTTACATCTACATTTTTCCTATCATTTATCACCTTTATTTTTAACTGAAAATAGGAGCTTACAACGATAAACGTTGTTTCATCCTGACTTTAGTGGCTCTTTACATTCAGCTATTCATTCGTCAAATCACCGCGACCCACCTCTAAATGTACATTACTTCTCATGCAATCTATTAATAGAAAAGTTCTGTTTGCTTAAGACTAAACTTCCTTTTCATTACTTTCAATCTATAAATAACAAAAGAAAAGTTCTCTATTAAGCAAAAAGAAGTTTGGTCTTAAGCAAACAGAACTTTTCTATTAATGCTTGAGGGAAAAGATTTATATAACCAATTTCAAAAACTTGCAGACAGAGGATGAACAACAAAAACATATTATGATCGTTGGGAATATTCACTGTCATATACAAGATGCTATAATACAATTATTTAAAGAATATTCTGGAGCAAAAATTGTATTTGAGAAAGAGGAGGAAGAAAAAGAGCTATAATTGCTTTAAACCAAGTAGATAACCGATGCGAAACAAGAAGGCGGCTCGTGTACCCGGAACCGCCTTCTTCTCCTAAAAAATCTCTAACCAAACATCTACCTATTTCAACTCAAATGGTACAGTACCTTTAATATCCCTGGATGAACTACCGATCATTGCCTCAAACTTGCCCGGTTCGGCCACCCATTCGTGTTTAGCATCATCAAAGAAGCTCAATGCTTTCTTATCAATCGTCAGCGTTACCGTTTTCTCTTCTCCCGGAGCCAGTTTCACTTTCTGGAAACCTTTCAACTCTTTGATCGGACGAGGGAGAGAGGATTTCTTATCGCTGATATAAAGCTGAACAACTTCTTGCCCCTCACGGGTTCCTGTATTCTTCACATTGACCGTGAAAGAGATAGTATCATCTACTGTCATTGTTTTCTTGTCAGCCGAAGGCTTTCCATAAGCGAAAGTAGTGTAGCTCAATCCGTGCCCGAACGGGAACAATGGTTTGATTTTTTCTTTATCCGCCCAACGGTAACCTACAAAAATATCTTCCCGATAGATTTCATTAATCGTATCTCCTCTATGTTTAGACTGTGCCAATTCTTCCTTATTGCCCGGATATTCGCCCAATTTATGAGCCCCTACATCTTCCAGTTTTGCCGGGAAGGTGAAAGGAAGTTTTCCCGAAGGATTGGCGTCTCCTACCAATACGGAAGCAAGAGCTGTTCCGGCTTCCGAGCCCAGGAACCAGCCTTGTAAAATGGCCGGCACTTCATTTACCCAAGGCATGGCCACAGCATTGCCGGAGATATTGACCACGATCAGGTTTTTATTCACCTTTGCGAGTTCACTTATCACTCTATCTTGTGCGTATGGTAAACCTAAAGAAGCACGATCCGAATCTTCACAATCCTGATGATTACTCTTGTTCAAGCCACCGAAGAAGATAACATAATCAGCATCTTTAGCCACTTGCAAAGCCTCTACAAGCAGCTCATCTTCCGAACGGTTGTCTTTCAAATCCTGACCGGTTTTCACACCGTTATACTCTCCTGTCGGATCGCCTACATATCCACGGGCATATACCACTTCCGCTTGTGAGCCCACACGACTTTTCAGTCCATCCAACGGAGAAATCTCATATTTCACTTTCAAAGAAGAACTACCACCGCCTACAGTCATCATCTTAATGGCATTTTCACCGATAACGGCTATTTTCTTAGCTTTATTCAAATCGATAGGCAGTACGTTACCATTGTTTTGCAACAATACAACACCTTCTTCACCAATCTTACGTCCGGCTTGCCCGTGTTCGGGAGACCCTAAAGAGCCAAATGGTTTGTGCGGATCCATTGAAGTACGGAAAATCAGACGAAGGACATTACTAACCTTTTCATCCAGTTCTTTTGTTCCTACTTTACCTTCCTTGATTAATTTCAGGTAGGGGAAAGCAAGGAAATAATTATCATAGGCATTTCTCGTTCCGGCAGACAGTCCGTTCGTCCATGAACCAAACTCGAGGTCCATACCATTGTGAATCGCCTGCTCGGTATTGTGCACACCTCCCCAGTCGGACACTACGACGCCGTCAAAGCCCCATTCATCGCGAAGAATATCTTTAAGCAGGCGTTTGTTATGACAGGCGTGCTCTCCCTGATAGAGATTATAGGAGCCCATAATCGACCATGTGCCACCTTCCTGAACAGCTGCTTTAAAAGCAGGCAGGTATATCTCATAAAGGGCACGATCACTTAATTCCACATTCGTGGTATGGCGGTTAAACTCCTGATTGTTCAATGCATAATGCTTCACGCAAGCAGCCACTCCATTCTCTTGCACACCTTTGATGTAAGGAACCACCATTGTGGCAGAGAGGTACGGATCTTCTCCCATATATTCGAAGTTACGTCCGTTCAAGGGTGTACGGTAGATATTCACACCAGGGCCCAACAGAATGTCTTTTTTGCGATAACGCGCCTCTTCACCGATACTTTTCCCGTAAAGATGAGACATTTCGGGATTCCATGTAGCAGCAAGGCACGTTAGTGCCGGATAGGCAATACAGGAATCGTTTGTCCATCCTGCCTGATCCCATTCATCCCATAATACTTCCGGACGGATACCGTGAGGACCATCAGTAGCCCATACTTCCGGGATACCAAGACGGGGAACGCCTGCCGAACTAAATTTAGACTGTGCATGAATCATCTTCACCTTTTCTTCAAGGGTCATCCGGTTCAACGCATCTTTCACTCGCTCTTCAATAGGCTTACCTGTGTCCAAGTACACCGGTTTCTGCGCAAAAGCAGGCAGTGCAGTCATCACAGACAGGCCAAGTAACATTGCTTTGAATTTCATGTTCATTTATGATATAAGAAATAAGTTCATTCTTTTATTTATATAGACTCTCAAATGGGGGATATTTCCTAGTTGCGGATGAGTTTATTAATATTTATTATACTTATATTCCTTCCGCAACCGGTAATCCTCTGTTTCTATTCTGTTTTTAATGCTACACTGTTCATGCTTTGTGCCAGATTTTCAATCGTTGATTTCGAGCCATCCAACGGAGCATAGATTTCCAGACTGGACTTCAACATTCTTCCATCACAGAGTTTATCAATTTCTTCCTGGTTCATAGCCGAACGGTAGAAGAATAATTCACTGTATTCTCTGCTGTTCGCAAAAGTATTGTCACCAATCGTAAACTTACCAACAGTCAGTTTTTCACCCAGTTCTCCTGCCAGTGCTTTATCAGTATATAGCAGTGTACGTCCCTGAGCATAATAATGGGTCAAGGAAACAACATGCCACTGGTTATCGGTGACACTCACCGCACCTTTTATTTCACCTGTCAATGGAGAATGATATACTACAACTCCGTCCTGAATCTTCAATGTTCCGGTTGCATTGCCGCCATTGGCGAAAGAAGCGATGACTCCATCTGTCGTACCTTTTATTTTGAAGGACAATGTAAACGGATGTACCATATCTTCGGGTGTGAATACCAGCACTTTCTTATCTGCCAGCACATAAGAAGTTCCTGAAACACGTGAAGGTTGCCCCTTGCCTGCATCTATCGCGTCAAACAATGATGGAACCATAGCATAAGTGAACTCACGATGTCCGTCAGTATTTGGATGATAGATATCCGTACCGTTCTGATAACCGGTTGCCCAGACACCCTTACCGTCATCTATCGCTCCCAACAGATTGATAGATGGAAGATCCCACTCATGAATCAATAGATTCATTTGTTTCACGTATTCATAGTCGTTTGCATCAAAATCACCACGGGTATAATTGTTCATCATCACAGGATATTTTCCATCTTCACGGGCTTTCTTAATCAAAGTCTGCATATTGTCTTTAAACTGATTATAGATAGCCTGTTGGTCTGTAGCTCCATGAATTCCTTCATTTCCCAGAGAAAGGCCGAAAATCACGTATGCACCACAATCATGAATCAAATCGTTGTAGCGTGCCAATAAGTTAAGTGTATTATTACTGTTAACGGATATTCCGGAGGTATACCATGGCAATTTACTTTCCTGGTTACGGAAACGTTCGTCGAGTAATTCACCGTACATATAAGCATAACCATGATTGCTGGTTGCTCCCTGTCCGTTGGCTACGGAAGAGCCCATTACAGAAATCTTAAAAGGATCGATACCTTCTTCGCCGCAATCAATATAATAGACATATCTACGTAAATCTAAAGTGATATGATAAGTTCCATGATTCAGGTTGATATCCTCTGTATCATAACCCTGAGTACCCATACCAACCTCATTGGCCGTACCTTTTACACGCTTCATCACATAATCCCAACTCTTGTTCATGGCAAAATTAAAGCGTTCACGGTCACTCACACCAGATATTCCGGTGAGTTTTACTCTTCCGGCCCAGACACCTTTTCCCTGATAAGTCAAAGGCACACCTTTATCTACCGACCATCCGTTTGGAGTGACGCTTCCTACCAGTGCCCACTCTTTTACGGGAAGAATATCATAAGTCTTTCTGGACAAATCGACTGTAATACGGACTGTTCCGGTTGTAGAAGCAGTGATTCCATAATTATTGTCAGCTACTACTCCCGCTTTATACCCCTTTCCTATATTCACAGTCTTGCCATCTTTGGTGGTTCCTCTAAATGAAAATTCACCGAATTTGAAAGAGGTGTATGCTTCGAAAACATTCGTCAGACTGCCATCAGCAGATACAATATGCATCGGAACTTCCCCCTCTTCCATAGCACTACCGGTCATGGTGAGTGATGTAAACTGATTGGGACGTTCTATATCTGTATATTCTTCTATTTTCAAGGCATTTAACGCAATATAATCGCCGTTCTTTCTTGAGACAGTGAACTTTATATTGCCATCATCATCCGGATAGATAAGTTCCGATTCGCAGATGTTTTTTATGTTTTGGTTGATACCCTCACCTCCGCAGTTAGTTCCCGAAGTCTGCAACTCACCCTGATAAAGATTCAGTCCTGACATTATATAATAAGCCGTACGCGTCTGTGTATTAATCCGGCTACCAAATGCATAAAATTTATATGCTTTTTTCGGATCAAGTTTGCTGAACGTAAAACTGCTATTATTCTCACCAGATTCGATGTAGAAGTAGTCTTCTGTGACAGATGGCACAGCAAAGTCTTTCAGGAGCTCTTCCTGAGGTTCCAGCAGCCCACCTCCGGTACTTTGTCCATTAGTAGAGAAACGATTATTCAAAGTCAACTCATAGTCAACCGAAGTATTCTCCGAGTTTACAAAAGAGGAATAGACTGAATTAACTTTAGCGTAAATCCCATCATTATTAATGATATTATTCCAATAATGCCCATTAACGTCGGGGCTTTGGGTCTGATCTCCCCTACTGGGATTAGTAGCAGTGCCGTTGGAACCAAAGTCAAAGTATAATGTCTGCACCAACACCGGTGTTACTGGTTCGGGTATTTCTATTTCTTCTCCCGGGGACGGGGGTACTATCGGTTCGTCATCATTACAAGAACCGATTGACAGCATTCCGAACAATGCAAATGCCAAGAATATATATTTCTTCATATTTTATTGATCTTATGATTTATGATTCTCAATGATTTATTTCTCAACGTTGGTATATTCCTCTATTTTCAAGACATTCAGTGGAATATAATCACCCTCTTTTCTTGAAACTGTAAATTTGATTTCACCGTTTTCATCCGGGAAAATAACTTCCGAAGCATAAACATTCTGAATATTCTGATTAATTCCTGTTCCTCCACAATTTGTTCTGGCAGCCTGTAATTCGCCTTGGTCCGTATTTTCTCCTGATATGATATAAATAGCTGTACGGACTTGGGTGGCCAATCGACTACCAAATGCATAGAACTTATATCCCTTGTTCTTATCTAAATTAGAGAATGTAAAGCTACTATTGTCTTCACTTTTCTCCATAAAGAAATAATCTCCGGTAGCAGTAGCTACTGCCAAATCATCCAGCAAATCTTTATCAGGTTGTAGCAAACCGCCTCCACCACTTGCTCCATTAATGGTAAAACGAGAATTTAAGGTCAATGCATAAGCTGTTGGAGTGTTCTCCGAATTAAATAAAGAACCATAAACAGTTCCTGCATTTGCATAGTTCCCATTGTTATTGGTTATATTGTTCCAGTAATTTCCATTGTCATCAGGATTTACAGTTGGGTCACCCTTACCAGGACTAGTGGCAGTACTAGAGCCAAAGTCAAAATAAAGCGTCTGAACGACTGTCGGCTCCGGTTTAACTTCTCCATCCGAAATCTTCTTGAAAGATACTACACCTTTATCATTTCCGGCACTCAAATCAACAGTAAGTGCATACGTTGCACCTTCTTCCAAAGGAATCGGCTTGTCATTCCCATCAAGGAGAAGTTCGATATTCTTACTATCCGTAAGGCGGATCAGCGATTTTGTTCCGTCGTCTGCCAGTGTCAATTGACTGAACTCACCTCCATAACCATTCTGGAAGAAGAACTTGGCGCTTATGTAATCGTAGCGGAAACGTTGTCCAAAGACTGAATTATGTTCAGGACCCGTCGTGCCAATAAACTGGTATTTCTTCGAAGAGATTTCCGGCACACAGTAATTACTTCCGGCATCCCAACCAAACTGAAAGTCCATCGAAGGAGAACCGACTCCCCATCCCATTAACCAAAGAGCACCGTGTCCTGCATCAGAAAGACCAGCTTCCTTGTCTCCATCCATACGAGTGATACCAAAATATTTTTGTTTCATATTGGCAACGACACGATACTTGCCATCTACCGGTAAGAAAGTCAACGTTCCATTAGATTCCTTCTTGAAATAATCAGGATTGATCCACCAGCCGTTCATATCTATACCTGTCACCACAATCGACTGTCCCTGTGTAAATGATTTCTGTATGAGATATGTATTTGCATCCTGTGCCGTCATCTTCTCCCCATCAAACAACACATTTACCAACGGAGTAACTTCGTAAGTCAGTGCGTTGAATGTTACTTCATAAGGTTCGGATGCCGTACCGGAAAAAGTAATAGGATTTACATTCTTTCCTTCTGAAAGGAGGTTGTCGTTATCCCAGCCAAAAGTCAGTTCGTTTCCATTCTCACCAACTTTCGGTGTTTTAATATAGGCTTTCAAATCCTGTGGGAATTTACCGGTCACACCATAATTATACAAGGATTTCTTTTTCATCAGATACTCCTCTCCCATCTCGTCCACCAAAGTCACGTAAGGAAAGTCCGGACGGGACAACACGACTTCCTGCTCCATCTCCGTGATAGTGAAATGGATATTTTGAAGTACAAACTTCAAAGTCGCTCTACCGTCGATAACATTGGGATAATATGGAATGAAGACCTTTCCGGTATAATCACTGCCGCTTGTCTTTGTACGGATAACCGTTTCGGACACTTGTTCTTCGCCATAAAAAAGCTTCGCTTTCAACGTAGAAAGAGGCACTTCCACATCAGAAGCCTTAATGGTAAACGGAAGACTGTCACCATAAAGAGCACTTACTTTACCTGCGATAAATTCCATATCCGGATTGCCCGCAAGATATTCGTCATCACTACAGGAATTCATTCCTAGTATTCCTATTAATGCCAGTATGATATAGATACTTTTTTTCATTGTCTTTATCGTTTTAAGGTTCTTATTCCGACTTCGCCCAACGGTAGGAAGTCACTGATTTACCCGGAACATCATAAGCAAAATGACGTTTTCCATCGCTAAAGGTGATTCTCTTTGTCTTTTCGTTATTATTCATCAGGACAAATGCATACGTTCCATCCGGATTCTCGAAAGCAGAGTACATGATATTGCTGTCAGCGTAACCGGATGCACCAATGCGTACAGCTCCCGGTTTCACTACGCTTGAAAGATGAGCGATGATATAATAATGTGAGTTACGGATAATTGTCTTATAATCGCTATTGCTGATATCCACCGCTCCGTAGCATGTCTGGCAACCACCTTCACGATTAGGAGCACGGTCGTTATCAAGCATCAGATTCCAAACAATCACACCTTTACACCAGTTATTTACTGTGCCTAACGCAACTTCTTTCATATCTTCGAGAAGTCGTTTTGACAAATCACGCCCACTGTTCCAGGTTCCGATAGAGGTTTCTGTGAAAAGAAGTTCCTTTTCCGGATAGGCTTTGTGCATATTCAAAAGCTCTTCGCGGTCACCTCCATAGTTGTGATAAGCAGCTCCGGCCAAGTATTGAGAAGCATCTCCATCTTCATAGATTTTACCTGGATAGTTCTTTTCTGATTCAATGCTGCTATAATCATAGTTATGGTCATAAGCATAGATCTTTGTAGTCAATCCGGCATCCTTGAATTGGGGTCCGAGTGCTGTTTTCACAAAGTCTCTCTGTTCTTCCCAGCTCATATAAAGCGAAGCGGAATTACCACGGTTCAACGGTTCGTTCTGGGGAGTAACAGCATAGATGTCAAAACCTTCGGATTTGAATGCTTGTACCCATTTTACGAAATAAGTGGCATAATCCTGATAATAGGCAGGATTCAACTGGCCGTTTGTCCACGATTCCAGTGGAGTAAGATCTGTGAGGCTTTTCACTTTCATCCATAGCGGACATGTCCAGGGAGCTGCAATGATCTTTATGGAAGGATTGATGCCTAAAATCTCTTTCAGAATGGGCAAGATATAGTTTTTCTCTTCACTCTGCAAAGCGAAATTTTCAATGCCTTTGGTATCGCAGCAGGTATATTCGCTCAATGAGAAGTCCGAGCAGCCAATGGAGATACGGATATAACTAAATCCGAATCCTTTATCGTCAGAGAATGTTTCTGTAAGGAATGCATGACGGTCTGCCGGTTTCATTTGTAGAAGATTGAAACAGGTAGCGCCCGTGATAGCTACTCCAAAGCCATCCATAGTCTGAAACTGTTCAGTCGGGTCCAAGGTAATGGACGTAGGTGCCAGGTTATCTTTCGAGCTGAAATTAACAGCATCACGGGTCAGGTCACGAGTCAGACTGTTGGTCGTTGCATAAATAGTCACATCTCCGGTTGGAACGGGTGTTATCGGTTTTTCCGCATCGTCACTGTTGCTGCATGCAGCCAGTATGGTGAAACATCCTAAAAAGGTCAATGCTATATTTCTCATATTTATCATAATCGTAAGTTTCTATGTTTTTGAATTGAATTAATAACCCGGATTCTGGTGAATCTTATCGTTCGCATCGATTACCGATTGTGGAATAGGCAAACGATAGGAAGTTTTATCGAATGCGTAAACCTGTGCTTTGCGTCCCGAATCTTTCGCATACACAGCATTCATCACTTCTTCCACCTTATCCAGACGAACCAGGTCAAACCAGCGCTGTCCCTCGAAAGCTAGTTCCAAACGGCGTTCTTTCAGCAATGCATTGAGCATAGCATTCTTATTTGAACGAGTAGAAGCAGAAAGTGCTCCTAATTTGGCACGTTCGCGAACTTCATCTATAATATCGGCAGCTCCGTCCAAATCTGGTGTATCCTGCATAATCAGTGCTTCTGCTTTCAATAACAGTACATCAGCATAGCGGTATTTGATGATGCTGCTGTTAGCCGAACGGCATTTGTACATAAACGGATAGTTATCAGATGGATAATAATTGCTCCAATTACAATCGTAATAAACCACCGATTCTTTGAAACGAACTTCATCTCCTTCCTTTTTGAAAGCGTTAATCAGGTCACGAGATGGTGTCACCCATTTTGCCCATGTAAAGTTAGTATTCCAATTCACCAAGTCACGACCGAACATCCATGAACACCAGTTACCTGCACCGGGAGTAAATTGTGCCTCAAGAATCGATTCTTTCGTATTGCGCATCTTTGCGTCTGTTCCAGCTGCATTCATTCCAAATAAATCATTGAAATCTTCTACAAGATCGAAACCATCTGCTTTCACTTCATCACAATAGTGGATTACTTTCGCATAGTCACGCAACGGTTTCTCTGCATAAATCTTAGCCAGTAACGTACGTGCTACAGATTTGGTAAACAATGTCTTGTTACCCGGTGTGTTGTCCGGAGCATACAGAACTGCATCCAGCAAGTCTCTTTCAATCTGCTGATAAGCCTCAAGCTCCGTATTTTGCTCCGGAAAATACTGTGGATATACATCTTCAATATTTTCAGAAGTAATATCGTCCGCCACCGTTGTAATCACCGGGAAATCCCCCCAAAGGCGTACCATGTCGAACATAATCATAGCCCGGAATATCTTTGCTTCCGCTTTATATTGTGCCCGTTCGGTAGTCGTTAATGAATTATCCGTCACTAAATCAATATTACAAATCAACTTATTGGCACGGGCAATGTCTTCCAAATAACGATTCCAATCCCGTTCCATCACAGAGTTTGAGCCTTCAATGGAGTTGTTTTCAAACGGAACAACTTCTGCTCCCGTCGTACCTGCATAAGCGTTATCCGCATGAGAGTCTGAAATCAGCAGCAAGTCTACATACCAGTGTTCCTGGCGGTCACGCATCTGATTATAAAGCGTTGTCAGATGACTTTCGACAGCTGCCTTATCCTTGAATACAATCTTTGTACCATTATTTGTCACTCCTTCCGTCACATCCGAATAGGTGTCTAATGGCTCATAGTTCAGTGAACAGGAAGAAAGTCCCAATAGTAAACCGGAGGTTAATCCGTAAAATATAGTTCTTAGTTTCATAATCTTTCCTTTCATTAGAATTCAACATTAATACCAAACACGTATGATCTGCAATGCGGGTAAGTACCCCAGTCAATGCCTTGTACCGTACCGCTGTTTCCCCATTGGTTTACTTCCGGGTCCATTCCCGAATAGCTGGTCCATGTCAGCAGGTTAGTAGCCGTGAAGTAAGGCTGTAAGCGGGTAATGCCCCATTTTTTTAAGAGTTTGCCCTTAACGTTGTATGACAAGGAGACATCCTTTAATCTTAGATAACTACCGTCTTCCACAAAATAAGTAGAGTTCAATAACTTGAAATTAGCTTTAGGCACATCTGTTATCTGTCCCGGAATTTTCCAACGATTCAATACACGTGTCGACTGATTTTTACCGTCATACATACCTTCCGTTTCAATCCGTGAGGCATTATAAATATCGTTTCCATAAGAACCCTGGATGAAGATGCTCAAGTTGAAACCTTTCCAAGAGAATGTATTTGTCATACCATAAGTGAAATCCGGATTCGGGTCACCGATATAGGTACGGTCAGAAGAGGAAATCTTACCATCATTGTTCAAATCGCGATACATTAATTCACCTGTTTCAGGATCTACACCATCACTGATAAAGCCATAAAAGCCTCCCAAGGCACGTCCCGGTTCATTACGCACCACATAGTCATTGACTACACTCGCCGTCTTCGCATCATAATAGACCTTCTGCAAGTCGAGCTTTGTCAATTTATTCCGGTTGAAGGAAATATTAAAATCCGTATCCCAAGTAAATGCTCCACCACGGAAATTCTTCGAGCTGATAGAAAACTCAAAACCTTTATTAATCATTTCACCTTCGTTACGGGCAATGGAAGTGGCTGCTGCAGCACCGGCCGGTAATGATACATTCATCAGCATGTTCTTAGTTTTCTTATAGTAATAATCGGCATTAAACGTCAACCGACCATTCAATATTGTCAGGTCCAAACCGATATTGGTCTGTGTGGTAGTTTCCCAAGTTAAATCAGAGGTACGTAAATTTGCTTGGCTGATAGTAGGAACAGCGTTTGCATAATCAGTCTTATCCCCTTCCTCACCTTTCTTAAACCATTCGATACGACCGATATTGTAACGTTGCAAATAAGCATAATCACCAATACCCGACTGATTACCAGTTTGTCCCCAACCACCACGTAGTTTCAGGTCATCAATCCATGTCAGGTCTTTCATAAACTTCTCCGAAGAAATACGCCAAGCAGCAGAGAAGGACGGGAATACTCCCCAACGATGATCGGGATGTAGCTTAGAAGAACCGTCAGCACGGAGATTAGCCGTCAGCAGATATTTACTGTCGAAATTATAGGCTACACGTCCGAAGAATGACATAATCCCCCATTGAGAAGCACCTGTACCTGTATTATCCCAGGATATTTTATTGGCAGCATTCAAAGTATGAATCTGGTCGCTACGATAATGCGACCCGTTAATCCAACTATTTGAATAGTCTGAATCCGTCCATGAAGAGCCTGCCATTACTTCCAAACCATGTTTCTTGAAATTCTTATTATAAGTCAACACGTTATCAAATGTCAACACAGTATTTGTATTCCGATTATCCGAAGCTTCACCATACTGGTTACGTCCCCAAGTGGTAGAGATAGGATCCAGGAACGTTGTGTTAACAGCATTACGACGGTCAAGAGTAAGAGTAGACTTAAACTTCAAATCAGGGAAAGGGGTCAGCAAGACATTACCGGATGCCAACAAACGGTTTTCTTTATCTTTATTATTTTTTGCACGTGCCATATTCTCCAATGGATTGGTAATATTACCCACGCCATAAAAATTATTGTAATACTGGTCAGGATTTAAAGCATCCCAAATAGGTGCATAGGTCGGTGTATTAATCACTGCCAGAATAACTCCTCCACGGTCTGCACCTGTTCCCATTGCACCTCCTCCATTACTTGCGTAATCCGAATAAGAAATATTGGCACTTACTGTCAGCCACTTGCGAACCTGATTCTCAAGATTTACACGGAAGTTATAACGCTTGTAATAAGAGATATCCAACACTCCCTGTTCTTTCAGATAACCTGCAGAGAGATAATATTTCATCTTTTCATTGCCATTGGACACGGCTACCTGATAATTTTGGGTCTTTCCTGTTGTATACGTTTCATCAAACCAATCAGTACGATTGGGCAACCCATCCGGCAAAGATACCAGTCCGATTTCATCCTGCAACTCTTTATATTGTGTCGCATTCAAGGATTCTACTTTATCAGACACTTTATTCAATCCGAACTGAGCTGTCAGAGAAACCTTTGCATTTCCGGCAGCACCAGCTTTCGTAGTAATAAGAATCACTCCATTGGCAGCACGAGAGCCGTAAATAGATGCCGAAGAAGCATCTTTCAAAATCTGCATGCTTTCAATATCATTCGGAGAAAGGAATTTGATATTGTCTACAGGCACTCCGTCTACTACATACAGCGGATCATTACTACCATTCATTGAAGTTGTACCACGTACACGGATAGACATTTCACCTCCCGGCGTACCATTAGGCTGAACCACCGACACACCGGCCGCTTTACCTTGAATGGCCTGTCCTGCGGAAACAATGGGGCGCATATCCAAGTCTTTGGTAGATACGGAAGAAATAGCAGTCGTCACATCTTTCCGTTTTACCGAACCATAGCCGATGACCACCACCTCGTCGAGCACTTCATTGTCTTCCTGAAGTGTGATTTTCATCTGGCGGGCTGCCTTTACCTCCTGCGATTTGTAGCCCACATAAGAGAATATCAAAATGGCGTTTTGCTGAACGTTTAGTGTAAAGTTACCATCCAGATCGGTAATTGCTCCGTTAGACGTACCTTTTTCCTGTACACTAACCCCGATTAACGGTTCTTTTTGAGCATCCAGAACCTGACCGGATGCTGTTAATTGCTGTGCGGATGCACTCAAAGATAAAAACATTGCCAAGATAGCAAAGAAAATCTTGCGACTCCCCGAAAGGATTTTTCGCCTGTTCTTTTTCATGCGTACTAATTTAAAAGTTAATAATAAAGTTCGTCTGCAATGGAGCTATTCTCATTGCTTTCGAAGCACAGGTCAAAAGTATAAAGAAATTGAGGCGAGCTAACAAGGAGGGGTCAATAAGTGGATTACCCAAAATGACAATCCATTTATTACCAGCAATTTGCGCACAATAAGTATCTCCAAAAAAGTGGTTAGTTTACAGTCTTAGTTAGCGAATCTTCCGTACTAAATCTTCAAAATCCTCTCTCGACCCACGGGCTTTGTTCTTCACTTTCGCCCGGTAATTATAAATTGTATTCACTGAATAACGAAGAAACTCCGCAATTTGTGAACTATCCTCAATGCCTAAGCGTATCAAAGCAAAAATTCGTAGTTCGGTATTCAGCAACTCATCTTTTTTCAATACAATCTGCTCATTCTCCTGTAAGAGGTCATTGAACTTTTTCACAAAATCGGGGAAGAGATGCAAGAAAGCAGTATCAAAGTTCGCATATAACTCTTCCAGTTCTTCATCAAGAGCATCCTGCGAACGCGTTATCTTTAATAACTCTGCAATCTGTCCGGCAGATACTTTCTTATTCACCATACGCCGATAAGCATCCAGCCGATTGATATAGGTAGAACACAGCTTGATAAAACGGGCAATATACTCTTCCTTAATCTGATTAGACTCCGAAAGTTCGATATTGGTAGAAGACAGACAGCTATTCATTTGCCTCAATTCCTCATTCAATCCATTCAGCTGTCCGTTAGCCACCTGGAGATGATTTCTTGCATCCGCCAGCTTTTTCATCTGACGGTAGATATAGCCTAAAGCTACAATCAATAGCACCAATAATGCGGTGATAAGTAGTAGATTCTGTTGCAAACGGTCATTCTGTTTTTCAATCATAGCTTGGTAGGTCTTGTCAATCAACGAAAGCACATCCGCACTCTGCCAGCTACGCAGGCGGGCATTATAGAATTTCGTCGCATTCCAGGAAAAACGCATATATTGATATGCCCGTTCCATATCACCATCTTCGTAAAGCAGTTGGGCAAGCATCCATAACGAGGCATGGTCCTTAATGGCAGAACGAATATCGGATATGGCAGAAAGACAAAGATTCTGTTTCTCTCCCAGATTATCATTACTATACTTATAAATCAAAGAGCGATGGTAAGTGACCAATGCATACTGTGGAGTATTCACTTCTGTTTCCGCCAGCCGGAGGTCATTCACTTTCAGGGCTTCCTCATACTGATGCTGGTCACGAAGCAATGCTTCGCGCATCATCAGATATGCTTCCGATTCAGGGGGCAATATAGCATATAAAGAATCTTTATATGCCTGCGAAATGGTCCAGTAATGTCCTGAAAGAGTTTTATCCTGGGTATAAACGCTCAATTCGCCATACACATGGTCAAAGCAAGTGTAATAATCAGCTATTAAACGAGATACGACTTTCTGCCGGTCTACCGATTCTAAAACATCAATAGACTCCGTGTACATTCCCGTTGAAGATAATAATAATGAAAGCTGCAACTGACTTTCTATCTTCCGGTCTATATCATGCAAGCGCTCCGCAATCCGTATATTTTCATTCAAATAATGGATTGCAGAGTCGCAAATAAAGGCTTTATATTCTTTGTGTATCTGACTGTTCAGGTTATAATGTTCCACAGAATTAACTTCTATTCCGTGTGTCAGTTCTTTAAGATGTCTGATACGTGATTCACGTTGAACCACATAAGTCTCATGCTCCCGAATCGTTAAATCAAGTACATTCAACAGCGAGTCCAGGGTCTTATCAGCCCAGGTATATAGTGGAAAAGAGAGAAGTAGAAGAAACAACAGGTACTTTTTTTTCATCGGAGTATTAAACTTTAATAGAAGATTACAAGACTAATAAAGACAAATGTAGAGAAAATCTTCGTATTTTAAAGAATAAAACAGATAGAAATTAAAAGTACATCTATTATACTATTCCACTAATTACTGTAAATAACAGCTGGTTACACTTTGCTTATCCCTATAAAACAGTTTTGCTTTTACAACAGCAGACTGACAGGTTATAGGGGCCTCCCATAGCATCGAATCAATCGTCGGTTCAGTCCCATCCGTCGTATAACGTATCTGTGCTCCTTCGATAGGAGTATTCGCATACAGAAGTCCGTCTCTGACGAAAAGTCCGGGATGAGGTAAACGGAAGTTTACCCCTATCCGGCTCCAATAAGGCATTTCCTTTACACTGATTTTCTCATAAAATAGTGCCAGATCCCGGTCAAAAGCCTGTTGCTCTGCTGCTCCGGAGAGGACTTCCCAATCCGGATGCGCATTCCAGCCACGTTCTACCAGTCCCATCACTTTAGGGAACATATAATATTCTACCCATTGAAATCCTCGAATTGTTTCGGCAAACAGTTGGGCCTGTACGCCTTTTATCTGTTTCCTGCCGGATGCAGTCAATGCCGTTTTTCCTTTTCCTGCGGAACTGATCTCAACCGGATTACCCCCCATATCCGTACGGGAGGAACGATAGACATCGAACGGAAGCATGGAAAATGCTTTGGATTCATCCACGTATCCACCCCAGAAATGTCCCGGTTCATCGGGATGAGCATCATAAGCCAAATCCAGATAGAAATTATTCACATTGCAGAGAATAACCGGATAACCGTTGTTGGCTATCTGATAAGGAATTTCATCCTCTTTCCATTCGGGAACAGTCTTCCACGAATTGATACCGGCTGCGTGTTGAGACAAATAAGTATGAGTATCTTTCTTATGCCCCAAAGCTACTTCTTGCCAACCATTAAAGGATAAATTATACTGTTGTAAACAATCAACCACCCGGGTAATGAAATATTCGGCCAAATCATGTGCCTTTTCCATTCCCTGTTCTTCCATGAGCGTTCTGCATAAGGGTGATCCCATCCATGCCCCTTTAGCCACCTCATCACCGCCTAAATGAATGGTGGTCAGTGGTGCATCCGCTTCCTTATACATGCTCACTATTTCCTGAATCACCTTCTCCATAAAACGGTAAGTGGAAGGTAAGGCTACATTCATAACATTATCCGTATAGGCCTGTGCGGAAACATATCGGGAAGTATCCTGCAAGTCACTCAAAAGATATTCCTTCGCTTTCTCCGGGTCTGTATCGATGTATTTCTGATACCGTGCATTCATTGCTACAATCGCCGCACGCGCATGGCCGGGAGATTCTATTTCCGGAATTACCTGCACATGTCTTTCGGTTGCATATCGCAATAAATCAATGAATTCCTCCCGGGTATAATAACCATTTCCCGATGTAGCGGCACACGGATCATACCCACCATCATAAGCCGGATACAACCAATCTTTTTCATCGGTAGTATGTCCCCGTCGTGATCCGATGGCAGTCAGTTCTTCTAACCCCGGAATTTCCAGCCGCCAACCTTCATCATCCGAAAAATGGAACTGAAGCACATTCAGTTTGTAAGAAGATAGAATATCAATCAGTTTCTTCAAGTGATCCACCGTTGTATAATTCCGGGCAATATCCAACATCTGTCCCCGATATAATAAATCCGGATAATCCTTTATAGACATTGCTTCCAACCGGAACGGGCTTTCCTGCCCTTTCAGTAACCCCAACAGGGTCTGCGTTCCGTTAAAAATGCCATGTGGAGTAGTAGCGCTAATCCTTATCTGCTGACTGTCGATACTCAACTCATAATATTCCTCATTAACTGCTTTCTTCTTGTCAGAAAGGTAATTCAGAGTAATGGTTACCGGAGCTTCCGGCACTACTTCCAAGCCATACCATCCGGAAAGTTTCTCTTTTAGCAGTTTTCCCTCATTGGCAAAATCCTCATGGAAAGTCAAAGCTAGTTGTTTTTCTAATAAGATATTACCTCCGGTAGTAACCACCTTTTTTATGGAAGGTATTATATCCGTTGAATGAAACTCTGGAGTAACTGCATTGTTCAAACGAAGGTTTGTTTCATACGTTTTCCGGGCAATCGTTCTTTGCCATTCCGTCATAGGTAATGGTATGTTATTCAATGTTACAGGAAGTGGCTTACCTTTCGATGCTCCCGACTGGCTCACCCAGTAGCTTCCTTCGGGCGCATGCGAATTCTTTGGCACTTCCCCATCACACTGGAAAATCACTTTCAATGAATCTCCCGGAGCTAATGAGATAAATCCCTCTCCCGGATACATTTTAAAAAGGGTTGCATTCACTTGCTCCACTCTAACCGGTGACGAAGCATCCTGCCGGATAGTACGGGGAAACTGCGAATAATAAATCTCCCATTCTTTTCCTACAGGAGTATCTGATATATTCTTCAGTACAAATGAATTTTCATAATATTTACCATTCTCATCGTAGTTTCCCATCTCCCAAGTTAAAGAAACCGGAGCTCCCGAATCATTCGTCGATTTACAACCGCCTGCAAAGAATAGGATGCACAGCCACCCTACTGTCCATAAAGAAAATTTTATATCATTCATAAATTTAGTCTTAGTAATTAGTCATGCCATCCTTTACTTCTCAAATAATTGAGCATAAAAGCCGGACTATCTGTTTGAAGGATTCGTGCTCCCAACTTGTTTATCAGATACCCATAACTAGCATCCGGATCTTTCTTTGCAGCCTCATCATCATGCCCACCTGCCAGAGAGGCCCACAAAGTATTATACCAGATCAGACTTTTCCCTGCCAGCCTGCGTTCCATTTTGGCTGGTACCAGGCTAGAAGCATTTCTGTAACAAAGCTCAAAAGCAACCGGATGCAACTGTTCCATATAATCCTCAACAACCTTCATCGATTTTTCCTCATCAATCGTTACGACAGGCATATAGATCACCTTATCCAGATAAGAGCCGAACTCCCGCTTCACCGTCTCCACCGGTTGAGCACCTTTCATTATAACTAAATCAGCAGTATCGGTTTTTCTCAATATAATATATACATCATCAAAAATAGGATAGGCCTTATCCAAATTAACCATAATCTGACCTTTGGCTGCCAACAATGCTTCTTCCAAAGTAGGAACAGTATATTCCGTTAACTGACCATCCTTGTCTTTCAGCCGGAGTTGCTTTATTTCAGCCAACGTTTTATCTTTTACTTTTCCTGTACCATTAGTAGTACGATCTACCGTATCGTCATGCATGAGAACCAGCTCACCGTCTTTCGTCTTACGGATATCTATCTCTACAATATCCACTTTCATCTGAATAGCACTATCGATAGCCGCCAAAGAGTTTTCGGGGGCAATACTCCAATTTCCGCGATGCGCCACCACTAAAACCTTATCTAAGTGTGGATTCAACACATCTTTGCGAATGAGCTCCGCCCGTTGTGCAGCCAGGAAACCTGGCTGCAGACAGAGCAGTAACAAAAGCACTATAACCTTGCTTTTCTTCATATCTTTCATTTGTTATTTAATCTTCTTACTTCATTCAATACCTACTATATTTTGGCCACAGTTACAATCCTGCATCATAAGCACCAGCCTGCATCTTGTTGACATTACGGGTTGCTCCACGCTGGTCTACTCCAAAGCCGGCTTCACCAACCCAGTCTACAAATTGCTGTCCCACAGTTGTATCAAAGGATTTCACTGCATTAATCACAGCCTGCCTGGTTGCAAATTCGTCAATAACACCGGTCACAGTCCATTGATAAACGCCATCCGTTAAAGTAGCAGCAGAAAGAGTTTGAGATGAATAATCCGTATCCGTAGCAACTGCTCCCCAACCGGCATCTGCCGCCTGATATACATTGTATCCACCGGAAGTGATATTACCCGCATAAATAGTTCTGTTTCCGGCTCCTTTGGCAAATAAAGAGTTGACCACAAGAGAAGCATTTTTCCCTGCACGGAAGACACCATTCGGATTGCCCGAATTTCCAACAATCGTAGTATTGGCAAGCATAAAGTAGGCATCTCCGTTGACAGTGATACTATTTCCTCCTGTAGCTGCCGTGCCAAGTACAGTTACATTATTCATGCAGACATATCCATTTCCGGCATGAATACTAGTTCCCCAAGCGGTTGGTGCATAATTCTCATGCAACAAGCAATTATTCATAAACAGGAAGCTGTTTGCTGCGGTAGTAGTGATGGCTCCTCCACGCCCTGTCGCTTTATTGCTCACCATTTCCACCTGATTTAACAAGACTCTTCCTTTTGATACTTTAACGGCTGCTCCACCATCCGTTCCACCATCGCTTCCACGATTGAAATTCTTTATGACACAATTATTCAGTTGCAGAGTTGCGTCACCTCCACCTGCCGCAACAAACACGGCACGAACACTTCCTGCATCACTCAATCCATATTGTCCATTGAAAGTACAGCCATCGAAAATAATATTTGTCTGATTACCCAATACTAATAAAGAGTTGGACGTCGCAGATGCTCCACTACTGGTATTTCTGACGAAAGCAGTCGTGTATTTAGCAACGTCACGTTTCGTTAAATCCGTTCCCGTGCTTAAAGGATTATATCCGCCTTCAATCGTTATTTCCACTTGCTTACTATAACCGCTATATTCTATCTTCACTCCGGAGTTTTCTTTCGCAATCTCATAAGAGCCCGCAGCTACATAAATCTTTTTACCATCTAGTTTGGCTGCATTAGCATTGGAAATTTCACTGTTACTATTCGTTTGCAATAAGTTGCGTAATGCATCTACTCCCATTGCATTATCCCAATCCATACCGGTTGCATTTCCGACAGGTTGCTCTTTCACATAGTAAGCGGCCAGTTGCAGTTCTTCCGCATCTCCGCCCGGCAAAGTACCGCTATCCCACGGAGAAACAATCGGTTCACTGATAGTTATGATCGAGCCTTCCACTTTTAATGTGAATTCATAACACTTTCCAGATTTCAGTTCCGGTATACCGGGCAGCACCAGATCTTCGCCCAAATAGTTTAAGGAAACAAAGGTAGCAGTTGTCCCGGCTTTTCCGGGAGCCACAATGGCAGTATACGTACAACCATCCTGTCCTGCCTTACCACCTTCGGGAACTGTAATGAAAGGGGATATTAAAGAAGTACCCGATACCACTTCCCCGTTTGTATATCCCTGATAGGAACCAATCTTTACTCCCTGAACCTTAGCTTGTCCGCCTACATCTGCAAGCGTCATAATCACTTTTGCCATTTTCCGGTTCATACCCAGACGAAGAATACGGGATCCGTCGTCCGTTGCATTCTCTACGGTACACGTCATATAATCGGCCTTAGCCAGGTTTTCCAAACGTTGCTGGTTTGTGGGAAGTGTAAAATTAGCCGTACTGGCTCCGTTCACTACCGGATAAAAAGCCGAATAAGTTACCGGTTCCTCCCCCCATCTTAAATAATAATTATCGGTCGGCACCCATTTTCCTTCCGAAAGTACATAATTCAGATATCCATCCTCACAACTTAACTGAATTTCATCACCCTCATTAAATTGTTTCTGCTGATCTCCCGTTGCACCGGGATTACTACGTGTAAAGACGGTATTAATAGCAGCTTCAATCTGAATAGCACCGGAATCTTCACTGTACACAGCTATATCCTTATCCGTATCACAAGCCGCCATACCCATCAACAAATAGACAGCCAATATCAGTTTTGTAATCTTCATAGTTTATCTCCTCTTTCTTTAATTCCGGTCGATAAGTTGTCCGGTTGCCCAATTTCTGGCCATCTTACCAGCCAATCGGACAGTTGTGTTTACATTCAGAGTCAAAGTATGTTCCACTCCTTTTTCCAATTCAATGGCTTCCTTTGCAGTCCAGATATACAGTTTTCCGTCATAGCTGAAGTTCACAGAGAAGCCCTCTGCTATTTTTTGTGGAGGCAGAATACATTCGCAAGATTCCGTCCCTTTATAGGGAGCCACAGTAGCCACCACGGCATCTGGCGCAGGAACAACCATCGGAACGGTTGCCGACATATCACAAATTCCATTAACAACAGCCCCATTGATAGACATATCCCCTAACTTATTCATTGCAGCATCTGCCGTTCCATTGACTGTGATTTTTATAATCAGCTTGCTCATGGCATGACTCAAAGAGATTTTCAGCTTTCCATCCGCAGTTAAATCCTGCTCCGGGTCGATTGTTGCTTTCATCAACAAAAAATCGGAGGACTTCACATTCTCTTCAGTAGCCTGATTGGTAAGAGCATTAACTGCCAAAGAGGCATCCGGAGCGGCTTCACTCATATAAGGCGCATACGCTATCATCGTCACCGGCGTTCTTTCCGCATCCCAAAGCATCTGCTGACCGTCGGACGTACTCCAGGCACTTCCGGAACCAACCATTTGCTTATGATAGTTATAAGCAGCATTCTCGCTATTCCGGATCATCAATCCGAAACGTTCCAGATTCGTTGCATCATACCCTGCACGCGACAAAGGTTCATTTACTTCTGCAATGATACGGATTACATGGTCTTCGGGGAAACTACCCGTTGACAGTAATTCATCCTCATTATTTGAGCATCCGGCTAGTCCGACGCCCAAGGCTATTATATAAAATATCTTCTTCATGTTACAGTCGTTTTAGGGTTTAATTGGTCAGAACAGCATCATAAGCACCGGCCTGCATCTTATTCACATTACGAGTCACTCCCCGCTGGTCTATTCCGAAAGCATCTTCACCGATCCATTCCACAAACACTTCTCCCAAATTAGTAATAGGCGAAGCCACCGGGTTAAAGCTTTTCGCAACTTCTATCACCGCCTGTCTGGTAGCATATCCTTTTACCGAACCAATCTGATTGAGATCCCACACATACACTCCCTCCTCATTCAGCGCACCGTTCACCTGATTAGGATAAGCCGTATCGGATGCACTCATCGTTATTCCCGTCACACGCTGATACACATTATATCCCTTCGAGAAAGCCTCAAAGTTACTACCATTCAGATTAAAACTCGGAGCCGAAGGATTTTCAGAAATCAACAGATTATTAATAAACTTCGTATCACCGCCAACTCCCGTCTCACAGCGTACAGCCCCATGACTATCATTCGCATTTCCAATGATTGTGTTATTAGTCAGCAGTATGCTACCTCCTCCGTTCAAGGCGGCACCTGTCCCCATATTCTCTATCAGCGTGGTATTGTTTATACAAATATGTCCTTCCGACATCTGAATACCATTTCCCCACGAACCGTTATGAGAATTACCTTTCAGCAGACAGCCATTCATAAATACCACCGCCGTCTTGCTACTACAACGAACAGCTCCTCCACGACCTGCAGCCGTATTGTCCAACAAGCTTACCTTATTCAATCGTACCTGTCCCGACAAGACAAAAACAGCCGGGCCACCCTGCTTGGCAGAAGTCGTTACTCCTGACGTACAATCTCTAATCACGCAATCGGTCAACTCAATAGAAGTATCACTGGCACTGCCACTCACATAAATTCCACTACCACATTCGGTAGCACTGACATCTGCTTCAGATACATATCCATACTGAAAAGTAACCCCTTCAATAGCTATATGCCCTTTCTTGACAAGCAACAAACCACAATCACCGGCATCCGCCTGCTTATTTCCGTTCACATCACCACTGATGACTGTCACATACGCATCTATATCACGTGCCGAAACATCCGTTCCTTCACTAAACTGGCTATATCCGCCCTTAATCGCTTTGACATCCTTGCGAACGATTACACCAAGCCCACTCTCTTCGGACATTATATATTTTCCCTGACTCATATAAATCGTACTCTTGGAGAGATCGATTGAACCGCTCAACAACTTACGGAAGCCAGCCGCATCCAGCGCCTGTTCCCAAGAACTGCCATCCATCTCACCTTCACCGAATTGAGTCACAAAGTAACTCTCCAATCCTTTCTGCATAATCACTTCTTCGTCCAGATCGTCATCGTAATCCGTCATCATAGGCGGGTCTATCATCTCATAATCTTCCTGGCATCCCTGTGCCAACAGAATCATGAAAGCCAGCATACATATCTTCGATATTATGAATAATCTATTTTTCATTTTCTTTCTTTTTTAACTTGTACATTAGATAAGAATAATCGCAAATTCACCGATTTCACCGGGAAATATCCGGATAACCGGGATTCTGTTTCAGATATTCATTCTGTTCCAGTTGCGTCTGCGACAAGGGGAACAACTCATAATGATCGTCTGCATCCCGTGGTTTATCCCACCATGCTTCCTGATACCTGTCAAAGCGGATCAGATCTGTACGCCGACGACTTTCCGCCAGAAATTCCCGTCCCCACTCATCCAACATTTCTTTCAGATCGAGCACAACGTTACCTTCCGGCTGATAAGCGATATTCGCTGTAAAGTTTTCGTAGTTACGTTTACGTACGCTGTTCAGCAACTTGCCGGCCTCACCCGCCTGTCCGAGACGGAGAAGACATTCAGCCTGCGAATAAATAATCTCGGCCAAACGAATCTCCGTGTAGTCAGACTCAATATAATAACCTCCGGTAAATGGATAGAAAGGATACTTCACACAATAAAGCCCTGAATTGAAATCACCATTGCCTAACTTGGATTCCTTATAAGCCGGATTAGAGATATAACCTGACTCTGCATTTCCCTCAAATCGTCCGACCTGGTCACGCAAATAAATCACATATTGATTATCCGGATTCTTGGCATATCCTCCACTGACAGCGGAGTTGGCAATCTTACCTTCAAGGAAAAACATACCTTCGCGTGTGTTATTACCCGTGTTTACATATTGCTTATATCGTATATCTCCCTGATATTTAGCAAACTTCCGGGTAACCATTCCCAAGCCATAGTCAAACAGTTCACGTGGCTGCTGGTTGTCATAGCTGGGTGAAAGCGCATATTTCGGATTCCGTTCACCATTTCCTTCTATCTTCAGGTAATACGCACTGCCATAAGGTAAACCACGGCCGTAAACCGTTCTTCTGTCATTTTGCAGATGCCAGCTGGTCAGTCCATAAGAACCGGGGAAACCAAAGATTACCTCATTACACATTTCATTATTCCAATCGAAAGGTTCATACCAATTATCAGCAACCGCATAATATCCGAACTCTCCCCCAGTGATACGTTTACACATATCGATACATTCCTGCCATTTGGCCTGGCCGATCCATACTTCTGCATTCAGATAGAGGCGTACCAATAAAGATGCCGCAGCAGCTTTGGTAAACTGTCCCTGCTGGCTGCCATTGCCGGATTGTCCACTCTTGGAGGGTAAAGCTGTCAGACAGTAGTCTTTCAATTCACTCTCGATGAAATCGAACATCACCTGCGGAGAAACTTGTTTCCGGTTTTCCGGCAGTTCGTTCACTGCCTGATCCGACGTGGTTGTTAGAATACAGTTGCGATGTGTATTCAGCAGACGAAGATACCCCCAGGCACGCATACAACGCAACTGCGCTTTAAAGTTTTCAAATTCACCGTCGCTCAAACCGAAATTGGACGGATTCAACTGATTCAAGTCGTCCAATACCATATTGCATTGACCAATGCCCACATAAAAACTCTCCCATTCACTCAACCAATCACCTTGATTGATATCATCATATTGATGACGATGATACATCTCCCACAAACCACCATCGTACCACCAGGTGCCACGAGTAGGAGTGATCAACTGATCTGCCGGCAATTCTTCATTTTCATGACGTGTCCAGATGCAGCAGTACATGTGTTCAAAAGGACGGAAGACAGCATTGATCACATCCTGTTTCGTATTATAATAGTTCTTGGACATCACCTGGTCATACACCGTTTCCGACAGATCCGTACAAGACGGTAGACCCAGCACTGTACCTGCCATCATACCCAATCCTATGATATATTTTGTTATTTTCATAATCGTTCTCCTTTTAAAAACTTACTTGTAAACCTAAAATAAACTGGAAAGCAGATGGATAATAGTTGTATCCTCCTCCAAAAGTACCTGGTGTCAGTCCATTCACTTCGTATGTAGAAGGGTCTACACCCGTAAATTTCGTAAACGTATAAAGATTGTTAGCTGTACCGAACAGGCGTATCTTTTCGATGTACTTCTTATTCAGGTTCATCGTATATCCTAAAATAATGTTGTCTATCTTCAGGTAATCACCCGGCTCGATGAAATAGTCGGTAATCACATTCTTACCTGTTGTGATATGCGCGTTCTTCGAATAAGCGGTGGTCAACTGATTGGTACTCATACTCTGTAATCCGAAATAGAAATCGTGCACGTTAAAGATGTCAAATCCGGCAGCACCACGGAGAGCAACAGTCAAATCGAAGTTCTTGTAAGTGAAGTTGTGCGTCATAGAACCGGTGAATTTCGGCAAACCGTTTCCAGTCACTGCTTTGTCTTCTTCCGTACCTTGGGATACAGGGATTACATTTCCCTTCTTGTCATAAATCAACCAGTCACCCTTTTTATCCACTCCCGCATAACGGTATGTGAAGTAGTTACCGATACGCTCTCCCTCTTCAATCCGCTGCAAATATCCCGGATTATTGGGGTTTGCCATACTACAGGTAGAGTAATATTTCTGTCCCTTGTACACATCATTGGAGAAGCTGACAAACTTATTATTATTAGTAGCACCTACTAATGTGAAACTATAAGCGAAGTCTTTTGTCCGAACAGCATTAACAGTTATATCAAGCTCGAAACCGGTATTGCGCAATGTACCTACATTGGCATAGATTGTAGAGAACAAATTAGGTGGAACCGATACGGAATAGCTACCGAGCAAGTCGCTTTGCTTACGGTGAAAATAGTTAAATGAACCGGTCACCTTGTGTTTGAAAAGCGAGAAGTCCAAACCGATATTCTGGTTGTGTCCCTTCTCCCAACGAAGTTCCGAATTGACATTCTTACTCGGCCCCCATACATGGAAGTTGTTACCGCCATACTGATACCAGCCATAAGCCTTATAAGTAGCCAAAGACTGGTAGTTACCTATTTCCTGATTACCGGTCACACCATAGTCATAACGCACTTTCAAGTCATCAATCCATGAAAGTCCTTTCATAAATTTTTCATCCGAAATACGCCAGCCGACAGACACAGCCGGGAAATTACCCCATTTATGATTCTCACCGAAACGGGAAGAGCCCTCATGACGTAAAGAGAAAGTAAACAGATAGCGCTCTTTCCAGTCGTAATTGACACGTCCGAAGAAACTGATTAGTTTATGGTCATTCTTATAAGAACTCATCATGGTCTTTCCCTCTTTGGCTGCTTCCAGACCGGAGCCCAGATTATTATACGTCAATCCGTCGGAAGAGAAATCCCAGTTTTCAGCTCCCATACCCGAACTTACACCGTAATTATAACTATAACCTACCATTGCACGGATTTGGTGATCCTTCATACGTGTAGAGAAGTTGGTCACCCATTCCAGATTGTTATTGGTGTTTTTATCAAAGTCTCGGCTCGCTTTTCCGGCAACGCCCGAATTCACATTAGGACCGTAAGTAGATGGTATGAACCATCCGTTGAACTTATCCACCTGATACTGTGAAACAGTAACCTGTGATTTCAAGACCATATTCGGGTTTGTTGGATTAAACAACGGCAGCAAATTAACGGCAGCAGTAGCATTCCATTCCAGCAATTTAATCTCCGTACCATTTTCTTCCTCGTTCAATTGCTCAACAATATTCGAGCTATCTCCTCCGGACGGAAAACGATAGTACCCATTAGCTGATTCGGAATCATAAACCGGCATCGTGGGATTATTCTTAATAACGCTGCCATACACACTGGCTGACTTGTTCCGATCGATGACACGGGGAGTCATATTGGCTGCGAACGTAAACAGGCCATCTTTCGTTGTGTGGCTGATGGTGGCACGTGCACCATATTCCCGACGGTCGGAACGCAAGTCGATTCCCTGCGCTTTACGATAATCGGCTGTTACGCGATAATTGGTCCTCGCATTACCTCCGGAGAAGGTTAACGTATGCATATGCGTCACTCCCAAACGGGTAACGGCATCAAACCAGTCTGTACTGGCTCCCATATCGGAAAGTGGATTAGACACCGTACGATAAGCACGATATTCCTCTGCATTCATAATGTCCAGCTCTTTCTTTGCTTTATTGAAAGTGACGGCAGCACTGTAAGTAGTATGCACTTCTCCGTCACGGGTTCCTTTTTTCAGATTAACAAGGATAACACCGTTACTACCCCGTGTACCATAAATAGCGGAAGCGGCACCATCCTTCAACACATCGATAGATTCAATATCCGCAGGATTAATATTCGTCATATCACCTCCCGGCACTCCGTCTACAACAATCAACGGACCCAGCCCGGCATTACGTGATGATATACCACGAATCTGAATACTTCCCGTACTATTCGGATCGGCCAAAGCCGTATTGGAAACAGAGACACTGGATACCTTTCCCTGCAACAACATGGAAGCATCAAGACTGGATATTTGATTCAGGTCTTTCGCACCGACATGCGAAATAGCCGAAGTCATTTCTTTCCGTTTCATCGTACCATACCCCACCACTACCACTTCATTCAAAGCAGTGGATTCCTCTTTCAACACAATTTTTAGTAATTGCCGGTCCTTGATAGCCACTTCTTGTGTTTCATAACCGATATAAGAGACTTTTAAATGTCCGTTCTGCGGAGCACTTACCTGAAATTTACCGTCCATATTGGTAATGCTACCTTGCTTTGTCTCTACAACCACCACCGAAGCTCCGATGACAGGTTCCCCCTTTTCATCGATCACCGTACCGGATATTTTACGTTCCTGCTGCACTTCCCAGGAAGCTCCTCTTGCCTGGATGCCGGAAAACAGCATAAGCAATATACCTAACAGACAGGTACACGTTCTACAATAAATATTTCTCATAAATAGATGATTTTTATATTAGATGATAAAGTTAACGAAGCCCTCTTGCCTGTAATGCCGGAATCAACAAGTCCGGTAAATCCGTTTGTATCATACATACCATCGGATAGATTTGCAAGAGTTCATCCAGATAAGTCTCGTTCAACGTCCATTCGGACACACTACTGCCACTGGCAGGAAGCATATTCACCGTAGCAAGCATTCCATCATTGATTGAACTTCCCAAAGGAGTGCTTTTCCCATTCGTCAGGTAGCTGTATTGCACGAAGTAGTTGCCCGGTAATCCTATCATCGGTTTATGACTTCCTGTCCATGTATACACATGTGCCTTGGGAGTAATGCCCAATACTTCTTCCGCTTTCTGCGCACTGTTACAGTAGAAGAATACAGATTCCATCATATCCAGTTTCATCACGATATCCACCACTTGTTGCGAAGTAGCTGTACGCGGAGAGTAGTCGAGATTGTAATAGATTCTACCGCGTCCTGCTTTCAGAAACTCTTCCAAAGTAGGCATCTTTTCGTCGGTTACCCGACCATTCCGGTCTTTCAGGTTGTAGTTTTGTAATTCCGCATAGGTCATTTTCGTGATGTCGCCTGTGCCGTTCGTAGTAGCATTGATCGTCTGGTCATGGCATACCACTACCACTCCGTCACTTGTCACATGAGTATCACACTCAATCACTTCAGCTCCTGAATCAATGGCATCCTCTACGGAAGAGACTGAATTCTCGGGAACAGTTCTGTCGGACGTATGTGCCCGGTGTGTCATGACCCATACTTTTTTGTTATCCGGCTCTCTGAATTGCTTCATCGCCTCCGTCAGCGCCAACAGATTATAGATGCGGATTCTCTTCTGCACCTCATACTGACCTGCCGTAACGTGTAGTGTATAGTCACCACTCTGGGTATAGGCATAAGTGATAGGGGTGGCAGCTTTCCCCTCCTTAACCGTCCCGTCACCAAAATCGACAGTAATATCGGTATTTCCATCAATGTTGTTGAATTTGACCTCTACCACCTCTTTCAGCATGGCACGAGTACTCACTTGCAGGTAAGGATTCTTTTTCACAGGATCGTCGTCAGAGCAAGCGTTGCAAACTATTCCCAGTAGAATAGCCCAACAGCAGATCCAGCTTATAGGCTGGCGCTTTGTTCTTCTTCCTTTTTCCGGAACAAAAAAATGCAGTAATTCATTTTTCATTTGTATTTCTATAAAGGTTAATAAAAAAAGGAACTCCCGAAGGCGGAAGCAGTTCGTTCCGTTCGGTTATGACAAAAATAGAGGGAAATACCCCGATAAAAAATAGCAAAGGGAATATAAGTGGAAATACATAATCCACTCAAAGAAATAACTATTTGATAATAAACATATTAACACTTAACAAGCTCACATTAAAAGGTAGATTCGGCACAGATTTTATTAACGGATTTTTGCCACCAAATCTTCAAAATCATCTCGTGAGACACGTGCTTTGGTCTTTACTCTTGAACGGTAATTATAGATCGTATTCACCGAGTAATGCAGAAGCTCTGCAATCTGCGAACTGTCTTTTATTCCTAAACGTATCAAGGCAAAAATACGCAATTCGGTATTCAGTAATTCATCCGGCTTCAAGACAATCTGTTCTTCGGGCAACAATAATTCGTTGAGCGATTCCACAAAGTTAGGGAAGAGATGCAGGAAAGCAGAATCAAAGTTCGCATACAATTCTTGCACTTCAACGGTTACAATATCATTGCTAAGATGCGTCATTTTCAACAATTCTGCCACTTGCCCACGTTGCAGTTTCTTGTTTACCAGCTTTCTGTATGCTTGCAAACGGTCTACATATACAGAACACAATTTAAAGAAACGGGCGATATAGGCTTCTTTAATGAGATTGGACTCTGAAAGTTCCAGATTGGTGGAACGAAGGTGGCGGTTCACTTCTTCGAGTTCTTCATTCAAAGAGAATAACCGTTCGTTTACTTCCTGCAATCCTTTTTTGGCGATGGAAAGGGCTTTCATCTGACGGTAAATATAGATTAACGCTACCACCAACAGTAATGCCAACAAAGCTACACAGGTAATATAGATCAGCAGTTCCCGATTTTGTTGCTTGATAATATCCTGATAATTCCCATTAATCATGGATAGCGGGGTGATGTTCATCCAACTCCGCAACCTCGTCTTATAAAACTGTGATATCTCCCATGAGAAATTGATATAGTCATAGGCTCGTTTCAAATCTCCTTTGCTATGTAGTTCTTGTGCCAGTACCATCAAAGAAGATTGCTCTTTAATAGCGGAACGTACATCTGATATAGCTGAAAGTACTAAATAATATAAGTGTTCGTCTTTCTTGCCCATGCTCTCAAAAAGACGGAAACGCTGATAAGCCACCAATGCATATTGGGGAGTGCCGAAAGAAGCTTCTGCGAGCCGGCGGTCACTGAATTCCATAGCCTCATCATATTTCCCGGCCTCTCTTAGCTGTGTCTCACGCAACCACAGGTAAGTAGCCGAAGACGAATCTAATGTAACCTCCATAGAATCCCGATATACATGACTCAACTTTACATAGCGGGAAGCAAACATTTTATATCGTGGTTGTGCGGCTCCCGCTTCAGAATATACATGTTCATAACATGTATAATAATGGCCCAAAAGAGATGTTGGAAGGGTCTGGCGATCAATGGAATTTAATATATCTGCCGCTTCCATATACATTCCGATGGAAGATAACAAATAAGATAACTCCAATTGAATTTTAAGTTCTCTCTCTTTATCATTCAACTGTCTTGCCAGCAGCAAGTTTTCATTCAGATAATGGAGTGCGGAATCGGAACTGTATGCTTTATATTCAAGATAGATATCGTTATTCAAATGATAGCGTTCAATAGAAAGAGGAGCTGTCTTTCGGGCTTCTCTTTTCAACTCATGGAGTTTGTTTTCTTTAATCTGCACATAAGTATCGGCTTCCTTAATCGTTTTATCAAGTACGTTTAACAGTGAATCCAAGCGTTCATCAGCAAAAGCTGAATGACAAGAAAAGAAGAGCAAAAGACAAAATAGACAGTTCTTTTTCATGGGGCGGATAGACTTTAATGAGTATGAGATAACAGAGATTAACCAGACAAATGTAGAGAAAATCTTCGTAATCCTACTATAAACAACTCATAAATTAAAGAGATCAATAGGCCATTGCAAGGAAAAAACAGGCTAAAATATAGTCTATGTTACAATTTCTATAAAAAAGAGCTCCAATTATATTCAGCAAGACTTTCAAATTACAAAGAATAAAATGTAACTTTGTAGTCTTAAGATTCTTATCTAGCTTTAATAATCAAAATTTGATTAACATGATAAAAAAAGATCGATTACTAGTGCTAAGCACTTTGCTGATATTTACATATACAACTATGAATGCTCAAAAGGTCGTAAAACTGTGGGAAACAAACCCACCGACGAATAATGAAATAACAGAAACCGAGAAATGTGAAAGAAATGGTAACTGGATAACAAATGTATCTTCACCCGAATTGACTATCTATCAGGCTAACAAAGCTACAAATACAGGAATGGCAGTTGTGATATGCCCTGGCGGTGGATATGCAGGATTGGCTATTCAGCACGAAGGATCGGAGTTTGCAAAATGGCTGAACGGACAGGGAATAACAGCCTTCGTGCTCAAATACCGAATGCCAAACAAACATAAAGAAGTGCCATTAGATGATGCACAACAAGCAATGCGTTATGTACGCAAGCATGCCAACGAATTTGGCATAGATGCTAATAAAGTGGGTATCGCCGGTTTTTCGGCAGGTGGACATTTGGCAGCCACTACTTCCACTCACTATACAACAGAAGGAACAAGCACAAAGCCTGATTTCTCCATCCTTTTTTATCCAGTCATTACAATGGAAATGGCTACACATGGTGGTTCCCGTTCTAATTTATTGGGTGACAAACCGCTACCTGAAGACATTCAGTTTTTTTCTAATGAGAAACAGATCAATGCGAATACCCCACCTGCAATCTTGCTATTGAGTGATGACGACAAATCCGTGTCTCCAGTCAATAGTGTATTCTATTATGAAGCATTAAAGAAAAACAATATCCCCGCAACCATGTACATATTCCCCAAAGGAGGTCATGGTTGGGGAATGAATACAGATTTTGAATACCATTCGCAGATGCTTCACTTATTAAGTATGTGGCTGAAGTCTACTGATACCCAAATAGGGAAGAGCCAGAAGAAATAATAAATTGAATATACTACATAATCTCGTATTGATACATCACAAAATCATTCTTTTGGAGAAGAGAAACTTTTATTATCCCTTTTCTACCAACAGTAACTGTCATACATTGCTTGCGCCACATTGAGAGAGTTATTAGCACTAAAACCCGATTACATAGTGGAGTCCATGAGAAGTCCCCTCTGTGACAAATCTTCCGTAATGTAACCGTATTGGAATAAGCCAAAGATGCTATTAGTGACATTAATCTGTCATTATACAGCTTTTATTTCTTCCTCCTACTAATATTATTTTTTTCATTGCTTATTATTTACCCATCAGACTTTGTATCAGGAAATCAATCACATTCTTTGCCTTACATTCCGGTTCCAGTCCCGGATATTCCAAGTAGCAGACAGCGCCTTTTTTTAAAGCCAGTTGCTGAAATCCGACACCGAACAGAGGACTATGTACATAATACATGTGGTCTTTATCGGGTTCATCAGGACTTTTATCATAAGAAAGAAATATTGGTGGGGATTTCTTATTGACCAGACTTGCTGGAGAAAGTTCCTTAAAATATCGTTTAAAATCGGACCTCCTTTTTATAAATCCGTCAAAGTCGGATTCTTCCAAACCAAAAGCATGTCCTCCATATTTCAGTTCCACACCTACCCACTCACGCATTTGTATCGGATCAAGTGAAGTTTGTGCTCCCTCTGTGCCCACCGCCAGTACCTTCGTAGACATTCGTCTTACCGGGTCTTTTGATTTTCTATCCGCCATTTCGGGAGATAACGCCAACCATAATGAAGTACACGTACCCGCAGAACCGCCATATAATACCACCTTTTCAGGATTGAGTTTATATTCTTCCGCATGAAAACGGGTGAATTGCAGGGCCAGACGTGCATCATGATACGGTACACGTACAGGTGGAAATATATTCTCCTCCCAGGCTTGTGGAAGAAAACGATAATTGATGGCAACATAGGCACAACCGGCAGACAGAATCTTTCCTATATTTTCTTCCGACTGCCATTGTTTATCCCCATTCCACCAGCCTCCCCCGTGTATATTCACGATATAGGGAAAAGGTCCGTCTCCCTCGGGCAAATAGATATCTAACTTCTGAAGTTCATCTTCCCCATAAGGTATATCTTTCAATGTTGGTTTCATTCCACTTCCATCACTGCGACCGGACACTCCGCAAAATGCATTCAGATTGCAAAGACAAAGCAGATAAATCAATAACAATAGCTGTTTCATTTCACTCTTTCATGGTATTTTCTGATAGCTTCTTCGGGAACTTTATAGTCAAGAGGTTTCTCCGCATATACACGGATATAATCAATGTACATATCCGAACCATTGCCATAACGCTCCAGATCTATCGGCCATCCGTTTCCTCCGATGGACAAGTTGGCTAAGAAAAAGAATGGTTTCTCGCGTGAAGCAGCATTCGTGGGATGACGCAGCACTTCGATATTATCCATATAATAAACCGTTTCTTCCAATCCTACGTATACTCCATAGGTATGGAATGTTTCCGTCCAATTGGATTTGCCTCCCAGTTGAGTCATAGGGGTGCGTGTATCGTATTCCTTCACCGGCGTTCCGTCGGGATTCTTCTGTCCCCAGAAATGGCTTACAATACAATATACATCGTCAGCGTTGGGATGTCCTTTTCCCATTCCACCGTAAGCTTCGATTACATCCAATTCATCGCCGGGCGTACCGTCGAAAGCATTCAATATCCAGAATGCAGGCCAGGTGCCGGGTGCAGATTGTGCAATGAAACGGCATTCGAAGTAACAGGGAGCTTTCGTCCAAAATCCCTCTCCGAGCATACTGGCAGAAGAAATAAGGCCCGTACCAGCTTTCCCGTTTTCATCTTTGCGGGCTTTAATCCGTAGATACGAGTCCACCTGTTCAAAAGGATTATCGGGACCATCCACTCCAGTAAAGGGCCAGCCGCTGAAGTTACCCTCCAACGGTTTGTTTGCACAATAGCGTGCATTCCTGCCGTCGGACGAGATAGAAAGCGGACCGTCAAAATCATCCGTAAACACCAGTTGTAGTCCCTTTGCAGCAGGAGGGTCATTCTGCGGGATTCCCTGATTCCAAATATCACCACCTTTGTTGTACAACTGTAGCTCGAACAAGTCCCGCTCACCTTTTTCATTCGAAGCAAAGATGCGGATATTCACCGGACCTGCCGGAAATTTATCTGCCGGGAAAACAAACGTTCCCGTTCCATCTGCCTTGAAACTGATTCCTTTAGGAGTAAGGTCTACCCGATGTCCCCAAGAAGAAGGATTCTTCCGGGTGGGAGCACTCCAACAGAAAGCTTTTGCCTGGATCATCCCCGGAGCCTTGATGGTAACGTTTACTTTTCCTTTCACATCGCTCCGGCAAGCCGGTTCAATGAGTTGGATGCGTTGTATCCATTCCGTATTCACATGGTCGTTCTGCCCGTGATTAAAATCAACGTATTGGTAGTCTTGCGAAAAGACGCTCTGAATACCCAATAAAAAGCAACTGATTGCCCATATCCTATTTTTCTTTAGCAGTTTCATATTCAAAAGTCTAATTGGTTACATACAATAAATCCGCTGCCACAAATTGCAAGGTTGCAGTTGAAGCAGCGGATTATTAATCCTATTATTGTTTAATTAGTCTCCGGAGCGTATAAGTTCACGCAAGCAATACACGGATTGTTACTAAATAATTCTGTAACAGTCATCTTAACAAAACGAACTTCTGCAGGATTCGTTAAGACAACATTTCTCCAGAGTTCATTCTCCAGATCCGCATAGTGGTTTCCAAATTGCCCCCATTCTGCAATACCCAGTTCGAAATAACTCTGACCATCCACGCTACCCTCAATCTTGATGGCTTTCAGGTTCGTATTAATGTCATTTCCTGAAGTACGTCTGGCAATACTGATCTTGCCTACCTGTTGCACATACTTCATATCAATCCGAATCCATTCATTAACGAAACTGGTGTCGTATCCCGGTTCCCACCAGGTAGCGGTATTGTTGTCAATGATGTTTGCCGGGTTGTCATTGCCACCCCATACACCCATTGATGAACAATCCACCGTCCAGCCAAGAGGTTTCAGCATAGAACCCGGTTCTACGACTGTCACAACACATTCTGCGGTTTTATTACTTCCGTCCAACGTCTTTACACGGACGGTCGTCTGTCCCGGTCTTACAGCTTTGAGAATACCATTCTCGTCTACACTGACAGAACTTCCAAGCAATGTATAAGACAGTTTCTTATAGGAAGCATTTTCCGGTTTGATCACTGCATTTCCTCCAAGATTGTACTGGCTATTCAGAGTCAGTCCCACACTAACAGGAACGCTAAATTCTGTAATTCGGATATCCGCCTTCTTCACCCGGATAGTTATCTCTTTTGATTTATTTCGTTTGTCAGTGACAGTCAATTTGGCTGTTCCTGTCTTCAACGCTTTTATAGAGAAAGTATGTGTATCGTCAGTATAAACACCGAGTTCCACCACTCCCTGATCTCCACTCAAGCCAAAAGTATACCCACCATTTCCAGTCACCACCTGAATGTCTTCCTCCACATCAGTGTAGATCTCACAATCATCCGGTATATCTAGTTGAAGTTCTTTCAACTTGGCTACACAAACTCTGATTTCAGCAGTCTGTTTCTTTTCATCAATCACGTAGATAGTGGTATACTGATCCTGTTCGTTGGTTGAAACGGCACTGATTTTTATTTCATTCGTACCCACAACTTCCGCCTCGGCAATGTCCTTATCTTGCGAATCGACCTGATAAGAACCATTCCCGGTCATAATCTTAACTACAACACTTTCATTGTGCAGCAAATCCAATGTCCCTTGTATATCTAAAGTTATTTTATCAGACGGGACTTCATCACTTTCCCACTCGACATTATTATCCGAGCATCCTATGGATGCTACGGATAATAATATCATAAGAAGTAACGAATAATAAATATTCATTCTCATAGTCTTTTCTATTTATTCATAACCATATACATCTACAAAGCCGATACAAGGCTGAACATCTGTTCTCCATTGTTCCAACACTATAATCTTAATATGCCTCATGGAAGTTGTAGCATCCAAAATATTCGGTCTTGATATTTCAGCTTCAACTCCCTCACTGGAACCATAATTTTCTTGTTCAGTATATGATACCTCCATTAAATCTTTGAATGTATCTACCCCCGGAGAATCGGTATCTGCATTTGAATATTGAACTTTTATTTTTTTCAAGAAGCCCTTGACATTAGCTCCTTCACCACGTCTGGCAATTACCAGTTGTTTCACATTCTTGAGGGATTTCATATCCACCTGGAGCCATTCACCGGCAGCGGAACCATCCGTGTTGCGTGCTTCCCACCATTTGTTGAACGCATAATGACTAAAGATATCATATTCCGGATTACACCACCAACCAACATTACCATTTTCATCGTATTCCGTCCAATCAGCAAAATCAGAACAACTGGCTGTCCATCCCGTGTTATCCAATAATACTAATACCGATTCTGTTACCGTCACAGTAGTAGTTTCTTCAATGTCTGTACCCTCTACTTTTACAGTAATAACCGCAGTACCGACACTGACTGCCGTTATTTTACCATTCGCATCTACAGTAGCTACCGGCTTCTCTGATGAAGAATAAAGAAGAGTGGGAACATCGGCTGTTAGCGGTAACCAGGAAACATGGTCTGCCAATTCAAAGGTCTTTCCCGGAGTTAGTTTGATGTCCTTTCCAGCCTCATCAATGGCAATACTTGTCACTTCATTAGCTGCCACCTTTGTCACCGTCAATACCACCTCCCTGCTTTTGCTATCTTTAAGAGTGACAGTTACCGGAGTTTCACTGACTTTCTTAGCTGTAATCGTGAAAACATTATCAGCTACTTCACTCACTTCAACAGCAGCGACGTTCGAACTAACCACCGTATAAGAAGGATTACCGGAAATGATTTCAACATCTTTCGTATCACCTACCACCATCTCGAATGTCATTTCTTCCAGATCGATTTTCAACGGATTCACAGATTTTGTAACATACACCTTGATGGTTGCAGTCTTCTGTTTAGTGTCAACGACTTCTATGGTAGTAGTCTGGTCTTCCTCACTCTCCATCACACCGGTCACTGTAATCGTAGATTCATTGATTGAGGCTGTAGCTATCGCACTATTTTGCGATGTCACCTGATAACCGCCATTCCCCTCAAGAACTTTCACTGTTATTGATTCACCAGGAAGGACCGTCACAATATTTTCATCTAATTTAATTTCCACAGGTGGAGAATCGTCATCGTCATCCGAGCAGGCTGTAAATGTAGCCGTAAGAGCCAATGCGACCATTACCAATAAAGAGTAAACATTCTTTTTCATAATAATAAATATTTATAAGTTAAACATAGTATAAAATGATAATTCTTCTTTTATTGCACTTGGATAGAAACAGAGCTCTTGATATCCGTAGAAGAAGCTCCACAATGCAGTGTGAACTGGTCAGAGTCGACTACCCAATCCTGTTTTTTATCATCATAGTAAGCCAGTTCTTTCACCGGAATACTCAAAGAGACCACTTTCCTTTCACCGGCATCCAGAAAGACTTTCTTAAAGGCTTTCAGTTCTTTCACCGGACGTTCCAACAGAGGATTGGATTGTGAAACATAAATCTGTGCAGTTTCCGCACCTGCACATTTCCCGTCATTGGCAAGCGTAAAAGAGAGTTCGATGGTGTCTTCTTTTCCGTACTCTTTCTTATTAGTAGCCATCTTGCCATAACTGAACGTAGTATAAGACATTCCATAACCGAAAGGAAACAGTGCCGGAATTTTCTTCGTATCGTGCCAGCGATAGCCGACCAGAATACCCTCTTCATACACTACATCAGTGCCATCACCGGGGAACGCCTTAGTGCCGAAATGATGTGCCGCATTATCTTCCAATTTCACCGGAATACTGAACGGCATCTTTCCCGACGGATTCACTTCACCAGAGACTACATTCGCCGTAGCATACCCCGCTTCCGAACCCAGATACCAAGATTGCATCAAGGCCGGTACGCTCTTCAGCCAAGGCATAGAGACCCCATTACCCGAAATAATAATCACACCGGTATTCTTATTGTAAGCAACCAACTGGCTGATAAGTGTCCCCTGTTCGTAAGGCAATTCAAAAATCTGACGGTCTTCACCCTCACAGTCCTGATGAGCATCTTTGTTCAATCCACCGATGAAAAGGACCACCTCTGCATCCTTAGCCATTGCAATGGCCTGTTGTTTCAATGAATCAACGTTGTATTTGGACGGATCCGAAGTATATCCCATGGTATAGGAAATGCGATCATCACCATACTTTTCTTTCAGTCCTTGCAAAGGAGATATTTCTCTCTTTACTTTCAGTTCCGATGATCCTCCGCCCACTGTCAAAGACCTGACTGCATTTTCTCCGACTACCAGAATCTTTGAGTAGCGACCGGGAGCAATCGGGAAAAAGCCTTTGTCGTTCTTCAATAGAACAATTCCCTCTTCGCCTATCTTGCGAGCTATGTCGGCATGTTCCGGAGTAGCAAAACTACCATAAGGTCTGTGACGGTCCATATTGGTACGGAAGCAAAGACGCAACATACGTCTCACTTTATCATCCAGATCTTTCACTTCATATTTGCCCTCTTTCAAGCCTTTCAGATAGGGATTGGCCAAGAAATAATCATTGTAGGTGAAAGGTCTTCCCAACAGTTTCAAACCATCTGTCCAGGTTCCCATCTCTACATCCAGTCCGTTGGTGGCAGCCTCATCCGTACTGTGCGTACCGGACCAGTCGCTCACTACCGCACCGTCAAAACCCCAATCCTGCTTCAATATCTTGTTCAGCATAAAGTCATTGTGGCAACAGTGCTGGCCTTTATACTTATTGTAAGAGCCCATCAAAGCCCAAGTGCCCCCCTCCAAAACGGAAGCCTTGAATGCCGGCAGATAGATTTCGTGAAGCGCACGGTCATCCACCACTACATTGATAGAACCTCTCCACTGCTCCTGATTATTCAGTGCATAGTGTTTCACACAAGCAGCTACACCGTTCGTCTGCACTCCCTGAATGTAAGGTACCGCCAGACGGGAAGCCAGATACGGGTCCTCGCCCATATACTCGAAGTTACGTCCGTTCAGCGGAGAACGGTAGATATTTACCCCCGGAGCCAAGAGGACATCTTTCTTACGATAACGTGCTTCCGCCCCGATAGCCTCTCCATAAGCATAAGCCATATCCGGGTTGAAAGAAGCAGCCAGACAAGTCAGAGCCGGAAATGCCGTACAAGAGTCAGTAGTCCAGTTTGCCCAATCGAAGTTTCCCCAAAGTACCTCGGCTCTCACTCCGTGGGGTCCGTCGCTCATCCACAGTTCCGGTATTCCCAGACGGGGACAACCTGCCGAACTGAAATTGGATTGCGCATGAACCATAGCCACTTTCTCTTCCAACGTCATACGCGAAAGCGCATCTTCCACCCGCTGTTCGATTGCTTTGTTTTCGTCCAGATAGACCGGAGTAGCAGTGCCTCCGCCCTTTTGTGCAAAAAGGGACAGGCAGGCTACACTGTACAAACCAAAACCAAAGAGTCTTTTCTTTATCTTAGAAGTCATTGTATAATCCTTTTGTTGTTAGTTAGAAAACCCATGTCACGATAGAGTGAGGCGTACTTTCACTTTTTGCCTCCTTACCGTCAATAAAGAGACTGTAAGGCAGAGTATCATTGGAAGCATTCAATACCACTACTACGATTGTTCCATCCGGATTGATGAAAGAAGTAGTCTGCAACTGGAAACGGTTGCTCGATGCAGTAAGGCGACGCGCACCTTTATGAATGAACTTGGAAAAATGTCCGATGTACGGGAAAGCCGAAGTATAAACTACTTCACCGGTTTCCGTCAATCCGTGTACCGGAGCGAAACAGAAGTTACCTACATGATTAGGACCTCCCTTTTCATCCAAAAGTACATTCCAGTCGGTCCAGAGTACACAACCTCTGTTCAGGTCGTTGATGATATTGGTAGCATACGTTTCTCCCAAGTCTGTACTGTGAATCTTTTCCGGATTGAACCATTCTCCACACCCTTCGGTGAACGCCAATTTCTTGTCCGGGAAACTCTTCTTCACCTGGTCGATATTCTCATATTTCCCTCTGTCATACCAGTGAAATCCTACTCCCCAGATATATTTGGCCGTTTCGGGATCATTCAGCATATCAGCTACATAATGGTAGGAAAAGTCACGATTGTGGTCCCAGGCGATGATGCGGCAATCCTGCATCTGATTCTTCTCCAAGGTAGGACCCATATAATTCTTGATAAAATCATGCGCCATATCAGCGTCATAAATACAAGATTCCCATGTCTGCACCGATTGAGGTTCGTTCTGGATAGTCAGCGCCCAAACAGGGAGTCCCTCCGCTTCGTAGCTCTTGATATACTTGATAAAATAGTCCGCCCACGTCTGATAAAACTCCTTTTTCAGTTCTCCACCACGGAGCATGTGGTTGTTGGTCTTCATCCATGCAGGAGGCGACCACGGGCTGATATAGAATATAAGGTCATCCCCTATCTTCTCCTGCGCCATTTTAATCATCGGGAGCTTGAACTTACGGTCGGGCGCAATATCAAACGATTGCAGACTACTATCATTTTCCGCTACATAATCATAGCTCGCGCTCGAAAAGTCGCAACTGTTCATATTGGTTCTTACCACCGTATAGCCTATTCCATCTTTGGCATCATAATAAGCATTTATAATCTCCTCCTGCTTCTCTTTAGGCAGTTTGGCAAGTGTTTCTGCCGCTGCATCCGTGATAGCTCCTCCAAAACCGATCATTTCATCATACTGATGATTGGGGTCTACATAGATATAAGCATAGTCACGTACCATTCTGGAATTAAAAAATTCGGAGGAAGCCTCGTTCATCATTTTTCCATTCTGTAAGTCTGTCACATATATCTGGGGTTTGGTCGTTATCGTAAAAGTCGGAGCAATCGGTTCCGTCTTCTCCTGACCGGATTGATTAGCTGCAGTATGACAACCGGTCACAAGCATTGTAGCGGCCAAAGAAGCAACACACATCCATTTTGTTTTCATTCTATCTATCTGTTTTTAGTTATTATGTTTATTCCATTCAAAAGAAGGAGGAACAGCATCTGCTGAAGACGCCCACTGCTTGTTGGGACGATCTCCCATTACAAACTCCAGTTTCCCACCTTTCGCCAGATCGTCATGCGTGAACCAGGAACGGTTCCACTCTTTTCCGTTCAACTTTGCCGACTGGATATATTTATTCTCCGGAGAATAATTGTGGCAAACGACCTCAAAACGTTTGCCGTCCTCCAAATGCACCGTAGCCTGCTCAAAAACCGGACTTCCGATGACATAGACCGGCATACCGGGAGTCACGGGATAGAAGCCTAAGTAAGAGAAGACTACGAAAGAAGTCATTCCTCCCCCGTCTTCATCACCGGGAACTCCCATCAGGTCGTTTCTAAACCATTGTGTCAAAAGAGTACGGATACGTTTCTGCGTTCTCCAAGGCTGTCCGGCATAGTTGTAGAGATACGGGATGTGCAGACAAGGCTCATTAGCCATCGAGAACTGTCCCACATTTCCTGTATGGTCGGGTATTTGAGCAAAGAAGTCATACTTGCTTCTGCCGAGAGGGGTACTATACATTCTTTCCATCTCGGAGACAAAGGCGTCATTCCCGCCCATCATTTGAATCAGGTCGCCTACGTTGTGAGGTACGTCCCAACGATAAATCCAACCGTTGTTCTCTGCATAAGCTCCACGCGCTCCCTGTCCTCCCGAATAACGGTAATCAAAAGGCTGGACAAACTGCCCGTATTTATCTTTCGGATGAAAGAACTTTGTTTCCGGATGAAAGATCTTCTTGTAGTTGAGGCTCCTGTCCATAAAATAACGGTATTCATCTTCCTTACCCAGAGCATTGGCAACCTGTGCCAAGCACCATTCGTCATACACAGTTCCCAAAGTTACCGATACAGGCTGACGTCTTTCGAAAGGATGTACTTCGGGTACCGTTTCTTCTTCACCGGTTGCCAATGCAGGGAAATAACCCTCCTGCACGAAAAACTCATCCAGTTCGCCTTTCCTTTTAGCAGACCAGGGAGCCAGTGTCTTTTCAGTAATTGCACCCTTACACGCCCGATAGGCTTTCTCCAAATCAAATCCACGAACTCCCTTTGCATAGCAATCCGCTACTACCGCAACACCATGATTGGAATTCATTCCACGCACATCACCTACTACCTCCGGGAAAGTAGGCATCCAATAATCCTCCATCTGCTCCGACATACGGATATAAGAATTGACCATGTGGCTCTCTTTTTCCGGTTCAATGATGGTACGCAAAGGGTGTGCTGCCCGGTAAGTATCCCACAACCAATCGTCCGTATAAAAAGGAATCCCCTCGTCATTATGTACTTTTCCATCGAATCCGCTGTAATACCGACCATCTTCGGACATACAAATCATCCGCTCATAGAAACGGTAGAAAGAAGTATAGAAAATAGTTTTGTCTTCTTCCGAACTGCCCTGTACTTCAATCTTCCCCAAGGCTTCATTCCATACCTGACGTCCTTTTTCCGCCACAGCATCCAGATCCGATGACGCAATCTCGCGTTTCAGGTTCTTCTTTGCCTGTGCCTCATCAATGTAGGAGATACCATAACGCACATTCAGCTTCTTCACGTTATCCGCAAATTTAAGACTGGCAGACGCACTCTGTCCTTGCGTGTTCACTTCCTGCGAAACCACCGGTTGGTCAACCTCCAGATATATATACGCTTTCGTAGCATACTCACCCAGTTGCTCGTATCCCAACACAGCATTACCGTCTACTGTCAAAGAACCGTTATTGGACTTTACAACCAATTGGGGAGTGCCGTCACCTCCAAACTGTATCTCGTAAATGGCAGACTGGTGTGAAGGAGCAAAACGTACATCAGCCCCGATATTCTGCAAACATACCTGATACAAATAAGGAGTTACTTTCTCATTATCATATTCATAATCGATATACTCCGGCGCATTTCCACCCTGAAACGGATAGATACTGAACGGACTATACCCCCTGTGTCTCGAAACGACCACAGGCAGACCATTCAACTTATTTCCCGTAAAATCTTCACGCCTCGGATAAACACGAAGCATACTGTTGGGCAGATGTACTGTCGGATAGGTCGGTACCAGCAAATGACTGATATTTCCTATATACGGATTCACATAATCTACCGGCTCCTTTTCACTGCGGCAACCGGTCAATATTGAACCGGAAGCCACAGCCAGGAAAAGAGCAACATTAATAATCAATCTTTTAGACACACTCATTACAGTTTACTTTTTCTGAAAACAATCATTCTGTTACCTTATCTGTCATCTCAAACTTCAGAACGCCTCCGTCCATCAGTTGAGCATACGTTATCTTGTAATCCGTTATCTCTTTGTCATTGAATCGAACGGATTTCACATACTTGTTCTCCGCAGACAAATTCTCCGCAATCATGGTGAAAGTCTTGCCATTGGCCAACTTGATAGTCGCCTCCGGCAACTGCGGACTTCCGATCACATATTCTCCGCTCGCCGGATTGACCGGATAAAAGCCCAAAGCCGTAAACATATACCAGGCCGACATCTGTCCACAGTCATCGTTACCACACAAGCCATCGGGACGAGGCTGATAAAACTTATCGCAAATCTCACGCGCCAACTCCGCTGTCCGGTAGTTCTTTCCAATCATGCTATATAGATAAATCACGTGGTGACTGGGTTCATTGCCATGTGCATACTGACCGATCAGTCCGGTGACATCCCATAATTCGCCTCCGCTCTGTTCTTCCGTAGCCTCCAGTTCGAACAATGTGTCCAACTGGGCAGCAAAAGCCTCTTTACCTCCCATCAGTTGAACCAATCCATCCACATCTTGCTGAACATGCCATGAATACTGCCAGGCATTTCCCTCCGTATAATCTCCTCCACGCGTGCCTCCGTGACAGAGGTAGAAAGGATTAAACGGTGTACGCCATTTCCCATTCGAGTCTTTACCCCGCATCAGCTTCGTTTCAGGATCAAACAGGTTTTTATAATATTCAGTACGTTTCATAAAGAATTCATAGTCCTCCTGTTTTCCCAGTTTCTTTGCCAGAAGAGCAGCACTATAATCATCATATCCGAACTCCAGCGTCTTGGACACCGCTTCCCTGTCGATCAGGTCAACCGGCAGATAACCATACTGATCGTAAATATCCCATTCGGAATTATAATGATTCTCCGTGAGCGACTTCTTGATAACCTGATAAGCTTTCTCCTGGTCAATGCCGGGCAGGTCTTTCAGACAGGCTTCCGCCACTACCGGAACACCGTGATTACCAATCATACAGAAATTCTCTTTGCCCCATATAGCCCATATCGGCAGATATCCCTGAACATCGGCATGAGCTATCATTGTATTCACCATGTCGGTAGCCTTATCCGGGCACAAAACCGTATACATGGGATGTGCAGCGCGATAAGTATCCCAAAGAGAGAACGTAGAATAATACTTACCAGTGGCAGCCGTATAGATCGAATCATTAGGTCCCCGGTATCTGCCATCCACATCGGCTATATTATTAGGCTGAACAAACAAATGATACATGGAAGTATAAAAGTTCTTCTTCTGATCTTCCGTGCCCGTCACTTTCACCAGAGACAGATACTTCTGCCACTCTTCCTCCGCTGCCTTCCTCACTTTCGCAAAATTCCAGTGAGAAAGTTCAGCCTCCATATTTGCTTTTGCCCCCTCAACACTCACGGTAGAAAAAGCAATCTTGGCATTCAATTGATTTCCTTTCCCTAAATCAAAATGAAGAACTTTTCTGGGAGCCTTATTCACTACGGTATCCCGTAAATTTTCAACCAGAATGAAAGGCTTATCGAACTGAATCACATAAAACAAATTACGCTCTACCCAACCACGAACCAACGAATTTCCCGTAATCGTCCGGTTATCTTCAACAGTAACCTTTGAATCGAGCATCCGGCCATGATAGCTTTCCGCGTCGCCTACACACAGATTCTGAAAGTCGATAAAAACCTTTGGTTTTTCTTTCTCAAAAGAATAATGGTAGAGCGCCACATGAGGAGTAGTTGTTATTTCCACATCCACCGAATTTTGGTCCAATGTAACGGCATAATATCCGGGAGAAGCCTTCTCGGATTCTTTCTTATAAGTACTCCTGAAATCATTGCGGGGAGTACCGGAGAAAGGCATAATCAATAAATCTCCCAAATCGGGTACACCCGTACCATTCAGCCTATTCTGGGAAAATCCCCAAATCAGCGGATCTTCATATCTATACCCCGCACAGTAATCCCATCCGAAATTACCGGTTTGAGGACCAGGTTGCATAAATCCCAAGGGATAGGTAGCTCCCGGAAACGTGTGTCCCGTGTACGTAGTACCCACAAACGGGTCTACATACTGCAGCAGGCTTTCCGATTCATTCTCGGAAGATTGACAAGACAGGAACAGCAGTGATACAGATACGTACATCAATGCTCTGCCCAGTTTAAATCCAGCGTGTTTCATTCTTAAATCCATATTTGTTAATGCATTATTTTATCATCTCTAACCGGAAAGAATAGCTTAACGGCTGATTGACAGGTATCATATATTCATCCAATGGAAGCGGTCCGCAAGATGCGTTCCCCAATCCCTGCTGGATGCAATCCAGGTTCACATATACTTCCGGTTTACGGATCTGATCCAGTTTGAATCCGTGTCCGGCTCCCCAGATATCCTTGTCGTGGAAGTGAAGCGCGCTGAAATTCAGATTATTTCTGGAAGTGATCTTTAATCCCTGTTGCGCCTTATTCGTAAACGACACCCACCGTACATCATTCCGATTGCCCATGCTCTGCGAACGTACATAGTATTCTTCCATACCTTTCACGTCGCTGGCATACTGTCCGAAATAAGCCGAATGTTTGCGGTCCATATAATTCTCGTGAGGCCCGCGTCCGTACCATTTCACCTGATCGAACTCCTGCGGAATCACTATCTGCAATCCCAAACGACGGACGATCTCCGCATTTTCGGGCTTCGTAAAGGTAGCATCCACATCCACCACTCCGTTACTGTAAATTGTATAGCGAACGAGATAATCAATCGTCACCGGAGTGGGGCTTTGCACCACTGCCTTGCGGTCTGTCAATACGACTACCGATTTTCTGTCTGCCGATTTCTGATAGCTGAACAAAGGCAAACTACAAGAAGTCTCATAATAATTCTGATCGGTATAACGGTCGTTGTTGATACTGCGATACCAGTTCGGAACCAACGTGCTATTGCCGTAAACCAGTTCTTTCGGGCCATATTTCAAAGAGGTCATGAGTGCTGTATTCTTATCAAATGCGACACTGAAATCCGTTCCTGAAATCCATAATTGGTTGTTTTCCTCTTTCACTGATAATTGTCCCAAAGAAGCTGTATCCAGATTCTTCATGCCCGGACGGCTGCCCAATGCAAACTGTTCCGATGCTACCTCATGCCCTGCCGGCAGAGCGATGGTCGCTTCTTTCAATTCTATACTCAAATTCAGGAAGTATTCGCTTCCGCTATCTCTTGAAGTACGGTAAGGAATGGAGACAGTCGTCTTTTCACCCGGAGCGAGGTCGATGGATTCAATGGTTCCGTTCTCAATGGCCTTGCCATCTTTCAATACCTCCCAGTTCAAGCGAAATTTATTCAGATCTGTGAAATAGTAACCATTACGTATTTCCACATTTCCGGATTCAACTGCCAACAGACGGAACTTGATATATTGATAAATCTTCTTCAGCTCGATCAATTTAGGAGTCACTCTTCTGTCCGGTGTAGTCAGACCGTTGCAACAGAAGTCAAAGTCGGTCGGTCGGTCGCCGAAGTCGCCTCCATAGTAATAGTGATGGTCGGGTTCGCCTATCTTATTCAATCCCTGGTCTACCCAGTCCCACACGCAAGCACCAATCATTCGCTGGGATTTATTTTCGATATAGTCCCAATACTCGGCAATATTGCCCGGAGCATTTCCCATAGAGTGTGCATACTCACAGAGGAAATAGGGCTTATCGGACTCTTGCTGGTCGAAACGACTCATATTCGCAATGCTCGGATACATGTGCGAGTCAATATCGGCAGCAGCATTCTGTCCCTCGTAGTGTACCGGACGTGTAGGTTCCAGTTTCTTGGCTACTTCATACATAGCCATAAAATTCTCTCCGGCTCCACCCTCGTTACCCAATGACCAAAAGATGATAGAAGGATGATTCTTATCCCGCTGAATCATTCGGACCAGACGGTCGATAAAGGCAGGCCTCCACGATTCGCGTTCGCTCAACGTATGATTACCGTGATTCTCCACGTCGGCCTCATCCATTACATACAATCCGTAGTAGTCACACAAAGCATACATTCGCGGGTCGTTCGGATAATGACTGGTACGAAGCGTGTTCACATTAAACTGCTTCATCATCAGGATATCCTGAATCATTGATTCCGTAGAGAGTACCTTACCCGTACGCGGCAACATTTCATGGCGATTCACGCCTTTGAAGAACACTTGGCGATTGTTGATATATACCCGTTTGTTCTTTATTTCAATATGACGGAAACCGAATTTGGATGACATGGCTTCGATCACTTCTCCACGCTCATTCTTCAGCGCAACAAGCACATTGTAGAGATGAGGCGTTTCGCTTGTCCACAGCAAAGGCTTCTCTACCTTTGTCTGCAACGTATATTTCTGTTCTTTTTTCCCTTTCAGTGACTGAACGGGTTCTGTCATTGTACCTATTGAATTTCCTGACGGATCTATCAGCGTCACCTCTATGGTATGACCTTTTGCCTGTTTACTATCATAGTTCGCCACGATGGCGTCTACTTTGAATCCGGCTGTCCGGTAATCGTTGCTCTCGAAAAGAGATTGCAGATGGAAGTCGCGTACATGTACTTTAGGAGTGGCATACAGATACACATCCCTGTATATTCCGCTCAAGCGGAACATATCCTGGTCTTCCAGATAGCTACCGTCCGTCCAGCGGTATACTTCCACTGCAATCGTATTGTTTCCCGGTTTCAGATATTTGGTAATATTAAATTCAGCATCATTGTTGGAACCCTGGCTATATCCCACCTTTTTACCGTTTATCCAAACGTAAAAGCCACTATACACTCCGTTGAAATGGAGGAATATCTCTTTGCCGTCCCAGTTAGCAGGCACTGTAAAATCTCTGCGATAAGAACCCACCGGGTTCGGTTCTTTTTCATTGGTATATCCTTTCTGCGGCACTATCATTGCAGGATAGTTCTTGAAAGGATAAGTGACATTGGTGTAAATCGGTGTTCCGTATCCCTGCATCTCCATATTGGCAGGAACGGGAATTTCTTTCCATGAAGACACATCGTAATCCGTCTTATAGAAATTGACCGGACGTTCCGACGGCTGTTTCACCCAATGGAACTTCCAGGTTCCGTTCAGGGAATAATACAGATCCGATGCAGGAGTCGCCCATGGTTGATTGAAAGATTCTGATTTCTTCAAACTTTCTACCGAAGAGAACGGTACAAACGTATTGTGTCCCTCCTCCTTGTTGATGGCAAAAATCTGTTCGTTCTCCCACTCCGCTTTTCCATGTACATTTTCGGGGGGAAGTTTCTCTGATGTCGGTTTCAGTCTCCACACGCCATCTGTTTCCGAAGCCGGCAATGTATAGACCTTGGATCCGGCCTTATCCGCGGGCTTGAATGACAGAAGCAGCTGTGCGTTATTATGCTTTATCTCATACCTATCTTTACCTTTCGGGGTTAATACCCATTGCTGATTACCATTGGCTCTGCTCACATCCCATACACCAATCGGTTCTTCTATGGCTCTGCTGGTTCCGATATCGAAACTCTTGTTCACAAAAGGATTATATATCACATACAAATCCTTGTAGCGTATCAGCCGCCAATATTGTCCTTTACTTTCCTTGGCATCGGCTGCCAGATATACATTGGATGAATTATCCGTATTCAGACGATTATCCAGCACCAGTCCCGACGGGCTGACAATCTTATATAATACATTATCCTTGATTTCCTGCGCTGAAAGCATCGTTCCCAGCAAAGAGAAAAGAAAGAGTGCGAAAATGAATTTGTTTTTCCTGTTGTTCATGGTATATATCTGAGTTCTAGTTCTACAGTAGCTCTGATAATCAAATCTCCCATCCCGGATATTCCACCGGGATGGCAGACAATCTGTTTAGTTTTTAGGGTTCTATTTCAAAAATATAAGGGTTAGTAGTGTATGTCATTGTGATGGCATCCGTATTTTCCATGGTCTGCTTCACATCCGCACTTTCTCTCGGACTGTAGACATTCACTTTCTTCACTTTCTGACCGAACTGAACAGTAGCATTCACTTTACCTCCCGAATATTTCTCACCCCAGACAATCAGGTAATATTTACCGTTCGTCTTTTGCAGCAATAAGTCATGTATGACCGACGGCTGGTTAGGAATGACATACGTCAATGTTCCCGGATTCAAAGGAGCGTCTACATCGTCCGCCAGGATCGTAGTCATGTTACGAATACAATCGGCAGCCGGACGTTTCGTATTGTCACCTCTGAACATACCGTAGGTGATGTTGATAGGATCTTCGTCCACACGGTCGCGAAGAATATAGATAGCAGTGTTGGACCATCCTCTCTTAAACTGGCTCAAATAGATATTCATCAGGAAAGAAGCATGTATCTCTTCCGAGAAGTTTCCGAAGACTTTCAATCCGGTTTCTGTTACGACGCGCGGCAGATTGGACAGTTCTTCATTGGTATATCCCTTGAAGTTCTTATTCCAGGTCACACCAAAGTTCACATACGGTCCGTCACCGGGATTATTGGAAGTAGGATCCGAGTGTTTCCAAGTCTGGTTATCATTCGGTCTTGCCCAGTCGCCCTCATTCTGGAATGCGTAGTTGTGACAGTTCATGTGAGTTGCATAACGGGTTCCGTCAGGCATCTTGGTATTTGCTCCATCCGGTATAGTCAGATATTGTAATCCTACATTATCATTCATGGCACCGATCGTGGAAACTGACCATATAGGCATATTATTCAGATATGGATATTTACTGCTTCTGGAGAGTTCAAAGATGTCGCGTTGCTGATAAGCCACTCCCAGCCATGTATCGCCACCACCACCGGGTGTTCCGTCATAACCCTTACCGCCATTGCCTCCCAAAGGGAAGTTGTTAGGTTCGTTGGCACCCTCAAGAGCAATCAACAACCCATGTTGCGCCAGTTCATTGGCACAATCCAGCATAAATTCCACTTCCGCTTTACCACCTCCGGCACCACTACCTATACCAAAGGAGAATTTGGCACCCGTCAGTTCGTGGAAGCGATACATACTATCCATCAATTTCTTGCGCGATGCTGCGAGTTCATCCGGATTGCTCCGATAAGAGCCTTCCGTTCCGGCACGCATCCAGCGTACTCCCACATATTTATAGCGTGCGGCAGACCCCATATTATCACTGGCACTCGGCTCAACGGTCTCACCTCTACCATCAATTCCGGCACATACTCCCATCGAATTCAAAAACTCATTGGCAGTTTTTGCCTGTACTGGTTCCGGTTGTTTCTTGACATCGTTATAAGTTGGAAAATCGGAACTGCATGACATCACTGCAAACGCGCAGCACATAAATAAATTCAAGTTCTTCATAATTATTCTTCTTTTAAGCATTTTCAATCCTTTCTATTTTATTACTATTCGACTTCTCCATACGCTTCAATTTCCGCCAGGAATGCCCATGCATTCGGCCCCTGCGTGGCTTCATATTTGAAGTATCTTGCTGTTGGATAATTATTCATCGGGAAAGTCTGTCCATCATTCGTATCGGGGTTGAACGCAAATTCTCCCTGATCTACCCAATTCACACCGTCCATACTGGTCCAGAACCTGTTCTTGGTCTGTCCACGGTTATCGTCCGGACGTCTGTAACAAACGAAACTGCTGATGATATGCTCCGTACCCATGTCTACTGCCACCCAATGCGGATAACCCGGAACCGGATCTTTCCAACGGGAATGCCAGAAAGTACTCAAATCACCGTCAATCATGGCCGTGGCATAACCGAGAGGACTTTCTGCTCCTCCTTCTTCCGGCTCTTCACTTGAACAACCCAGAATGGTCCAACCTGCATTCGACAACTTACCAATATTCAATACCGGAATTGTTCTGGAAGCAACCACCTCTTCACCGGTGATTCCGACAGCCTTATAGGTAACCTGATAAGATCCTTTATCAGCATACGTATGGGAAGGATTAGCCAGAGTGGAAGTTGCATCTCCCTCACCGAACGTCCAGGAAGAAGAATAGGCATACTTGGCCGCACTCTTGAAAAGAATCCGTTTCCAGTTGCTCTGATCTACCGAGAACGTAAAATCAACGGAGGGGCGCATAATTTTAGTATCAATCACTACGATGACCACATTATGACCCAACTCCCGGTCAGCACACTGCGCTTCTACCGCTACCGCAAACTGCTTACCTGTTTCCACATAATTATCATCCAGATACTTCAAATCCACAATCAAATTGAACGGCGCATAAGCGCTCCCGTCTGCCAGCTCTGCCGATTTCTCCAACCGGTATCTGTCTACGGGCAGTATGTCCGCTTCCAGTTTGCCCGCGTTTATCAATTTCTGTATCGTGTCATTGTTTACACGAAGACTTATGTTCAACGTTCCTCCGTCTTCTATGCCCGAACGATAGACGGCCAACGGAACGATGAAATCATATGTCTTCATGTCTACTTTAAAGCGATAGGGATTGCCCGGCACCTCTTCCGAAAGGGAAGCAGACGGTACATCATCGATTAAATATATCCCGTCAGCACCTACATTGGCAGCCGGCATATAAATCTGCTGTGCAGGATACTCCACATCCACATATTCTTCATGGGTGCATGAGCTCCATCCTGCCAGACAAGCGAGGGCTGCTATCCAAAGTTTGATATTCTTATTTTTCATACTTCTGTTCTATTTAATAGTTACATTACCAAAGCGGATTCTGTGGCCATCCTGTTATGTTCAGCTCATTCTGCGGAATCGGATAGAAGTACATCGAACGCTTAAAGCTCCGGCTTTCTACTTCCACACTCTGATACTCGAAACTGTTATAAGAAAGTCGAGTGACTTTCACTCCTTTCAGCGGCGCATTCAAGTCATCCGGGGCAGTCATCCAACGGCGCACGTCCCAGAAACGGTGATCTTCGAATGCCAGTTCCACCCGGCGCTCATGACGAATCTTCTCACGCATCTCTTCCTTTGAATCAGCCAACACTTCGGGCATACCTACCCGTCCGCGTACCTCATTGACTGCCTCACGGGCACTCTTTCCATAGATCCCTTTTCCATCGGGGCCATAAGCCTCGTTCATCGCTTCGGCATAATTCAGGTAGATTTCACCCAAACGGATGATAATCCAAGAGTGGATAGCCGACTGTCCCTGCAAGAGCTTCAATTCTGGGTCAACGTATTTCAGCAAGTAATAACCGGTTCTGGAGGCGTTGTTCTTGTCCGGTCCGTCGGCTCCGCCCTCCCAGCACTCTACCGGTCGTCCCTGGAAAGTACTGTTGTTCGGCATAATGGTTGCAGCAAAACGAGGATCCCTGTTTTCATAAGGTCTGGCAGCCATCGACGGGTCTTTCCAACTGAATGTTCTTCCACCGGTGGTTTCGTAAGCATCTACTAAATTTCCGGAAGGAGCTGTACCACCGGTTGCCTGATCGGCACCAATCGGATAGTTACTCTTCTCGAATGAGTTGTCGTATCCGTTGCGACGGACAAGAACAATTTCATTATCGCTGAACGAACGGAACAGGCTCTGATAATTCCCGGACAACTTATAACCGGCTTCCGCCACGTCTGCACCCCAAAGAACCTCTCCGGCCGCTTTCGCTGCATTCTCCCACCGGGTCTGTCTGTCCACTCCGCTCAAGGAAATCAAGTCCTGACGCTCATACCCCTGCGCCCATACCGGATTGTTAAACAGTTCGCTTGCCGCATACAGCAACACTCTGCTCTTCAGAGCCAAAGCTGCTCCCCGGGTGACACGTCCCATATCGCTCGCCTGATAGACAGCCGGCAAATGCGGTGCTACCTGTCCGCACTCATCGACTATAAAATCAATACATTCCTGCAATGTATTCCGCGGAATGTTCCGGTAGTCGGTGTCCATATCCATCAGTTCGTTTGCCAGGGGTACTCCACCATATCTCTTCACCAATTCGGAATAGAAATAAGCTCTCAAGAAACGGGCTTCGTATTTCCACCGTTCGATATTCGCCATTCTCATTTCATAATCAGCCTGATTCTGCGGGTCCAGTTTGTATCTTTCCATGTTAATCTGGTCGGCAGTCTCCAGAAAAAGAGTCGCCTGACGGATTCCCTGGTAATAATAAGTCCAGACGTTATCCGGGTTATTCAGCGGATTCCACGAACCGTTGTTGAACATGTGGACGGATGAAGAAGCTACCGAATACTCGGCTTCATCGGAAGCGGCAGCCATCATCGCTCCTCCCACCGGCGAAAACCCGTTGGGAAGATATGTATATAGCCCGTTCACACGCTTTTGAGCGACGTCATAGCTTTCCAACGCCTGCTTCTCTGTCATGGTCAGCATCATCTCCCTATCGAGAATAGGGTTGCACGAGCTTAACAGAAGAGCGGCTATCGAGCTGGATAATAGTATATTTATCTTTTTCATATCGTTACAATTTTAAGTTACAGGGCTTTTACAGTTGTACATTCACACCGATACTCATGGTCCGGATGGCAGGATAGCCGCTCATCGTTTCCGGATCGGTAAACCCATCCATGTGGTCGAAAGAGAACAGATTGGTTCCGTTGAGGAAGAATCTCACTTTATCCAAGCTTAGCTTTTTCACAAGCTGAACGGGAAGCGTGTATCCCACTTCGAGACTGCGGAGTTTGAGGAATGCACCGTTTTCCTGCCAGAACGATGATGTCTGATAGTTGTTCTGGTTTTCGCCTGTAGACAGTCTGGGATAGGTGGCAGTAGCCGCTGTGGCAGGTGTCCATCTTTCGAGTGCCCATTCCGATGCGTTGCCGTTGTTGCGGAAAGCTTCGTAATAGCGTCCGCTTCTGTATACGGTACGGTTGCCTACGCCCTGAAAGTTTGCGTCGAGGTCGAAACCCTTGTAGGCAAAACCCAGATTGAAGCTATAAGTAAACTCCGGCAGGTTGGTGTATCCGATGGCACAAACGTCATTTTCATTGATTACCCCGTCATTGTTCATATCCTTGTATTTGATATCACCCGGCTGCACTTTCATGAAAGTATGCTGCGGAGAATCGTCAATATCTTTCTGATCCTTGAAAAAGCCGATAGCCTGCAATCCAAAAGGTTGATCTACCCGGTGACCGGTGCGATACATATAAGAGTACTGCTGCAACATCTCTGCATTGTATTTCACTTCATTGTGAGCATACCATACGCCACCCTGTACATAGTAGTTAAAGTCATTAATCCGGTCTGCATAACGAGCTGTCAGTTCGAAACCTTTATTGTTCACCTTACCGACATTCATTTCCGGTTTCTTGAATCCTACGAAATCGGGAATCGTGCGGTAGGGAGTTGCCAGAATGTCTCTGCGGTCACGGTTGAAGAAGTCAAAGCTGATATCTAACTTTCTAAACAATGTTGCGTCAAAGCCCACATTCAGTTGTTTTTCTTTCTCCCAGGTCACACTTGGGTTGGCAAGTGTTCCTTCAAAGTAATTCTCTACATTGGAGTTCGCATCTCCGAACGGATAATAACCTCCCCAGTCGTAATACTGGTCGAACATATAGCGGGTACCACCGATATCGAAATTACCGGTCAGTCCATACGATGCACGCAGTTTCAGGAATGTAAGTACCTTATTGTCTTTCAGGAAGCCCTCATTCGTTGCAATCCAGCCGATAGAACCTGCCGGGAAGAATCCGAAACGACGTCCCGATGGATAGTTCTCGGACCCGTTGTAGCCGAATGTGAACTCACCAATGTATTTCCGGTCGTAGGCATACGTAAAACGTCCGCCCATACCAATGTTGAAATAAGGAAGATTATGTCCCGATATGGTCAATTCGTCGCGGTTGGCCATCAACATACCACTTACCGTATGGATGCCGAAAGTACGGTCGTAATTCAACAAGGCCTGCATGGACAAGTTACGTTGCTGATACGATTTACCTTCATCTATATTCAGTTTTCCACTGTCTTCGCCAATGGGAGTCAATTCTATGTCATCCGCAATTTTCTGTACGCTGAACCGTTGGTAATCATGACTTCCGATGGTATATGTCTGGAAGTAGGAATTGAACCCGATAGCACCCGAAATGCTTAATCCGGGAGTAATAAATCCTAAATCTTCTTTCAGGCGGATAGAAGTCAGAGCCAGACGTCCATTGGTTTTATAATATCCTTTTTCCGCAATTTCGCCCAATGGATTGGCATAGGTATTGTTTCCTCCATACTGGCGGCTTCCTACAAAAATAGGAAATGAATTGGACGGAACGGAAGAGAGCAAATCAAACACCGCACCTGTATTTTCCGAAGTTCCCGGAAGAGACTTGTCTTCAATCGTACCGCCAACAGTAATCGTGGCAGACAAACGTTTCGTCAGGTTCAAATCTACATTGGTACGGAAGTTATAGCGTACGAAGTTGGAATTATCCGTATAGTCGGAATGTCCCTTTGTCTTAATGTATAATCCCTCGCTCTTCACTGCATTGAACAATACGAAATAACGGATTACATCGTTTCCTCCACTGGCATTGAAATTATAATTCATCACCGGAGCATTGTCTCTCAATATAGTGTCATACCAGTCCACATTAGGATAAAGCAGCGAGTTACTTCCGGTACGATAAGCGTCTAATGCCTCATTGGAGTATAAAGGAGATCCTCCGTCGTTCACCAAAGCTTCATTGTACAGATTCGCATAATTGTAAGCATCTACAAACTTAGGCAAGCGGGTAGCCTGCTGAAAGCCGACCTTGGCACTGAAATTAATTTTCAATCCACCCGTCTGTCCTCTCTTCGTTGTAATGACCAACACGCCATTCGCCCCTCTGTTGCCGTACAGTGCCGTGGCAGCAGCATCTTTCAAAAGAGTAACCGATTCGATTTCTTCCGGCACCAACTGCTGGAAATAACCATCGGGAGCCTGCAAGCCGTCAATCACCATAAACATCCCCCTACCGGCAGCAAACGAACTGACTCCGCGAGAAAGCATGGTAGGACTATCGGCACCCGCTTCGCCACTTCCCTGAAGAGTGACCAGCCCCGGCAGACGCCCGTGCAGTGTATTGGCTACATTCGTAGTGAAAGAATTCTCCAAAGCCGATCCTTTCACAGACGATACTGCACCGGTAGTTATCCATTCGGGTTGTGTGCCGTAAGCCACATAGCTTATCGTATCTGACGATATGGTTTGCGCTGCTACGGAACCACCCAGGCAGAAACCCAGCATAGCCGTCAACATCCATCCTTTTTTTCTATATATCATCTTATTTTTCATACTATATTACTTTTAAGGTAATTAATAACCCGGATTCTGAACCAGATAACCTTTGTTGATTTCCGATGTAGGGAATGGGTTGAGATACATCTTCTTGTGGAAACTGCGTTTTTCAAACACATAAGGCTCATATCTGAATTCGCTGTCGTTTCCGTCTATCTTATAGACTTTGATTCCCCACATATCGCCTTGCATCACTCCTTCCGTTTCCGCAACTTTCCAGCGCATGATATCCCACAGACGGTGATTGTCGAAAGCCAATTCAATGTCTCTCTCACGATGGATGCGTTTCTTGAAACTTTCGTAATCCAATCCTGCCGGATATGCCGGTTGTCCGGAACGGTCGCGTATCGCTTTTACGGCAGCATAGGCTTCCGATGTCGGCCCGTTGTGATATTCGTTCAGCGCTTCCGCATAACTCAAATAGAACTCGTTCAACTGGAACAGGGTTGAATTCGGAGCCAGCTTGACCTGTGTATTGTTTATCTTGGCAGGGAAATGTTTGTGCAGCCAGAAACCACCATAACAAGTATTGGCATCTCTACCACCCTCCCAAATCTGCATTTCACCTTTTTCTTCATTCCAAATGGATTTGTTGTAAGCAATCGTCTGCGAGAAGCGATAATCCAGTTCGCCCATCTTTGCCTGCAAATCGGTGCCGCCATCGGGATTCCAGTACTGGTCCGTACCGTCGCGTTTCTCATATTTCTTCACGAAGTTCAGTGTCGGTGAAATACCACTCTGCCCACGGTTGCCCGGATAAATATTAGGAGGAGAAATAGCCGACCAGGGCCAGTCCCAAGTACCGATTTCACCATGTGCCTTTTCAGCGAAGATAATCTCCGGATTGTCATAGACTTCCCATGAGTAGCGATAGTTCTTATCCACTCCCTGATCCGTAATGAGGTGATGACCATTAGCGGCCGCCCAGTCGAGCACAGCTTTGGCAGCATCCGCAGCCTGTTTCCATAATTCGTGATTGGAACTGCCCAGACAAATCAGATTATTATTCACTCCGAGGCTCATATAAGGAGTTTCCGTATTGAACAGCGGACTGGCTGCATATAGTAATGTTTTTGCTTTGATAGCAAGTGCCACACCCTTACCGACACGCCCTTTCTGGGCACCGGTCTGGTCTTCCGGAAATTCGGGAGCATCAATGGCATCCTGACAATCTTTCAGTATAAAGTTCACCACTTCCTGCAAAGAGGCACGCGGAATCTTCAAGTCTTCACCCAAATCAATCCGGCGGTCGATGATAGGCACACCACCGTACCATTTCATCATCTCCAGATAATTCAGTGCGCGAAGGGTCTTCATCTCCGCAATAATCTGATTGGCATAAGTATTGGAGATGTCGGGTACATCATGGATGCGTTCTATCATAATGGCAATCTGCCGGAGAGCGACCCAACGAAACGGGTAGCGTTTGTCCTGTATATCGTCCGGAGTCAATGAACCGGAATTCCATTTTTGAGTAGAGTACCAGGCTGCACATGTCTCCGACTCGTCACTCGCTCCGGAACTCAATGTTCCGTCGTAATTGGTCGGGTCTGCCCATCCCTCCGTGAAATAAGGCAGGTTGGAATGTACGGCATACCGGTAGACGGTGGCCAGGAAACGTTCTGCATGGGCAGTCGATGAGAATACGGTATCTTCGGTCACATCGATACCGGGAGCTTTATCCAGATAGTTTCCCATCATATCCTCACAAGAAGAGGAACCTATTGCCAACGCAATACAAGATATTATTATAGCAACTAGCTTTTTCATTCCATTCATCTTTAAAAGTTTATACTTACACCTAAGTTGTAGGTTCTCGTCACAGGATAAGGCTCATTATTGTTATCCATCATAGGAGACTCGGGGTCTTCGCCGGGCAGCAGGTCCGCCCAGGTCAGCAGGTTGCTGCCGTTGGCATAAAGACGGAGCGAGCTGATACCGATGCGTTTGAAGAAAGGATTGCGCCATGTATAGCCTATTTCCACGTTCTTCAGTCGCAGGTAGGAAGCATCTTCGAGCCAGTAAGTAGAGGTCATATAATTGTGTCCGTTGTCGGATACGGAGAAACGCGGATACTTGATTTCCTGTCCGTTCGCGTAGCGTTCGTAGGTCCAGCTCTTCAGCAAGTCCTGCACGGCACCTCTGTTGTTATTGAATCCCTGACGGGATACGTTGGAAGCGATTGTAGAAACATTGGAAGCTCCCTGAAACAAAACAGAGAAGTCGAAGTTCTTAAACTCGCCGCCGAATGAGAATCCAAAGATCTTCTCCGGGAAATTGGAATAACCGATAGGCACCTGGTCGTTGTCATTAATCACACCATCGCCATTGATGTCCTTGTATTTGATATCACCCGGCTGAATCTTGTTGTTGCTCCACATATAAGTGGGACGGTTCGGGTCGTTCACTTCTTCCCAGGTATTATAGAGGCCGTCGGCTACATAACCGAAGATTTGTCCGTAACGGAGGCCGGTTGCACTGCGATAGGAATATTCCCAGGGAGCCTCATCTTTATACAATATCTTATTGCGGGCGAAGCTATAATTGCCTTTCACAAAATAGCTGAAATCACCAACCTTGTCATAATAAGACAGTTCGAATTCATAACCGGAGTTTTTCATGCGTCCCAGGTTATAAGCGGGGAAGTCGGCTCCTGTAATATTGGGAACGGTTCCGCGGTTGCAAAGAATGTCATTACGTCTTTCTTCGAAGTAATCGAATACCAGTCCGATTCTACTGCCCCAGAACTTCATATCAGCACCGATGTTCCATTTCTTGGACTTTTCCCATGTCAGGTCCGGATTTCCGAGTTTACCTTCGTATACGCCTCTGTATCCCTGATAGGAAGAACCTACCTCACCGAAATGATAGATGTCGCCGGAACCAAACAGATTCTTGTCGGCTGTATAGGTGTAGGACGTAGGACGATAGAGGAAGCGGGAGCCTCCGACTTTATCATTTCCGACCACACCATAGGAACCACGAATCTTGGCAAAAGTCACTGCCTCGCCTTTCGGGAAGAATGATTCTTCAGAAAGTACCCATCCCAAAGAGAATGCCGGGAACGTACCGAAACGTTTTCCCTCGGCAAAGTTCTCCGTTCCGTTGTAACCGATGTTGAACTCGAACAGGTAACGGTCTTTGAATCCGTAAGTGACACGGCCTACCAATCCCTGATAACCCTGCGGTACAGAAAATTCAAGATTCGGATCGTAGTATTTACTCTGATTGTAAAGTACCAGCCCTGTAACGTTGTGACTGCCAAAGCGACGGGCATACTCGATACCTCCCTCAAAGTAGACACGGCGGTTCTTCTGGTATCGTTCGCCGAAGCGTGTTACTTCCGATCCGTCATCGCCCGAAATGAGTACCACTCCGCCTTTGCCGTCCGCTTTACCCTCATATGACGTACCGTTGCGTTGGTACTCGCGGATATGGTTGTTATAGTTTTTGTAGGAGATCGCTGCACGCACTGCCAGACCTTTAGTCAGGTAATCCATTTTATAATTCACACGGATCGAACCATTCAGAAAATTGGCATAGTCTTTATGATTTCCTTTCATGTAAGCTACCATAGGAGTAGATGCGGGTATCTGTGCCGTAGTGGGAACCATTACGATCTTATTGTCCACTACTCCCGGAGAAATAATAGGCGGAACAGTTACCAGCATATTCATGAAACTGGAAGTCGACCAGTTTGGTCCGCGCGTATCGTCCATCTGCGTGGAGAGGTCGAAACTGACTTTCAGGTTCTTGTTGATATTGAAGTCGAAGTTAGAACGTAGATTGTAGCGTCTGTACTTCAACTGATAGTCATAACCGGGGTCATAAACATCGGTATTGAACAAACCATTCTGCGTGAAGTAACCTGCAGAGAAGAAGTATTTCACCCGTTCGGTACCGCCACTGATATTGATATTGGTTTGTGTCTGATAGGAAGCATCGCTTACCAGCAGGTCTGTCCAGTTCACGTCCGGATAAAGAATCGGATCGGACTGGGTACGGTATTTTTCAATCACCTCGTCCGAGAAACGGCGGGTAAGATTTCCCGTTACATAAGCATCATAAGCCTGTCCCAGATTGTAAGAGTTGGCATACTCATAAGAGTTCATGCTCTTTCTCAAATCAATGAAAGAAGTGCGGGCCACACTGGTAGAAACGTTGATGCGGGGAGCGCCTTGCTGTCCGCGTTTCGTCGTTACCAGAATCACACCATTCGCACCACGTACACCATACACGGCTGTGGCGGAAGCATCTTTCAAAATGGTTATATTCTCGATTTCATTCGGGTCGATGTTGTTGTAGTTATCGCTCTCGATTCCGTCCACCATGACCAATGGGTCCTGCTCGTTGCCACTATCGGCAAAGGTTCCCACACCACGGATACGGATAGTCGACTGGTCTTTTCCCGGCTCACCACTCCGCTGCACGGCAAACAAACCCGGCATACGACCTGCCAGTGCATTACTGATATTGGCCTGTGGCGACTGCAACAGGTCTTTGGTAGTCACGGAAGCCAACGAACCGGTGACGGTTTCTTTCTTCTGCACACCGTAAGCCACGACAACGACTTCCTCGAGCTGCTGCGTATCTTCGCGCATGGTTACATCTACCTTACGTTTGCCGGCAACGTTCACTTTTACGGTCGTGAATCCGATATACGTAAACTGAAGTTCTGCATTAGCGGGTACATTCAATATGTATTTCCCGTCAGCATCAGTGATGGTTCCGGTCGTTGTGTTCAATACAGACACGGTGACTCCTATCAAAGGGATTCCATTCAAGTCTTTCACTACCCCGGAAACAGTGATGTTACTTTGCTGATTGGGGGCGGGATTCGCGTACCCGTCAGAGTGAGGTAACGCATACGCCCCCTCTATAGAGCAAACTCCCGTAAGCAAGAGACAGATGCTTAAATAAATTCTGCATCCAATACTTCTTTTAGTTTTGATTTTCTGTTTAAACATAATATTTTGTTTTAGATTAAGGGGATAAAAATCTTATCCTGCCGAACGGTTTCTGATTCGACTCATACAAAGGTTTCGTTTTTCATGTTTTCATAAATTCTTAGTTTATATAGGTTCGTAACTCGTTGCTTTTCCGACGACAAATATACCTTAGCATCATTAATTAAGGCTTAACTAACCCTTAACTGCCACAAAAAACAGAAAAAAAATCTAATTAAAATTCCTCTGACCTTACTTTTTGCCACTCGCCCATTCTTTTCGCTTGCAATATTTTGCTGGTTTTAAGTTTTTATCTAATTTTGTTGCTAAGCTATGCTATAAAAAATAGGGAATAGCAGCCTCCTTTGTTTTTTACCCGATCGAATTATCTTAATCATGAGAAAAATTATGCCGAATAATAAAAAGAAGATATTACTGCTATTAGTCCTGCTATTATCTTGTATCAGTTATGCTGGCAACCCTGATAAGAAAAAGATCTCCTACGGACTGACATTTCAATCTCACACAGTCAATCAAGACCAAAGAACCTCCCTGGATCTTAATCCGGACGGTGAACTTGATATGGCTACCGGATATTCACTCCAATTCAAATTAAGACTGGAACAGGCTGTCCTGACATACGGTTATATCTTCCGCTTCATCGTGAACGACACATTAAGTCTGGACTTTATTTCTAATCTGAATCTTGGCAAGATGAATTTCGTAATGTCCGATTCGCAAGGGATATTGAGCAATATGCAATTCTCGGAACTCAATGACAAAGAACTGAACAAATGGCTCAACATCAAAGTGACTTTCAACCAGCAGAATATAAGGTGCCAGATCAACAATGTAGTCAAGGAAATCCCTTTTGCTTTCAACAGTTACAAGCACACCCAGATTCTTTTCGGTACCAATACTCACCAAACGTTCTATACTACGGACGTACCTCCCATTTCAGTCCGGGACATCGTTATCACCAACGACAAAGGACAGGTAATTAGAGAATGGCCGATGCTGCGCCATACAGATAAAGGGGTGTATGATGAAAAAGGAAGCAACTATGCAATTGTGAAGAACGGCGTCTGGAAAGTGGACAAACACGTCACTTGGGAAAAGGAAGCAAGTATTCCACTGACAGAGGTCAATGCCCAGATAGCATACGACACCATCCAGCCACGGATATTCATAGCCAGCAGTGAATTTGTCATTACCTATGATATAGCAAATAAAGCGGTATCGAAAGCAATGAACAAAAAAGGAAATCCGTTTCGTAACGGAGGCAGCCAAACGATTTATGACGCTAAAAACAACCGGCTGATCTCTTATAGTGTTCAATACCCCGAACTTATCACCTATAATTTCGAAACGAACGAATGGTCTGCGGAAGAAAGACGGGAAAATCTGGCCCCCGTACAACAGCATAACCGGATTCTCATTGACGACGAACTGATTCTGTTCGGAGGATATGGTGCACACACCTATAAAGCAACCATCAACAAACATAAACTGGACGATGGAGAATGGACCACCAAAGACCTCTCTTCATACGTCATCCCGCGTTATTTAAGTACCATGGGTTACTTAGGTAACGACACGCTTCTGATTATCGGCGGATATGGCAGTCATTCGGGACGTCAGGAGGAGTTTCCGACCAACCTCTATGATATCCTCGAAATCAACTATAAAGACATGACGAGCAAGATGATCGGGCAGTTCTCCGTCGGCCCCACTCCTCTTGTGTTCAGTAACTCCATGGTGCTCCGGAAAGAGGAACATAAGGCATACACGATAGCATACAATAACAGCAAGTTTCACTCCACAGCCATCCTAAGCGTTATCGACTGGAAAAATGGAACGTTTGAAACGCTGGGGGACTCCATCCCTTACAACTTCCTTGATACGGAATCTTTCTGCGATTTGATTTATGTGGAACAGACATCGACACTTTACGGTGTCTTCCTTGAGAAGAAAGAACCGGGTAACGATTATAGTGTCGAAATCTATTCGCTTGCATTTCCTCCACTCAAGGCTTCGGACATAGAGCAGATACCTGCCGGAGGGGATAAGGAGCTTATGAAATACATCGTATTATCGGTCGTGGTTCTCCTTATTATAATAGGCGTTACCATCAGCTACCGGAAACGGTTGAAGAGAAAAACATCTCCTGCGACAGCAGGTACTTTGGAAGAAGGGAGGGTAGACAATTCCGCAAAGGCAGAGGAACAGCCCGTCACACCCAAATTACAGGATAAAAAGCCACGTATATCCACCATCCATCTTCTCGGAGATTTTCAGGTGTTCGATAAGGAGGGAAATGACATCACGCAGGAATTTACGCCCATCATCAAGCAGTTGTTTCTATATATCCTGCTAAACAGCATTGCGAAAGGCAGAAAAGTGACTTCGCAGGAACTGGACGAGACTTTCTGGCTGGGAATGAACAAAGCGGATGCTTCCAACACCCGGAATGTGAATATCAGAAAACTACGGCTTATTCTTGAAAGAACAGGGGACATAGCCATTAATTATAAAGGTGGCTACTGGTCTATCAGCATAGGTGACGACATTACCTGTGACTATCATGAGATCAACAAAATCCTGCAGGAAGTACCGGACAAAGCAACGGTGGACATCGCTACCTTACAGCGTATTCTGAAACTCGCTGCGGGAGGAACACTCACACCTACCATCAGTGCAGAATGGCTCGACTCTTTCAAAGACGAATATACCAAGCAGGTCACTACTTTCATGCTTAGAATGTTGGAAACCTCTGATGTGAAAGGAAACAACAAGCTCATATTGCAGATAGCAGACGTCCTGCTGCTTAATGATACGCTTGATGAAGAAGCGATGCGCATCAAGTGCCAGATATTATTCCAGATGGGACAGAAGGGAGCATCCAAAAGGTGTTATGACACTTTCGTCGCAGAGCATACACGCCTGTTGAATGAGAAGCCTGCCATCAGTTACGAGGATATCCTGTCAGACCTCCAGTAATTACAGACCGGCCGAAGCTCTTACCAATAAAAGTATTATCTTTGTTGCATGAAAAAATTAGTCATTGTAGGATGTGGACGACTTGCAGAAATCGTTGCGGATGCAGTTGTCAATGGCTTATTAGCAGATTATCATCTGGTAGGTGTCTATTCGCGTACGGCATCAAAAGCAGCACACATCGTAAATAAAATGCAGCAACATGGCAAGCCTTGCATTGCTTGCGCCACATTGGAAGAGTTATTGGCATTAAAGCCTGATTATCTGGTAGAATCGGCCTCTCCTGCCGCCATGCAGGAATTGGCTTTACCGGCATTGAGAAACGGAACGTCTGTCGTTACTTTGTCTATCGGTGCTTTGGCAGATGAGGCATTCTACCGGGAAGTGACAGAAACCGCCAGGGCAAATGGTACACGGGTCTATATCGCATCCGGAGCTACCGGTGGATTCGATGTTTTAAGAACTGCCTCCCTGATGGGAAATACGACGGCTCGCTTCTTCAATGAAAAAGGTCCTAACGCACTCAAAGGAACTCCCGTTTATGATGATTCTTTGCAAACGGAGCAGCGTACCGTTTTCTCCGGCAGTGCTGCGGAAGCGATTCGCCTCTTTCCAACCAAAGTGAATGTTACGGTTGCCGCCTCACGGGCTTCTGTCGGTCCGGAGAACATGCAGGTATCCATACAGTCTACTCCCGGATTTGTGGGAGATACGCAAAGAGTAGAAATCAAAAATGACCAGGTGCATGCCGTAGTAGACATTTATAGTGCTACATCGGATATTGCAGGGTGGTCAGTAGTGAGCACCCTGATTAATATCGCTTCACCCATTGTATTCTGACAGATTGGCCAGTACTTTTGCGCTCAGGCGGTCAAACGCCTGACGCGTGCGGCCAGTAGACACCTGCATACAACGTACATGCGGATGATTGAGAAGCTGTTCACCCCCCAATGCGCCTATCGTGTCACAAAAGCAAAGGTTATCACCTTCCAGCCATTCAGTAAAAGCAGCCTCATCCCATGCCGGTGACAAACCGGTATTGAATAAGATCTTCCGGTTACCCATCTGCTTAAATTCCTCTTCGTGAAGTAAAACCGTATTTTTATTAAGGCAGCAGCAAATAACTTCACTCTCTGCAAGGAGTTCCCTCAATGGCAAAAAGCGATATCCTTTGGCAGTAGCCGCTTCTTTCTCACTGCGGGCATAATATGAAATATCAGCACCAAAGAATTTCAAGGCGTCCGCTATCATGCCGCCAGACTTACCCAGTCCGATTATTCCGACTTTCAATCCGGTGATCTCACGAGGCAATTCTTCCCACGGTTCCTGTCCAAAACCGTGCAAACAGCGCACCAACTCACTGACTACATATTCCACCACTCCTTCGTCACCATAATCCCGGATGCCTGTTACCGTGATACCTCGTTCATTGGCATAACGAATATCAACATTGGCACTTTCGGGAGAATAGAGTGAACAACACATTCCAATGTATTTCACATTCGGACAACATTCGAGTACATACCGGTTGATACGGGAAGTATAACTCAAAAGCACCGCATCAGCATCTCCGATACGGGCAATTATTTCATCATCATTCGCGGGTATATCAGGATACATCACCACCTGACCGCCAAATGAATACAACGTTTTTTCGGCTGACGGAACCAGGCTGACCGGTTCTATAGCTACAAGTTTCTGAAACATCGTTTTTTTATTTTAGAAGTATTATACAAACATATATGGTTACCGGATTAGCAACCCAACATGGGCGCTAAGATACAAATTTCCAGCCATAATATCATTTAAAGATGAATGATTACAGTACGTTTTAGACACGCGAACGCAAGTTAAACAGGTACATTCAGAGTTCATTACTCGCCGTCCGGCTCCTTGGGTGGCGGCGCAATGAAATGCATCTGATTGCCCCGTCCCTCTCTCTTGATAATGCCCTCGGCGGCAAAGGATTTGAGGTCAGCGAGCGCGGTGTTCTTCAGCCGTCCTGTGAGTTGGGTGTACGTTGTTCTTGTAATAAACCCATGTTGCCGGATATATTGCAGTACAAACTGTTTCAACTTTTCCCTATCACACTCTCTTGAGGTGTTAAAGTCAATGTATTTTCTACGCTCCAGATCTCCCCGGACACCTGTCCGGAATTCCTTAGAAGCACGGAAGTTCACCCCGTTGAAAGAAACGGAGTTAGAACGCAGGTCTTTCTTGTCCTCCACCAAACGGGATGTCACCTTGGCGGAGAAGAATCCAAACTCTCCCAGTTCTACCCGGAATCCCTGCCCCAGATAGTCTAGTGTTTCGTCCCGCAACTCGGAAAGGATTCCTTCTATCATCCCCTCTTTGAATCCGGTTCTTTTGGCTACTGCCCGAATAAGACGCTTTGCCGTAATTGTTCCGCTATAAACAATGTCGGCATACATCGTTTCAGTCTCGCCCTCTTTCGTGGTGAGGGACGGTTTCTTCTTTAAATTGTAATAGGCCATATTTCTTTTCTAACTATGATTAAGAACTTTCAGTGCAGAGATTAAGGATTTTCAATGCAGAGATTAATGTATTTTTGTGCAGTCGGGAAGTCGTCACCTTGCAAGGTGACCATTGTCACTTTGTAAAAGGACAAATAGCATCTTATAAAGTGATAAATATCACTCTATAACGTGACATTCCCTTAGCGAAAGGAGTAAAATCTGTAAAGGTACAAAATTAAGAGGCGAAAAGCAAGAGGAGGTACCATAAAACTTCATCTATAAATGTAATGCAATTGCAAAATGAAAACGCTTCTGCCAACCACTGATACCGCTTCCTTTTTATTTATCCGCATAGATTTGTTGATTTTTAAATTATTTCAGTACATTTGTCTGCGCCTACATCTATACAGGAAGCATGAAAATAAACGAAATACAGTGCATAAAAGAACTACGCAACGGCTCCTACCAGGCTTTTACACAGATTTATGAAGCCTATGCCGACCGACTTTACAGCTTTGTTCTTAAACAACTAAAAAATCGTTCCCTGACACAGGACATTGTTCAGGATACCTTTTTACGCCTGTGGGACAACCGTAGCCAGTTGAATAGCTTCGGCAATCTGCAGGCTTTCATCTTCACCATTGCTAAACATCAGGTCATCGATTATTTCCGCAAACAGGTCAACGAACTGCAATTCGAGGATTTTATGGAGTACTGCGAGAACCAGGCAACTGACGTATCGCCGGAAGATATCTTATTGTACGACGAGTTCCTGCAACAACTCCAACAATCGAAAAAAGTGCTGTCACAACGGGAACATGAGATTTATGAATTAAGCAGGGAGAAACATATCCCCATCAAGCAAATAGCCGAACAACTGGATCTCTCCGAACAAACGGTGAAAAACTATCTGACTTCCGCCCTGAAGATTCTTCGCAGCGAAATGATGAAATATAATATTCTCTTTATTTTCTTCCTGTAATAGTATTCTTTATAACGGCTGTCAGAAGTAGTTTCTTTATCCCATCAAGTCAAGATACCACCTAACAGGTTATTTCACATTTCCTAATTTTATGTTATAGAACATAAAGAAATCATAGTACTCCCCTATTTCATTCACGTATAACCAATAGAAACACCCATAAATATGAAAGCACTATTTAAAGATTTATACCGTCAGTACCTTGAAAAAGGAGTTTCTCCTACAGACTTCGGGCAGTTCAAGGAAGAACTCAATCACATTCCGGATGAGGAACTCTGGAATGTCATGATAGATATGGAAAAGGATGCTACGACGGAAATCGGGATGCCTCCCATGATGAAAAAACAGATACGAAAAGAAATGCATCAGATTATCTGGAGACGGCGTTGGATACAGATTACCAAATATGCTGCTGTAATCGCCCTGCTTGTGACTTCTTCTCTCGGCGTTTATTCTTTATTGAATACCCCGGAAACACAACAAATGATAACTGCCAATGTAAAATCGGGCAGTAAATCGGAAATCATATTGCCAGATGGAACAAAAGTGCAACTGAATGGTGCCACCACTATCACGTACGATGTAAACAGCTCCAAACAACGATTAGTACAACTGTCGGGAGAAGCCTTTTTTGATGTGGCAAAGAATCCCGACTGTCCTTTCAGAGTGATAGCCAACGGCCTGCAAATCGAGGTAGTAGGAACTAGTTTCAATGTAAATACTTATAAAAAAGGCGTTGTTGAAACATCCCTGCTCACCGGACAGATTAAAATATCAGGCAGCTCCTTTCCACAAGAGTATATTCTTACTCCCGGCGAGAAAGCGACCTACTCCAGTATCAACAATGCACTCAAAATAACCCAAGCTGACGTTCATGTGGAAACCGGCTGGTGCGACGACTATTTGATATTCGACTCCGAACCTTTGATAGATGTCATTGAGGAGATAGAGAGATGGTATGGAGTAGAGATCGAGCTAAGATGCCCCCAAATCGGACAGGATTTATTATCCGGCTCTTTCCGCCACGAAAACATACAGAATGTGATTCATTCATTGAGTCTGCAATATAAGTTCAAATACGAGATACATAAAGATAAAATCACTATTTATTAACCATTTGAAAGAAAGGAGCCTATGAAGAACAGTTAGTAATTATATAAAGAAACAACCAAAGAATCGCCCAATCCTTTGGTTGTATGTAAGTCGATAAAATTAATCCATTAAACATGAAAAATAGTATCAACTATGAATTACACAAAGTTAATTTTTTCCTTTAGAAAGAGGAGGCAGAATCTCCTTATTTTTAGAAACTTTACCATTTTACTTGTTGCGTTGGTTTTATTACCCGCAGGAGTATCGGCACAAAAAGGAAATGTGTCGGTAAACATCAATAATGGTACGGTGAAAACATTTATAAAGGAGATCGAGAAGCAAACCCGGTATACATTCGTTTATCGGAACAATGTCCTCAACGACCAGGCGAAAGTGAGCGTCAATTGTAAAAACAAGCCTCTCGACCAGGTCCTGTCGCAAGTGTTCACTCCTTTGAATGTTTCTTATTCGCTTAATAACAACACTATTGTATTAGTGAAAAAAGAATTACAGCAACAGAAAAAAAGCGAAAAGAAAACGATCAAAGGTACCGTAACAGACGGAAGAGGTGAGCCGATTATCGGAGCCAATGTCATACAGGAAGGTGGAATCGGAACAATTACAGATGTTGACGGAAACTTCACCGTTACGGCAGACCCATCTAAACCGCTGGATATATCCTATATCGGATACAAAAAGAAATCTGTCCGTATCGGTGCCTCACCAACAGTCAGGATAGCATTGGAAGAGGATGCACACGTCATGGATGAAGTAATCGTCATCGGATATGGTTCCAAAACCAAACGAGATGTCACGTCTTCCATTGGAACTTACAAACCGGGAGAAGTCAATGTCCGCCAAGTGCTAGGTGTCGACGAATTGTTACAGGGACGCGTATCCGGAGTGAATATTACGTCAGCATCCGGGGTGCCGGGAAGTAAAAACCGAGTGAGCATCCGTGGAATCGGTTCAATCACCGCAGGTAACGAACCGTTGTATGTAATCGACGGAGTACCAATCAACAATACGTCAGGAGATACCGGTGCTTGGGGTGCACAATCGATGAATGGTCTGAATGATTTCAATCCTTCCGATGTGGAATCTATACAGATTTTAAAAGATGCGGCTTCTGCTGCTATTTACGGCTCGCGTGCGACGAATGGCGTTATCTTGATAACAACCAAAAAGGGAAGCAAAGGACAGGCGAAAGTGAGTATTGACACGAATGTCAGTTTCTCCAATTTGACCAGAACAGACAAACTGGACATGGCCGACACTGATCTGTTTCTGGAGGTGCTGAATGAAGCTATCGACAACTATAACCTGCAAACCAACAGTACCCAGGCACGTATCGATAACCCTGCACCGGGAAAGGCGCAGACAAACTGGCTTGATCTGGTGCTCCGTACGGCTGTTACCTACACAACTACCGCGTCTGTGTCAGGTGGAACGGACAAAACGAACTATTATCTGTCCGCCAATTACAAACACAACGAAGGTGTGATTATCAATAACCTGCTTAAACGTTACAATCTGAAGGTTAATCTGGACACGGAAATCAAAAAGTGGCTCAAGGTAGGAACCTCCCTGAATTTAAGTTATTCGCGCAATAACCGTGTTCCTACCGGTTACAACATAGGAACCAGTGTTATCACCCGTGCCATCGAACAACGCCCTTGGGATTCTCCTTATCGTCCCGATGGGGAATATGCTGTCGGAGGACAGGAACTAGCCAACCATAACCCGATACAGGCACTTAACGAAGAAGATGTATATATCGACAACTATCGTGCCTTGGGGTCACTCTATATGCTGTTCAACATTACGAAAGACTTAAACTTCAAAACTACACTCGGAGAAGATTTCAACTATACGGAAGAGCATATTTATTACAGTGCTGACCACCCTTATGGCAATAAAGTGGGAAAACTGATTGACGGACGGAAATCCTATGCGAGTACGTTATGGGAAAATGTCCTCACTTATAAGCACTCTTTTGCAGAAGATTTCTCTCTGGACGTGATGCTGGGACACTCCATACAAAAGGATGTAACTTCTTCGGCTGCCCAAACGGGTATTGGATTCCCCTCTCCTTCTTTTGATGTCAACTCTGTTGCCGCCGAGTTTTCAGATGTAAGTACAGGACTTTCCTCATTCTTGTTACAGTCATTCTTCGGCCGTTTAAGTCTGAACTACAAGAACCGCTATTTACTAACAGGAACAATGCGCGCTGATGGTTCTTCCAAATTTATATCCAACAATCGCTACGGATATTTTCCATCTGTCAGTGCGGGTTGGAATCTCGGAGAAGAATCCTGGTGGAAATTTCCACAAACCGATGTAAAGCTCCGTGCAAGCTGGGGTTGCACCGGAAATCAGGGAGGAATCGGTTCCTATGCCTATCAAGCATTAGCCGGTGGAGGGTACAACTATAACGGTGAGAATGGCTTAGGACTGACTACTGCAGGTAACCGCGACCTTAAATGGGAAAAAGCACAACAAGGTGACATCGGAGTGGATCTTTCTTTTTTCAGAGGTGCAATCACATTCACAGCAGATGCATTCATCAAAGATACCAAGGACTTACTTTACCAGAAACCGACTCCCGCTACGTCAGGTTATACTAGTCAGGTATGCAATATCGGATCAATGCGTAATAAAGGACTTGAATTTACACTGGGAGCCAACCTTGGCAAAGGCTCGTTCTCATGGCATTCGGATTTCAACATCTCCTTTATCAGAAACAAACTGACCGCTCTTCTCGATAATAACGAGATATTGACAACTAGTTCTATGCATGCCCTCAAAGTCGGCGAACCGATAGGTTCTTTTTATATGATTAAATGGAAAGGTATCTATCAATCGGATGATGAGATTCCCGCCAAGATTTACGACCAGGGAGTAAGAGCTGGCGACTGTATTTACGAAGATGTGGATGGTAATGATGTCATAGACGAAAACGACAAACAGTTTGTCGGCTCCGCTAATCCGAAATTCACCGGTGGTTTCAATAATACATTCAAGTACAAAGGTTTTGATTTGAGCATGTTCTTTACATTCTCATCTGGCAACAAACTTTATGAACTGTGGACCGGAGGTTTACGAATGGGCAACGGTACATGGCCAATCCTGAAATCGTCAGCAGAATCCCGTTGGACCGGCCCGGGTAGTACAAACAAGAATCCGCGTGCCATTTACGGTTATACATGGAACTCGACCAAATTTGTCAATACCCGAATGTTACATGATGCATCTTATATCCGCTGCCGTACAGCTTCAATCGGATATACTCTCCCAAAGAGTTGGATTAACCGGCTACATATTGATAATCTCCGCATATATTTCCAGGCAGATAACCTCTTCGTCCTGACGAAGTGGCCATATCTGGACCCGGAAGTAAATGTAAGCCTCTCTGCAACCAACATGGGATATGATTATCTCTATCCGTCCCAACCACGTACGTTTACAATAGGTGTCAATCTTAAATTCTAACAGATATGAAGAATTTTATTATATCGTTATTAACAGTATTATTGGTATTTGCCACTAGCTGCAACGAAATGGACCAATATCCGCATAATGCAGTATCCAGCGATAACCTCACAGAAGAGGATGCTCAATTACTGCTTACCGGGCTTTACTTTTATATACAGAACAAGCCGACAGTCAACGGCTATCTCACACAAGACATTGTCGGCGGAGATCTCGTCCGTGGCGGGGCCACAGGATTGAAAGACCCGGTATTGCTAGTGAAAGACCTTGTCACTCCCGAAAGCGGCTTCGTCAGTGGACCGTGGGATGGATTTTATACGGCTCTCTACCAAGTGAATTCACTGATTGTCGCACTTGACAAATTAGCAGCCAGCCAGTCACGAAACGAGATATTGGGAGTAGCCAGCTTCTTTCGTGGTCTGATTTACTATCACCTGGTTAGCCGCTATGGAGAGGTACCCATTCTCGAAGCTCCTTTTTCGGGCGATATCGCAGCATCTACAGAAGAAGAAGGATGGAGCTTTGTAGAAAAGAATTTTCAGGTGGCAATAGATTACGCTCCAACTTTCTCCAACAAGTATTACGTCTCCAAACAGGCTGCAAAGGCTTTAATGGCAAGAACCAAACTTGCACAAGGCAAACTGACTGAAGCTGCCAAACTTGCCGAGGAAGTGATAGGTGATGCCAATTTTTCACTTGCCGACTTCGACCAGATCTTCCGTGGAAAAGCAAATCGCGAAGAGATATTCTCATTTGTAAATCTGCTCAATGAATCGAGCGTAAATTTAAGTGCTTCCCTCTATTCACGGGCTTCCGCCAATGGAGGTAGTTATACGTATGCACCGACTACGAAAGTGATGAATATGTTTGAACCGGACGATAAACGTACTGCCATATCCATCGATATGCAGGAAACAAATGAAGTCATAAATAAATATCCCGGCGGAGAGGTTACCACTGATCCGATCATTATTACCCGCCTTGGAGAGATGTATCTAATTAGTGCCGAAGCACAAGGACTTTCCAAGGGACTGTCCCGTCTGAATGAACTTCGGAACTTCCGCGGCCTCCCTTCTGTACATCCCGCTACGGAAGAAGACTTCATAGATGCAATTCTAAATGAAAGACATACGGAATTACTGGCAGAAGGGTTCCGCTGGTTCGACCTTGTCCGCCTCAACCGGTTGGAAAGTGATCTCGGCTTTGAACGTAAGTACAACAGATTACCTATTCCTGCGAAAGAGAGGTCTCTCAATAAACTTTTAAATCAAAATTCATATTGGGCTAACTAAAACGATGAAAATGATGAACTTATTAAAATACATGCAGATTCTGTCATTTGTATTGCCACTGGCTTTCTTAAGCTGTTCGAACGATACAATTGAAGACGTACACTTTATCCCGCAGACAAAAATCGGTCAGAAACTATTAGCAGGCAGTGAAACAGTGGCACGCATATATACTGATACCAGCTTTGTTGTCGCATTGGGAGTTACGGAAACAGATGTCCATTTCCAGAAAGCAGACAGTCGCTCCACGCATATATTTATAATCGATATTGATTTGAATGAACCGGGAGTTTCATTAGAAGTAGGTATGCCGTATGATGCCGATGTACGCAATAACTTTCAGCGACAGACGTTGACGGAGATGGCAGATTATGCCGACCGTCCGTGGCACCGGGTAGCCGCCATGATTAATGCAGATTTTTGGGATGTCAGCACAATGGATATCAGAGGCCCCATTCATCGCAACGGAGTGATCTTAAAAAACTCATTCATTTTTAAGGAGTCACTCCCTCAACAAGCTTTAAGTTTTATCGCGTTGACAAAAGATAATAAGATGGTTATTGCCGATTCTGTGGAATATCGGGGTATGCAATACAACCTCAAAGAAGTGACCGGAAGCGGAGTTATCGTGCTGCGCGACGGGGAAATATCCGGTGCAACTTATCCGGGTATCGACCCGCGTACCTGTCTTGGATATTCGGATGACGGTCATGTCTACTTCATGGTGGTTGACGGACGTGTGGAATTCTACTCTTACGGACTTACTTATCCGGAAATGGGTTCGATAATGAAAGCATTGGGATGCTCGTGGGCTGTGAACCTGGATGGTGGCGGTTCTACCCAAATGCTTATACGACACCCGATAGCAGACATATTCCAAATACGGAACCGGCCTTCTGACGGACAGGAGCGACCTGTTGTGAATGCATGGATGGTAACAGTCAATGAACCTTAAAACTCTGAAAGTATGAAGAACTCAATATTTATTTTATCAATCCTATTTTGCTGTAACTTGTTCTGTGGATGCTCGGAATCGGACTCTTCTGATTCCCGGCAGCTTCCTCCAAAGCTCATTTCCATTATTCCGAAAGCAGGATCAACAGGAGGTACCGCTATTATTTCAGGAGTTTATTTCTCTGAAACAATCACTGATAACGAGGTGTTTATCAACGGAGTGAGGGCGGAGATTACTGATGCAACCCAAAATCGTTTAGTAATTACGCTTCCCGATAATCCGGAAGGTACTTACTCAATTAAAGTAAGTGTAAAAGGGGAAACTGTAGAAGGACTCAAATTTACTTATGCAACCCCTCAAGCCCCACCAGAGCTGACGGTATTGCAGGTGATGCCTTCTTCCGCCTATGCAGGAGATTTGGTAACACTGATCGGCCAGTGTTTCAGTACAGTTGTATCAGAAAACCAAGTGACAATCAATGGAGCAGTTGCCGAAGTTAAAGAAGCAACTTCAAGTCAACTCAAAATTATTATTCCCGACACCGAGGAAGGCAGCTATCCTATCCGGGTGAAAGTAGGTACCAAAGAAGCCGAAGGTCCCCTGTTTACTTATCTCCATACAGTAACATTGACAACCTCTTCTTTAGCTCCTGCACGTGGAAAAGCCGGAGAGGAAATAGTGATTTCAGGAGAGGGATTCGGTATGACAATTGAAGAGAATATCGTATCCATAAATGGAAAACCGGCAACTGTAAAAGCAGTAACCGCAACAACACTTTCTATTATTATCCCGGAGAATCCTTCCGGTACGTATCCCGTCAAAGTCACCGTAGCAGATAAAACAGTAGAGAATCTAAGTTTCACTTACGAAGATTTGTCTTACACTGTTGAAACCGTAGCGGGCAACTCGGCAACTACCTCCACTGACGGTAAAGGAACAGCTGCTTCTTTCAAATTCCCGCAAGGACTGGCTCTTGCGCCCAATGGTGATATTTGGATTGCAGAAAGAGGAAATAACACCATCAGAAAAATGGATCAGGAATATAATGTGTCAACTGTCGCCAAAAGCGGTACCGTTACATTTAATGCTCCCTGGCAAGGTGGGTTTGATCCCTCGGGCATCTATTATGTAGCCAATAAAGCATTGAATAACATCATTAAGGTTACGCAAGACGGAACTTGTTCTGTATTCTCTGCTGAAACAACCTTTAAAAGTCCAATGAGCATCACATTTGACGCAAACGGGAATATGTATATAGCCGACCGAGATAATAAGGCCGTAAAGAAGATAACGTCCGGTGGAGCTGTGACCAACTACGATATGTCTTCACTCAAAGCCGGGCCTAATTGCATGGCAGTAGATAAGAAGGGAAGAATTTTTGTAGGTACCGGCGGTACTTATCAGTTACATATGTTTGATACGGACGGTACACTAAAAACGATATTTGGAACCGGGGTAGTACCCACTGTCGCCACTTATTCCGACGGTGAACAGAATGATTTATCCAAGGCAACCATGGGGGCAACATTCGGTATCGCATTTGGACCGGATGAGATACTTTACATCACCGATTATACAATGCATACCATACGTACACTAACTCCGGATGCAGAAGGCGACTATACGAAAGGAACATTGAAAACAATAGCTGGTATTCCGGGGACAAAAGGTAAAATAGATGGTTCCGCCCTGACTGCTACTTTCAATTGCCCTGCCAGCGTGCTGGTTTCGGACAAAGTATATATCGCTGATGAACAAAACCATTTGATTCGTTCCATAACTGTAAATAAATAAAGAACTATGAGAAAGATATACATACTACTACTCTTATCATTATTTGCAGCCTGCAATGATAATGATTACAAAGCGTCAGTGACAGAACTTAGGCTGGTACTCGTGAAACCCACCAATGTTTATTCCGGTGAAATAGCTACAATATTGGGACGTAATTTCAGTACGGTACCGGAAGAAAATGCTGTTTTCATCAATGACCAACAGGCAACCGTTATAGAAGCCTTCAAAGACGAATTGAAAATAATATTGCCTGAAATGGCTCCGGGAAAGTATTCCATCCGTGTCAAATCTCCCTCTGGTGAATTGACAGGTCTTGAACTCAATTATCTGAAAACACCGGATCAGGAATATATCGTTCAAACAATTGTCGGTCAGAAGGGAGTGTTTGAAATGACTGACGGAGTAGGCACTGAAGCTACAACCAAACTCCCCACAGGCATTGCTTTTGCCCCGGATGGCAGTTTATGGTTTACAGAACGTGGATACAACTATATACGACGTATCTCTCCGGACTTCCTGGTCACTTCGCTCCTCGATGTAGCAGTAGATGGCAGCAGTGCTATCTGGCAAGGTGGATTTGATTCGAAAGGGAACTATTATTTCATTGACAAGGGAAAAGGTATGTTACGGAAAATAGAAACTAACAGTATGACCGTTTCAACCATAGCATCCGGTATGAAAAGTCCGATGAATGTAGCATTTGATGATGAAGACAACATATATGTATCGGCACGTGATAATAAGGCGGTTTATAAATTCACACCTTCAGGTGCGAAAACTACTTTTGCCACTCTTAACGTATCACCCAACTACATTGTATTCGACAAAAACAAGAACATGATTGTCGGTACCTCCAATGGATATGTGTTGATTCAAATCAGCCCGGATGGCACACAAAAGACGATCGCAGGAGATGGGGTAAAAGGACAAGAGTATTATGATGGAGACCCCGGCAATCCGCTTAGTGCAAAAGTGGGGGCTACTTTCGGAGTGGCTGCCGGTTCAGACGGATGCCTGTATCTCTCGGATAATACATACAACTGTATCCGCAAACTGACTCCTGATGCAAGTGGCGACTACTCAAAAGGTACGTTAGAAACCATTGCAGGTTCTGGAAAATCTGGTTTTTCTGACGGGAAAGGACTAAAGGCTACCTTCAACCAACCGTATGAGATTATAATTACAAAAGACTGCAAAACAATGTATGTAGCAGGCGCCGTTAATTATCTGATCCGACGTATTACCGTCAAATAAATAAATGCCCGGGGCATTACCCCGGGCTACTTTCATCATCATTAATGAATCTTACTAAGTCATGACTAAAAAACTTTTTTCCTTATTACTCATCCTATTAACCGCATTCTCCATCAGTGCACAAACAAGGACCGATAAATTGTTGAAGAATCTACATGATAATAAATCGAAATATATCTTTGTTATCGCTCATAGAGGAGACTGGCGTAATGCACCAGAAAACTCTCTGCAAAGTATCGAAAAAGCAATTGCCATGAAAGTCGACATGGTAGAACTTGATATACAGCCTACTAAAGACGGCAACTTTATTTGTATGCACGATGAAACTCTTGACCGTACTTCTACAGGAAAGGGAACAATAAAAAATTATACGACTGAAGAACTGAAAAAATTCGTCCTACGCAGTGGCAACGGAATCAAGACCCGCCAACCAATTCCCACCCTAAAGGAGGTATTAAATGTCTGCAAAGACCGTATCCTTGTCAATATAGACAAAGGAGGGACTTACATTAAAGAAATTATGCCTATTATCAAGGAATGTGGAATGGAAAAACAAGTCATTATCAAGGGATACTATCCTGTGGAGAAAGTGAAAAAAGAATATGGTTCCAGTGAAAGTATACTTTATATGCCTATTGTTAATTTATGGGATAAAGAAGCGGTTGCTACCATACAAACTTTTATCAAAGATTTCACTCCAATCGCTTACGAACTATGCTTCAAAGATGATACTACCCCGAGTCTAAGAATAATAGATGAGATCATTAAATCAGGCAGCCGGATATGGATGAATACTTTATGGGATAGCCTATGTGGTGGACATGATGATGAGAATGCACTATTGGAAGGTAAAGATAAACATTGGGGTTGGATGTTAAAACATAAAGCTACAATGATACAAACAGACCGTCCACAGGAACTTATTCATTATCTGGAAGAAAAGGGATTGAGAAATCTGCAATAACTCTCTTTACAAGTTATTAAAAACATCTTATTAAGAAAGTAATAAACTACTTATTTTCAGGAACAACTTAACACATTTGCAAAAGAAAAAGGTCAATTCACCCCCATGAATTGACCTTTATTTTTTTCTATCTGTCTCTGTTATAATCTTTCATTCCTGTTATTCAGCCTTGAATTTGATCTTCAGAATCTTACTGATAGCCGGTTTATATTTCTTCAACATTCGGTCGAATCCCAAGTCATTCGGATGGGTCCCATCTACAGTCCCCTCATGGTCTGTTCCCAAGAATTGATCTTCTTTTATGAAATACAGGTTTTTGACATTTTTCTTTCGCAATACTTCTACCTGTTCAGCGATGGCCTCGTTCTGCCGTTTTACATTCTCACGAGCTTTCTGGTTGAAATTACCTGTTTCACGTATCAATGTCTGTATCACAATAATAGGTGTATCCGGATGCTTCTGGCGCAACGTCATCACAAAATCAACAGTCCGGTCGGTTATCTCTCCGGGAGAAGGATTAGGAATACAATCGAGAATGAAAGCATCTGCATCAATATCCGCCAACATCTCGGCAACTTCCTTCTCCATTTTGCCGTTTCCGCTCAATCCTAAATTGATAAAATTATATCCGCTACTACGGGACAAACGAGCCGGATAAGCCATACCAGGACGACTGGCAGATGCTCCCTGCAAAATACTGGACCCGTATACCACTATCTTTTCTTTAAACGGATTTTCTCCTTTACGTATGTGTGCATCAGAAGAAACACCTATTTCCAGACTTTTCAGTTCATCATATAAAGGCAGATACAGCAAGCATTCTTTCTCTTCTGTACCCATATTATCAACAAGCACTTTTTCCGTAGTCACACCACCCGGTATCCCTACTCCGGCAAATTGCCATTTTCCATCCCGTTTGATATACAAATCCAGACCTTTCTGAGCAACTCTCGTCAGATTGGGTAACTGGTAATTATCGGGAACCGTCCATTTGGCCTTTATAACAGGGCTATTCGTTGTAAAAGAGATAGCCAGACCGGCAGAGTTTGTGAACAGTTTCTTCACAGTGGGAGGCATTGTACGATACTTGGCTGTATCTACCCGATGGAAATATTCGCCTTCGGTGGTTGCTTTGCCTACCAATAAAAGCTCTTGAGCCGGCACATAGGTAAAATTGTTCTTTTGTTGTCCGAATGTTGTAAGGGGAAATATCATCAGACCCAAACAAATACAAACGTTGCGTGTTAAGTTTTTCATAATCAGTTTTATATTAAATTTCTTTCGCCACCATCCAACGCTCTACATTTCGTTTCTCTGCGCTAAACTCTACACCGACTTTTACCACTTGTTGATCCTCTGCCATATAAGGAAAAGCATAACCTTTTTCTTCAATCTGCTCCATAGCTTGTTCAACAGTCCCATTCAGTTTGAATTCGAAGATATAGATGAACTTCGGGGTTCGTACAACAGCATCTGCACGTCCCCGTGAGCTATGTACTTCTGCCTGTGTAAATTGTCCCATCAGTTTGAATATTAAATAAATGATAACTTGATAATGACGTTCAGTCTGGTCATTCAACTCGTAAGGAAAATCTGCAAAGAAAGCTTCAAAGCGGTGCATGAAAGCATCAACATTGCCACTTTCCAATTCATGGATGAACTTACCGATATAAAAACTCCGTTCCTCATCTGTAACCGCCGTATAGAATGGTAGTAGAAAGTTAAGGAAACCATAACGCACTTCGTCGTTAGGAAAACCAAGACGATACATTTTAAAACGCTTATCATAGTCTTTTATGGTTAAATAACCACTCTGATAAATCAACGGAATAGGATTTTTCCTATCCGCACGATATTCAGTGAAAGCGGAAGCAGCTGTCTCTATACCATCCATCAACAAGCGAAGATCATAATCGCTCTCTTTCAATAACTCCACAAGGAAAGTAGGAGTTCCGGTCTGAAACCAGTAATTACCGAACTCTTTACTGAAAAATGCATTCAGAACACTGAATGGATTGAACACTCCTTCTCCATTAGGATGAAAATGATAACCGTCATACTGCCGGGTCATTGTTTCTACAACTTCTTTCGTATTGATGTCATTTGCTTGCGATAAAGCTGCAATCTCCGGTTCAAAATTAGCAAGAAGTTCTTCGCGGGTGATTCCACAAAGAGTAGAGAAGTCATAATTCAGACTGATGTCATTCAATTGGTTCAGATCGCTAAACACACTTACTTGCGAGAATTTGGTGACACCTGTCAGAAAAGCGAAACGGAGATAACGGTCTGCACTCTTCAACACACCGTAGAAAGCTTTCAAGGTAGAACGGTAAGAATCGAGAAGCGGTTCATTCTGAATAGCCTGTAGTAAGGGCTTATCATACTCATCCACCAGGACTACAACGCCCCTGCCTGCTTGTTTGGAGGCACGACGAATGACACCCAAGAAACGGGAAGACAAAGTTGTTTCATCTTCTCCCCTGCCATATATAGCTTCCCATTGAGTTAACTGGTTACTTAAAATAGCATCCAATCTGTCCGGTGAATCATATTTCTCGGCATTCAAATCCAGATGCAGTACGGGATATTCTTCCCACTTCTTTTCTAATTGTTCTACGGCAAGTCCCGTGAAAAGGTCACGCCGTCCCTTGAAATAGGCTTCAAACGTAGAAATTAACAAACTCTTTCCGAATCGGCGCGGACGGCTTAAAAAAAAAGGTTTACCGATGTTTGCTATAGTCCACATCAATGCGGTCTTATCCACATACAAGTATCCGTCATTGCGGATATCTTCGAAAGTCTGAATCCCGATAGGGAGTTTTCTGCCCGTCACCAACATACAATTTCTACTATTAGATTGTTATCACATACGTATCTGCTACAAAAATACGAATTCCGGCAATGAAAGCAAATCTGTCAATCAATTATTTGTAAATCAACGTAGATAAGTATTCCTCTGCAAACATCTCATTGGCAACTTCCAACAACATCTCTGCTGTTAGCTCTTCTATACGCTTAAAAACAAGCTCGGATGACTCATACTTATGATAATGCAGGAATGTTTTCGCCATCCCTAATGCATTATTCTCAAAGTTATCAGACGCTACTCCGATTTGTCCGATCAACTGCTTCTTCGCTGCCGCCAACTGGGAGGAAGTCATCTTTGTATCGCGCATCCGCTTCAGTTCCTTATAAGTCAATTTCAGGCAAGTATCCATGTCATCCACATCCGTCCCGAAATAAATACAGAAAGCTCCCGTATCCGTATAGGAAGTCAGATTGGATTCAACATTATAGACCAGTCCTCTGCGTTCGCGAAGGGACACATTCAGTTTACTATTCATTCCGGGACCTCCAAGGACATTATTCAGCAGATAGAGTGCAGTACGCTTGTCATCATACGCATTATAGCCACGGCTGCCGATCATTACATGCGCCTGATGCGTATCTCTGGCCACCGTCAAATGTTCCGGAACATACAGAGGAGGAGGTGTACGGCGATTCTCTACCTTCACATCGGGAATATCCGACAGGTATTTCTCTGCCAGACGGATGATTTTCTTGAAATCGTATTGCCCCTGAACAAAAAACACGATATTTCCCGGCTGATAAAAACGCCGCGTAAACGATAGCACATCTTCCGTGCGGAAACTCCGCAGAAGTTCCGGCTTACCAAGAATGTTTCTTCCCAGTGGATGATTGCGGAAGATCATGTCTTCAAAATCGTCAAAGATCAGTTCCGACGGAGTATCTTCATACGACTGGATTTCATCGATAATGACCTCCGTTTCTTTTTCTATCTCATGCTGCGGAAAGGTGGAATGAAATACAATATCCCCCAACAACTCAAGCGCACGTTCCAGATGTTCTTTCAGGAAAGCGGCATAGACAACAGTTTCTTCCTTATTTGTGTAAGCATTCAGGTCACCACCTACATTCTCCATCCGGTTGAGGATATGCCAGGCTTTCCGCTTCTCCGTTCCCTTAAAAATCAGATGTTCTACAAAATGGGCCATTCCCTGCTCATTCTCCGCCTCATCACGGGTTCCGGCATCAATCGCAAAACCACAATAAGCTACTTTTGAGAGGGTTGGTTCATGGATAATACGCAGGCCATTTGGCAATGTATATTCGTTACCTTGCATCGTTTTATACTTCCTTATTGAATTAATGCCACAAAAATACAATAAAACTTATTGCTGTTTATAGAAAATTGCAGATATTTGTGGACTATAACAGCAACAACGTATATGGAAAAGATAGGAATATTCTGTTCCGCCTCCGATAACATTGACAAAATGTACTTCGAAAGCGCCAGCCAAATAGGCAAATGGATGGGGCAGACAGGCAAAACCTTGATATATGGAGGGGCCAGCCTCGGATTAATGGAATGCATAGCCCGTGCCGTGAAAGAAAATGGCGGTAAGGTTATTGGAGTAGTTCCTGCCAAACTGGAAGAGAATGGCAAGGTAAGCACTCTGTTAGATGAAGAAATTCATACCCGTAACTTGAGTGACCGCAAAGATATCATAACGGAGAAGTCGGAGGTATTGGTTGCACTCCCCGGAGGCGTCGGTACTCTTGATGAAATTTTCCACGTAATAGCCGCTGCCTCTATCGGATATCACCGGAAGAAGGTCATTTTCTACAATGAATATGGTTTTTACGACGAGCTATTAAAAGCACTCCACACCCTGGAGGACAAAGGTTTTGCACGACAGCCTTTCTCAACCTATTACGAAGTAGCAAACACATTAAATGAATTAAAAGAAAAAATAAACTGATCCTATATGATAGACTCCATCAAACAACTTTTGCAACAGGAAGCACAAGCTGTGCTCAACATCCCTGTAACAGATGCTTATGAAAAAGCGGTGAAACTGATTGTAGAACAAATACATCAGAAAAAGGGAAAACTGGTAACTTCCGGTATGGGAAAAGCCGGACAGATTGCTATGAACATTGCTACGACTTTCTGTTCCACCGGTATTCCATCCGTCTTTCTGCATCCCAGCGAGGCGCAACACGGGGATTTGGGTATCTTACAAGAAAACGATCTGCTCCTGCTGATCTCTAACTCTGGCAAGACACGTGAGATTGTGGAATTAACCCGTTTAGCCCATAATCTGAACCCGGATTTGAAGTTTATCGTTATCACCGGAAATCCGGATAGTCCGCTGGCAAAAGAATCGGATGTCTGCCTAAGTACCGGCAAGCCTGCAGAAGTCTGTGTGTTAGGGATGACTCCTACTACATCTACTACTGCCATGACAGTGATCGGAGATATATTGGTAGTACAAACCATGAAGGAAACAGGATTTACTATCGCTGAATATTCAAAACGTCACCACGGCGGTTATCTGGGAGAAAAATCAAGATCACTATGCGAAAAGTAATCGGTATCGGAGAGACCATCCTCGATATCATCTTTCGAGGTGACCAGCCTTCTGCCGCGGTACCGGGAGGTTCTGTATTCAACGGTATTGTCTCATTGGGACGAATGGGAATAAACGTCGGCTTCATCAGTGAAACCGGGAATGACCGTGTAGGCAATATTATCCTGCAGTTCATGCGTGAGAATCATATCCCAACAGATCATGTGAATGTATTCCCGGATGGTAAATCACCCGTATCTCTAGCCTTCCTGAACGAGCAGAGCGATGCCGAATATATCTTCTACAAAGACTACCCGAAGCAACGTCTGGATGTTCTGTTTCCGAAACTGGAGGAAGACGACATTGTCATGGTGGGCTCTTATTATGCACTGAATCCGGTTCTAAGGGAGAAGATTCTTGAACTACTAGATCAGGCGCGTGAAAAGAAAGCCATCATCTATTATGACCCGAATTTCCGTTCTTCACACAAGAACGAGGCCATGAAGCTGGCTCCGATCATTATTGAAAATCTGGAATATGCAGATATTGTACGCGGTTCTTTAGAGGATTTTCTATATATGTATAACATGCAGGATATAGACAAGATTTACAAGGACAAAATCAAATTCTACTGTCCCCGGTTCATCTGTACTGCAGGTGCGGAAAAGGTAGCGTTACGCACTAATCTGGTCAATAAAGATTATCCGATAGAGCCATTACAGGCAGTCAGCACCATTGGAGCTGGTGATAACTTCAATGCAGGGCTGATCTACGGATTACTCAAATACGATGTCCGATACCGCGATCTAAATAACTTGAATGAAGAGATCTGGGATAAAATAATCCAATGCGGAAAAGACTTCGCAGCTGAAGTTTGCCGAAGTTTCAGCAATTCGGTTTCGGTGGAGTTTGCACAAAAATACAAGTGATATTACAAATAAGGATTTGGATATAAGTAATTCATCCAGCGAAATCCCTATTTTCATAAAATCCATATTAAGTTAAGGTTTACAGATTAGCTTAATATGGATTTCCTTATCTTTGCAAACAACGTGCGACAAGAAGTCGCGCGAGTAATTGTTCAGCATGCTGTCTGAACCTATTGTT
>OBZV01000035.1_pt1 | contig 167959 bp, 159 predicted proteins | sample 1501581 | NCBI WGS metagenome assembly OBZV01 (sample SAMEA2580257, study PRJEB22360) | human gut metagenome | biome: human gut; feature: human-associated habitat; material: faeces | place: Denmark | collected 2008/2010
CCCCCCCCAGCCGCTGCAGATCAGATGCCGTCCGGGAATAATACGACTGCATCCGCTGCCGTTCCCGCGCTTCCTGCTGCTCCTCCATACTTCTTCCCCATAAGGGCTGTGCCGCAAAAAACGGCTCCGGCCGCTCCATCGGATTTCCCTGATAGGAATTTCTTCTATTTTCATACACTCTATCCTGATTCATGCCTGTTTTATTTCCTTTTTGCTCTTCCTTATACCATATGCACACCGCCGCCATTCTGCCGTTTCCCAGATCTCAAACACAATTTCACTTGCCAAAACCGCCGTTCCGTACTAAAATACAACCTGTATCTATTTTTCCGATACATCATATAGGAGTGAATATCATGAATCTGAATATGCAAGCTTTTAACATCAACACGCTGCTTGGCGGTCTCGATAAAGTCCGGGACGTCATGGGTGTTTACCAGCAGCAGCTTCTTCTGATTGTGATTGTTTTTGCCCTGCTGAACTGTTTCTTCGGCTATGCGCTCCGCAAACTCTGGAGCGTCATTCCCGGATTTTTTCTCGGCGCGGCCGCCGGTTATGCAGCGGGTACCTACACGAATCAGACCACGACGATCACCCTGGCGCTTGCCGTCGGCACCGGTCTTCTGACCGCAATCATTGCCTTCGTCCTCTACCGGATCGGACTTTTTCTTCTGATCTGCGGGCTCGTCGGCTTTTGCCTCTGGCATCTCGTTAATCCAAACGATATCACAGGTTATGGACTCGTCGCCCTCGTCGCTTTCGTGATCGGCCTGATCTGCGTTCCGTTCGAACGCATTTCCGTAATCCTGGTCACCTCCATCTGCGGCGCCCTCACGACGATCCGCATGGCATATTTCTTCAAGGACCTCGATCTGAACATGATGTTCTGGATTGTCTCTGCCATTCTCGCCGCAGCAGGCATGCTCTTCCAGTTTAAACCGTGGAAAGAGGCGGACTACTGGGAGGATGACGACGAAGAAGAACGCGAACACCGTGCAAAAGCGCGCGCCAGACGGAAGCGCAGATCCGGTTTCGATCCTCTTCCATCCAGAAAGAAGAAAAAGAAACGCCGCGGCTCCTCTTCCTCTTCTTCCGGCAACGCAAGAGATCCGTACCGCAGCTATCAGAAACCGTCGAACCGTACCCGTGTTTCGCAGAACACCATGTACGATTTCCGTTTTGTTCCGGAAGAACCTGACGATGACGACGATGAGAAAGATCTTCCGAAAATCATCCGCCGCCGGCCATCCGCAAAACCGGCCGCTCCGGAGGAGTTTGACGAAGAAGAAACATCCCCAAAAGCTTCCATGGGCGACACGAAGCCGTATACCTCTCCTTCCAAACCGCAGATCACCGAGGACGGCATCCCGGATGTCGATCTCTCCGCGATCCGGCAGCAGATTTCCGAAGAGGTACAGAGAATTTACGAAGACGATCAGAACTCGTAATCCGCACTGCAGCGCAGAAAACCCGGCAGGCAAAGGAACATTCCCTTGTCTGCCGGGTTCATTTTTTATCCTGATTTTCAGTTATAAAGATACTTCTGATTTGTCTCCAGATCGATCGTGTCTTTGTCGATCCACTGATATCCCGTATCGATCTTCTGATCTACCGGAAGTCCCTGAATCGCGCGGACGGCCGCCACGATTGCCGCATAGCCAAGACCGTACGGATTCTGCGTTACGGTACCGTACTCGCGTCCCTCCTGGATCGCTTTCTGCTGTTTTTCACCGGAATCAAAACCGACAATCTGAATCTGCTCAGTATTTTCCATATCCGCCAGCGCATCCAGCGTCTGGTCTGCCATGTCTTCGTTCGTACAGAAGATGCCCTTCAGAGCCGGGTAGGTTTCAAGTGTATTTTTCAGCATGTCCGCGATGGATTCTTCTCCATCTCCGTAATTCACCTGAACCACTTTCACGTCGGTATATTTTTCTTCGATCTCTTTTTTAAATGCTTCCACGCGCTCTACGCTGCTCTCGGTGTTGTACTGATGTGCAACAATCGCAACCTCTCCGCTGTTGCCGATGGCCTCGCAGAGATGATCTGCCGCAAGCTTTGCTGCCGCTGCGTGATCAGTCGCACATGTCGAGGTGATCAGATCACTCTCGATACCGGAATCCGCGATGACGACTGGAATCTGGCTGTCGGAAGCCTCTTCCATCTGTGCCTGTCCCGACTGCTGGTCAATGATGCCAAGGATCAGCGCGTCCGGATTTTCCGAAATGACAGAGTCGATGATATTGATCTGAGAGTTGGTGTCACTTTCATTTTCCGGGCCTTCAAATGTCATATAAACTTTGTCGTTTCCGTTGTAGCCAAGCGAGGCGTTCAGATCGTCAAGTGCCTGCTGTGCACCGGCTTTTACGGCTTTCCAGAAACCGGCACTTAAGTCTTTTGCAACCACGGCGATGTAAGAGCCTTTTTCAACGGTAAGTCCATCCACGGTGTCATACAATGCTTCCATGCCGTCCTTGTGCGGAACGGTGATTTCTATTCGTTTTTTGTCTGCTTCTTTTCCTTCATCTCCAGAGCTTTCAGAAGATGTGGATGCACTGGCTGACTCTGCTGTAGAATCTGCGCTGGACGATGAGGCCTCCGGGCTTTCTTCTGCCGCCGGAGTTTCTGTCACTTCCTGAGACGACGATGCTGCGGTGCTCTTGTCTGTCACTGCTTCTTTTCCGCATCCAGCTGCCGAGCACAGCAGGATTCCGGAAAGCAGTACTGCAATCATTCTGCGTTTCATAATTCTCCCTTTCTGCTTTGCCTGATGAATCATTTTCCATTATTTTTTACAGTTTTGTTACATAACCTTTCTCTATTATACACAAACCGTAAAAATAGTCCAGTCCTGTTTTCTTATGATTTTCTGAACTTTTTTGCAATTTCACATAGCTCTGAATAGTTACACAAAGCTGTGGAAGATTTCACCTTCTGGTTTTACGGTAAACGAAAGCCGTTTGCCTGTCCGCGGATGCTTCAGCTCGAGATGATGCGCGCACAGCGCCAGAGATCCTTTCTCTTTCGCCCCATATTTTGCATCCCCCGCCAGCGGATATCCCGCATGGGAAAACTGGACGCGGATCTGGTGGTGGCGGCCCGTTCCGAGGTGGATCTGCACCAGGGTTCGGTTCTCCTGTGTCCTTATCACTTCATATTCCAGCACCGCTTTTTTCGCTCCGGCGGTGCCTGGCTGTACGACGCGGGATGTGTTGCTCCGTCCGTCTTTTACAAGGAAATCCTCAAACTTCTGCACGCCCTGTTTTTCGATTTTTCCCTCACAGACGGCGAGATACTCTTTCTTCATTGTCCCGTCCTTCACCTGCCGTCCCAGTTTTCCTGCGGCGTCTTTGTTTTTCGCAAACACCAGCACGCCCTCAACCGGCTGATCGAGCCGGTGAACGACCGCCAGATATGGAATCTGAGTCCGCGCCTGTCCCGGTGTTTCCGCCCTTGTCTGCTTCGCCAAATAATTCAGCAGCGCATGCTCCAGATCCATCTGTCCCATCCGCGCATTCTGCACTGCCATACCCGCGTGCTTGTGAACAACAAGAATATCGTTGTCTTCCATTAAAATATCTTCTCTGCAAAATCCAGCCACTTTCTTCTCCTGTTCTGACTTCTTATTTTCGATACACGGATTTCTCCGCTGTTATGCTTTAAGAAGTATGCACCATTTCCGCCGCATCTGTCAAGAAAAACATGCCCGGCGGACGAATTACACAACACAAAAAGCGATCGCCATACCAATCATTTTTTCTGATACAGCGACCGCTTTTTCTTTATTTTCCATATTCAGTTTTTTCTCTACTTTCAAGGATTTTCACTGGTTTTCTTTCTTTACCGATCTGTGATCTTTGTTTTCGCTTTCGTTTGATATTTCAAAGATCGTTTCTCTTCCATTTCCCTGTTGTAGATTTTCTTTTTTTCGGGAAGATGTTCTTTTTCAGAGGCTTTTCCTTTGCGGTTAAGATTTCCACTCCGAAAATCTTTTCCTTAGGATTTCCTAAGATCTGCTCTGATCTCATGTTTATCAAAAGGTTTTCTTTCGAACTTCTTTTGTATGGATCTTTATCTCAGGTTTTCTTTCCTTTCGGAAGTCTCTCATCTTAAGAACATCTTCCTTTTCCCTTTTTTCCATTCTTCTATAGAAGATTTCTCGTCTCTTTCTATGAAAATGGTTTGTTCTCTTGAAAAGGGGGTCCCAAGTCTTTCTCTTTGTACCTCTTGGTTAGGTTTTTGTTTTCTTGTTTCTTTGTGATTTTAATATAACAGATCCGTCAGCATTTGTCAACACATTTTTAAAATATTTTTACTGTTTTTTTATATCGCTTTTCCTTTTCTTAATTATTGTGTTTATTTTCTGAATTTTATATTGTTTTCTGATATTTTGTTTCAAATAAGTGTGCAGAAAAAGAGCTATGAAACAGACTTTTCTCCTGCCACACAGCTCTTTCTCAAATACTTATCCTCTATAATAGTTGATCAGGCATCCCTTGCGGATGATTTCTCTCTCATCATCGGTCAGCGCGCCTAACGTCATCTCGAACGGAACAAGTGCTCCATCTTTTACAACGTACGCTTTGATCACATCGGCTTTCTCTTCCACTGCCTTGCGGATCTCCGGTACAAAGATGTAATCTCCGTTTGTAAACGGCAGATCTCCCTCCGGGATCAGGAATGGAAGCATGCCCCAGTTGATCAGGTTGGAGCGGTAGCGCTTCGTTGCATACTCGTTGGCGATGTTTGCCCAGCCGCCTAATACCTTCTGGCAGGAAGCTGCCTGCTCACGCGCAGAGCCGTCACCCGGTTTTACAGCGAAGATGGTGGATCCGACACCGACGTTTGTCTTGTCGATATCCGGGTACTGGGTATGGATGGCTGCGAAGACCGGTTTCAGTTCCGGAAGTGCCTCGGCCGGGCAGTTTCCTTCCTGGATGGCTTTCTCTGCGACCTGTACTTCTTTTGCACGTCCCACGTAAGCCGGATCTTTTCTTGACAGGGTAAACTCTGCCAGTCCGAGCGGGTTGGAACGGAAGGAAGAAGTCTCGCCGGATGGAATCAGCTCATCGGTTGTCGTAACCGGATCGTGGATCTCGGAAACAACCTTCAGAATCAGGTTCTCGGCAAGCTGCGGCATAGCCGGCCAGTCTTTGATGTTCGGTCCGAACTGGATTTCTACAGACGGATCTGCCACACCCTTGCTGTCGAAGACACGGTTCTCGTAAATCTTCTTGTCGAAGTGGTATGCCGGTTTCGTGTATGTTCCGGTGAACTCGTCTGCTGCGGTCAGGAATCCCTTGTTTGCTGCGGTTGCTGCAATGGAACGTGCATCCATCAGGGCAACGGAAGAAATCTGGCCGTTCTGGATCTTGGATCCCTCGCGGTTCGGGAAGTTTCTGGTGGAGTGACGGATTGAGAACGCATTGTTTGCCGGAGTATCGCCTGCGCCGAAGCACGGTCCGCAGAATGCGGTTTTTACGATCGCACCGGTTTCCAAAAGGTCTGCCAGTTTTCCGTTTCTTGCCAGCTCCATATAGATCGGGGTACTTGCCGGGTAAACACTTAAGGTGAACGCATCGTCGCCAATGCTGTGGCCTTTCAGGATATCGGCTGCGTCGCAGATGTTCTCAAATCCGCCGCCGGCGCATCCTGCGATGATTCCCTGGTCTACCAGGAGTTTTCCGTCGTGTACTTTATTTTTCAGAGTGAACGGAACTTTTCCGTCGAGGCTGATGGCTGCTTTCTTCTCTACATCGTTCAGGATGTCATCGAGGTTTGCTTTCAGCTCTTCAATGGTATAAACATTGCTCGGATGGAACGGCATCGCGATCATCGGTTTGATCTTGTCGAGTTCTACTTTTACAACGCCGTCATAGTAAGCAACCGCGCCAGGATTCAGCTCTTTGTAATCTGCGCTTCTGCCGTGGATCTGATAGAACTCGCTGATCTTCTCATCGGTTCTCCAGATGGAGGACAGACACGTTGTCTCGGTTGTCATAACGTCCACACCGATCCGGTAATCTGCGCTTAAGGAAGATACGCCAGGTCCTACGAACTCCATAACTTTGTTCTTTACGTAACCATTTGCAAAGACTGCACCGATGATGGCAAGTGCAATATCCTGCGGTCCTACGCCCGGCTGCGGTGCGCCTGTCATGTAAATTGCGATCACTCCCGGCATAGCGATATCATATGTTTTGGAGAGAAGCTGTTTTACCAGCTCCGGTCCGCCCTCGCCCATGGCCATGGTTCCGAGTGCACCGTAACGGGTGTGGGAATCGGATCCGAGGATCATTTTTCCGCCGCCGGCAAGCATCTCGCGGGCAAACTGATGAATTACTGCCTGATGAGGCGGTACATAGACGCCGCCGTACTTTTTCGCACAGGTAAGACCAAACATGTGGTCATCTTCGTTGATGGTTCCGCCGACTGCGCAAAGGGAGTTGTGGCAGTTGGTCAGCACGTACGGTACCGGGAATTTTTCCAGTCCTGACGCGCGCGCGGTCTGAATGATTCCAACAAAAGTAATGTCATGCGATGTAAGTTTGTCAAATTTGATCTGCAGATTTTCCATGTTGCCGGAAACATTGTGGTCTTTTAAGATTCTATAGGCAATGGTTTCTTTTGCAGCATCCGCCGGACACGGCACAGCGCCGGTACGCGCTTTGAGTTCCGCGCGGCCTTCTTCTGTATCCGGGATGATGTCGATTCCGTTGACAAGGTATGCACCTGTGTTCAGTAATTCAATCATGTCGTTCCTCTCCTCTTGTTGTTGATAAAATGTTAGGGTCAAAAAGTCTTTTGACCCCTTCGATACCCGGATTGCTCCGTGCTTTGCACTCCCGCAATCCTGTACGGCTCTGAACGGTTTTACAGATTTTCGCTGTTGTTCATATACGTCATGTAGCTTACGACCATCATGGCAATTTTAAAGGTCAGCGCATCGTCAAATTTACGAATGTCGAGTCCTGTGCTCTTCTCGAGCTTCTCCAGACGGTACACCAGAGTATTTCTGTGTACATAGAGCTGACGGGATGTCTCGGACACATTCAGGTTATTTTCAAAAAATTTATTGATTGTGGTCAGTGTTTCCTCATCGAACGTATCCGGCAGATTTTCGCCGAAGACTTCGGTCATAAACATTTCGCACAGCGGAATCGGGAGCTGATAGATCAGACGGCCGATGCCGAGGTTGTTGTACGGTACCACGTTTTTGTCTGCGTAGAAAATTTTTCCTACTTCGAGTGCCATCTTCGCCTCTTTGTAAGAACGCGATACACTCTTGATCTCGTTGACCGGATTTCCGTAGGAAACGCGCACCTGGGACATGGCCTCCGCATTCAGCATATCCACCAGCATTCTTGCGGTCTGGTTCATATCCTCGAAGGTGTCGGTGTCTTTCAGTTCTTTTACAATAATAATGCTCTTCTCATCGACCGCGGTGATAAAATCCTTCGGTCTCGATGCGAACAGGCTCTTTACGGTTTCCTGCGCGCTGATGTCTTTTTCCATCTTCGTTTCTACCATGAAAACAACGCGGCGCACGTCGGTGTCGATGCGCAGCTTTTTCGCACGGTTATAGACATCCACCAGAAGGAGGTTGTCAAGAAGAAGATTCTGGATAAAGTTGTTTTTGTCCAGACGCTCTTTGTATGCAATGATGAGGTTCTGAATCTCGCATACTGCAACTTTTCCGATCATGTAAGCGTCATCGCTGCTGCCTTTGGAGATCAGAATGTACTCTACGTTCTGGTTGTCATATACTTTAAAATAATGATATTCCTGTACAATCTGGCTGTCCGCAGCGGATAATACAAAAGAACGGATGCTTTCTGCATCAATCGCGGTTTCCGGGAATGTGGTCACCAGCAGAACACCATCCGTATTCGTCACACATAAATCAATTCTCGTAATATTTCTTAATTCATCAAGGGTTTTCTGTAATACCTGACTTGATACCAAATCTGCCACTTCCTTTCTCCTGGCGCATTTTACTCCAGGGTGCGTCTTATTTATAACTATAGCTTATTTTTTTCTCATTGGCAACTATTTTTTGCTTCGCAAAAGGAGGGCGGTGCATATGCAAAAAGGACCGGCATCCGAACGGATGTCGATCCTTTTCTCTATGTTTGCGCATACGCGCTGATGTTCATATGGATTAGTTGGTAATGGTGATCTCTGTCTCTTTGTCGAACAGATGAACTTTCTCCATATCCAGAGCAAATTTAACGGTATCACCGCTTCTTGCAGTTGTACGAGGATCTACGCGGGCTGTCATTGGGAAGCCTTCGCAATCGAAGTACAGGTAAACTTCTGCACCTAACAGCTCGTATACGTTGATCTTGCACTCAACTACGCTGTCTTTGGAAGTTTCGATGAACATCTGAGAATCATGTACGTTCTCAGGACGGATACCCATAACAACGGTCTTTCCGTCATATCCGCCGTCGATAACAGCTTTTGCTTTGGAAGCCGGCAGTTTCATGTTGTATTTACCAACAGTAAGAGTAACGTCGTTTCCGTTAACTTTTACTTTTGCATCCAGGAAGTTCATCTGCGGAGATCCGATGAATCCTGCAACGAACAGGTTGCCCGGTGCGTTGTACAGGTTCTGCGGGGTATCTACCTGCTGAACAACTCCGTCTTTCATAACAACGATTCTGGTACCAAGTGTCATAGCCTCGGTCTGGTCATGTGTTACGTAGATGATGGTAGCGCCCAGTCTCTCATGCAGTTTGGAAATCTCGGTACGCATCTGTACACGAAGTTTTGCATCCAGGTTTGACAGAGGCTCGTCCATAAGGAATACTTTAGGATCACGTACGATGGCACGTCCCATAGCAACACGCTGTCTCTGACCACCGGAAAGAGCTTTCGGTTTACGGTCAAGCAGTTTCTCCAGGTCAAGGATTTTAGCTGCTTCTTTAACCTGTTTGTCGATCTGATCTTTCGGAACTTTTCTCAGTTTCAGACCGAATGCCATGTTATCATATACGGTCATGTGCGGATACAGAGCGTAGTTCTGGAATACCATTGCGATATCACGGTCTTTCGGCTCTACATCGTTTACTACTTTATCGTCAATTTTCAGAGTACCATCGGAGATCTCCTCAAGACCTGCGATCATACGAAGTGTTGTAGATTTACCACATCCAGATGGTCCTACGAAGATGATAAACTCTTTGTCAGCGATTTCCAGGTTGAAGTCTTTTACTGCTTCAAAACCGTTCGGATATCTTTTTGTAATGTGCTGTAAAGATAAACTTGCCATTTTTGAATCCTCCCTAAATGAACATCATGCGTTTTATTATGAGTTTTGCATTTGCATCTCTCTTGCTTATGGGACTAGTATACCTTTTCTACCCGCATTCGACCATGCCACAATTACACAAACTTTCCTCCGGCAGATTGGCAATTCTGCTTTCGGATTTTCTCGAACCGTTCTCTTCTGTCCACTTTGCACAAACAAAATGTTCACTCTTATACAAAATGACGAAACGAAAAGTTTATATTCTCTTCATTGCATTTTTCTGAAAAATTCGCTATACTTTTCTATGATGTCTGCCAGCCGGAACGTTAATCGGCGGCACACTTAATTCAACAGAAAAGAGGAACAAATTATGAGTTTTTTCAGCCTGGACAGTAAGTTCTCACAGATTATGGGCCGTGTCTTCGACCTGATGATGCTGAACATTATTTTCCTTATTATGTGTATCCCGATTGTGACAATCGGCGCCAATTTCACAGCAATGTACTACGTCACGCTGAAGATGATCAAAAATGAGGAGACGTATATCTTCCGTACCTACTGGAAATCCTTCCGCGAAAACTTCAAGCAGGCAACTGCCATCTGGCTCATCCTGCTGGCGGTTCTGATTGTTCTGATTCTTGATCTTCTGCTGGTCATGAGAATGCCGGGTACCATCACCTACCTGCGTTTTGTTTTCCTGGTACTGATCTTTTTCGAGGCCATGGTACTTTCCTATGTATTTCCGGTACTGAGCCGCTTTGACAATACTGTAAAAAACACGATCAAGAACTCCATCCTGATGGCAATCCGCCACCTGCCGTGGACCATCATGATCCTGCTCGTCAATCTCTGTCCGCTGCTGATCTATGTATTCTCCACGACAAAGATTGTCAGCTATCTGATTCTTCTGATGTTCCTTCTGGGCTTTTCCACGGTAGCGCTTGGATGCTCCTGGTTCTTCGTAAACAAAATCTTCCCATTCTATATGCCGGAGGAAGAAAAAGAGGTTCTGACACCGGAAGAAGAATCCTTGCGGGCACTGGAGGCCATGGACAGACCAAGTCCTCTGACTGAGCACGCTGAGGTCACAGAAGAAAAATCTGATAAAGAGACAGATAATTCGTCAAAATAGCAGTTACAAGCAATTCAACTATGAGAAACACGCTCCGCGAGTTTCTCAAGTTATCGCGGCAGTCGCCAAGGTCTCGTGCAAGCACGGACTTTGGCTCGTTACTCGCGTAAATCAAAACGCCCTGCCGGAAACACACAGAATATGTGGTTTCCGGCAGGGCGTTTTTTCTTTCATTTTGTATCGCTCTGAACAGTTATGAAATTTTTATTCTTCTAGATCGTGTCTGAAGAAGGCTTTTCCAGATCTTCTTCCGGCATTTCCGGCTTTGCTGTGTACCCGGAAGTCTCCGGCTTTTTCTCTTTTACAACCTCATCAAACGTAATCGTCACCTTGAACAGATCGCCATCCAGATAAATATCAAACGTGCCATGCTGCAGAACGGTCAGGTTCTTTGCAATGGAAAGCCCTAAACCACTGCCCTCCGTACTTCGGCTGACGTCACCGCGGATAAACCGCTCCGTCAGCTCATCTGCCTCACAGTTCAGCGCATTTTCTGATATATTTTTGATGGAAAACTGTATTTTCCCATCTTTCCGGATCGCATCCACATAAACTCTCGTCCCCGGCATCGCATACTTGCAGACGTTCACGTACAGGTTTTCCAGCACACGCCAGATGCGGCGGCTGTCCGCACAGATCAGAAGCGGCTCCGGCTGAAGAATACAGATCAGATCAAGATTACGGCTTTCAAACCGCTCGGCAAACTCTCCGTTCACCTGCTGTACAAGTTCGTTCAGGTTCAGGTTCATAAATTCCAGTTTAATGTTTCCGGAGCTGATCTTCGATGCCTCGACAAGGTCCTCCGTCAGCTGTTTCAGGCGCTGTGATTTTTCGTCGAGTACGCGGATATAATCTTTCGCTTTCTCGTTTTCAATATTTTCCCGTTTCAGCAGATCGACATAATTAATAATAGAAGTAAGCGGTGTCTTGATATCGTGGGATACGTTCGTGATCAGATCCGCTTTTAAGCGCTCGCTCTTCATCTGCTCCTGCACTGCCGCTTTCATTCCCTCTCCGAGCGAATTGACAATTCCGGCAAGCTGAAGGTTGTCTTCCCCCTGCAGCTCCGTCAGGTCAATCTTGTAATCCAGATCGCCCGCAGCAATCTCTTTTAAGCCATGTTCAATCTGTTTTCTTCCGGATGCCTCGCGCAGCAGAAGAAGCAGCACTGCGGCATCCATCACCAGGGTAAGGAATACGCCGAACATTCCGAAGCCGCAGCAGAGAATGATCTGCACGCCGCAGAAAACGCAGAACATAAGGATCGTTCGCTCCGACTCCTGTCTGCCTTCATAGAAGGTTCTTCCGGCAGACACGATCCGGTGGCCGACGCAGTACAAAAACGACTGTTTCCAGACGTTGCGTGCTTTGATCCGGCGCACCAATGAGCAGTACGGAATCAGTGTGATCAGAAATCCGGCGAGGATGCCCGATGCGGCCACCAGGCTTCGCCATGTATCTGCTTCATTTCCATAGGATCCGCTGTAGATGTAGTTTCCGTCAAAATTCTGGATATAATGAACGCCGCCGTAGGAAAGTTCGATGCAGACAGCAACGATTCCAACTGCTCCCATCACAATCAGGATGGCGGCTGCAGCTGCGATTTCCGTGTACCACTGATCGAAAAAGTAAAGGCGGATTTCTTTGTTTTTTCCATTTCTTCCTGCCTGCAGTGTGAACAGGACTAGGCAGACCAGCGTTCCGATTCCGCCAACTGCAATCATCAGAAGAAGGAGCTGCATTTTCGGAAGCCACTGGCTGTAGATCTCACTGTACTGGGAGAAATAGTCGCTTGCTGCCAGATCCGGATCCAGTGCAACAAAGATCTTCTGATAATTATCTGCAATCTGATTGTTCAGCAGATAGCTTCTCGCTGCTTCCACGGCCGGGCTGTTTTTTCTTGTTGCATAAGAACGGACTTTGTCGGCACCGCCGGTCCGGTCAACAGCAAAGGCGAACGGATAGGACGATTTCTGCGCAATGGCTGTTGTGTAACCATTTTTCCAGGAATCCACATTCGTATAGATATTTCCTTCTTTATCCTCCAGACAGTACCAGAGATTGGCATCGTCCGCATCGACGCTGATGCCGCTCTCCTGGTTTTTAAAAGCAGCAACTTCTTCCGTGACCCCGGAAAGTGTCATATACAGATCGCGGATGGATACCTTTTTCAGATTTGCCGCCGCGTACTCATAGAGGTACGTTCCCGCTTTCGTTTTCTGCGTTTCCAGGTTCATTCCCTGATCGTATAGATACAAAAACTGGGAGGAAACATCAGCAGGATCAATTTTTTTCTCTTTCAGGCTTTTCACTGCATTATCGGAAGGAAAGTAGACCTCGCCGTCCGGGGAAAAGCTGTCAAACGTCTCTGCATCTGCCGCGCTCACTTCTTCGGTGAGTGCGGCTACATCCGTCTCTTCTGTTTCCTGGCTCACGTCAGTTCCATCTTCGTATGCAAGATAGGCTTCTTTGTCAATTCCGGCATCGTTCGTCGCATAATTGTCCGCAGTATACGCTGCCACCTCATTGAGGTCTGCGCTGCTGCCGTCATCGTACATCTTGACAAGCTGGTCAATGGTGTACGTTGTACTTATCCCGCCGCTTCCCTCTCCATCGGTTGCAAAGGCACGGTAATCAATCTCTTTTGTTCCGTCGTATCGACCGTTTGTGCCGAATTTACTCATATCATTATAGTAGCTCATGACGTTATGAAGCTGCCGCTGCACCAGTGTGCCGCATGCGGTGGTTTCTTCAAACGCATACTTTTTTGCTGCCGCATTCGGCGTCAGGCCGACGCTGGAAAGCATCAGTGTCTGAATGCCCCCGAACAGCGCACTGGCGGCAAAAACGATCAGCAGAAGAAAAACGATCAGCTTCCCCGTCAGGCTGTAGAGTTTTCGTTCTTTCACAATTATTCACTCCTTATTATTGTTTCTCAATCTTATACCCAATTCCCCATACAACTTTCAGATAGCGCGGCTCCTTCGGGTTGATTTCGATTTTCTCACGGATGTGACGGATATGAACCGCAACCGTGTTATCCGCACCGATCGCTTCCTCGTTCCAGATGCTCTCATAAATCTGCTCAATCGAAAATACCTTGCCTGGATTTTTTACCAGCAGCAGGAGAATGTTGTATTCGATCGGGGTCAGTTTGACTGGTTCGCCCTCGACGCTGACTTCTTTTAAATCGTCATTGACGAGAAGCCCGCCAACCTGATACACATTTTCTCCGTCGTCCGCCGGAAGATTTCCAAGTTTCGTGTAGCGCCGCAGCTGAGATTTCACCCTCGCCACCAGCTCGAGCGGATTGAACGGCTTCGTCACGTAATCATCCGCGCCGATGTTCAGTCCCAGAATTTTGTCCACATCCTCTGATTTTGCGGACAGAATAATGATCGGAATACTGCTCTTTTCCCTGATTTTCAGCGTCGCACGGATGCCGTCCAGTTTCGGCATCATAACGTCGATAATCAGCAGCTGAATCTCCTCCCTCTCGAGCATCTGGATGGCCTGCATGCCGTCATATGCTTTCAGCACATGATAGCCCTCCTGGGTCAGATAAATCTCAATGGCGTCTACAATCTCTCTATCATCATCACATACTAAAATGTTGTACATTTCTTCTTTCTCCACCTTTCATTTTTTCTTTTCCGGCACTTTTTTTCCGCGCCGGACCTCCCACATGATTCAAAGATGATTGTACCGCAAATTCTCTCAAGTTGCCAGATGTCTTTTGTTTTCATCCTTACTGTACCAAAGGAATCTTTAGGTCCGCAAAGGAAAATCTTAAGTTTCTATAAAGTTTTGTCTGTGAATTCAGAGCTCAAACATTTTTTAGACAATTGCAATTATTTTCTTAGCACATCCTGCTTGCCGTCTATGCGGATCTCAATAATTTAAAGATCATCAACGACCGGTACGGGCATGAAGAAGGGGACTTCTCCATCCGCCTTGTCGGACAGTTTCTGCAGGATTCCATCGGCAAACGCGGTGTCTGCGGACGCATCGGCGGCGATGAATTCGCATGTCTTGTTCCGTGTTCCGACGAAACAATGTCCAGGGATCTGTACCGGACGCTGCACTCCGCATTCGACATTTTTAATAGAACGAGCGAAAAAGCATATAATATTACCGTTTCCACCGGCTTTTATCTGCTTCCGAAAGACATGGATTCCACACTTCCGGAGATGCTCGCGCATGCGGATGCAATGCTTTACGAGGAGAAACAGAAACGAGATAAGAATGTTGCGAAAATTTTACCAAAATAGGAATTGATTTTTTTCTGGAAAGCAGTTAGAATACTTGAGGGATGATTTTTGAATCCCGTATTTCAAGCGAAACAGACCGGCAAAAACGGCTGTTTGATCAAAAAATTTCTAAAAAAAGGCAGGTGAACAGAATGGATAGTTGTGATTCTCATGGGCGAAGTACCAGCATAGGACGGGAACCGGAAAATATGCAGGATGACGGCCATCCTTCTGTCCTGCTTTAATCTTAAATATTTTCCCTTCTTATCCTATGAAAACCCGAAGTAAGACACATGATCCAAACCAGTTTTGAAACGTAATTCTCTGGTTCTTTTTTCGTGTGCTTTTACTGCCCTGTGAGGGTTCCAACATGCTTTTTCGCACCGACAGCACGCATGTTTTTTTCTGCTGTCAAAAAAAAGAATGGAGGATAACGAAAAAATGGAAAAACGAGTACAGGATTATACCCAGGAGATCCTGGATACAATCCGCAGTAACTCTTCTCCGGCTGTCATGGGCAGCCGCCTGGAAGATTACCACGAAAATGACCTGGCAGATGTTCTGCCGCTTTTAACGGTTCCGGAGCGATGCAAACTGTACCGCATTCTGGACACGGACATGCTGTCCGATATTTTTGAGTATGCTGAATCCGACAACGTAGCCGAGTACCTCGAAGAGATGGATGTCAAAAAAGCCGCTTCCATCCTCTCCAAAATGGAGACCGATGCACTGGCCGAGGTTCTGCAGAAACTCGACAAAGCAAAGAAAAAACTTCTGATCGAACTGCTCGATCCGGAAGTACGCCACGATATTGAGATGATCGCCTCCTTCGATGAAGATGAAATCGGTAGCCGCATGACGACAAACTGCATCATCATCCGCGAGGATCTGAATGTCAAACAGGCGATGAGCAGCCTGATCGATCAGGCCGCAAAGAACGACAACATCTCTACCATCTTTGTTGTCAATGCGCAGCAGAAATTTTACGGAGCGATCGATCTGAAAAACCTGATCATCGCAAGACGCGACGAGACGCTCGAGGATCTGACCGTAACTTCTTACCCGTACGTATATGCAGAGGAGCCGATCAACGAGTGTATCGAAGAACTGAAGGATTATTCCGAGGATTCTATTCCGGTCCTCGACAATGACAACCGCCTGCTCGGTGTCATCACATCATCAAACATCATCGACCTGGTTGATGATGAGATGGGTGAGGACTACGCGATGTTCGCAGGTCTGACCGCAGAGGAGGATTTAAAAGAGCCGTTAAAAGACAGTATGAAAAAACGTCTTCCATGGCTGATCATCCTGCTCGGTCTTGGCATGCTGGTTTCTTCTGTAGTCGGTATTTTCGAACAGGTTGTCACAACCCTTCCGATCATCATGACCTTCCAGTCCCTGATCCTTGACATGGCCGGAAACGTTGGTACCCAGTCCCTGGCTGTTACCATCCGTGTCCTGATGGATGAGTCCCTGACCGGAAAACAGAAATTACAGCTTGTTTTCAAGGAAATGCGCATCGGTTTCTGCAATGGTCTTCTGCTTGGTGTTCTGTCCTTTGCTGTCATCGGACTTTTCATCTTCTTATTCAAGGGAAAGACCATGATGTTCGCATTTTCCGTTTCCGCCTGCATCGGCATCGCACTGCTGCTGGCCATGCTGATTTCCAGTGCCGTCGGCACCTGCATTCCGCTGTTCTTTAAAAAGATCCACATCGATCCGGCGGTTGCTTCCGGCCCGCTGATCACAACGGTCAACGACCTTGTCGCTGTCATTACGTTCTATGGCCTTAGCTGGCTGTTCCTGATCGAGATGCTGCATCTGGCAGGCTGACCGCGTAATCTGTACCGTAAAACAAAAGATGCCCTTTTAAGAGGCAGATATCAACTTTTTCTGGTTTCGGAAAAAGCTGATATTTGCCTCTTATCTTTTCTCTTCCCTTCTTTACATTCCGAACAGAAACCGATATAATAGCAGGTAACGGTGCTTTTATGCTTTGACGTTTCACAGTGCCGCAAATATTTTGAAATGAGGGTTTTTGAAAACATGATTGTCAATCTCATCACCACAGTCTACAACTTTCTCTGGGGCGATCTTTTTACGATTCCGCTCCCGGGCGGCGGCAGTCTCGGAATCTCCCTTCTGATTCTTCTGCTGATCCCAACCGGCATCTATTTTACGATCCGGACACGTTTTCTTCCTATCCGTCTGTTCCCGGACATGATCCGTGCCCTGTCGGAAAAGAAAAATGAAAAAAGCAGCCTTTCTTCTTTTCAGACACTGATCGTTTCCACCGCAACGCGTGTCGGTATGGGAAATCTGGTCGGCGTTGTCGCTGCAGTCTCCGCCGGAGGCGCAGGTGCTGTGTTCTGGATGTGGGTGACGGCTATCATCGGCTCGTCTACCGCGTTTATCGAAGCTACGCTCGCACAGCTTCACAAAGAAGAAGATCCTCTGTACGGCGGCTACCGCGGCGGTCCTGCCTACTACATTCACGATCTGGTTGAAGACCACCTCAAGAAGAAAAAACGATACGTTCTGCCGGCTGTTCTGTTTGCCATTGCCGGTCTGATCTGCTGGTGCGGTATCAGTCAGGTAATCAGCAACTCCGTGGCTTCTTCTTTTAAAAATGCATTTTCCATTCCGCCGCTTTACACCAGTATCATGCTGGTGATTCTTTCTGCAATCATCGTACTGCGGAAAAATGCAACCGTAAAGGTGCTGGATTTTATAGTTCCTGTCATGGCAGTCTGCTATTTCTTTATCACACTGTTTATCATCGCAGTCAACCTCCGTCAGATTCCTTCTGTGTTTGCACGCATTTTTGAGGAAGCCTTCGGACTTCGTCAGATGGCAGCCGGCGGTTTTGGTGCTGTTCTGATGAACGGTGTAAAGCGTGGTCTGTTTTCGAATGAAGCCGGTTCCGGCTCCGCTCCATGCGCCGCTGCCGCCGCAGAATGTGACCGCCCGGCCAAAGCAGGCCTTGTACAGGCGCTCGGCGTTTTTGTTGACACAATCGTCATCTGCAGCTGCACCGCAATGATTATGCTGCTTGCACCAAAGGATCTGATTAATGGCCTTTCCGGCATGGATCTCTTGCAGACCGCCATGCAGTATCATCTGGGAAAATTCGGTGTGATTTTTATCGCACTTACGCTGTTTTTGTTCAGCTTTTCCACGTTCCTCGGCATTTTGTTCTATGCAAGAAGCAACGTTGCCTACCTGTTCGGTGACAAGTGGTGTTTCCAGACCGCTTACAAGGTTCTGGCACTTGTGATGCTGTTTATCGGAGGAATTGCCGCTTACACGTTTGTGTGGGATCTCGGTGATGTCGGTATCGGGCTGATGACAATTTTCAACATTATTGCACTGTATCCACTTGCAGGTGAGGCGCTTTCCGAGTTAAAATCATATGAGGAGTCGAAGAAATTGTAAATCCTGTGGATTGCTGTTTCGGACCGAAAAAGGGGTTTTAGAAAAAGGAGGTTTTTACACATGATCATTGAACCATCAAACTACACGTATGAGACAATGCCGGACTACACAGACGCGGTAGACGGCGCCGTGGAAATTCCGGTGACCGGAGAGGAAATTGAGATCCGCTATGCGCATGAAGTTGTCTACGACGAGGCGCACAATCTTCATCTGGAAATTTTCACACCATTCCAGATGGCGCACCCGGAGCGCACCTGGCCGTGCATCACATTTATTCAGGGATCCGCCTGGATGAAACAGTATGTCTACCAGAAGGTCGGCATGATCGCCCGTCTGGCGCAGCGCGGCTACGTTGTTGCAATCGTCGAATACCGTCACAGCGGAATCGCACATTTCCCAGCGCAGATCATCGACGCAAAAAATGCGGTACGTTTTCTGCGTGCGCATGCGGAGGAATACAAGCTGAATCCATCGCAGATGTTCCTGATGGGAGATTCTTCCGGCGGACAGGTTTCTTCCGTTGCCGGCATGACCGCAAAGAGCGGAAAACTTGACGAGCCGATCAATGAGGAAAGCTGCGAGGTATGCGGTATTATCGATCTGTACGGAGCTGTTGATGTGACACTGCCGTACGGCTATCCGATAACGCTGAACCATCAGAAACCAGACAGCCCGGAGGGCATGCTGATGGGCTATGACATCACCGAGCATCTTGAGGAGGCTAAGGCAGCCTGCTCCAAAACATACGTGAACGAGGATTTCCCGCCGATGCTGATCGCACACGGCACCAAGGACACGATGGTGTTCTGCCAGCAGAGTGTCGATCTCTACCACGCATTAAAGGATGCCGGAAAAGATGTACAGCTGTATCTTCTTCGCGGCGCAGACCACGGCGGTGCAGCATTCTGGACCGAGGAAATGATTACCGTTTACGATAACTTCTTCAAAAAATGTTCGGGTGAATAACATGAGAATTGCTTACTGCGAAGATGAACCGGCGCAGCGTTCCCGGATGGAAATGCTGCTCCGCACCTTTGCGGAGCGAAAAAGGCTTCCTCTGACCGTGGAAGCCTTTTCAGACTCCGCCGCTTTTCTGTTCCAGTATCCCGGCTCGTATCCGTTTGATCTCATCTTTCTCGATATTGATCTCGGCGGAATGGACGGCATGGCGCTGGCGCGGAAAATCCGTGAAACGGACAGTGAGGTGCCGATTCTCTTTCTGACGAATCATAAAGAATATGTTTTCGAAGGATATGAGGTGCAGGCGTTCCGGTATCTCTTAAAGCCGGTGACAGAGGATACACTGTTTCCGCTGCTCGAGGAGCTGCAGGCGATGCGCGGACAGGAAAAACCGCATCTGCTGCTTTCACTTGGCGGAGAGACGCAGAAGCTGTTTCTCTCTGACCTGCTTTTTGTGGAGTCCGATAATCATTATCTGACGCTGCATACGGCCGCCGGCACGGAAACGTTTAAGAAAAATCTGTCGGAGTTCCGCGAAGAGCTTTCCGCCGCATGGCAGGCTTCTGGTGGGACAGGAGAATGTTTTGCGGCCGCACACCGGAGTTATCTTGTGAATCTCGCTCATGTGGAGCGGATCACGCGGACGGAATGTCTCTTGTCGGACGGAACAAAAATTCCGGTCAGCCGCGGATGCTATGCATCACTCAACCAGGCATTCCTGCAGTTTTACCGGCCGAATGCGTTTTAAAGGTTTTGCATTTTTTAATTTCCAATTCCGAACGAACCGAGGTGATGTTTCATGGCGCACATTCCTTTTTTATCCCATTATCTGGAACGCAAAAATATCGAATACCAGAACCAGCTTCTCGCCCGCCAGGTCGAGGAAGTGCAGAATATCTATCTGACAATGCGCGGCTGGCGCCATGATTACCACAATCATCTGCAGTCAATGAAGGCATATGTTGAGATGGGACAGTATGATAAGCTGCAGGAATATCTCGGGCTGCTCGAAAATGATCTCGATCAGGTCAACCAGCTCTGCGACTCGGGGAATGTGAATCTCGATGCGATTTTAAATTCCAAAATTTCACTCGCCGAAAAGAACGGCATCCGCGTGGATTACAAGGCAGCCTGCCCGGCCAATCTTACGGTGAGTGATATTGATCTCTGCGCGCTGATCGGAAATCTGATTGACAATGCGGTGGAAGCATGCGAGGGCCTTGCGGATCCCTATATCCGGCTTTATATTGGTGTGCTGAAAAACCAGCTGTATATTTCCGTTACGAATGCAACAAAGGATACTGTGCGGAAGCTGGACAGCGAGTATATCACCACGAAGCGCGGAAATCACGGGCATGGGCTGAAACGGATCAATCTTGTTGTGGAAAAGTACAAAGGATATATCAACCGGCAGAACGAGCCCGGCGTTTTCGTGACGGAGATTATGCTGCCGCTGTAAAAAGTTCTTTCCAGGATTTTTTAATTTTGTCCGATGATTCTACAGAGAAATTTTGCAGAACGTGAACACTTTTTTTGCTGTTCGCGTTCTTTTTTGTTCCATTTACGTACTTTTCCCCCGTGTTTTGCATGAATATGGTAGGATAACTACAGTTCACGAAAGACATGTGACAGAGGAGGTCTTTATGTATTCTTTATTATCTAACTACGTTTATATTCATCGTGAGCTGTGGCATCACAGCAAAAAGCCGTTTCTCTTTCAGGCACTTGAAATCGTCTCACAGGTGCTCACCGGCTTTTTCGGGATTCTGCTTCCTTCCGGAATTCTCTTTTTTCTGGAACAGAGCCGCGGCTTTGCCGGGTTTGCGCTTGGAACGCTGGTTCTCTTTCTCCTTTATGCCGTCGTTTTCGTCAGCCATGCATTTCTGCAGTCACGGAACGCCTGGCAGTATACCGAATTCCGGACCGGCTTTTTTATGCGCCGTCTGCTCCGCCATTTCATGCGGATGGACTACGCCGTTCTGACCGAGCAGTCGACGCTGCAACTCGTTGAAAAAGCCACCGATGCCGTTTCCAGCAACTGGGTCGGAGTGGAAGGAATGTTCCGCTATGATGTCACAATTTTTTCTTCCTTTCTCGGTCTGCTCCTCTACGCAGGGCTGATTGGAAGTGTCCATCCAGCCATCGTTCTTCTGCTGCTGGCGCTCTCGGTTCTTCAGTTTCTCAGCTACCGCCGCGCGGCTTCCTACGAAGTCCGCCGCCGGGATGATCTGTCCGCGATTAAATTGTCGCAGCGCTATTTTCAGAAACAGTCGTATGACACTGCGGCCGGAAAAGATGTCCGTCTCTACCAGCTGGGCGGATGGATTGATGGTGTCTACCGACAGATCAACAAACGATACCAGAAAATCCTGTTTCACATCCGCAGTGCCTACTTCGCGAACGATCTGCTGACCCTCACGCTGCAGCTTCTGCGCGACGGCATCTGCTATGGCTTTCTGATTTACCGCCTCGCACACGGAACGATGACTGTCTCCGGCTTTGTGCTGGCGCTCGGCGCGGTTTCCGGTTTTTCTTCGTATTTTAACGAGATTACTTCCAGTCTTTCGAAATCGGTACTCTGTCTCGAACAGATCCGGTGGATGCGGAAATTTCTTGATCTGCCGCTCCCGGCCGGCCACATGCTACCGTTCCGGCCGGAATTTACCGAAGAAAAACCGCTCGAAATCTGCTTTTCCCACGTCTCCTTCTCTTACCCGGAAAGCGAGAAAAAGATCCTCGACGATGTCAGTTTCACACTCCATGCTGGTGAACACACCGCACTCGTCGGCATCAACGGCGCTGGAAAATCCACGATTGTTAAGCTGATCTGCGGACTGTATCAGCCGACAGAAGGACAGATTACCGTCAACGGTCTCTCTCTTACGGACCTGAATCCGGCGCAGTATTACGAATCGATTGCGGCGGTCTTTCAGGAACCATTTGCTCTCTCGTTCTTCATTGCAGAGAACGTGAGCTGTTCCACACTGGAAGAGACGGACCGCACCCGCTGCCGCGAAGCACTCACCCGCGCCGGCCTCTGGGAGAAAATTGCAGGTCTGCCGCAGAAAGAGGAAACGTATCTCGGCAAGGATATGACTGACGACGGCGTCACTCTCTCCGGCGGTGAGATGCAGAAACTCATGATGGCGCGGGCTCTCTACAAAAACTGCCGTCTGCTCCTGCTCGATGAGCCGACCGCTGCGCTCGACGCAATCTCAGAAAATGAAATGTACGAAACCTACAGCACCCTGCTGAAAAATAAGACTGCGCTCTTCATCTCGCACCGCCTCGCGTCGACACGGTTCTGCGATACGATTCTGTTTCTCGAAAACGGAAAAATCAAAGAGCGCGGAACCCACGACGAGCTGCTCGCCCTCGGCGGATCGTATGCGCATATGTTTGAAGTACAGAGCCAGTATTATCAGGAAACGGAGGAACACATCTGATGAAAATGAAAGAACGGTTTCATGCCGTCTGCCGCTTTTTAAATATGATCAGCCAGGGCAATCACCGCGTGCTGTTCTGGCTGTTCGGAAGCGCTTTTGCCGCTGCCACACTTCCGTATCTCTCCTTGTTTTTCTCAGCGCGGATTCTGAATCTGCTGCTTGCAGAATCGTACCGCGCCTGTCTGTATACCGTCGTCGTCTTTCTGCTCGTGCAGTATGGACTTGGGCTGTTTGAAAAGGTCTGCCGCCAGTATCTCGACGGCCAGAAGGAGTTCTGTCTTGCACTCATCGAACAGAAAATCACCGCAAAAGCACTGGAGCTGGAATTTGAAAAATTCGAAAAAACAGAGACCATGGATGCCATCCGGCGCACCAATGTCTCTTCCATGGGGTCAGGAAATGTGGGTGACCAGCTGATCGTGATCCATACGATGATGACTTCCCTGCTCTCCCTTCTCTATGCGTTGTTCTTCCTGCTCCGCCTGTTCCTTCTGCCGGGCAGCAGCATGAAAAACTTCTTTACCTCGCCGTTTTCGACACTCGCGCTGCTCCTGCTCTGCGGACTGCAGCTGGCTCTTTCCTCCCGCATCAACCGCGAGAGTACGCAGAAAAAAATTGAGCTGAACCAGGGCAACGACCATTCCAACTCCGTCGCCAATTATCTCGTCAATGTGATGCTCGAAGAACGGCGTGCGGACGATATCCGTATCGGTCATCTCGATGGTTTTCTCGACGCACAGTTTGGAAAGGCCATGGCACACTTTCTGCCGATGTACCTCGGCTTCGCCCGTTTTTCCGCCGTCACAGACGGCAAAAATGCGCTGCTCTCACTCCTTTCTAATTTCACCGCATACCTTCTGATCGGCGCCAAAGCGCTGTACGGTGTGCTCCCCATCGGAGATGTTCTTCTGTATGCCGGTTCCGTCACCCGCGCCATGGGGGATCTGCAGACGTTTTTCACAACCGGCTCACAGTTTGACTATATCAATTCGTATCTTGCGACGTATGAGGATTTCATCGCACAGCCATCCATGTCGTACGACGGCACACTCCCGATCGAAAAACGTGACGACGGTCAATACGCCTTTGCCTTCCACGACGTTTCCTTCTCCTATCCCGGCACAGACATTCCGGTGCTCGAGCATGTGACACTGTCCTTTACCATCGGTGACAAAACCGCCCTCGTCGGCCGCAACGGAGCCGGAAAAACAACACTCATCAAACTGCTCTGCCGCCTGTATGAGCCGACCTCAGGCCATATTACCTTAAACGGCATCGACATCCGCAAATACAATTACAAAGAGTACACGCAGGCATTCTCCGTCGTTTTCCAGGATTTCCACCTGTTTTCCCTCCCGCTCGACGAAAACATCGCCGCCGGAACCGAGATTGATGAAGCTGCTTTGCAATCCTCTCTTGCAAAAGTCGGTCTCACCGACCGTGTACAGCAACTCCCGCAGGGCGTCCGCACCCGCCTTTACAACAACAACGGCTCCGGTGTCGACCTTTCCGGCGGCGAGGCCCAGCGCACCGCCATCGCCCGCGCCCTCTACAAGGATGCCCCGTTCGTCATCCTCGACGAGCCGACCGCAGCCCTCGACCCGATCGCTGAGGCCGAAATCTACAAACAGTTCAGCCAGATGACCGCCGGTAAAACGGCTGTCTACATCTCCCACCGCATGAGCAGCTGCAAATTCTGCGACCGCATCATCGTCCTCGACCACGGCCGCATCGCCGAAGACGGAACCCACGACACCCTCCTCGCAAACCACGGCATCTACGCCAATCTTTACGAAACCCAGGCCCAATACTACACCTGAGTCCTCACCCTCCCGTCCCCCACAACGTAAATGGGAGTCAGAAAAACACAACCCCTGGCAGTTCGTGCTAAGAACTTCCAGGGGTTGTGTTTTTCTGGCTCCCCTCCACTTATTTCAGGAATGCAAACGGCTCCTCATCATGAATAAAATGCATCAGATGATACGAGCACATAATCGCTACATTCTCTTCTCTGAGGATTCTCTTTGCCTCCTCACGGTCCGCCAAGACAACCTCAATAACTTCGCTCTCCTCCAAGTATTTCCGGCTGATCTCACCCTCACACCAGCCGTAAACTGCGGAGCATGCCTCGTCTGTCATTCCAATGGTTGTGAAGAACGGTTTTTCATAACACGGATCTACTTTTAACGGGTGGAACGTAAGCCCCGTCTCCTCGTGCATCTCACGCACTGCCGCTTCGTGGAACTCCTCACCTGATTCTACGAGGCCTGCCGGAAATTCGTAGATGTAGTCGTCAATGGAAACACGGTACTGGCGAACCAGAACGATTTTATCGCGCTTCTCCCCGTACAGACTGTACATCAGCACGCCGTCCGGCGTATTCTTCTTCGTCTTGATCTTCAGCGCTTCCATCGTTTTCGCGCGCGAAGCAACATAGTACCGGAACGGGTGATCCACCTTGTTCTTCCCTTCCACCAGATAAAGATTTACATATGGATTCTCCGTCTGTTTCGTAATTTTTTCAATCTTCGGCATGGTATCGCTCCCCCTTCTTTACGCATCAAAATCAGCCTCAAACACGCCCTCCGGGGTGCGCATCGTCAGCACGCCGAGGTTGAATTCATCATCCATCACCGTGATGTGGTACTCGAAAATCACATCATCATCAAATTTCGATAATACCACATAGGAACCGTTTTCTTTTCCCTCGATCTGGTCGCAGATGTCATCGTAAACATCGCTTCCCGAAATCGGCCGCGGATAGCCGGATTCTTTGATTTTCTTTTCAATCATTTCATATAATTCGTTCATGTTCTGCCCTCGTTTTTCTTTTTATCGGTTATGTTTCATTGTACCACGAAAAGACCCGCGGGGACAATCCATTGCGGCGATTCACCGTGAACTTTTTTTATTTTCATACATCTTCTGGTCCGCCTGTTTCATGATGACGGATTCCGAGATTTCCATGTTTTCCCGGACCATTCCGCCGACGGTGCCGTTGATTCTGTTGTACGCCGTCATGATGCCCTCTGCGCCGCTCTCCTCAATACATCTGCGGAACGGCTCGAGATACAGCTCATATTTATTCCGCGGGTCAATCGAAGAGTTCTTCCAGCCGCGGCCGACCTCGGTGTTGTTTCCATAGAAGTGTTTCAGGGTTGATGCACAGCGCAGATATTTTGGATCGTCGCCCTGCATTCCCTCGATGTAAGCGCCGGCCATTTTTCCGGTCAGCACAGGGTCCTCGCCGTAGCACTCCTCGTTTCTTCCCCATCTCGGATCACGCTCGAGGTCAACGGTCGGTGCCCAGCGGCTGCGGGAAGGATGTCGTCACGTCCGGCTTTCCTTTACGATCTCAACCGCCTCTTTCACCAGCTCTTCAATGCGGTCGAATTCGTTGTTTTCAATCATCGTATTTTTTACCATCCAGCTTCCGCCGCATGCTGCGATGCGGTCGTATGCCAGGTATTCTCTTACATTCTGCGGGTTGATGCCGCCGGTCGGCATGAATTTCATCATGGTGTACGGTGCTGCGATGGCACGGATGTATTTCAGTCCGCCTGCCGGTTCTGCCGGGAAGAATTTCACCATGGTGAGCCCAAGACCGATCGCCTGCTCCATCTCAGTCGGGGTCACGATGCCCGGGATCACTGGTACTTCGTGTGCCTGACACCATTTTACTACCTCCGGGTTGAGACCCGGGCTGACGATAAATTTTGCTCCGGCTTTTACGGCGCGGTCCGCCTGCTCGGTTGTGAGCACAGTTCCGGCTCCCACCAGCATCTCCGGGAATTTTTCACTCATAATGCGGATGGATTCTTCTGCCGCATCGGTGCGGAAGGTCACCTCGGCGCAGGCAAGTCCGCCCTTGCAGAGAGCTTCGGCAAGCGGCTCTGCTTTTGCTGCATCCTGTAAAACGACAACCGGCACAATGCCGTATGTTCCAAGCTGTTCGAGAATCTGATTCATGATAGCTGTTCCTCCGTTTTGATCTTTATCTGAAATTTATTCTGCATTCTGTTTTTATTTTATTCCCTTGTATCATAACCGGACAAGTTGTTTTTTTCTATTGTGCGGATTGTCGAATACATTGTAAAACTTGCTGTTTTGTGATATGCTGGGAATTGTTGTTATGGTTCAAAAATATCATTTTTTTGCAAGGATGCTTTTATTATGAAAGAAAAACTGCAGACGAAATTTGCCACCCGGCAGTACATGATTTCGGATACGTTTGAGTTATACTATTACAGCACCGTCGATGTACCCGGCGTAAAAGAACATACGCATACCCATTATGAGTTCTATCTCTTTCTCGAAGGGGCGATCTCACTGGAAATCGACGGGGTGCTCTACACACCGACGCCCGGCGATCTTCTTCTGATTCCGCCCGGCGTGCCGCATCATCTGGTGATGCACGACCTGTCTGTGCCGTACCGCCGCTTTGTTTTCTGGGTCAGCGCCGCTTTTGCAGAGCAGCTCCGCGCCCGTTCCGCCGACTACGTTTACCTGATGGAATACGCTGCCGAAAATCAGAAATATCTGTTCCCGCTCGATTCCGTCGAGTTCAACACGATTCAGTACCGCACCATCCGACTGATTGAGGAAATGCGGTCCGATCATTTTGGAAAAGAGATGCAGATTTTTCTCTACGTCAGCGACCTGCTGATGCAGATCAACCGAACGGTGTATGAGCAGCATCACCCGCTCACCCGGAAAGCACAGCTCTCGCTGTATGAACAGCTCTGTTTCTATATTGATGAGCACCTGTCCGAGGATCTGTCGCTCGAACGGCTGGCGGCGGAACTTTTTGTGAGCAAATATCACATTGCACACGTTTTCAAGGATGAAATCGGCATGTCGATCCACCAGTACATTTCCAAAAAGCGGCTGGCAAGGTGCCGTGAAGCGCTGCTCGGCGATGTACCGGTCACGAAGGTGTATCTGCTGTTCGGATTTCACGACTATTCGAGTTTTTACCGCGCCTTTAAAAAAGAGTACGGGATCTCGCCGAAGGATTTTAAAAAACTGCATACCGTTACCAGCGATTAACACGGTCGTTCCAAATGCACTGTTCACTTTGTACTTTTCAGGAGGATTTTTTAATATGTTTCAGATGTGGGGAAAATTAGTGGAAAACAATCATATTCTTCAGGATCTTACCGTCTGCATCGACGATGAGGATACCAGAACGCACAAGGTCTTCCGTGCGCTCGATGAAATCTGTGATGCCTGGAATCTGGCGAAGCCGATCTGGCTCGATACGAATATTTCGGAGTTTAAACGGAGATCGAAAACGCGGTTCACACAGGATAATTTTATTGAATCTCTGGAGTTTGATTATCTGGAAATTCAGATTACAGAGGAATAATGTTCTCTCGTTTTTGCAGCGAATAAAGCAAATGCAAAAGCCGGGCATCCGGCGGAACCTGGGAGCGGCTGTTCTTACAGTCCCCTCTGCGGTTCCGTCGGATGTCCGGCTCTTTTTATGTATTTTGTCCCTGGATTTGTATCCCTTTTATACCACGCGGTTTTCCATGCCGCCTTCCAGGTACGAAGCAATATTTTTCTGCACCAGTCCGATCAGGCGCGTGCGGGCTTCCTTCGATGCCCAGGCGATGTGCGGCGTGATGTACAGGCGGTCGTCGTCCGCCATTTTCAGCAACGGACTGTCACTGCGGATCGGCTCGCTGGAAAGTACATCGAGCGCTGCTCCGGCGATCAGGCCCTCGCGCAGGGCACAGCAGAGGTCACGCTCATTCACGATCGAGCCGCGGCCGACGTTGATCAGAATTGCGTTCCGCTTCATGTTGGCAAACGTTTCGATATTCATCAGGTTCTCGGTCGCCTCATTTAACGGGGCGTGGATGGAAACCACATCAGAATCCTTCAGCAGACGATAGAGATCGACCCGCTCGTAGTCCGGATCGTCGTGTGCACCGGAGGTGGAGTAATAGATCACACGGCAGCCGAATGCCTGTGCAATCGAAGCCACTTTTCTGCCGATCGCACCAAGGCCGATGATGCCCCACGTCTTGCCCTCCAGCTCGGTGAACGGTCTGTCCATGCAGGTGAAAAGACTGCTGGCGGCGTAGCTGCCGTTTTTTACGTAATCATCGTAATAACGGAGTTTTTCTGCCAAATAGAAGTACATCGCAAAGGTGTGCTGGGCCACGCTGGCGGTGGAATAGCCGGCGACGTTCGTCACGGCGATGTTGTGGCGCTTCACATAATCGAGATCGATGTTGTTGATGCCGGTTGCGGTGACGCAGATCAGTTTCAGGTTCTCCGCGCCGGACAGGGTGCGGCTGCACATGCGCACCTTGTTGCAGATGACAATATCCGCCTCCCGCACACGCTCCGGGCATTCCTCCTCCGTTGTTTTTTCATATACTGTCACTTCTCCAAAACGGGAAAAGCCGGACAGATCCATGTCCTTTCCCAATGACTCTGCCTCAAGAATTACAAGTCTCATGTTGGTTCCTCCTTTTGCAGATGATGATTCTGCTTTATCCGGGAAAGCAGTGCCGCCTGTCTGTTTTGAAAGACGGCACTGCCTGAAATATTTTTATCTTAGATACCTGCGGACTGCCGATTCGGAAATATGGTCATGTCGATATGCCATGCTCCCCGGCCTGATCCCCTGGTATTTACACGTATTCGCTGATAATCTCCCTCATCAGCTTCTCTTCCTCGGGCGTCAGCATTCCGGCAAACCTGCTCTCGGCCGCGGCAGTCTGGCGGATGCCCTCCCTGACTTTCGAAATCCTCGCTTCTTTTTCCGGGTCTGCGAACAGTTCATTCCGCTCTTTGGCGGACTCGCTTCCCGCAGTCTGCGCTTTTGCTTTCGCCGCTCCGGTTCCTGCCTGTGCCATGATTTCTGCCTGCACCGGCTGCCGTTCGGTCTGCTGTACGGTTTCCAGCACCGCACTCTGTTTCGTCGCTGCAAACTCATTTTCCAGATAGTCTGTCCAGCCGTTCAGCAGAATTTCCTCTTTTCCGCCGAAATCCAGACAGAGCCGGAAAAAGACAAGGCCTCCGGCGAGCGCGGTGCCCGTTCCGAGGTAGCGCATCAGCTCCGCCTCTCCATAACGGTATCGGTAGATCGCCCACAGCGAAAGAATCGACAGCGCCAGAACCGTGAGGATCATATTCTGGCTTCCGCGCAGAAGCGTCGGGACTGCCATTCCCGCTGACCTGCCCTGTGCAATCTGGCTGCGCATAAACGCCCCGGCATTCGAAAAGGGATGCGCTTTTCTCTGACACGTTTCCAGCACCGACCTGGTCCATTTCGACTTTGGTTCCTTCAGCCTTCCGAGATCGCGGATGGCCCGGGTGTAGAAACGGTTATTCCAGAACAGGCACCACACACCGGCGATTCCTGCTGCTATCATTGCGTATAAGAACACATTTTGTTTCACACAAAACTCCAGCATTCTTATTCCCCCTGATGATTTTTGAATTTGCCTGTCATGATCATATGCCGTTGCTTCCGTTGCGGTGCATCGGCGGATGCCGCGGCAGAATTTGCGCGCACAGGATTCTTCCGCTGGCATATCGGCAGTGGAGACGTGTTACAGTTCCCAGGTACCTGTGAACTGTAACATTCGCAGCCCTCATTGAAAATTTTGCTTCGCAAAAGGAGGGCTGTTCACACCTGAATCACTTTCTTACGCAGCAAAACAGCAAGTGTTTTACTGCTGAGCAATCCGTAGTGAGAATCTTCTTGTTCCGATGTGCCACAGTATAGCACCGCCGGAAAAATTTGGAAACAAAAAACGTTCGTCAAATTCTTTGTGATTCTGTGCTTTTTCGCGTGAATTTTTATTTTTCGTTCCTTCAGGGGACTGCTTTCGTGCCGGTTCGCGTGGTTTCGCTGGTTTTCGCCTGCCCGTTTGTCGATTTTTTCTTCTTGCTTTTTTAGATTACAGGCGTTTTACCATTTCCTGCAGCAGGTTGACACAGTGGCGGGCTGCCTCGCTCTCAAAGGTCGGGTAGTCCATTGTTGCGCTGTCGTCTGCTTTGTCGGAGATGGCGCGGAGTACGACGTATGGAATCTTGTTCAGATAAGCGCCCTGCGCAATCGCAGCGCCCTCCATCTCGGCGCAGGAACCGTTGAATTCCTCGATCAGATGGTTTTTCACTTCTTTGCTGGAAATAAACTGGTCACCGCTGACCACGCGTCCGCGGAATACCTGGATTTCCGGATTGACTTCCTTGCAGACTTCCTCTGCCACCTCTGCGAGGTGCTCGTCTGCCTGGAAGCTTAAAACACCCATCTGCGGAATCTCGCCGAGCGGGTATCCGAAGATGCGCACATCCATGTCGTGCTGAACAGCATCGGTAGAGATGACGATATCGCCGATGTTGATTTCATTCCGCAGGGAGCCTGCAATTCCGGTGTTGATGACACAGTCCACGCCGTAATCATCCACAAGAATCTGCGTGCAGATACCGGCGTTTACTTTGCCGATTCCGCTGCGCACAACAACCACTTCTTTTCCGTTCAGGTAACCGTGGTTGAACTCCATGGATGCCTTCGTGCGGATTGTAACATCCGTCATCATTTCCTTTAAGCTTGCAACTTCAACTTCCATTGCACCGATAATTCCGATTAACTTCATGTTTATGATATCCTCCAATAACTTTACATGTACTCTCCGATTCTTTCTGTTCTTGCTTTTATGAAATCATTTTTGTCAGCGGTCAGCCGCTAAAGTAAGAACGGAAAACTCCGGGAGTCCATTTTCTTTTCCTTCTGGTTTCTTTGTAATTCCTGTTACAGTATACAATAAATTTGGGATCTGTGGTATCTTTTTTCTTTGCTGTTTTCGTAATCTATGATATAATAGCAGGAACCGAAGAATTATCGTGGCTGAAGTTCACGATAATGTTCTAATTTTTTATTCACAAAGGAGGATCCTATCGATGGAATATACAACAAAAGGTACCTGTTCCAGAAAAATTCTGTTTGAGGTAGAAGACGGTAAAGTACACAACGTACAGTTCGTAGGCGGATGCAACGGAAACACACAGGGTGTTGCAAGACTCGTTGAGGGCATGGACGTAAACGAAGCCATCTCCCGCATGAAAGGCATCGACTGCAACGGACGCGGAACATCATGTCCAGACCAGCTTGCAAAAGCGCTGGAACAGGCTATCCAGAAATAACTTTTTTTACGCTTGCTCTTTTTTATTATAATAACTCCCCGGGGAATGCTCACCCCGGGGAGTTTGTAATTTATCCACTTCTGTTTTTTCTTTTCTGATGCAGCACAGCTTCCCTGCCGCCTGCTTTCTTCCGGTTTTTCTTCTATATTAATAGCACAGTCTTTCTTCCAGCCACCGGACTGCTTTATCTGTCCCATTTGTCGCAGAGACTGTTGATCTGATCGGCAAATTTCGAAAGGTCTTTGTTAGCACCGCCTTTGTTTCTTGTAATGACGGTGAGCAGCCGCTGACCAGCCGCAACGAGACGATCGAAGACGGCATTTCCGCTGCTTCTCGTGCGCAGTGTTCCTGCGTTTGCCGTTGTTTCCTTCTGGATCGGAATGCCAACGGTTTTTTCGATGAATTCATTTTCTTTCAGGTCAAATACCGTGCCGGAGAACGGAGCCATCGCCGGGTAGCGGAATTCGTCCCACAGTTTTTCTGCAAAAATTTCCGTCACTTTATCTTCGCCGTGCGTTACGAAAACGCGGTCCGGTTTTGCCTGCAGACTGCCCGCCCATTTGAGCAGTCCTTCCTGATCTGCGTGGCCGCTCATGCCCGGAAACTGGATGATGTGCGCGTTCACATGAACCTCTTCCTGGAACAGTTTCACCTCCTTCGCGCCTCCGATCAGCGCCCGTCCCAGTGTACCGACGGCCTGATAGCCGACGAAGAGAACCGTGCTCTCCTGCCGCCAGAGGTTGTGCTTCAGATGATGCTTGATTCGTCCTGCATCGCACATGCCGCTCGCGGATATGATGACCTTCGGGGTTTCGTTGAAGTTGATGGCTTTCGACTCATCGGATGTAATCGAGAGCTTTAAGCCCGGAAACAGAATCGGATTAATGCCCTGCGCAAGGAGCGCAGCTGCATCGGAATCGTAGCACTCTTTCTGATGATCGCGGAAAATATTGGTTGCCTCAACGGCAAGCGGACTGTCCACGTAAACCGGGAATTCGCCGTGGCCGTGAACCAGATGTTCTGCCTTAATTTCACGAATAAAGTACAGCATCTCCTGCGTTCTTCCAACAGCAAACGACGGGATCACGAGGTTGCCGCCGCGGTCGAGCGTTTCCTGAATGATTTTTGCCAGCTCCGGTACATAATCCGGTTTCGGACCGTGGCTCCGGTCACCGTAGGTGGATTCCATAATCACGTAATCAGCGCTCTCTGGGTACTCCGGGTCGTTGATCAGCGGCTGATGGATATTTCCGATATCGCCGGAGAAGAGCAGTTTTTTCGTCACACCGTCCTCTGTCAGCCACAGCTCAATGGATGCGGAGCCGAGCAGATGACCGGCATCGAGGAAACGGATCTGAATGCCGTCCGATAGTGTCACACGCTGATGATACGGAATGCCCTCCAGTAAGCGGATCACGCCGAGGGCATCCTCCATTGTGTACGGCGTGACGTAATCTTCTTTTCCCGCCCGGCGGTTTTTGCGGTTCCGCCACTCGGCCTCGGCGAGCTGAATGTGTGCGCTATCGCGGAGCATGATGTCCGAAAGCGCTACCGTCGCCGGGGTCATATAGATTGGACCGCGGAAGCCGTGCGCATACAGCAACGGCAGATTTCCGGTGTGATCGATGTGCGCGTGCGTGATCAATACAAAATCAAGCTGGGATGCCGGGACCGAAATCGGCTTGTTTTCATAAATATTCGGTCCCTGCTCCATACCGCAGTCCACTAAAAACTTCTTTCCGGCAGCCTCCAGATAATAACAACTGCCCGTCACTTCATGTGTTGCTCCAAGAAATGTAAGACGCATAAGATGCCTCCTGTTCTCCCGTTTTGTTCGGGGACAAAATGTTGTCACTACGGGTCAAAACACGCGTTATGCGTTTGGCCCGTTATCGCGGCCAGCAGTCGTCAAGTTCTCATGCCAGCATGGTCTTTGACGCGTTGTCCGCGAAAATAATCTGAAATTTCCTTTGTATTTTATGCTTATTCTCTCTTTTTTGATTATTATAGCATAATATCTGGCGGATTCCAACGGAATTTTAAGGCAGATTACACAACAATCTTGATATTTTTGTTCAATTATGGGAATCGGCTTGTAAAAGCGTACAGAAAAGAGGCACCGGTATTCCTGCAGTAATACCGATGCCTCACTTATCGGGGCCAGCCGATGTTCCGTATGATCACTCACACGCTGAACATAGTAACACATGATGACTCAGATCTGTGTTGTGGTTGGAAAAAGGAATTTCGACGCGTTGAAAATCCTGAAAGATCTGCGTTTTCGTCTTAATATATTCATTGTTATAAGGTTTCTATAGGGGACTGACCCCGGTTTTTTAAGGGGGAGGGAGGTGGTGAACTACTGGGCTAAAAATTGTTTCCGTTTGTTTACACTACTCACTTGTGCCTTTGTTCGAAGCTATTGATTTTATAGAATTTTAATTATCCAATATAGATACCATTAGTTGAACTTCCGCCATTTTCAGTAACACCATTTTTAGTGCATGAATGATAACCACGTAAACGATAATAATAACCTTTTTCTACCTTTACTTGTGTTCCCATATACAAACTCTCAGTGTTATAGTCCACTTTTCCCCACTTTTCATAGCTATAAAAATTACCATCACCCTTTGAACGCTCTAAGTAAACATTCAATTTCACAGTGTTGCATGTAACATTACATTCCGTTCCAGCAGCAATTCCAACATAACCATTTCCGTTATTCGTAATCCTAACAAATCCCTGATGCAGATATGTACTTCTTGCTACACTCTGATAATCACCGCTTGATTCTAAATCGTTTGTCAATACAGATCCATCAATTGTATCACCAAGATAATCCAAAGCATCTGCTTCTACATTTACTACATTCAATGACATCGCTAAGACGAGCATCATGCAAAAGAGTAAGTGTTTTAAATTCATAACCTTTTTCATACTTCCTCTTTCCCCTCGTCCTCATCTACATTATATATACGTACACATTTAAAAATGATTACAAATTATACTGCATTTCATTTAAAATTTTTACTAGCTCTTTCTTTTCTATCTGTCCACTTAATTCATAATACGCATCTTTATATTTCCAAACCGCATAATAATTTTCTTCCTCATTTTCAGACATTGTTCCCATCTCAACATCTAACACATCATCTAAAGTTTCTATTTGAACTTTTTCCCTATCCTTCCAATTTCCTTGCGACAAATCTTTTTCATTCCCCAACAAATGAAAATATACAAAATTTTCATTATATTTGTATTTAATTACTGCCATTTGTGCTTCCGGTACTATAAAAAAATCCTTGTACTCCATACCTTCCGGAATATAATAGAATTCTGGTACTGCAATATGAATTTTTTCTACAATCTCTGTCTTCGCTTGTTCAAAATTAGATTCTGAATCATCTCGATTTTCACCATTATCTGTCCAAGTCACATCACCCGAATTCCGAACCCCACTAATCGTCTCCACCAACCGAATCCGATTCGCCTCGCTCGTCATACTCGCCCCAAAAACGCACGCTCCCACAACCAACACAACACCAGCCGCCTTTGCCGTCCGTACCCAGTGTTTTGTTGTTTTCGCTCTCTTCGCAATCTTCTTCTGTCTCTCCGCTTGCTTCTCGCGTTCCACCTTTTTCTCCACGATCTGGCGACGGATCTCCAGTGTTTTTTCTGTCGGGTTGCCTTCCGCGTCCGCGAGTCCTTCCTTCTGGAGTCGCTGCTGGAAGCGCTCGTACATTGCGTTCAGTTCTTCCTCTGAAAGTGCAGGCGCAGCCTCCGGCTCCTGTTCTGTTGCTGTGTTTCCTTCCTCTGCCTTTACAACTGCCGATTCCCCTTCCACCGTTTTCGAATCCGCAGCCATTTTTTCTTCCATCGTCTGCTCCAGTTTCTTTTTCAGCTGTTCTTCTTTTTCTATCTTTTTCATCTTCTTCCGTTCCTCGGCATTTTCCATGTTGTAACCGCTCTTGACTTTTTTTCTTCTTGAGGGGATAATAAAAGCCAAATGATATTATCAAATTCCAGGGAGGAATTCTCATGAAGCATATTGTTCTGACAGGCGGAGGTACCGCCGGCCATGTTACCCCGAATATTGCCCTGATTCCAAAATTAAAGGAAGCAGGTTATAAAATCTCTTATATCGGTTCCTACGGCGGTATGGAACGCAAGCTGATCGAAGATCTCGGCATTCCGTACTACGGAATTTCATCCGGAAAGCTGCGCCGCTACTTCGATCCGAAAAACTTTTCCGATCCATTCCGCGTCGTAAAAGGCTACTTTGAAGCAAAAAAACTGCTCAAAAAGCTGAAACCAAACGTTGTCTTCTCCAAAGGCGGCTTCGTTTCGGTACCGGTTGTCCTTGCCGCCAAAGCATGTAAAGTCCCGGCGCTCATCCATGAATCAGATATGACACCTGGCCTGGCAAATAAGCTGTGTATTCCGTCCGCTGCAAAGGTCTGCTGTAATTTCCCGGAAACCGTCAAATGTCTCCCGGAAAACAAAGCCGTTCTGACCGGAACGCCAATCCGCCAGGAACTGCTGTCCGGCGATGCGCGGGAAGGCTTGAAGTTCTGCGGATTCAATGCCGCAAAACCGGTTATTCTCGTCATCGGAGGAAGCCTCGGTTCCGTCGCTGTCAATCATGCGGTCCGTTCTATTTTACCAGAACTTCTGAAAGATTTCCAGGTGATTCATCTCTGCGGTAAAGATAAACTGGATGCATCCTTAAATGGTACCGAAGGTTACGTTCAGTTCGAGTACATCAAAGATGAGCTCCCGGATCTCTTCGCCGCAGCAGATCTGATCATCTCCCGCGCCGGCGCAAATGCGATCTGCGAAATCAGTGCTCTGGCAAAACCAAACATTCTGATTCCGCTTTCTGCCAATGCCAGCCGCGGAGACCAGATTTTAAATGCGCGTTCCTTTGAGCGTCAGGGTTACAGTAAAGTTCTGGAAGAAGAATCCGTGAATGCGCAGACCCTTCTGTCCGCAATCCGTGAGGTTTACGAAAATCGTCAGACCTACATCAATGCGATGAAGAAGAGCAGCCACACCGATTCCATCGGCCGCATCCTTTCCCTGATCCAGGAATGCGAACGCAAATAGTAACTACAGAAATCCCCTTTCTCTGGCTTTGTCAGCAAAGTGCTGGCAAAGCCATTTTTTCGTCCGGGTCATTTTCACCCGCAGATTTCCTATGGTGATACCCATTTCGGATGCTACTTCCTTTTCCGAACGCTCATGCACCTTGATTTCACGCGTAATATAATAACCCGATTCATCATGATCTTTCAGTGCATCCATCACTTCCCGAAAAAAATGATTTCTCTCCTGCTTTTCTTCCTCTGCAAGCGTCGGAAGTTCCATCTCTTCCGCCCGAAGATCCTCATCCAGTTCGTTCCAGTCAAAACGTTGTGCTTTTCTTTGATAATCAATTCCCAGATTCTTTGCAGCGACACGGACCCAGCCTTCTACTCTGTCTTCATCCAGCGCATCAATATTCAGGTACAGTTTCACCATCGTTTCCTGTGCGATATCATCCGCATCGGCTTCATTGTGTACCACCTGCATTGCGGCTGAATAGGCTGTCATTACATACTTTTTATATATTTCTGAAAAGTTATTTTTGTCCATTGTTCTCCGCCCCTGTTCGTCTGTCATTGATTCTTTTTCTGGCTGCTGCCAGCCTTTTCTCAGGCCTTCAGCTCTGCCGTCACGCTCTCAATGATCTGCTCTTTTACCGCATCCTCGAGAGTTCCCTGCTTCCATGCAGCAATACCGGCATTGTCACCTTCATATCTTGGAATCAGATGCATATGGAAGTGGAATACCGTCTGTCCTGCTGCCTCACCATTGTTCTGTACCAGATTGAAGCCATCGGAATGAAGCGCTTTCGTCATGGCTGTTGCCATTTTTTTGCCGAGAATCATTGCTTTCGCTGCGGTTTCATCCGGAATTTCATAAATGTTTGCAAAATGCTGTTTTGGAAGAATCAGCGCATGTCCTTTCGTTGCCGGTCCCTGATCCAGAATGACACGGAACTCATCGTCCTCATACAGTGTCGCGGTTGGAATTTCTCCGTTTGCTAATTTACAAAAAATACAATCCATGATCTTTTTCTCCTTTACTTTTTTTAATTTTTCTGTTGTTCAGAATCCCGTTCTGCACGGTTCCGAACAACTCTATTTTCTCACTATTTGTCGAAAAATGTCAAATAATGCAGAACGCTTTTTGTTGCGCGCTCCCCCTTTTCAATGCTAAACTTTTGCCTAATCAAAAATCATTACCTACGCATCATAAGGAGGATACGGCTATGTCAAAAGAACCAACAACCAATTCACAGGGCTTATCGGAAGAATGTCACGCTATGATTTCCCGGATTTCACATGAGGTTCGAAATCCTGTTGCGGTTATCCACAGCTTTCATCAGCTTCTTCTTTTAGCGCATCCGGAGCTTTCCAACGATCTCTATTTTCAGAAAATCCAGGAAAATATGGCTTTTCTGAACTCCCTGCTCGATGAGCTCTCCTGCTATAATCATTCATATCGGGCGGTACGCGCTTACGTGAATCCTTATCTTCTGCTCCAGAATCTCTGTGCCGATACCGGCGTTCTCCTCGAAAAACAACAGGTTTCCATTGAACTTGTCAAGGAATCTGCCATTCCGCGCTTTGCCCTTGATACCACGCAATTTCGTCAGCTTTTTCTGAACCTGATCCGAAATGCGGCGGAAGCAATGCCTTCCGGCGGAACGATCAAAATCTCTCTCTGTTTCGACGGTGACTTTCTGACCATCCGTGTGCAGGACACTGGCTGCGGAATCCCCGCCGAGGATCTGCCGACTCTCTTTGACCTTTTTGTCACACATAAGAAAAACGGAACCGGCCTTGGACTTGCCATCTGCAAGGAAATTGTAACCGCACACGACGGCACGATTTCCGTTTCTTCCGTGCCCGGGGAAGGAAGCACCTTTACGGTCGTTTTCCCCTTTTCCTGATCCTTGCCATTCCCGGATAGAGAACCGCCATCAGGACTGCACCTGCCAGAAAACCGCCGATGTGTGCGAAGTTGTCCACATTTGAAGACTGGAATCCGACCAGCAGCGAAAGGACAGCCATGACGGCCATCCTCCGGAAGGTGAGATCCTCCAGCCTTCCTTTCCGAAATGCCAGAAGAACAAGCATCGCTCCGACAGCAGAAAAAATCGCTCCCGAAGCGCCGGCGGAAACTGCCGGTGCTTCCCCTGTTTTCATCAGGGACAGTTCATGCAGATACGAGCACAGATTTCCGACGAGTCCGCCGCCCAGATAGATGACCAGATAACGGATCTTTCCAACTGCGCGTTCCAGGTAATCCCCAAGGAACAAAAGAAGCAGCATGTTGTTGATCAGATGCTGGATGCCAAAGTGAAGAAACATACTCGTAAACAGGCGATAGTATTCTCCGCTCTCAATCAGCGGCGCATACGCCGCACCGCAGTCCATCATATGTCTGGAGCTCTCTGTCCCTCCGGTCAGTGTGACTGCAAGGAATACCAGAATATTGCATACGACGATGACCAGATTGATGCTGTTTTTTGACCTCTTCCACATACGGTCCACGATATCTTCGTTCGGATCGTAACTGTTTTTCCTTTGTTCTTCCATTACATCATTTCCTTATCTGTGCTATTTTTTTATTATAATTTAATTCACTTGTAAATGCAAGAAATCGTCAAATTTTTTTCTTTTTTGATAAACGTTTTTCGACAATTATTGACGCTTCACGACGGCTTTCGACGTTTTATGACATTATTTTTTACATTATTTCTTTTTTTAATTTTATGCATAATTTTCTTTTCTATAATATTTTTGTTTCATTCGCATAACTTTTTTCTTTGATCATTCTGCCATATTAAAAATAACGCATCCAGCGCTTTCTCCAAATCGAAAAAGTGTAATGCGTCATTTTTCTCTAATTTCTGTTTTTCTCTCCCGCCTTATACCGGTATTTCTTCCCGGCAAATGAGATATCGTCTCCATCCTCCAGCTTCTTTTTTGTCTCGCCCATCAATGGAACGCCATTCACCGTTGTTCCGTTCCGCGAATTCAGATCCAGCAGATAATCTCCCTCTTCTGTACTGACCAGCTTTGCGTGAAGGCGGCTTACCGTACGGTATGGCAGAATTACATCTGCCGCCGCTGACAGTTTTCCAATCAATGTGCTTCCGCGTTCAATCGGAATCAGCGGAAGATCAATCGGATCTATCGGAATCAGATATGCCCTTCCCTCATCCTCCGGGCTGGTCAGCAGTTCCGTTTTTCCAAACAGATCCTCTTCATGCCCCTCCAATTCCATCAGGCTGTGCATCTTTCTGTTTTCCTGTTCTTCATTCTTTTCCCATGTTTTCTCTTTTTCGACTGAGGAATCCCTTCTCCATCCCTGCTGTTCTGTATCGCTTTGCGGATTCCATGTTCCATCTTTCTGTTTTAAGCCCTTCCGATTCTGATATTCCGAAAATACATCTCCTGTTTCGCCTTGTTTCCGGATTCCTGCGGCCTTCCCATAGCTTCCTGTTTCTGTTCCCGACTGCCGCTTTTTCCATCGGCTGACAAGTTCCAATACCAGACTTACAATTCCCACAACAGCCGCCGCTCCTCCCAGCACCAGATACCAAACAGTTTCGGCCTGTGTCCACCGCAGCGCCAGCACACCTCCCAGAAATCCGATGCAGATCACTGCTTCCACAATATTTTTCCAGCGTCCCTCATCCTTTTCTTCCTCCGCTTCCACAAAAAAATTTTCCGCCGCTTCCACTTCTTGTTCTTCCCAAAGTGTTTCCTCCATCTGTACAGGCGGATTTTCTTCCCTGGGACGCTCTTTTCCCTCCTGCTCCGTCGTTTCTTTCTTCTCTTTCCCTGTCTGATATAAGAGTGCCTGAATCATCTCAACCGAAAAGATCTCCGCCGAAATCTCCCGATACAGTCCATACCCGAGTACCACCGCATCCTGCTCCTGGTGATCCAGCTTCGGCAGCAGATATTCCATCAGCTCCCGGATCTGCTTCTGAAAACAGCCTGTGTGTCCCTGCTTTCCCGGCAGATAACAGAAGGAAAAGTTCTCCAGATTTGCATCTGCAAAAACCAGCTCCGGCTACAGAACGAGGCCGTCCGGTGCAAGCAGGTACTGCCCCAGTTCTTCGAGAAGATCCAGCAGCTGTTCAAACAGTTTCCGCAGCGCCTCCGCCCCAATCGAGCGCTGTTCAAACACACTCTGAAGCGACTGCCTTGATGTCACCTCATAGTAAAACAGTGTTTTATCATCCATTTTCCCGATTTTGCAGTCCAAAAGCCCTGGGATTGCGTTTGTCAGCAGCATACGAATCTGATACGACGCCGTGTCCGGCTCTTTTTCCTCCTGTAAAATAACATACGTATGGTTCAAATCTCTTTTATAATCAATCTGCATTTCTCCGCTTCCGTCCTTACTTCTGGTTCCAGATCTGTTTTACTGCCCGTATCTTCCGGATCGTTTTCACCGGATTGTTTCTCCTGCTTTCACTCAAAACCGAATATTCCCACGCGTTCCGGCTCCAGATTGGCAGAATGTTTCCTTCTGCTTTTATCTGAATCTCTTTTTCTCTGCACACCGTCTGTACAGTCACCGGTTCAGCCGGAAGCGGTATCTGGGAAATCCACCATTCCATCCGGCTTTGGGCGGCTGCCTCTCCTTTTTCCACAGACAGGCGGCCTTCACTGGCGGCAAGCATTGTGCTTTCATATGCCGCAAATGTATACCAGCTCCGTGCGTGCACAAAAAATGTCAGCGACAGCAGAAGAAAAATCACCATCAGAACAAGCGGCACGACCAGAACTGCCTCTACCGTAATACTTGCTTTTCTCATTTTCACTTTCAAAGCATTCCGCACCTCCCCACAAATCCAAGCAGCAGAAACGGCACCAGCGGTATGGAATCCTGTTTCCGTATTTTCTTCCGCATCAGAAGGACTCCGCAGAGTACCGAACAAAGAATGAGTCCCAGCGTCAGAACGCCGAATGTCTGCCCAAATCCCAGCCAGATTCCAACCGTCAGAAGCAGAAGGCCGTCCCCGTATCCCACCTGTTCCCGTGATATATAACTGAGCGTCAGAAATCCCGCTCCCGGCAGCAGGGACAGCAGCCATTCCAGCCACGATGTCTGTTCCACCAGAATCTGCCATCCAATGCCTGCAAGGAATAAAACACCGGTCAGGACAAGGCTGATCTGCCGTTTCCTCACATCCATTCCGGCAAGAATCCCCAGATACAGCAATATAATTGCACTCTTTACTTCTTCCTGATACACAGCCGCGGCCTGCCACTCAAAATGTGATTAAATATACTTATCACATCGAGATAATGTAAGTTCTCACGAATCTTACTTACTGCTTCAGTGTGTATACTTTTGATTGACCGAAATCATATCTACTCGTAGGTCCATGTACACTCCACAGTCGTTAATTCCCGAAATAGCCTTCGGTACATACTTACATTTGCTTCCTTATGCAATCTTGTAAGTTTTTACGTCCCTCAGATTCAGTGCCGCATTGAAATCCCTGTCTTCGACATAGCCACAATGACATCGAAATGTTCTATCGGAAAGTTTTAAATCTTTCTTGATCGTTCCACAACAATGGCAGATTTTTGATGATGGATACCATCTGTCTGCAACCCGAAGTTCAATGCCATTTTCTTTGCTTTTCGCCTTCAGTTTTATTCTGAATTCGTAAAACTTCTGCGAAGCAACTGCTCTTGAAAGATGTTTGTTCTTCATCATCCCCGATACATTTAAGTCTTCAATCGTTATATAAGATGGTTTGGTTTTTACGATCTCTGCGATTGTCTTATTGATGTAATCCGTACGGATATTGTCTATTTTATGATGAAGTTTTTGTACCTTAAGTTTTTGTTTTTGTATATTCGCTCTTTGAGTGGACTCTCCTTTCTTTAGATTTTCATACTTTCGGGAGAGACATCTCTGTTCCCGAACGAGTCGTTTTTCTAATTTCTTTAATCTTGCTGATTTGTTGATATTCTTATAGGTCTTACCATTTGAAACAATGGCAAAATCCTTTAGCCCCAGGTCGATGCCGATTCCTTCGTTAGAAGGATCAGCAGTTTTGTTGTCAGGAATTTCTATAAGAGCCGAAACATAATATCTGCCCGCTTTCATGGAAACATGCCCGCTTTTTATGGTATATCCTTCTTTCGTCGTAGGAATGTATCCTTTTTCTTTGATGCGAACCCATCCAAGCGACGGGATGTTAACTCTGTGTCTCTCGCAGCGACAATCTTTCGGATTATTCTTTACGAAATACATCTTCACATCAGATCTGCCTTTCTTTTTGAACTTCGGAAAAGCACTTTCATGATCGAAGAATTTTTTAAATGCAGTTTGTCCATGATTTACCGCCTGGGTCACTGCTTTTGAGTATGCTTCCTTAATCCATAAATATTCTGGATATTGTGGAAGATATTCATGATTCAGCCAGACTCTGAATTTACTGCTGCTCATGAATTTTTCGCCATTTTGATAAAGTTCTTTGTTATGGGCCAGATAGAAATTGTAAATAAATCTACAAGTTCCTATTGTTTTATGAATCCTGACTTTCTGCTCTTCTGTCGGATGGATTTCCGTCTTGAAGCTCTTTAGCAATTTCCTCGTCCCTCTCTATTTGTTTTTTATACTTACGAAGTCCATACAATCTGCAGGAGAACACATGAAGTATGGAAACAATGTCCTGTACAAGTTCTTCCTGTGGTGATAATTCTTCATTGTTTACCACCACGATCGTTGTATTGAATTTCATACAGAATTTTTCAAACCAATCATAACCGAATCGGATAAATCTGTCTTTGTGGGTTATGATGATCGTTTTTACTTTCTGTTCCATTACTTCATCTAATAATTTATTCCACTTTTTGCGGTTGTAATTAAGACCACTTCCATACTCTTCGATACATTGGTCTACAATGATTCCTCTGGCATTACAAAACTGTCGCAAAAATGCGACCTGGTTTTGCAAATCGTCTTTTTGATTTTTTGTAGATACTCTGGCATAAATAACTGCCTGACGTTTATCATTTTCGATATTTATGCCTTTGAATTGAAGATATTGGTCATACGTATAATAACGCCTGTCGGTCGGAGTTCGATTTGCTTTTAAAATTCCTTCTCTGTCCCAACGCTGTAACGTTTTAACAGATATCCCTAACAGTTCAGCAAAATCTTTCGGCTTGTAGTTTGTGATATTTGATGTGTTCATAATATGATTCTCCTTTTACATATTTAAACACGTTATATCACATTTGACAATATATTTAGTTACTTATATTTTCCTCCTTTCCGCAAACCCGAGTTTCTGTTTACCGTTCTTCTTTCCGGTCTCACCCGGAAAGAAGACACCTGCTCTGCTCATATCCGGCTTTCTTACGCCGCCTTTTTCGCGCATTTCGAGCACTGCGGCAGTCCATCCGTCTGTTCCAGTGCTACAAGTTTTACTTTACGTTTCAGCCCTTTGCAGGAAAGACTGTTATGATACCGGTTTCCGTATTTCGTATAGTAAACTTCCGCACCCGCAGCGCCATTTCCCACGCACTGTTCGCATTCCTTATATTTTTCTCCATCCTGATTCCGTTTCCACGCAAGCGCACCCGGTGAGGAAACCTGGATCGAAAGATTGATATGACTGCACGACGAATCAGTATGATACACACTGCCGTTCTCAGTCACCCACACCATCTGTTTTGCTTCGCCCTCTTCTTCATCCGCCTCCTCTTCTGTCTTTCCGCAGAACAGATGCACTTTCGCACACGCTGCAATTCCCCTGTTCCGCACCGGAACGAGGCGGTTTCCCATTTTCGGCCAGTAAATCGCTTTCAGTTCCAGCCATCCATTTTTCACACGGCTTCCTGCCAGTGTCACCATTCCATTTTCGCGGATTTCTTTTGGAATCTTTGCTTCTGCATAAGCAATGCACGCGGCCGTTTCCGGTATTTCATACGTTTCTTTTCCCGTCTCATCCACCGCGTAGGCACAGACGGAAAGATACCGCGCGGACTCCTGCAGAGATACCGTCAGCATTCCATGCAGCCGGTAAAGATCCACGATTTTTAATAACACAAGAACCGCGATCAGAAAAACAGGAAGTGCCAGTGAAGCTTCCACCGTCAGGCTTGCCCTGTTCCATTTTCGTTTTACAAAAGGCTGCTCTCCTGATCCGGATTTATAAAAATTCCCGGAAGAGTGGATAAGTTTTTTGATAAGGTTCCAGAAATAAATGTGCCGTTCAGAAGAACACCCTTTTGTATCCCTGCCGGAGTCATCCCATTTTTCAGGCTGCTCCCTGCATCTCATATCCATAATTTCTCGTAATCTCATACTCTCGTTTCCCAATTACCGCCGTAAAACCGGCTTCCAGTTCATCGACACAGCAATCCAGTCGGAAACCCGGCTGCTGCTGTTCTGTCCGCATATTGTATTCCACCAGATCCATCGCTCCAAACGTTACCGCTTTTCCCGATTTCTGCATCAAAAGCAACCGCAGATAATCGGAATACTCCATGCCGCCCGGTGCATTTTTTCTGCTCTGATCCCCTGTTTCCAGCAGTTTCGGAAGCTGTTCCAGAGAAAGCTGCCACGATTCTGCCGTTTTGAACAGTGCTACTTTTCCACCATCCAGCAGTTCCCGCAGATCCAGAATGCTTTCTGCAAATGCCCAGCACACGGCAAGTGCCATTTTCACAACCGGCATCGCCGCCGGAACTCCAAACGACGCGGCAATTACCCCCGCCATTGCTTCCATCTCGCCCTGCTTCTGCGCATCTTTCGCCAGATACACCAGATTTGCCGCCTCCCGCAGCGCCAGCAGACGGTTCACGGTTCCCGCCAGATTATCCTGATCACTGTTTTTTCCGCAGAGCACATATTCCACCTGGCACTGTAGCCCTTCCTTCTTCTCCTTGCTGGTATAGCACGGAAATTTCCACAGAATATATTCGGACGAAAGCATCTTATCCACAAAGCTCAGTTCTTTTCCATACTCTGCCATGCCAAACCCGCTCTGCAGCTCCCGTTTTGATGCAAGAAACGATACATCCGTTTCCCCCTGCGACAGTGCCTGCCCTTCCGGGAGGACCAGTCCTAAAATTCCCATTTTCATTACTTTTTGAATGACCTCAATCGGATTCACAAAATCTTCCGGTACCGGCTGCTTCTGATCCGGTTCCGAAGGCGTGCCGTTTCCAGATTCTCCTTCACCTTCTGTTTTTTCTGTTCCCTCTTCTGGCTGTTTGGATTCTTCATACTGTTTTAAAACCTCCTCTTCCTCGTAACCGCTCTGTCCGTCCTCCTGACGTTTCACGGTTTCCTGTTCTCCTCTTAATTTCTGGGAAAGCTGCTGTATTCCATAAGTTCCAAGGCTGGCTTTCATTGCCTCACAGATCTGACGGGAGAAAGCACTTCCCTCCTCGTCTGTCGCAAGACGATAGCCGCCGAGATAAACTTCTGTAACCTGTCCGCCAGATAAACTGCCTGATAGAATTCCCATCCCCGATGCAGTGGGGGACAGAACTTCTCCCGCAGTTTCTGCGACTTTTCTGCTCATGGTTTCAGGTTTCCAGACACCGCTCTTATCCCCGCCGTTATAAAAAAACAGCTCGTACTGTCCCAGCAGTGTTCTGTCATACCCGGCAAACAGAGAATACAGTCCCTGTTCCATTGCGCAGGCCGTCATCACCCGTGCATGGGCATTTCGCACCGACGCAATTGTCCCGGAAATCAGGGAAAGCATCAGTATCAGAACGAGACACAAATATGCTGTTATGCTTCCGGCTGCCCATCTTTTCTGTCTTTCTGTTTCCCTCATGGGATACAGCTCCTTCCACTTTACTTTTACTTTTTCGAACTTTAGATGCCGTGGATCGGATAAAGGATATACCGAGACACAGATATGCAAATGACATATAGGTCCGTACCGGCTTCTAAATTTTTCTTTGGAGTTCCGTATTGGACATTTTCCCGTTTATACGGTGTTGCTCTGGTTTGTGACCTTCTCCATCAGACTGTTGACCAGACTCACAAGCTGCTTTTTAAAAATTAGTACGAGTCCGATCAGCACAACGAGAATCAGAATCACTTCCACAACACCCACCGCATCTTCCTCTTTCCAGAACTCCGATATCAGCTTCATAATTCCCACCTCCCTCTCTTTACCAGCTGTTGTGGGGATAAAAACATCCCCTATGCATAAAAGGACAAAAATGCCGGAACCGTGAGTATGACCAATACAACCGCAAGCATCATGCCCATCGGAAGAAGAAGCTTTGTCGATGCCTTTTCTCCTGTTGTTTTCGCCTGCCTTCTTCTCTCCTCAAAGGCCTCCTGCGATTCCTGTTTCAATAATTCCAGCAGTCCTTTACTGCCTTTTTTCAGATTCTGCGCCAGCAGAACAGCAAGGGAACGATACGCTCCGGTTCCCATACGCATTCCCATGCGCTGGTACGCTTCCTGCTCGGAAACACCGTTTTCCATCTCCTGGCAGGTAAATACAATCTCTTCATAGGCAAAACGTTTCTGCCCGCCAAGCGCCAGATTTTTCCGGTAATCCACTGCAATCCGCTCGAGTACTTTCCGCATCCCAAGCCCGGCACCCAGAAGAAGAACCATTTTGCTGACAATTTCGGGATAATCCCGCAGCATCTGTTCTTCTCTTTTCTGCCTTGCTTTTTCTTCTTCCCTTCCTTTTGCCGCCCAGCAGACTGCTCCTGCCGCCGCGGCAAGTGCCATCAGCTCCAGACCTGTCAGATCCGGCACTTTTGACCATGTTACAGTTTCTCCGTTCAGTGTCTCCGGCAGATAATAGGCTGTTTCTTCGGGATGTGCTTCGTTTTCTTTTTCCACTGCTTTTTTCAGTGCCCTAAGAACCGCATCCCGTCCTTTTATCTCCGGTGGATAGACCTGAACCTTCCGTATATATTCTGTTGTTTCCCCCTGAAGTTCCAGTTCCGCTTTCAGCGTAACCTCCACTCCTTCTTCGGGAATCTCGTCTGACAGCAAACCCCGGCTGTCAATCAACAACGGCCTGTCTGTTTCCCAGCTAAGCGCCACCGGGCTTCCCGGTATTTCCGTAACCAGATCCATGTTTCTGTTTACCGTATGAAAAGACAGATTCTCACCTAAGATGATTTCATCCAGCGCCTCTATCGCCGCACTGAACGCCTCTTCTATCTCTTCTGCGCTGTAAGCTCTTGCAGGTACAGACAGTGTAATTCTTTCCGGTTTCTGATTTCCAACAGAAACCTCAAGTTTTTCCTCTGTCGGTTGGCTGCCTAAGGCACCCCGTTCCAGTTGAAGTTCCGCTTTTTCATCTCCTGAAACTTTTCGCACTCCGATCGGAAGGCAGAGTGCAGTGCCCGCTATAAACCCTGTCGCTGCAAGGCAGAAAATCCGTCTCACCAATTTGTGATCTTCCGCCTTTTTTCTCATCCGGAAATACCAGATGAACAGCCCCGCCCATGCGGTCAGACAAATCCACAACATTTGATTCCTCCCCTTTTTTGCGGACGAATCGTTATGATTCGCAGTCTTACTTTTTAAACTTCAATTGCTTCTTAAAATTCAATGTCCAGAATCTTCTTTCCAAGCACCCATGCCGCCAGATACACGGCAAGGCATCCGCTCATAAAGAAAACCCCGATTACATTCCCATACATCACACTTAAGAATTCCGGAAAGGAAAGCTGTACATATCCCAGAATTCCAAACGGCACAACACTCATAATATTCTGCTCGAACCGCCGGGAAGAAACGCCCGCACGGATTTCCCGCATCGTGTCAATTCTCGTACAGAAAATATCCCACGTATTCTGAAAGATCTCGCAGACATTTCCTCCTGTCCGCTTCGCAATCACCAGTACACTTGCAAACGTCGCAATATCGTCAATGCGGCTTCGCACCGCAAGATCCTGAAACAGTTGTTCCACCGGCACGGAAATCATCATTTTATGACGCATCCGGCGCAGTTCCTGTACCAGAATGTTTTCTTTTCCCAGCGACTGTTCCAGCTGTCCTGCCGCCTCCAGCACTGCATTTTCCATGGAATAGCCGGAACGCAGTGCCGTGTGCATCCACGCAATCAGATCCCGGAAACTGTCGTACAGCTCCTCTTTCCGCCTCTGAATCCGGTTTTTCCGATACGTGTGAAAACATACGATTCCAACCGGAACCACAGCAATGCATGCCCACCACGCCCGGTAACAGAGCAGGTTCACAGCGGCGGCAATCCCAAGACTGATTCCCGCTATTTCGAGATATTCCCGACCGGTAAATTCCCAGGTCTGATAGTCGATCCCCTTCGTCTCCTTCTCCTCTGCCATGCCCGTCTTTGCCTGGCTTCCCTCACGTATTCTCATCCTGTTTTCCCCTCCAGTTTTTCTCTGTGTACCAGTTCGCCTGTCTTTTGCAGGCCTCTCCCATATTCTCTTCGAAACAAAGAAACCGTTTTGATTTCGTCCTCCTCCATCCCTGTGATCTCTGCGATCTCCTCCACCCGACGGCTTCCATCCTCCCCTCGTCCTAAATGCACGAGAATTTCGATTCCCGATGCAATCTGGCGGCGGATTGCTTCCAACGGGAGCTGCACTCCCATCAGCACCATCGTTTCCAGACGGGAGATCATATCTTTCACGCTGTTTGCATGTGCCGTGCTCAAAGATCCCGCATGCCCGGTATTGAGTGCCTTTATATGGACTCCCTATGTTCCCATCATGCAGAAATACAATATCTTTACTTAATATACACTGTATATAACGTTATTATCTTGCCATTCCACAGTTGCAAAAAGAAAAGAGCGCCTTTCACAGCCCTCTTTCATATCGACTTTCTCATTCATTTGTCATACTCAACAGTTTTGCAACCAATGTCTCTAAACTTTTTCCCAAAAATGGGATAAAGTCTGGTATTGCACCAAATGCCATCCCAATTATTATCATTCGACCACATTCTCTTGCAGATTCCAATGCAAATCCATAACTCAAAACACCTGTCAGAATAAATATAATTGATAAAAAGTAAAGCAAAATATTTCCCAATATCATCGGAATTTTTAATAACCAGTGAATCAATGTCATTACTGCAAGAATTAAATATAAAAACACTTTTATTATGCACTTAACCAACATTTTTAATCCCTCCCTTTTTTATCTTTCCGGACAGCAAGAATCTTGCCATCCGGACTTCCATTTTTTTGCTATCCAGACTTCCACTTTTTTGCTATCCGGACTGCAAAATTCTTGCTATCCAATACAGTTCATTATCCTTTCGTGTATATCATTTCCGTCAAAATCATCTCTTCTGCATCATGACAAAGGGTATTCATCCTCCTTGTCCATTCCATGTTGTCCTGCCTTTTTAATTTCTCTGTAATTCCTTGTTTCTCCATCATCAGTTTTACTAATTGTTCTTCTCTATCCCTTGCTTCTGCATCAATCTGATTCAAATGCTCGACAAGTTTTCCTTGTAACAACAATATTTGATATTTTGCCTTTCTGTGTTCCTGTAAATAGCTTTTACGAAGCATCCCATATTTCCCATAAGTTGGTTCGATATCTGTAAGTGCCAATTCTGGCAAATAATAATCACCACATAACATATAAGTAAGTCCATTTTTCTCATCATAAATTTCGTTCTGCATAAAATATTCTCCTTTTCTTCCTATAATTGGTCGTACATCTTCAACAGTGTTCCCTTTTTCATTTGACTATATTTCACCTGTAATTCTTCATATTTTTTCTGAAGACTTTCATATTCGTTTTTCGGAACACTATCGGATAATTTCTGTTCTAAACTCTTAATCCGTGCTTCCTGTGCTTTTGCAATAGCATCACTTTTAGGATTTCGCAATATCATTCCCTGTTGTTTTTCCTTCAATTCCATCATGACCTGTTTCACATTCGGATTATTATAGAAAAAACCTCTGGAAAGTCCTGTTAGTTTTGTAAGTTCAGCAACTGAAATTTTTATATTTTTTCTATACATTGTTTCAATAGCTGTTATTGCTGTTTCCGTCATTTCCGCACTTTTTTCTTTTGCCAGTGCTACCATTTTATCGTGTTTCTGCATTTTCCTTTTCCCTCCTGTATTGTGCTAATAATTCATTCATTTCATCTCGTACAGCCTTTGTATCCTCCGCTAATGCTTCGTTTCTTAACCGCCGATAATGTGGTATGGTTCGTGTATCCTTATGCCCCAACAGCCTTGCAATGCTATCATCATCTAATTTCATTTCTGTAAGTTTTACTCCAAAAGTATGTCTAAAACGATGTGTACGAAACTCAAAATAATTTCCATTATCATCCCTGATATCATTTTCATAAATCATGATATTTACATGATATTTCAGCATTGAATCTGTATACAATTTTCCATTATCTTGCAGAAAAATATATTCTGAATCTGGATGCTCCTTTTCTGAAACTTCTATTGCTTTTCTAATCAATTCTGCCAGCTGATCGCTAACTGGTCTTTTGTATTTCCTTGTTTTCTGCTGGATAATAGTTATAAAATAATGTCCAGATTTCTCAGATAAGCAATCCCTTCGCAAAGTCAACGTATCCTCTATTCTTGTACCGAGCATCTGATGTATTATTAAACATCTGCCTAACTGGGGCTTTAATTTTGTTAATGCACAATTAAATCTTCTGATTTCTGCATCTGAATACGCTTCTGGTAAAGCGTTGTCATATGCTCTGCAATCACTGGACAGAAAAAGGTTGCATATATTTCCTATTTCCAGTTCACGCCCAATTTCATCCAGCAGATTATCCAAGACAGACAGCTCTGTCGTGTAACTGACTGATGTAAGACCGGTATCCGTTTTTATATAAACCAGATAATCTTCTATCATATCCCTGCTAATTTCTGTAAAGTGCTTTACTTCTGGGAATCGATCATACATGAAACTAGCAAACCGACGGAATCCACGCAATTCACCTTTTATACTACCCATTGCTTTTGTCTGGCAGTGGCTATACAATATTTTCTTTATTATCTCTTTAAATTCTTTCTGCCTGATCTCACGAAAATCTAATCTATATCTTCCACGAATCGGATTACTCCTTGGCACAATATCCAACTTTCTCATATCCCATACATCTTTTTCATTTTCTGGAATATCTGCTGTTTTACACTTCACAACATACTCATAATACATTTTCAGAAAAGAAATCTGAGCGCTACTTTGTTGCTCAACATTCCGCCTATCCGGTCTATTTCTTCTAACATACAGCGCCAATCCTTTTTTATATAAAAATGCTTTATAACTTCTCTCCAGTTCTTCCCATTTTTTATCAGTGATGCTGCTACAACTTGTACACTTCTCATTCAGAAATTCTTTCAACAGATCAAATCTGTAAATATCATTTACTACTGTTGATAATGACAAACGTCTACATCTATCATCGATATACCCATAAATCTCATCCTGCATCTTTTCATTATGAATCTCTGATATGTAGTACACCCTGTTTTCCTTCCATTTCAGTCCTGCCAACTGTTTTTCTGTAGCTTGTTGATAACAGTCATACGAAATCAAATTAATATTACCTTTCATCATCTTCTGCTCCTTTCAATTTAAATGACTGATTTTTAGAGAAATATTTATCTTCAGCCGATACAATACGTTCCGGCATGAAATCAATGTACTGTTTTGTCATATTCTCACTTGAATGTCCTAGATAATCTCGTACCCCTTGTATAGAAACCCCATTTCCGTACATTGAAGTTGCAAGGTTATGTCTGTAATCGTGTGCTCTAAAGATATAATCTCCGCAGGCAATCCCACGAACCTTACACTCCCGAATCATCTGATTTGAAAATGTCTGTCCATTAAATGCACCACCCTTTTTATTTTTGAATAAATACTCCCCATTTTTTATTCCGTACTTTTTTTCATAATCATTCACCAGGCCAACCAATAAACTGGGAACAGGAATGACTTTTTCTCTCCGCATTTTGCTTTGATATATGCGCATCCAATTCTCATTGCCTTGTGAATAAAAGGCTCCCGATTTTATTGTACAAACCTCGCTTTTCCTAATTCCTGTGCAAAACAAAATCAAATACATCAACTGTAAATGCTCTGGGAATGCCGGCAGCTCCTTAATCAGATGAGCAATTGTTTTTTCTGGAACACTTCTTTCATTGTGTTCTGAAAAACCTTTTTTTAAAAATCGTTCCGGGTAAAACTTCAACACTTCAATATTTTTCATTTTCAAAAACTGTAGAAATGTATGCATATGTGTGATATATCGGTTAAAAGTAGAATACTTAATATCGGACTTATCCAAAACAGACACATAACCCTCTATATCTTGTATCTCCAGTTCAGTTACTTTCTTACTCTGTCCATCCAGATATTTTAAAAATTGTGAAATAAAACTTATTGTATTTCGGATATTTGATAAAGACAGATCCGATATCCCGACCAAATATTTTGTGTATAATTGTAAATACCAACGATTTTCTTTTTCGTAAATATTAATAAATGAAAGGCTTTTAACAGGTGAACTGGCATTGATTCTCGATTTATCAAACTGAAACCTATCCATATACCAGATACACGCTCGCCAATTTGTCTCTGAATCTGTCAGAAATAACGTTCTTCTCGCAAACTCAACAATCTTAGAAGCCTGTTTTTTTATAATTTCCGACTCCTTGTTTAAATACAGATAAAATCTGTTTTCGTCTGCCTGTTCCATTTCTTCAATATCATCTATTCCGTACTTATCGCAAAACCGTATAAGTGCTTTTAATGGTTCTAAAAAATATCTTCGATGTCTTTGTACCTTATCCATATTCAGAATTTCACACAGCAATATTTTTGTCTGTCGCACCAACTGTGATGAATGTATCCCCGTTAAGTCCCATAACAAATCATTCTTATCGACCACCTGACGAAAAGATTGTGCTTTCTTCTTATTGGGGACATACAGCAAAAACAATTTGTCTTGCTTAAAAAACTCCTGTTCTACAGAGAAGGGATTTCCTTGTGAATAGACATCCGGCATATTTTCTATTTTTAAACGATCAAATAAGCTCAGTAATTCCGCTTTATATTTTTCTGAAATATCCTCTTTTTCAAGAGAATCCATATACATTTTTCTCGTTTCATAGTTAATATCTGCAGTACACTGTATATCTGTATACTGGAAAAATTTGTATAACCGGTTATAGTATTTTGCTTCTCCATTCGTAACTAAAGATATTTCTTCCTTTAATTTCTCAGATATTTTTTCCTGATATAACTTCGGAACAATTTTTAATACTGCCAAGGTAATCCCTCCTTCCTTTTACAGAAAATCTGCAATTTGGTATAAATCTTCATTATTTGAGTAGTATTGATCTGTCGCTTCTATCAATCGTTCATTATTTTCACCCAAGTATTTAATGGTAGTTTCAACTTTCTTATGCCCCAGGGCAAAACGAATGTCATTCAAATCCCATCCTTCTTTTCTTCTTTCCTCCGCAAAATAGTGTCGGAGCTGATGCGGATGGGAATTGATATCCGTTTTTTTGGATAGCCTTTTCAACATGCTATACACAGAATCCGCATCTAATGGCTCTCCTTTGTTTTTTCCAGTCAATTTTGTAAATAGATACTCCGAGTTCATCAGACTTTTTCGGTTATCAGAAATGTACTTAACCAAGAACTCAAAAGTTGTATTACTTAACAAAGCCATTCTATATTCTGCATTTTTTGCTCTTGCCAAGTTGGTATTGGATTCACGATACCTTACCCGAACCGTCCTTCTTTTAAAATTAATATCTTCGGTATAATGGATTCCCAGAATTTCCCCTAATCTAAGACCGGTTTCTGCCATCATTGCTATCAGCAATCGATCTCTATCATTCGAACAGGCATTTATCAGCTCCTGTATTTCTTCGGATGTTATTTCTTCCAGATTAGGTTCTTCTTCTTTGAAGAAACCTTTAAACGAATTCACTGCATTTTGATGATTTACTCCCATACTGTCAAAATACGATACTTTTTTTACTCGTAAGACTTTAAGCATTGGCAAAACATCTTCCAGTGCCAAAAACTGGTAGTATCTTAAGACTGCACCAAGATACATATTGCAGGTCTTATTACTCGTCTGTGTATTATGCTCAGTATGCTTTCCACTCTTAACCCAATACAAGAAATCGATAAAATGTTTATTCTGCTCTGAATAGGATAACAATGTAATCTCATCCAATCCTATCGTTTGCTCCTGCAGATAATTGTAATAATATGAAAGTGCGAAGGCGGCGGATTTTACAGTATTCGGAGAAGCATTAATCTGATCCAGATGCTTCAAATACTTTGATGGAAGGATTTCAATTTCTTCAATATCAGAAGTAATCAAAAAACGTGGTCTATTATCTTTCAAAACCGAAACAACCCTATATTTCAATCCACAGCCCTCCTTCCTTTCTTTTTGATTTGTTTGACTTCTTTGACTTCTTGATTTACATTATACACAAAGATGTCAAAATGTCAATTACGTTTTTGACTTCTTTGACTTTTAAAGGAATATCAATAAAGCATTTTTTGATTTCTTTATGTTTTAAATTGATTTTTAGGGATATAATTGATAAGATAAAATACAAGAAGTCAATTTATACAAAGTCAAAGAAGTCAAGAGGAGATTTGAATGAACGAATTTATATCAAATTCAGGCACACTAATAAATCCTGACAGCGTTTACGATCAGGAAAGATTCATCAATATACTTCAAATCATTTTACAGAAAAAAACACAAAAAGAATTATCTGAACAAACAGGCTTAAATAATGCAACCATTTCACGAATGCTCAACGGTGCCCGATCTGGAAGACCATATAAAAGCACTATTGATAAAATTGCAAAAGCCATTGATGATCCAGAACTTATCCAAGAATTATATGATGCAACGGGATATTCTTCTAAGAAAATACGGGAACGGAAAAAGATAATTGCAGACAATGGATTTTCTCTGGATCTCTCTACTGTTCAGGTGCATGAAAAATTTTTTTCTACCTTAATGCGTGGACTTTCCATGATGACAAGTCTGCATAAAGTTGAATGGACAATAAAATCCGGAACACCCAGATCATACGATTATTTAATTGAATTAAAAGAGGGAAATATAGATTATTGGTACATTAGATATGTAGATAGAATTATTTCTGATGAAGAAAGAAAAAAAGCCTTATCTGCCATTTATGGAGAATTTGCAAAATTGAAATTGGGCGGAAAAATCAAAGTTTCTTGCGCCACTCCTTCTTACGAAGATTATGATTATTTTGTTACAATTCCGCCATATCAATTAAATACAAATGCTTCAATTATACATTTTGATTCTGAACTCGAAAGATTTGCAGACGAAACCTTTTTAGAGACAGCTTTACCACTTAAAGAAAATATTCCTGTTAAGGATTTTTGTAATCTTACCGAACCACTGATACTATAACTTTTTGATTTTATCACAGAGAGAGTTACTTATGGCTCTCTCTTTTTTTTGCACTTCCTCCTCCCACGTTCCAACTCATTATGGCTAATCATTTTTCTAAAGTAAGTATCGCCTAGAGTAACTCAAAATTCCATTTCTGGATTATGATTCTCTGACAAACTTGATGGAGATTACGATTCCCCATACCCTCAATATCACAAAATATCAAATTTTGCTATTAGCTCATAATAAATTTTCGCAGCTATCTGTTTTTGCACTCATAGTTATCAAAAGCTTTTTATAACCATCTGCTTCTACCAGTAACAAAATGTCAATAGTTTTTGAATCACTTTTTCAAAAAAGGCAAAAAAATAGAACGTATAGATTATTTCCATACGCTCTATCTCACATTTCATATTAAATTTTTGAATTCTACAAACAGGAAATTAGCTATTTCGTTGCAACAATACTTATCCAATGATTTTTTGTATTTGAATACATTTTTATCTCTGTAAAACCTGCTTCTTTCAAAGCAGCAATGAGTTGATCAGAGGTGTAAATCTTCATACCATCAATCAACTTTGTCCATTTTTCATCTGCGACATTCGTTCCGTCAGATTCGTTACAAATCAGGAATGTCCCTCCGTTTTTCAGAACCCGATTTACCTCAAAAAAACATTTTTCCAATCCAGGCCAGAAGTAAACTGTCTCGAAAGCAGATACATAATCAAAAACCGCATCAGGAAAAGGGATAGCAGATACATCACCTTGAACCACGCAACATTTCCCTTGTTTAATGGCGGTGGCGTTCAGTTTTTGAGATTCTGCCACGCTGACCTCCGAATAATCCATTCCTGTCACATGTCCATTTCCGCATTTGCCCAACCAGGCTACAATATTTGCACCGCCTCCGCAACCAACATCCAGTACCGTAGCGTCCGGATTCACTGAGATATTTGAGAATCCCCATTGTGATAACTTGGCGTGACCGATGTTCATCATCTTCGTCATCAATTTTCCACCGAAGCCTTGTGGCTTACGAGTATTTTCAAAGAAGTTCATTACATTATTCCTCCTCTTTAAATTCCGATTTGTTACTCACATGATATCATATTTTTTCTTCAATTACATCCACCTAATTTTAATACACTGCCTGTCGACTTGCTTCTGTAACCAGCATCCGGTTAATCTTCTCCTGCATTGTTTCCTTTGCATTTTCATTGAAATGATAACGGACAACATAGACTGTCTGCCCGATTTTCTTTGTAAATGTGTTACCCTCTGTTTTTGTATTCATCATTTTTTCCATAATCATTTTTCCTTTCTTTTGGAGCCCCAGCAGAGAGTCATTCCATTGGTCTCTGTCAGAACATTATTCTTTAAATCAGGCCCAAAATGGGCACTTCCAGTTTCACAGGCTACCTATATATAGCCTTTTCATTTTTGCTTGCAAAAAGCCTTGTGATCACAGCACTTTTTTAACGTAAAAAGCGTTTTAATATGATGCAGCCAACGACAAGAAGCATATCTAACAAATATCATTGTCTATCACTTCTGTTTTCTCTGCCGATATCTCTCTGGTTAATGCCTAATAATCTTCCCTGCCAGACAAGACGATAAGTACAGCGTTTGCTTCTATCGTGTTTCCAAATACTTTCTTCCATCATCCGATGGTTCTTCATCAAGTTCCAGTCCGTGACGTTTACAGATATCTAAAAACATTGTCCGGCAGGCAGAATCGGCTGCAGATTCAAAATTTTATTATTCAAAAATAAATAAAAATGGATTCCACCAAAATACCCATCACCAAAAATGTACTGGACACTTCTATTCATTATATTTGCACCAACAACTTGAAGTTATCTTCCTGCTTACGACTTTCCAACAACATAAACTCCAAATATCATTTTGATAATATAAAGATACTTCTTTCTTACCCCAGAGCAAGATCCACCTGTGTTTAACAATATTGTCTTTCATCACAATATTCTCTCATCAGGTTTTCATCTTGCTGGGGATTCCCCAAACCCATTTTTCTATTTATGCCGAGGTCTCAGTACACACTAGAGCAAGATCCACCCCGGTAATACCATATCGCTATTTTAGCAATATGATATTTTCCGGACGTAGGATTCTTGCTGAGGATTGTGCTCCCCAGTTCCTCACATTCAGCATAAATATACACTTGGTTCCCCGAATTTTTCCGGTCACAACACAGGGATATAAAATAGACTAAATATCTCTATATCCCTGTGAAATCACTATGTGATTTTAAAAACAGCAAGGACAGGAAGTGTGGATACACTTCCGCAAAATTGCCAATTTCGGAGCCATATCCAAAATTGAAAAATACATAAAAATCAAAAATCCGATACCTTACTCGATATCCAAATTTATAATTTTTTTCAGATTACAAAAAAACCAATATGAAAATTTTACAAATTTTGTAATACTTGTAAAATTCCCATATTGGTTTTCATTCATCTTTTATGGATTTGGAATATTCTATGTTTTCAAATATTTTACTTTGAGCAAAAAACAGCTCTATAAACTTTTATCATTGCATTTTCTGGTATAATTTCATCAACTCTCCCACACAATCTGCTTCCGTCATTTTTGTACTAAAGCCATACGCAGCCATAACAGCTTTATCATTTGCAGTATGTGCTCGCCGTAACTCGGCTGGCATTGTTAAAGGATCATATAAAGCCGCAAGATTACTATTAGGATATAATGTTCTTGCTTTCAAAATTTCCTGTGCCGATTTTTCAATTTGTTCCCGATTCTTCTCCGTTACTACAGGCCACGGGAAATTGTTATACACTATTGTGTTTGAATAACTATAATCACTTTTTAATCTTCCACACACTGCTCGCATCCATGCCATATGAACATTCGACATCAATACACCAAATTCATAAAATGATGCATTTGGCATAGTGAATAATTTGTCTCCCGGAATAATTTCACCATCTAAATAATCCATTGGAATATATCTACGATTCTGAGAAGAAACTTTGGGAATCGCAATATATTGATTTTTATGTTCAAGTATTGATGCAAATAAAGTTGGATTCTCAGCCGCTTTTTTTGTGTTCGCTCTTGTACTACTAAGTCTAAATTCACGTACTTTATTCACCCGTTCTAATATCATCGGACATTTTTTTAATAATCCAGGATCAGCTCCAACAAGCCAAATACAATATCTCGGCTTTCGATCAATAAAATCTTTTCCCATCATATAATGTCTAAAAAACGGAGAAGCTTGTGGTTCTTTTTCCAAAAACTCTTCCTTTTCCTCTTCCGTCAATATTAAAAATCCACCATCAATTGCTTGCCCACCTAATGCTATTTCAGGAACATTACACAATGGTTTCATTCTTTTTTCAATGAATATATTTTCTGCATCAAGCAAATATCCATTAATATTATTCGCCGGAATTGCGTTCTCACCTGAATAAATTATTTTCTGCTTATTATTTACAGCTCTGCTAAAGCCAACAATTACACAATGAACATGCGCTTTTATTGACGCTTCACTATCCCATATAAATGTTCTGTATGCAAAATCAATATGTACACCTGATTCAAAAAGCGGTTTCCAGAGAATCGAAACACTTTCTCCCTGTGTAATTGAATTAGTTGATACCAATGCTGCTCTGATATTATAATTTCCCATATAGTCAACTGCTTTTTTATACCAGCAACTAACATAATCAAGATTTCCTATACTCTTCCATCCTTCAAATATCTTCTCAACATCTTCCTTCTGCTCCGACGCCATCCAACGTGCTCCTACAAATGGCGGATTTCCCATTATAAACGATAATTTTTCTGCAGGAATTACATCATTCCAATCAATTCTTAATGCATTTCCTTCTGTGATATTTACATATGTCTTTAAAGGAAGAAAATCATCATTAAATCCATACACAATATTTTTCGTTTCTTCCAACATTTGAGATTCTGCAATCCATAAAGCCGTTTTTGCAACTGTAACTGCAAAATCGTTAATCTCTATTCCATAAAATTGCTGAATAGAAACTCTAATTGGATTATTTACCTCTACCAATGTCATTTGTCCGCCAACTTTTTCCTTTATCACCTCATTCTCCAAACGACGAAGCGACAGGTATGTTTCTGTAAGGAAATTTCCGGAACCACACGCAGGATCAAAAAATGTAAGTGATGCCAATTTATTTTGGAATTCTTCCAATTTTTTATCTCTGGTACGCTTCACTTGAATTGCTCTAATACTATCAAATTCCTTTTGCAAATCTTCCAAAAAAAGCGGACTAATAACTTTATGAATATTTTCAATAGATGTATAATGCATTCCTCCTGAACGTCTGGTCTCAGGATTTAATGTAGATTCAAATACCGCTCCAAATATAGTTGGAGAAATATCACTCCAATCAAAATCTTCTGACGCTTTTGTAAGAAGTAATTCTTTAATTTCCTCTGTAAAAGGTGGTATCTCAATAGTTTCATCAGCAAATAACCCACCATTTACATACGGGAACTGAGCAAGTTCTTCCTCCAAATACTCGTCTCGCTCTGATACAGGTGTATCCAATATCTTAAATAATTCTATTAAAGCTCTCCGGCAATCCTTTACTTCATATGTTTCCAAATAATCATGGAACATATTTCTCTTTCCAAAAATACCAGCATCTTCTGCATACAAGCAAAAAACAATTCGCACACATAAAGCATTCAGGCTCTTTAGTTTATGCTCTCTTTTTTCTTTCTGCTCAAATGTTTCATCCTTTTCCTTAATATCTGGTATACGATATTGTTTTAAAAACGCATCATAAAGAAGCCCAACAATACCTCCTGCTTTTATTGATACTTCCATTTCATGCGATATTGTCTTTACTTCCTTTTTCACCAAGAAGTCCAACAATGGATATTTGCTTTGTAATTCATCTAAAGCAATCTTTGTCGGTTCTGGCTGTTTCTGGTTCATATCATAAATCCAAATTTCAGCAAAATTTGACGTAACAATCCACCGAGCTCTTTCATCAAAAGTCAGCTTCCCATTATATCTGTCTGCCTGTTCAAATGGAGTAAGATCAACATCTCCTGAATTCCTGATTTTCTGATCCAATGCTTTTCCAAGACTCTTCTGTTCAATAATTACTCGTGTTTCAGGAATATATACATCAATACGTTTTGTATTTCCATCAATTACAACTTTCTTTTCAAAGTTCAAACGTTCTGTCACATTATCCATTCCCAAAACATTCGTCAATAAATCAATCCAATAAGAACGTCCATCTTCATCTTCTTTCCCTTTTCCCATCCATCGGTTTACAAATTGACGGGCAGCCTCTCTTTGTTCTGCATCTGTCATGCTTTTTCCTCCTAAATAATCGTACATTCACAAATCTTTCTCCGACTATTTTTACATATCATATCCACAGTATATCATAAAATTATTACAGAACAGCATTCATATATCATTATTTGTATTTTGTCTACACACAAGGAACTTCTACCGCCAAATCATAATAATATTGATACATGATCATGTTATCTTTTGCTTCTATATACACTCTCTGAGCTTCTTTCATCAAGTTATTCCAAATATCTTTCCATTCACTAGGAGCCGAATCTAAAAACCACATATTATTAAATGACATTTCTATCGTCCCCCATAAATCATCTTCTTTACGCTCAGTTTTTATATTCATCTGCATATTTCGGGCAATTTCCAATGCATCTTTTTGTAAAAAAGTGAATTTCACTACTTTTTGAGGATCTGGAACTTTCTTAAAACGACGCATATGAGCTTCTGCCTTTTTTATAATTGTTTCCAATTGTTCATCATGCCATTTTTTATCCTCTAGTATCTCTTCTTCTGACATTTGCGCTTTTTCTGCATTAATTTCTCTTTGCATTTCTTCCAATTCACGCTGTGCAATATCATAATATTTCTTTTCAATCACCATAATCTCCCAACTCCATAAAAAAAGAAACAGTCAACATTTTCGTTACAACTGTTTCCTTTATTTTTGAAGTCCCCGGAGCATTTGTATCACTACATTCTGTTCTTTTTCATCAAGATTATTCCAAATATTCAGAACCTCTTGTTGTGATTCTGATAAGCTTACTGGAACATCCATTCCGGCAAAGAATTGTGCCATTGTTACTCCCAGTGCATCACATATCTTTTCTACAGTAGGCATAGTGGGTAAACTTTCTTTAGCAATAATTTTTCCAATCGAAGATTGAGATATACCAGTCAATTGTGACAGCCGATATTTACTCATATCACGTTTTTTACATAAAGCTATAATATTGTCCGCAATATAATCCTCTGTACGCAAGTAAATACACCTCTTTCCGATAGTAGTTACCTTAATTGTAACTAGAAATCCGAAAAAATATTAGAGATGTATCTCACAAGTATTTACTAAGGGAAACAGTAGTATTAAAACAAAAAAAATAGAACTATATAAAGTTGTATTCCATTAATGTCAGCTTATTATCTAAATGCTCATATTCTCTTTGTATTTCTTCAATTTTATCATATAGTTTCAGCACTGTCGAACCCTTTATCATTTTATTTTCTTGGCACATCTGCCGGAATTTTTCTTTGTACTCCCGCAGTATTCTTCCTTTTTCCTCTAATTCCTCCAGTGTTTTGATTTCCTCTTTATCTGCCATGTATTTTCCTCCCAGACATAATTTTTAATACATAAATGATAACCCTTTTTTCACTGTTGTTCAATTACAACTCATCGCCTTTTTCTCCCATCAATCGACAATCTTCTTTTTGCTATATACATATGATATACTTCTCTTTATACAACCAATTGCTGTTGTGTAGCTCACCATTTTTTCTATCTACAACACAAAAAAGTCAAGTTGTGATGGAAAGGAGGTGAGGACATGGAAATAAATTATGCACTTATAGGCAAACGTATAAGAGAAACCCGCAAACAACGAGGATTATCTGCCGAGGAGCTGGCTGAAATTGCTGATCTTTCTACTGTTTATATAAGCTATATAGAAAATGCCAAGCGTAAACCCAGTTTAGAATCTTTAATCAAAATTAGCAACGCACTTGAAATTACTATTGATGAATTACTCTATGGGAACTTGTTATACAATCCTACTGAATATCAAACTGACATTGATTTATTAATGGCAGATTGTACCAGCACTGAAAAACGTTACATATTCGAGGTTCTTTCAGCCATAAAAAACATTTTACGAATCAATGATTGGCATCTATCCTCAAAACACAATTACGATGCTGATAACCTGAATGATTATTAAATCATTCAATAACAATCAAATATCTATTTCTACATAAACCATCCGTTAATCACTTAACCGATGGTTTATGTCTTTTTCAATCCAAAAATTCTATGATAGTTATATCAACTATAAAGGATGTCGCTATTGATGAAAGAAAGTGAAGAACGAAGCAGTAATATTGATGAACAGAAAGCCAGAATCCGGCAAAGATACAAAGGTATTGATCCAGAAGAACTGGAAGTAATTCCGGCACTTCCACCAGAGGATATTTTTAAAACAGAAAAAAAACTACGAGTAGCTGTATATGCAAGGGTATCTACGGATGATCCACGCCAAACATCCTCATATGAATTGCAGAAAAATCATTATCAGGATGTAGTAAATAAAAATCCGAATTGGATGCTTGTAGAAATATATGCCGACGAAGGCATTTCCGGCACTTCGCTTCAACATAGAGATGCATTCAAAAAAATGATTGAAGATTGTGAAGCCGGAAAAATTGATTTAATCATAACAAAAAGTGTATCCCGATTTGCAAGAAACGTTGTTGACTGTATCCGATATGTACGAGAGCTTTCTTCACTCCGTCCACCCGTCGGTGTATTTTTTGAAACAGAGCATTTAAATACTCTTGATCCCAAAAGCGAAATGATTCTGTCATTCATGTCAACACTTGCGCAGGAAGAAAGTCATACCAAAAGTGAAATTATGAATTCTTCCATTGAAATGCGTTTTCGTCGGGGAATATTCCTTACACCTCCTCTGCTCGGATATGACCAAGACGAAAATGGAGATCTTGTAATCAATCCACATGAAGCTAAAATTGTGCAGCTTATTTTTTATATGTATCTGAATGGAAGCAGTACTCAACAAATTGCTGATTCTTTGACAGAACTCGGTTGTAAAACAAAAAAGAATAATGATGTCTGGTCATCCAGTACCATACTACAAATCCTTCAAAATGAACGCCATTGTGGGGATGTTCTGGCGAGAAAAACATGGACTCCAAATTATCTTGACCATAAATCAAGGAAAAACAATCAAGACCGTAATCAATACAGAAAAGTCGGACATCACGAAGCTATTATCTCCCGAGATGATTTCATAGCTGTTCAAAAATTAATTACAAATGCGAAATATGGAAATAAAGAGATTTTACCAGAATTACATGTGATACAAGAAGGCTCTCTAAGTGGATTTATAAGCATTAATCCAAGATGGTCTGGATTTAAAGCCAGAGACTACTTTGAAGCATCTCAAAGCGTCCTTAAACCGGCAAATATGAATGTACCTGATACAATTACTGCTTCCGCCGGTTCCTTCGATTTAAGAGACTATGAAGTTGCCAGAGGACAATTTTTCTCCTCTGTTGGTCGGATTTCTGTTTCTTTTTCATATAAACAGATCTCTTTTAACAAAGATGCTATACGGAAATTTCCAAACATAAAATTTGTCGAACTGCTAATACACCCAAGCTCAAAACTACTTGCTATCCGACCATGTTCCTCTGAAACAAAAAATAAAGTGCAGTGGTCACGTCTCAAAGATGGTCAACTTATTCCAAAACCAATTTCCGGCGCTGCATTTTTGCCAACATTATACGAGATATTTAAATGGGACAAAAAATGCAAATATAGAATATTAGGAGTTGCCCACCAAAAAGACAATGAAAATGTCCTTATTTTCAACATGGACGATACAGAAATACGAATACCGACAAATACCAACGACGTATCCACCCTCAACAATAACACGCCTGATACAATATCTGATTCTAAGAGTGTGTTAGCTTATCCTGCCGACTGGATGAATAGCTTCGGTAATAATTACTATACTCAGTCTCAAGCGCCAGAATTAACAGAATTTACAGCGGACAAAAACTGGCAGACTGCTTCAGAAAGTAAACCTTATAAAGAACCCGAGCTACAAACCACTCCCAAAGAAACCATTATACAAAATATAAAGAATATTATTACAGAAATTAAAGGAGACACCCAATGAGCGAGCAACCTATAAATCAATGGAATATGACTACAGAACCTTCTGATATGATGAAAATCAACACACCTATGCCAATAACAGTCGCACCCAGCCCCTCAAATCAAATGGAAGTCATTGACGATGATTCTTTCAGCTATGACGGTTATCAAGTTGTACGTGGCGAATTCTTCGCTCATATTTACGAACCTTCGTTTACGTTTAATAACTACAAGGTATCTGTAAATACCGCCTGCATAAAAAAACTACCCGATGTCGAATATGTGCAAATATTAGTCAATCCCATTGAAAAAAAACTGGCTGTCCGTCCCTGTCGAGAAGAAGAAAAAGACTCTTTTCGTTGGTGTTCCTCTGGAAAAAAGCGTTCGCCAAAACAAATCACCTGTCGAATTTTCTTTGCTAAAGTGATATCTCTCATGGACTGGAATCCTAATTATCGGTACAAGATTCTCGGCAAACTAATTCGTTCTGGCAATGAAATACTGTTCATTTTCGATTTAACTTCACCTGAAATATTTCCTCGTACACTAAAAGACAATGGAACTGTAACCACTGCTAGGACACCTTCTTATCCTGAAGAATGGAAGAATCAGTTCGGTATTCCAGTGGAAGAACATCAAAAATCAATGCAAGTCAATATATTTGAAGGCTACGCAGTATTTGACATACAAGAAAAGAAGAAGGCAACTGATAAATCCATAGAAAAAGCAAAAGAACCATCAACAACAGAAAGTGAGGAAAAATCCTATGAACAACAAACACTCTTCCCATCCACTAATATGTATTGACTTTAAAAAGAATCGTATACGAATCCACCGCAATACACTCCGTCAAATTGGTAACCCAGAATATATTCAACTTCTTGTTAATCCTGATCAAAAAATGATAGGTATAAAGGCTAGTTGTGCAGAGGATAAATTGGCACATAAAGTTAAGGATTATTTTGTCATCAATGGTAACAGTTATGAATTGTACAGCCGAGAATTACTATATTCACTTTCCCAGCTTAACCTTTCTTGGGAGAAATTTAACATTTTTCGTTTAGAAGGCAATATTTACCCAGATAAGAAAATAGCTCTATTTTCCATGGATAACATCATCACAAAACTGCCACAAACAGAATTCAAATCAGAAATAATGGGAGATGAGTATGCGCAATTATAGTATATATACATTAAAAACAAAACTAGAATTCACCAATTTGTATCAATATCTCAGTGAAAAAGATTATAAACAACTTGAACAACAGATATTATGTCATTCCTATCACACCCCAATCTGCACATGGAATGGTATTGTCATTAATGGTATAGAAGCGTATGAATTATTTCGTAAACACAATATTCCTTTCCGAATAAAAAGGCTCCATTTTTCCAGTAAAGAAGATGTAATTTCATGGATATGTACTGACCAACTTAAACGAGAGGATTTAACCAATATCAATAAAAAATACCTGATTGGGAAAAAATATGATGCTGAAAAAATTTTAGTTTCAAGACAACTTTCATCTACGAATAAATCTCATATTTCCGGTGCAAGCATCGCAGCGAAAAAAATATCCGAAGAATGTAATGTAGCAATGGCTACCGTTTACAAATATTCTGCTTACAGTAGTGCACTAGATATAATTGATGAAAAAGTTCCCGATTTTGTCAAACGAGTTCGTTCTGGTCAGCTCTGGATTTCCCAAGCTAATATTATTGAGCTTTCAGGATTATCAAAAGAGCAGCTTTTAAGCCTAAATAACTACCTTCTTGCCGAAAAGATAGAACATCTCAGTTATCATGATATGAAAAGGGAATTACTATGGAATAATTACGCCAAACCAATGTTAAGGAAAGAATCTTCCGTTTCTATTCCTTCAATACGCAACCTGCCACAATTTGATCCAGATGCGGAAATTGCAAGTCTTACATTGACGATTCCCTCGTGGAACAGTTCTATCGAAAGAGTATTAAAAGTTTCAGATTTTAAAATTGCATCTGATACAGCAAAATATAAGCTTAAATATCAGCTTATGTGCCTAATATCAACAACAAATAATATTTTAAAAAAATTGGAGGAAATATAATTATGGATGGAAATACCGAAGATTTACAAAAGTTTGTTCCCCAAGTGCATTTTGAGCAAATACCTATTAAAAATTTATGTTCAAATCAAGATTATCAACGTAATCTTTCCATCAAACACGTTCAGCGTGCTGCAGCTAATTTTGACCTTTATCAGATAAACCCTGTAAAAGTAAGTAGACGTGATGGGATAAATTATGTGTTCAACGGACAACACACTATAGAGATTGTTGCTCTCGTCTCTGGATCAAGAGAAACTCCTGTCTGGTGTATGGTTTATGATGATCTTGTTTACACCCAAGAAGCAGATATTTTTGCAAATCAGATGAAATATGTCAAATCGTTATTACCTTATGAAATATTCATGGCTAATATTGAAGCTGGTAATGATAGAGAACTTATTATTCGTGACCTTGTTGAATCATATGATCTCACTATTACTTCTTCCTCTCGCCCCGGAGGTATATGTGCTGTATCCACTTTAATTAATATCTATGAAAAATATGGTTTTCACACTCTTGATCGTGTTTTACGCCTTTGTGTTGCCACATGGGAAGGTGCGCCTATGTCCTTTAGTTCCAATATGCTTAATGCTATTGCCCGTTTGGATAATGCTTATGGAGAAACAATGAAAGATGACACCTTTAAAGAAAAAGTTGGGCGTGTCTCTGTCAGAGAAATCAGTCGTACTGCCAGAGAACGTCGTGCCGGTTCATTAGGATTCGCAGAAGCTCTTTTACTAGAATACAATAAAAAATCCAAGTATTCACTTCCTTTTGAGAAATTATACACTCATAAAACACCCAAAAAAAGAGAACCATCAACTGAAGATGAATCCGGTCAAAGTTCCACTCCAGAAGGTCAGTTAGATTTATTTTCTACGGATCAAGAGAATACTCAGGCTCTGCCAAACGAATAGCGCAGAGCCTTCAGCCTTTATTCTATCCATACTTTCAAAAGAACACCTTGCTTTAAGGCTCTCTTTCATGCAATCACTATGTTATCTTATCCCAAATTCATCATCCGCTCCATCCGCCACCTTATATATGAATACCCATTCCAAATATTTGCTTTTACCGGATACTCTTTCCTGTAAACAAATACAGTGTGATATTTAACAAAATGTGTTCTACACCAATTATGTATATCTTTCATATATATGTTATTTATACCATTCACCCACTGTTCTAAAGACCATATGTCTTTATCTGACACTAACTCCATTATGAACAGTACATTATAATATTGAATGACACCTACTCTCTTCCGTTCCTCTATTAACCTTTTACACAATAACCTATACTTAATGTTCATATCGTTCCTATGTCTCTCCCTCTAATCTATATTTTCCATCCTTATATACATTATATATATAATTATTATATAGTACATATAAGTGCGGATAATAATTCAAACGTTTCCGCTCCGCGCACTTCGCCGATAATTACGCGGTTCCGCCCGCAATATAAAAAAGTGAATATAAAATAAAGGAGGTGATTCAGCGTGGCTTGTAGAATTAAAACGCTCCTGCAGTGCTTGCACTGCAGGCATGATCTTGAGGTCGCGACAGTGTGCGGTGATCGTCGTGTGCCGCTTCTCTGGTGTCCTGACTGCGATATTTTGTATCAATATTTCGGACCGGAAGAGGTGATCGTTGATCGTTCAGCGAGCGTTGAATATGTGCGCGCGCTTGCGAATGAATTCCTGGTTGAAATGTCATAATTACCACCAAAAACCGGCCGAGATCTTTGTGCAGTTTACGGTTATAAATAACTTGAATAGTACCGGTATCAGAGCTAATATACAGACAACCTAAAGGAAAGCAAATAAACGAATCGGAGGTCTTGGCTATGTATGAACAATCTTTACTTTGTGGAATTATGAATGATTGGTATGGAAGCATGGAGGATCTGTTCCAGGATCTGAAGCATTACGGATTCGAGGTTTTGGAATCCAACCGTGAAAGCATCACGGTGTCCTGTGATGATGATGGCGATTATGTTCAGGTCGAGCTGGTTCTCGGTGGAACCGAGCGGACGATCGTTGTTGAAGATTTCAAAGAAATTTATCGCGAGGAGGCGTAAAAAATGAAAAATGTAAAAATCGAGTGGTGTGAAAATTTTATAAAATCTGTATTCAAGAAGCACGTTCCTTTTGAAAACGGCGGCATCGAGACTGGTTGTTTTTGGAGCATGGCAGAGCGTTCCGGTCTTTGGGAACGTGGAACGTATGGCACTCCGATGTCATCAGCTCTTGAAAAATTAACAAATGTCGATATCGTTTCTGATGATTCAGGAGCTTATCTCTACAGCGTGTTCAGATTGAAAAGCGCGGAGGCTTAGGCCTCCGGTATTAAACCGCCGATGGCAGGTCCGAAGCCCTGCAGGAAGAAGCGCGACGGATACCGTGGATTGATGTTCGACAAGTTTCCCTGGTTTTTAATGTGAAAGCCTGAAGGTCTGGCAGCCCCGCTGGACGTCCTCGTAAACCTTGCACCCGGCCACCGGCCAGAAAGGCGTCGCCTATGATTGTATAAATTTTATCCTGGGTTTTCTGCAGCTTCCCCGCGCAGCTTAATCGAAGCGCTCCACGGTAATCCTTTTAGAAAGGAATGAATCAAAATGTTTGACAAAGAAAAATTGAAACAGGCCATGGATGATCATGGCGATACAAATAAGGCGCTTGCGGTCTTCCTGGGCATGACTGCATCCAATTTCTCGACGATTTGGAACGGGCGGCAGCCATTCCAGCGCAAGCACATAGTCCGGATCGCGGTCCGGTATCAACTCTCCCCGCAGGACGTGTGGGATATATTCTTCCTGGCCGATGCTGAGGCCATCAAAAAAGAAGCCAGAGAGGTTTGACCTCCCTGGCTTCTGTCTATGTTTCCGACATTGATGTCGGGATCATGCTTTGTGTCCGTATGCTGTGTTGAGGCTGATCCAGCCTGCTCCGGACTTTAATCTTCCCCATCCATTTTTCTGCTCTACGATCGTGAATGTTCCCTTGCCGGTATACGCTCCGGTCCAGTCATAGTTTGTGCCTGGTCCTTTTCTGATGCGCAGATCCGAAATCGTGACGGTCCATTTCAGCGTTGATGGAGCTGCTGCAGGTGTGGTGGATCCACTGCTTACCTTGTGGCCATATTTGCTGTTGAGGCTGATCCAGCCTGCTCCGGATTTGAGCTTGCCCCAGCCGCCCTTTTCTGCCACGATTGTGAATACTCCCTTGCCGGTGTATCCAGCCGAGTCATAGTTTGTGCCTGGTCCTTTTCTAATGTTCAAATCGGAGACCGTGACCTTATACGCATAGTTGACTGTCGTTGCTCCGGACGGAGCTGGTGCTGGAGCAGGTGCCGGTGTGTTATCCTTTGCTTCTGCAGACAGCTGCGCCTTGAATGTCTGCCACTTCTTATCATCGGATCCGTTCTCCAGGTTCCATCCTTTAATTCCTGGACAGAGCTTGCCGGTGACGTCATAGTGGCGGATTACTCTGCTGGCCGGGATTCCGTATACTTCCATGAGGTATCGTCCCAGCTTCGCTGCGTTTGCAAGTGCTGCGTCTGTGAAGTACCAGTTATCGTCGTTCGGGTTCGTCACGCGGCCGGTCTTATTGGTGCTGCAGATCTCGATGGAGATGCAGTTGTGGTTCGTAGCGATGCCGTGGAGCTTGCCGCCCTTGTTTCCGTATGCGCTGCCACCGACGGCCCAGCAGGAGTATTTCTCCGGATCCGGATTGTACTGTACGATTTCTTCATCGTCCACGATGAAGTCTGCAGTTCCTCCGGCTTTTGGATTTGCAAACCAGGACGCTGTCGCTCTGGCCGATCCTTTTTTGCTCGTTACTCCTGCTGTGTAATGGTATACCAGGTACTTATCTTTCCCTCTGCCGGTTGAATACAGGCCGTGCGTCCCGGTCTGCTTGATGATGTTGATTTTCATGTTGGTTCCTCCTTCCGCGTCGTACTCTGTGAGTTCGTACTGTGTAACCAGTCGGTATGTGCTCTCGACGTAGCTGCTATCAGTCGCATATCCATCTGCCTTGATAAGCTGAAGGTATTTCTTTGGATCTGTAACACCTTTCAGATTTTTGTACCTCGGCTTCTGAATAAATTCGAAGTAACCCTTTACGCCTTCCTCCATGCTGTCGTATACTCTGAAATTGTCCTTGATCGTTGTCAGAGTCCCTGGCGTATATTCCTCCTTCGTCTCCATGTTCACGCTCTTGCCCTTCCAGGTTGTCCCGCATTTCATTCCGAAGTAGTTATGATACTTGGATGCCAGCTTGCTCTCTCCCCATCCGGATTCCAGGATTGCCTGGGCGATGATGGGACTGTGTACCAGGATTCCGTATGCTTTCGCGTACTTCTGCACGTGCTTTGCTATGTCTTCGATGAATCTCTGCTGTTTCTCTGTGATTGCCATCTTGCATACCTCCTAAATAAAAAAGGGCAGCCTGGTGGCCGCCCTGGGTGCTTTGTGCTTCTTATTCCTCTGAATCGTCGGATCCAATGTTTGCGGAGTCGGTGAGTCCTTCTCCGATGATGTATGCCACGACGGATGCTCCGGCCATGATGAGTGCCGTTACCTGTGTGGCTGTGTTCTCTGCGCCTCCTGTGGCTACGATCATCATTGATACGAATGATGCCACTGCTGTCCAGAGTTTTCTGCTTGTCAGTTTTCTTTTCCAGTCGATGTTTTTCATGATGTTTGTTCTCCTTCCTCGATGATATGTTTCAGTGCTTGCTCGTTCAGAAAGTTCTTTTGTTCGTGCTTGACCTTCTGAGCGTAGTCCAGGGCTGCGTGCATGTCTCCGTTGCAGTGTGCATCCGGGATTCTCTGCACGGCTCTGGCTGTGGCCTCTCCGAGCGCTATGGCTGCGTTCACGCTGTTGATGATGCAGAGCTCATTCTTCTCTCTGATCTGTTCGCGTTCGTCCAGCTGTTTCTGGCGCTCCTCGCGTTCCTCTTTTTCATTGTCCGCACGCTTCTTGAGATTCTGCTCGATGAGCCAGAAACAGAAGCCTGTGAACGCGGACGGAATGCTGGCGGCCACGACGATTGTTGTCATGTCCATTGGTTCCTACCTCCCTCCTGCATTTAATTTGCTGCAGCTTCTGCATGGCTGCTGGCCTGCCGGAATAAAATAAGCCACGCACTCGCCGCAGGTACCGAAGTACCGGCAGCTTTCCGTGCATGGCTCGTATGTCCTTCTGCAGGTGTTATCTGGATTCCGGTGTAGACACTGGAACCTCTGGCTCTTTCTTTGAGGCGATGATCTCCTGCATTTCTTCATCTGTGATCCATCCTCTCTTGACTGCGTTCTTCAGCATTGCTTCGGACGCGCGTCCTTCCTGGTATAATCTTTTCAGTCTTTCATACATTTTACTCACCTCCAAGAATCGCGAGCGTGATGTCGTCGACGCTCTGGTTGATCGACTCGATCTGAGCCTGCTGCTTTGTGACGGTCTTTGTCAGGATTTCCAGCTCTGATGGCTGTTCTCCAGATGCTTCCGCCTCCTTGGCATTCTGGATCCAGGTCTCTGTGTCTGCTGCGACTGCTGCAGCGAGGCCTTCTCTGTAGATCGTGTCTACTGTGTAGCGGTCAAATGTGAAGTATTCCTGTGGCTCCTGGTCTCCTCCTGAAGCCTGGCGTGTGAATGGTCCCTGGATATTGTCATATAAAATGACGGTGCAGGATCTTCCTTCGATTGGCGGGAGCGCCTCAATTTCAAACTGCGACGCAGGCCTGATGTTGCTTTCTGTCTTCATCAGCGATTACTCCTTTCAGATGCTTAATATTAACAAACGGCCGCACCCACTTCTCGTAGAAGCGCTGGCTGTCTGAATTCACGATATATCCGATGTATGAAACCATGGCGTGCGCGTTCCGGATGGATGCGTATGCAGCTCTGGCGATCGTCCTGGCTTTCCGGCTGATCCTTAGCATGATCGACTTCCGGATGGTTGTCTTGTTCGGATGGAACTTGAAACCCAAGAAGTCAAGCGGGCGCTTGCTCAATATAAAGACCTGCCAGTTGTCCTTGACGGTCTGCTTCGTGGCTTTTACTTCGGCTTCGATGAATTCGAGAGCTTTGTGCAGTCGTCGTTTGCTTGAATCAAACAAGACCATGTCATCCACGTATCTCACGTTGTGCGCGGCTCCAGTTTTCTCGGCGACCTTGTGGTCGATGTCCTGAAAGAAAAAGTTACAGAACCATGGCGAGGTAAAGAGCCCGACCGGGATGCCTACCGCATCGGTCTCCGGCAGCAGTCTTTCGTGCGTGGCCATCGGCTGTTGAAAGCTCGCGATGATCCGATCTGCCAGGCGCAGGAACTTCTTATCTTTTATCCTGCGTTGCAGCTTCTTCCGGAGTTCTTCGTGGTTCATGGTTGGATAGCATTTTCGGACGTCCAGCTTCAGGACGTACTTGGTATGCTTCGGATCCTTCCTGATCCACTTCTCGATCGCGGTCTTTGCTCCGTGCGTTCCTTTTCCCGGTACGCATCCGCAGCTGAACGGATAGGCGCTATGCAGAACGATCTGTTTGAAAATGCGAACGAATGCGTGATGCACACACTGATCTGGCCAGAATCGCGGGATTGCGATGTCTCTGGTCTTCTTCTGAATGCCATCGTTGATTCGTCGCATTGTGTACTTGGCCGGTATGAAGGTTTCCTCATCCAGCATCCTCTGCAGCTCCAGCGCGTGTCCATCGATGTCCTCCAGGACCTTCTGGACTTCTTTGCGCTTCCGCTTATGTCTCGCCGCATCCTTGATCGCTTCCTTCAGGTTGTCGATGTCTCGGACGTGCTCGAATAAGTGACCGACTCGCTTCGTGTATTTGATTGGTGGTAGCTTGTCTTGCTTTTGTGTATCTTCCATGAATGGCTATCTCCTTTCAGACTCTCTTTGTTAGCCTCGCTGACTTTCCAGCTCCATTCCTGGCGTACTAACCAGCGCCATTCGCGGCCTATTTTTACCAAGGGGTAAGGAAGCGCACCTGCGGCATTATCTTAACGAATAAATCGATGATGCCATAAAAAATCGAGAATCTAACAAAGTGGGCGACCGCCGATGTTCCAGTTCGTATTACCCGTACCGTTGTTACAGTTCCGGTAGAAAGGCCCAGCATTCGTACCGTTGTTCACGTTACCGCCAGAGATCACCAGCCGCGCGCAGTTACGCTCCCTGTGTTTAATTTTCTTTATTGGCAGCAGGCGCCTTCGTCTTTGCGCCTGCCTGTTTTTCAGTTATGCTGCCGGTAGTTCCGGGGGATAAAGTTCCCCCCGGTCCCCCTTTAAATGGCAGCCTTGCGGCAATGAGGGCGACCGCCGATGTCCCAGTACGCACTACCCGCACCGTAGCCACAGGCCCGGTAGAAAGGCCCAGCATTCGTACCGAGGCCCACGTGACCCCCAGAGAACACCAGCGTTCCGCCTTCGCTCTGGTAGTAGTAATCGCCGTTGTAAGAGTCGGCTCCACCACCTACCTCGACCGGCAGCTCGTATTCCGGATGCAGACTGTCGAATCCCATCTTTTTGATGTATCCGTCGCTTGTCGGGCATACGTAGCCGAGCTTCTGGTAGTCTCCGGTGTATGTGTCGTCTGCGTAGCTTGCACGCTTATTGCAGCAGTAGTGCTGGCGGTTCTTGATGTTGACTCCGTCGCGGAACTGCCACATGTTGCCGAACCAGTCCTCGATCCATAAGAAACGGATCGCACGCCTTCCGGAGAGTTTGATTCCGGTAGGCCCTTCGGGATTTTCCAGGCATCCGTTCGGGCATTTCATTGCGGTGGTCTCGCCTGTCTTCTGAACGCATGACCAGATTACGTTTCCTTCCGCAATGTCGACCGGATCTCCGTCGAAGTAGATTTCTGTCGCTGCCTCCACCTCTGTTGACGCTTTGAGTGCTGTGATCGTTCTGCCCCATACGACGTTGTGCGACCACATTCCTGTTCCGATGGCGATCTGCTGTCCTACGAAGAAGTAGGCAGCTTTATCTGATGCGATCGTGATGCAGTTTGTTGATTTCTTGGTCTTCAGAGCTTTGTCGTTTTCGCTCTCTCTGAATTCGGTACGTCCGGATCCGAGGATTCTCTGCGCCTGGGTTCCTGCGAACATGATTATAAATAAATGGTCGAGCAGGAACATGTTCCATACGTCGTCAAGCTGCCAGCCTTCGCCTTTGTTGCGGCTGCGGGTTCTGAAGGTTGCCCTGGTTACCTCTGTGAGCGGTGTCGCTCCGGCAATCGAACGGATGACGTCCTTGGCTCCTGTGGCTGCATCTTTTCCTGCGGATCCGTTGAAGATCGGGATGTAGATCTTGTCGCTGATGCTGCTTCCGTCTGTGAATGCAGGGTTGACGTGCAGGCCATCTACCGGTGCGGATGATACCCAGCGGTATTCCCACTCTACTCCGTCGCTATCCGTTTCAAAGTAGCGGGACGTGTAGCAGAGCGGCATTTCCAGCATGACGTCTCCGTTATCTCCGGTCCAGGAGAAGTTGGCGTCTCCCAGGTATGCGGTGACTTTTCTGTCTTCTGAAAGGTTGCACGGTCTGCAGGCGTTGTATGGATATACTGACTTCATGAAGTCGTTCTGGACGTCTCCGGTTCCGACTGCTGCCTTGGCTGTAAGGCCGACAGCTCCACCGAGTCTTTCCCAGCTCTCTGCGCCGCAGCTCTGCTGGCCGACTTTCTTCCTGGCTCCGTATTTCTTCACGGCTGCCTGTTCGATGATGGTTACTCTGTCTGCCAGTGCTTCCAGGTCGCTCTGCAGTGCCAGGCCTCCTGCGGTCACGATTGTGACGCTTGATGCGTTGGCTACCTCCAGGTAGTAACTCATGGAAATGACGGACGGGATCACGCCATTGTATGCTGGCATGTAGTCGCTGGTGCTTGCGGTTGCGATGCTGTATAAGATTTCGCCATCGTCCGGATCCTGTGCAAAAATACCGAACTCGCGGATTTCGTATCCTGATTTCAGGACGTCCGTGTCGCTGGTCTTATTTGTGATCGCTACCTTCAGAACGAGTGTACTTCCGTTCTGGATCTCTTTGCTGTGGATTGGCAGTGTCTGCACTGGTGCCTTGAGTGACGTTCTGGTGTCTGTTGCCTCTCCGGAGCTGTACTGGCCGGATCCGGTCTGCGCCTTCGTGATTTTGATTGTACATCTGCCCGCCTGGGCTTTTGCCAGGAGCGCTTTTCCTTTTGTGGTCAGTTTACTTGGATTCCAAATAAGCATTGATTTATTCCTCCTTTATGACTGTTGTTGTCTGATAGTCGATGTTTGCTCTCATGGCTGCTCTTTCGCTTTGTGAGAGGTCCGCTTTGCCGGTTTCTGCGTTCAGCGCGTGGGTGCTTTCCTCTGATGCATTGACTGGCCCGACATCGATGGTGCCGGATGCCTCCGTGGCTCCCTGATTATCATTCAGGACGTATGTGCTTCCTTCGGTGCCGGTTGCGCTTGCGATAAATGCTCCGGCCGTAGCTTGGGCGTCTCCTGCTGTGGTGTTCAGAGCGTAGGTCTCTGTAACCGGTGCGGCGACTGCTGCCACGTTCATTCCTTCGGTTGCGTCTGTATCTGATATCTCGTGATTGCTCACGGTGCATTCATTTATTGCTGTGATGCAGGTGGCTATGGTTGCTGCTGAGTGGAGTTCTCGCAGCACGGTCACCCTTCGGATGTGGGACTTTGAATTCTTGACCTTTTTAATGACCGAGGTCAGCTCGTTGATGATGTCTTTTGTCATCAGCGCCTCTGTTTCCACATCGAATGTGTTTGCTTCGATCGGCGGCTCGGTAAAGTCGAACCACTCGATCAGTCTCGCATCGCCTCCGAACACTGAGGCGATCAGTTCCTCTGTTGCTTTGACTGTTCCGGCTTGCGTGTACCACTTGAGCGTGTTCTTTATGATTGAGCGCTTTGTTTCGATGTCTGCGCCCTGGTCGTAGTACATGGCTCGCATCTCCACGGCCAGGTAGTCCAGCGTGGATTCTGCCAGGTGGTCAATGTCGCAGGAGCTGCCTACGCCTGCAGCTTTTTCCAACATTCTAATAATTGCCATGTGCAGCGCGTAGCTTATGCTCTTAAATTCCGGACTTGTCTCATCCGGCCAGAGGTCTGCGAGCTCTCCGTTTCTAATATCAATCATCCTCAACACCTCCGTATGTCACGTTCTTGCTTGTGCAGTACGCGATGGAAGTGCCGCCGATCTTCTGAAAGACCGGACTCTTAATCTCTACCCTCTTGGCTCCTGCTGTAGTCACTCTCTTGATCAGCTCCGAGCTGTTGATGTCTCGGCCGATCTTGGACTGCTGCCAGGTTACGAAGTCATCCACTGCCTTGGCGACCTCGCTCTGGATTGTTTCCACGGATCCTGAATCTGAAGAATTGATATAGTAGGTCAGACTGATGCTGTAATTCACCGCTGTTGGCGCCTTCACGACGACCTTGTCAGTCAGCGGCCGGATGTTCGGATCCGTGATGTACTTCGTCAGCCCTGTGATCATCTCCTGGCTTGGGATTCCGTTGTCCATCAGGAATACGATGTCTACCTCGCCTGGGTTGTCACTTGAAACCTTGACGTCTGCGATGGTGCTGTTGTATGTCTTTACCCAGTAGATATATGCTTCCTCGGTTCCTGCCGTTGAATAGCGGGACGGTGCGATGTAGATTCTGTCCTTCAGGGATTCGTCGCTCTCCGGATCCGCGCCTCCATCGGTTTCCGTGATGTTGGTCACGCTCTCTATGTACGGGATTGGATCCACGAGTGTCTGAATGGCTCCCTCATGGATTCCATTCAGATCTACGCCGGTCTCGATGGAAGTGCAGGCCACGTCGACTGTGGTCTCTCCTACTTTAATCTCCGCATACTTATCGGTCGTGAAGTATGCCTCGCCATCCGTGACTCTGGTTCCGGCCGGGATTGCTATCACTCCGGTCTGCGCCTCTGAAAGTGTGAAGCGCATCGTCACGGTCGCTGGCTTGGCAGCAGTTCTCTCGATGCCCTTGAGCGCTGCCAGGTTGTCCAGGAAGGCTCCGAATGCGTACTTGAGAAGGTTCTGCTTTCCGGCTCTATCGACGTACATGTACATCTGGTAAATCTGCACGCTGCAGGCGTATAAGATCAGGGCGATCGGTTCGCCTTTGTCCAGCACGGTTTCTTCTCCGGTTTCCTCCATGTATTTGTCCTGGCAATCCTGGAGCATCTGCTTCTGGATTCCATCCAGGTTGATGTCGTCATCGATGAAGCTGACGTCCGGGAGTCTCTCGATCTGTTCGATTGCCATGCTCTTTTTACCTCCTTCCTAAGTAAATATCTAGCTCCAGCACGCCTTCTTCGTCCTGGGTTCCTTTTATGTCCTGAAGCTCCAGGCTTGGTATGTATTCGTCCATCGCCTCTGCGAGCTCCACTGTGATCATGTTGATTGCGTCCGGCCATGGCATGTCAATGAAAATCTGTGTCAGACCGTATCCCCGGCTTCCAGGGATAGATCCTTTTCTTGTGATCATCATCGCTTCGATGATGTCGTTGGCCAGTTCCAATTCATCCGGTTCGATGGAACCGTCCGCGTCTTTGATCTGGTTAATTCTTATAAAAGCCACTTAGATTCCCTCCCTTATGAATATTCCATGAATGTGATGTCGATCTTAGCTTTCACAAGCTCGCCCTTGTTGTAGATCGTGTTCCAGGCCTCCGATGTTGCTGTGATTGCCATTTTATTGGAGCCCATGATTTTGCCTCCAATGACCAGGTATTCCACCTGTCCGCTCCGGTTGGCTTTCCGGATCTTCTCGACCATGCTTCTTGGCTTCACGCCATGCTCTGCAGATAGCGTGATGGTAAGAGTGACGCCCATTGTATCCGGACCGCTAAATTCCCCGCGCGGCACGTTCTGAAGGATGTTGTGCTTCGTCCATCTGGAGTCCTGCGATACCTTGATATCTTTAGCTGTCAGGATCTTCTTGCTATTGACCTCGAATATCAGATCTGTGCCCCAGCAGCCGAGTGTTCCTTTTGCTTTTGCACGGTTCTTTGATTCATCGGTCTTCTTCTTAGTATCTGTTTTCTTTTTGCTGTTAGCTTTTTTTGTCTTTGGCTTTTTGGCCGGTTTCTTCTTGGCCGCAATGCTGGCCACGGTCTTCTTTTTCTCTGCGACCGTTTTCAGGTATTGGCCATAAGACCAGCCCCATCTTCCTTTGTACTTTACGTGGTACCATCCGCTTTGCTTTTTCCCATCTCCGGATACTGTGGTTCCGTATGGCATTGCTGTCAGGATGGTTCCGTTCGGCTTGCTTCTCACGCGGAGCCCTGACCTCGCTGTGACTTTGTATGTCGCCATCTGAATACCTCCTATCCCTTGATATGGTTGATGATTTCGGCCACGGTGATGCTTCCACTCTTTGTGGCCAGTTTGATCCTTGAAGCGTCGAGAGTGATTGCTGGTGCATGAATCTGCAGCGAGCTTCCTGAATACTGCAGGAAGGCTTCACCGATTGCCTGCGCCAGGTCTTTTCTGTATACGCCTTTGCCGCTGACCGGTGGTCTGTGGCTGCTGTTCCAGTACGTTCCGGCCACAATTCCCATCGCGGATCCGTTGGAAAGATGAACGACCAGCACGCTGGCTCCGACCTTCGGCATCTTGTATTCATCATTGAATGTTAAATAAGGGAGGTCGTCGGTCACGGAATTGTCGAGATCCGGATATGTGACCTTGATCATTCCGCTTCCGTAATCAACGGACGAGACCTTCCCGATTCTGATGGTTCTGTCTGCCATGATTTACCTCCTAGTCAAATGTTCCCTCGTCTACCCATCCGTAAACGTTCGACGAGCTGTCTACGTGTATCAGATGCCATGGATGTGCGTGGCCATTTCCTCTGCAGTCAGGTCCGAGCGTTATCCTTGCTCTGCCTGCTCTTGCGCTGTAGCCTCGCGCTCCTGGATATGAACTGTAGTAATGTGTGCCACCATGGAAGTTTACAATGTCGCCGACTTTGTACGTCTTCTTTGCTGGTGCCGGTGGTGCCGGTGGCGCTGGTGGCGGATCTCCTTTGAGCTGCTTCTGACACTTGTGCAGCTGAATCTCTTGTGTGGTTCCGCTGTCTGATACTTTGGTCTTCACTTCGTCCACGAAGTATTTTCCATCCGCTTTGCCGAGGTCTTTCACGGTTACGCAGATTCCGGCCACGATTTCTGGCCTTGCGAATATCGTTCCTGTGAGCACGGTTGCTTTTTCGTTCTCCAGGTTAACCTTGGCGGCAGCTTTGTATCTGGCGTCGTTCTCGCTGTCGCTCTGCTCGCTGATTTTCAGCGTCCGGGCTCCTTTTGCTTTTTCTCCAATCAGTCCGACATAGATGCTGATTTCCTTGCTGTCATTGCCCTTTTTATATGACGTCCGGGCTCCGGTGTACGTGCCTTCCAGCGTGTCCGTGTAGTCCCAGTCGTCCCCGATGAAGTCTGAACGCTTTATGGTTGCCGTGGCTTTTTTGCCTTCGTACTTGCTTTTTCCCCATATCACAATTTTGCTCTTGTAGACTTTCATTCCGAGACCGTAATCCTTGCACAAATCATATAAAAATGAGCTGTCGCTTTTGTCTGTCTGCTCTATGGATTTGATGGTGTAGTTCGGTCCATCAAAGATGAGCTTCAGACCGTATCTCTTTGCGATCTCCTGGGCGATCTGTTTAATGCTGACTTTCTTCCAGGTCTTTGTCCTACTGGTTGATTTGATGGCCGAGTTTGTCGGGATTGATATTCCTCCAAGCGTGGCCACGAGCGGACCTCCGGTCATCTTCATCTCATCCAGGAGAAAGTCTCCGCATGATAGCTTTTTGTCTGCTCCCTCTTTGGTCCAATTCTTAAAGGTGAGGCTGGCCGTGATCCGGTCTCCCTTCTTCGGCAGCCAACCTTTTAAGAATTTCATGTCTTTATTGAAGACCTGAATGGAGAGCGTGTCGCTGGCTCCGGATGCCACGTCGTCGTATTCGATCTGCTCCGTGAGACCGTCCAGCGACTTCTTTGCGCTTTTCCCATTGAAGTCTATATCCGGGATCACGCGTCTTGCTTCTGCCATTACTCCACCTCCGATTCGTCTTCATCTGCCGCCGGTATTCCATCGTCTCTGTCTGAATCAGATCTCCATACCGGTGTGTCGTTGAGTTCATCTTCGGGGATATCGGGGAGGATGATTTCCTCCCCGTCGGAGAATACAAGCACGTCCAGTTTGTCCCAGTTTGCCAGGATTAGCTGTTGCATGAATTTTTCGGATCCATACTGGTCGTATGCGATCTTGTCCCATGTGTCTCCTGCTTCTGTGTAGTAAACGTTCGCCACTTATATCCTCCTTTCTATGCGAATGCCCGGCGGCCTTCCGTCCGCAGGTATTCTTTCATCATTTTCTTAAATTCTGCCTGGCTCATTCTGTTCGCCTCTACCATGTCCTCCTTGGACGGTGTGCCCGCCTCGAATCGGTACGTTGGACTGAATACGAACTGCTGGCTTGCAGATTCATTGCTGTTACCATTCCCGGACTGCTTCTGTCCAGTAAATGCGCTCACGGTGTCTCCGATCACGCTCGACCGGTTTTCAAACTGTGGAGCCTCCAGCGTCTTGGATCCTGCGTTCATTACTGGCTGCGCGAGTGATTCGTTGGCTGCCTTCTGAACGAGTGCTCCGGTCTTCTGGATACCTCCTGCGAGACCTTGGCCTGCGTACTGTCCTGATTGATCCAGGACTCTTGATGGAGAGTGAATCTTCAGAGCGCTGTTGACGGTTGCTGCTACCTGGTTGGCTATGCTTCTCGCCTGGGCGATCGCTGCAGCTCCACCGGCTGCGATACCGTTCCTAAGTCCGGCCATCGCGAACGATCCGGCGCTGTACATGCTTCCTGAAAGTCCGGAGAAAGCTCCGACCATCTGGCTGCTTGTGCTTCTGCATGCTGCCACTGCCTGGCTTCCGCCTGTTCTGACCGCCACCACGAACATGGTCATGCCGTTTCTGGTCACGGCCACGATGGTTGTCATTCCGGTCTGCGTTGTTGTCCGCATCACGGTGATTCCGGTTACCACGGCCTGGTTCGACTGTGTCATGGAGTTTCTGATGGCCACTGTGACCATATTCATGGCTACTGTGGTTAAAGCTCCGAGCGTTCCAAGTGTTGCCATTGTCGACCGCAGTGATACGGCCAGCGCGGTTGCTGAAGCTGCCGCTACTGTGATGCCTCCTGCAAATACGACCATGGATGCTGATGTTGCCATCATCGGTCCGGCCAGCGCTGTGATCGCTGCGGTGAACGGTGCCACTGCCGCTGCCATCCTTGTGAATGCTGCAGCTGTTGGCGTTGCCACTGCGTTGATTCCTGCCGCGCTTGCCTTGAATGCTGTTATCGATGCGCTGCAAAGCGTCAGCGCTCCGGCTGTCATTGTGATTCCTGCTGCCAGGAGCATGATTGCAGCTGCTGCCGCTGTACTTCCTGCCGCTAAGGCCCGGACTGCCGCTGCCGCTGCTGCCGCTGCGACCGCGAGTGGTGCCAGGGCTGCCGCGAGCGGTGCGGCTCCTGCAGCTATGATTGCCATCTTGGCCGCGGTTCCTGTTGCACCTTTGGCCATTGATTTAAGCGCCGATCCAGCTGCCTTTGCACTGGCTCCGATGATTTTCACCGATGCTGCTGCAAGTGCCAGGGCTGCTGCGAGTGGTACCATGCCGACTGATGCGGCTAGTGCTCCCAGTATCAGAAGGGCTGCGCCTCCTGCCGTTGCTCCGGCTGCCATTGCAAGTGCGGCCGCCGCGAATGGCAGCATTGCCGCTGTGAGTGCTAGGATTGGCGCTGTTGCTGATAGTGCTGCGGTTCCGAATAAACGGACCATTGTTGCTAAAAGCATAAATGAAGCCATGCTGGCTGTTGCTCCAGCTGCGATCATTGCGATTGCTGCAGCGAGTACCACGGCTCCAGCTCCAACCATTAAAACGCCCGCTCCGGCCGCCAAGGCTCCGGCTGCCATTGCGAGAAGTCCTGCAGCTGCCACTAATGCTCCGGCTCCGCATACTGCTGCAGATGCTGCGAATGCTGTTAGTGCTCCGCTAAGTGTCAGGATTGCCGATGCTCCGGTCGCTCCGTATGTTGATAAAAGCGGAAGCGATACCGATATAATGGCCAGCGCTGCTGCTCCCAACATGGCCGCTGTTGCCACTAATGTGAGCGCTGCTCCCAGTGCTGCGATCGCTGCAGCTCCTGCCAGGAGTATTGGCGCCAAGGCTCCGGCTATTGCTCCGAATGCGATCAGTCCCGCCGCTAAGAGTGCGAGGGCGATCTGCGCTGCAGGTCCTGCGCTTGCGATCTGCGTCGCCGCCTGGACCATAATCAGGCATCCTGTTGCCGCCAGAACGATAGAAGCTCCGAATGCAATCAGTCCGACTGATGCTGCTGCGAGTGCAGGTCCGAGCGCTCCGGCTACTGCCATCATTGCGATCATTCCTACTTCCATGATTGTGAGTGCTGCGATTGCCATCGGTCCGGCTGCCGCTACCTGTGTTGCTGCCATCGCCATGAGGCTCATTCCGGCCGCTGCCATCAGAACTGCTCCGCCGAATGCGAGAAGTCCCGCAGATGCTCCGGCGAGCTGTGGTCCCATTGCTCCGGCTACTGCCAATAGTGCAATGATGCCGCCTTCCATGAGTGCCAGGCTTGCGAATGCCATAGGTCCTGCGGCTGCCACCTGTGTTGCTGCCATTGCCATCAAACTCATACCGGCTCCGGCCATTAAGATTGCGCCTCCGAATGCCAGGAGACCTTGCGTGCCTGCCTGCAGCTTCGGTGCGAGCTGCGCTGCTACTGCCATTAATGCGATAATGCCTCCGGCCATCAGGACGGTTGCTATCTGCGCTCCTGGTCCCGCTGCAGCGAGTTCCTTGGCTGCTTTTACTAATATCCACACGCCTGCGGCTGCGGCTGCGAATCCGATTCCGAATCCGAGCGCATTCTTGGCTGCTGCGGACATTACACTGCTTCCCTCTTTGAGCGGTGCGCTCATGCCTTTAGTTTTCTTTCCGATGCTTCCGATCGCTTTTCCAACCTTGCCGAATGTTCCCACCAGGGATCCGGCCACTTTGAACAGTCGACCGCCGATCAGCAGGACTGGTCCAGCTGCGGCTGCAATGCCTACCCATTTCACGATGTTCTTCTGCATCGACGGATCCAGATTGTTGAACTTGTCAATTAGCCCGGTCAAATTGTCCACGAAAGGCTTCAGGACTTCGCTGGCGATTCCTCCGACCGTATATTTCATAACGTCAAAGGATGAATTCAGTTTTTCCAGGGATCCACCCATTCCGGATAGGAGTGCGTCTGCCATCTTCTGCGAGCTTCCGGCCGCTCCTTCCAGCGAGCTTGCGTATTTCTGTACCTGATCCGGTGATGCATTGATCAGCGTCATCCACTTGGCCATCTGGTTCTTTCCGAAGATTGCGGCCGCCGCACTCATCTGTTCCTGGCTGGTTAAGCCCTGAAAGCTATCATGCAGCTGCTTCTGCACGTCGACCATGCTTTTCATGGATCCGTCTGAATTGAATATCTCCAGGCCTAGTTTTTTAATCCAGGTAGCTCCGTCTTTGGCCGGACTTGCTAATCTGGCCAGACCTGTTTTCAGTGCCGTGGCTCCTTCAGCACCACTGATTCCGGCATCGCCGAAGATATCAGTAATTGCGGCCAGATCGGACATTGACCATCCGACTGAGCTGCAGATCGGTCCTGCTGTTGCCATGGCGTCGAATAAATCCGTGACAGTCGTGTTGGCCTGCGCCTGGGCTGTCGATAGGATATCTGCTGCTGTCGCTGCGTAGTTTGAGTCCTTGCCGAACATCTTCAGGGCGTTTCCGAGGCCGCCGGTTACGACTGATAAATCCGTCGCCGTTCCTGCTGCCAGGTTCAGCGCGGGCGTCAGCATGTCTCCTGCCTGCTTTGCATTGAAACCCTGGCGTGCGAAGTTCAGCGTTGCGTCTGCTGCGTCCTGCATTCCGAATACGGAATTTGCCGCTGCTTTTTTCATTGTTGATTCGAGCTGTTTGGCCTGGGCGTCTGTTGATCCCATGGTTGCCTGGACGAGCTTCATGGACTTATCTACGGATCCGAACTCCTTCACGGATGTGGCACCGAGCGCGATTACCGGCATCGTGACTCCTGTGGTGAGCGCTTTTCCGGTACTTTCCATTACATTTCCGATACCGGTTAATGCGGAAGACAGGCTGCCTTTTCCAAGGCTGCCGAGCATCTTCTGTGCGCTGCTGACTGACGTCTGCAGCGATTTATCTAATTTTCCGGCGATCTTAATCGCTACTTCGAATTCGCTCATTTCTTAGGTGTCACCTCCTTCAAATCGGCGCATAAATCAATAAGGTCAAAGATGTTCATTTGCAAAAAATAATCTAACCCTGTGCTGAGGTTCAGCGACAGGGTTAGACAGCATTTCCGCAACTCTGAGAAGTCCGCAGGATTTATTCCTCGCCGAATAAAAAAGATGTCACTCTGTTCTTGAGCGCCAGGGCGTCCTTTGGCTTCAGCTGCTTAAAGAACTCGATCGGCATCTTCAAAGCTCCGGCTGCGATGATGAGGTCGTATTCCAGAGTTGTCTCTGGAAGAACCGACACGGTTCCGTTGTTTGTGAGGACCTTGTTGGCCTGGATCATATCTGCAGCAGTCAAATTGTCGAGCCCGCTGAGGTCGATCTCGCAGATCTTCTGTCCTTCGAAGTCATACTCTCTACTGAGCTTGAGCTTCATCTCGTTGTCTTCTGGCTTGTTGATTTCTGTGACTTTTTCACTCATTTTGCGTTCCTCCTGTTATCTAGCACTGGCTTCTGATCTGCGCCAGCATGTCTTTTCCGTTTAATACGAATACGAAGTTCAGTTTGTCGAGCTCCAAAACGACGGCGTTGTTGATCTCTACTTTGATGTATAAAATCTCAAGCTCGACCTCTGATTCCATCTTCTTTCCTTTGGCTACCTTGCCGAGTGTGGTTGTCTTGGCTTTGCCTCGTACCACGACTCTGATCGGGTAGTATCCGGTTGCTCCGGTCTTTGGATCCGTGCACTGCATAGATCCTCTGAGTGTCAGGAGCGGCGGCTCTGTGGTGTTTACGATGGAGAACATGTCGCTGTATAAAACTGCGAATGGGATCTTGATTGTGGCGCTGGAGAACTGTCCAGTTACCGGATCCTCGATCTCGCCGAGCACTCCGGTGCCTTCCACGGTATCCGTGATGGCTTCAAGCTCCGGAAGCTCCACCTCGCCGGATACTCCGACGAGGGCATTGGCGCCGTTATAAATGTTGAAGTGGTTTAATACTTCAGGAATAATGCTTGCCATAATTAGTTACCTCCTACTGCTGCTGCCAGCGTGTCTGTATCGTAGTCGATGATGTCCACGATTTCCTGCGCTGGTGTGTACGGTGCAATGTGCTGTCTGAACTTCATCGTTCCGGCCAGGATGGCAGTCTTTGGATTGTCATCTGACTTGTATTCGATGGAAGCTCCGGCCCAGTATTTAGGTGCGTATGCGCTGCAGCGGATGTTCTCGCTGTCCACTACGCTCTGAACCAGGGCGTTGTTCATCGGATCGTCGACTTCATCGAAGTATGTCTGAATGAAGTTATTTCCCTGCCAGCTGAACATGCGGCGAACTGCGAACCAGATATCTTTCGCGTCTGAGCTCGCTGGATACGCTCCGGTGTAGTTACCCCATAAGCGATAGCCGTTCTGGTTGATCGCTGTGGTTACGCCGTAGCCGTTGACCGTGTTTGCCTGGTCCTGGTCGAGATATACTTCCGTTCCATCTTCGAGGCACTGGCCTCCGACTCCGAGTAAATGGTTGGACGGTGACTGGTTTGGTACGTCCTCGTTGTCTGATGCCATGTACTGGATCATGGCTCCTGCCACTGCAGATTTTGCGAGAATGTACTCGCCGACTCTGTCGCATGGCCAGAGCGGATAGCAGAATGGGCTTGTGTATCCGGATTCCTCTTTCACGCTCTTGGTGTCTGTGTATTTCTTTGCCTTGGCTGTATCAAGGTCAAGAAGTGCCATTGCACTGTATACGCCATTGATCTTGGCCGCCTTGGCTGCAAGTGCAAGACCGACCTCCGGAATCTGTGACCAGCCTGGTGCGAGAATGAGTCCCGGAACGATGCCGAGTCTTGGGTATACCTGTCTAATGACCTGCGCTCCTGTCTCAGCTCCTGTGGATGGATCCACGGCTCCGATGACGTCCTCTTTCGTAACCTTGGACGGATCGATGACTTTTCCGCTTACCTTGATGGCTGTTGCTGCTGCGCCTTTTCCGCCTGCGAGCATTGTGATTGTGAGGAATCCAGTTGTGCTGTCAAATGCGGCACTGTAATCCTCGCCAGCCTTGAGCTCTGTATCGCCAGTTGAATTCTTGACGGTGAGCCCTTCGAGGATGATGCCTTCTTTCTCGATCACTGCCTGCTTCTGGTTTACCTGGTACTCTGCCTCTGCGAGTTCCTTGTTGTGCTTTGCCGGATCCAGAACGTTGATGTAAACGACCGGACTAACCTGGAACAGGTTTGATGTTGCGAACATCGTCTGGCAAAGTGTGAAATTCTTAAAGTCTACGGAATATCCGAGTGCTGCCATGGCTTCAGTTCCTGAATTCGCAAGAATTGGAACGTTCACGGCTTCGCTTGGATTCTCGGCCATATTGACCGGAGCTGTTCCGACGACTACCTGGACGGAGCTGTTGCCGGTCTTTGGTGCCTGAACGGCTGTAGCTTCTTCCTGGATGTAAACTCCATGTCTGATGCTCATTAGTTCTTACCTCCTCTTTCAAGTTTGAATTTCTGCGCTTCTGCGTAAGCGCTGTATACGTATCCTCTCTTTTCTCTGATCATTCTCTCGGCCTCGCCGTATTCTCTGATTGGAATGAAAAGGTTCAGGATCATTGGTGCATCCGCTTTGGCTGCTTTCGCTGCCTCCGGGATTGTCGTGTAAACTGTGCCGGTGATGGCGATTCCACTGATTGTTGGTCCTACGTAGAGGACTGCTTCAGTCTTTGCCTCCGTCACTGCCTGTGTCTTTTTTGCCGGTGCTTTTGTCTCCGGCGCCTTTACTGATTCGCTCATGACCAGTCATCGCTCCTTCCTATTTTTGGTACGTAGAATTTGATATCTATGGCTCCGAAGTAAAACGGATACGTGTCCTCATCCTGAAGTGCAAAGCTCACGTTCTGGTTTGCTCTGAATTTGCTATCCAGGAGCGGTCTTTCCAGGAACCGGTTTGTAATCTTTGTGATCATCTCCAGGATGGTTCTGTGTCCGTTCGTTTCTTTGTCGTAGTCGCAAATTCCGAATAATACCGTGGTTCCGACGAGCCATGGCTCATCGTCCGTCGGTGTGTTGCCTTCTTCGATTCTCACGATGAAGTAAGGGAAGAACTGCGACTGGTCTTCCTCATCGTCTGTGATCTCCGGCAGTCTCTGCTCGTAGCCTTTTACTCCGAACACGTCCTCTCCTGCAGCATTTTTCAGCTGCATCTGCGCCAGGAGCTCCTCGATTTCAGCGATTAGCGATTTCTGAAGGTCCCATGGTGTCATTGTCTTCCTCCTACTTTGTGAGTAATTCTATTTGCTGCTCCACGTAATGCTGCAGGTTCCGGTCGATGGATGGTTTCACGACTCCGTATACCTTTTCCTCGTTGCCGATCATCTTCGGGATTGAGTTGGAGCTCAGCTTCTTAATTGGCAGCCTGGCGGTGCTTCGTCTCTGATAGATCTGACCGTTTGGTCCTTTGAAGGCTTTAATATTGCCGTATATAAGCTGCTTCAGGCCGCTGCCCTTGATGATGTTTGCTTTCGCTCCGGTTTTCTTCGGTGCAGTCGTGTGAAACTTAGTGATTGAGAGCGGCTTGCCTTGTGAATGGATCACCGCTTCCAGTCTTCCTGCGGACGCTTTCCGGATCGTCATGTCCTTCTTAAAGCCTCCGGATTTTACCGTGTAGGTCGCCTGCGCTTTATTTGCGAGATCTACTCTCGCTGTGACTGCTACTTTATTCAGGGCCCGCGATATTACCGTTGGCGCTTTTCGGCTCATTTCTCCGAGCTTCGCCTGCACTTCCTCCAGCATCTGTTCGTCTACCTGGTATTCGATCATGCTCTGTTCGCCTCCAGTGTGATTGAATAGATACCGTCCTCTGAAATAGCATCAGCCACCTTGTATGGCCTCTTGTCGAATTGGATCAGGGATCCCTGCTTCGGCATTGGACCATAGTCGGTGGCTGCTACGTAGATCAGTTTTTGGTTTTTATAAATTCCATCCATGTGCTGGTTGAATCTCTTTTCACGCTCGATCTGTTCGTTGGAGTCTACCTGAACCGGCATCATCTTTCCATTGAGATCATGCATGTCCGAGAACTCATCCGCGTTCATGAATGTGTCGTGCACGTCCGACGCGATTACGTCTTTGAAACTCATTTTTTTCGGCTCCGGGTTGGTTTCTTTACCGGATCAGTGGCTCTTTCGATGCTCTTTGGGATTCTTCCAGCGAGGTCATCTTCGTTGCCACTATTGCTGATTCCGATCTGTCCTGGCTGAGCTGTCAGCATCTGCGCTCTTGGAGCCGGTGCCTCTGGCTCATCCTCTACCAGGGTGGCGGTTCCGGCATCCAGCCAGGTCTGCTTCATCTCTGAATCAGGAAGCTCATCTCCGACCTCATACTGACGTGCTCCGTATAAGATCGGATAAACTGCCACGAGCTTCATTTAGGCGTTGATCTTAATTGATACGACCGCGTCCGCTGCGGCTGCGTCTGCGATAGCGTAGCCTGCGAGGATGTTGGACTCGGCTGTTGCGGTGATCACTCCGTTTGTGTTGTCCCAGTAGACATCTGCTCCGGCTGTGATTGCCTCGCTTGCCTTCTTTGGAAAGCTGTAAACGCCTACCACATTGACGCTGTATTTCTGTCCCGGTGCTGCTTCCATCGCTACGACTCCGATTCTCTTACCGATAGCCTGGATGGTATTGGCCGGGATGGTTTTTGCTGTGTCATTGATGCGATCGATAGTCTCGCCTCTCTGCCAGAATGTTGCTGTTGCCATGATTTATTCCTCCTTCCTCTTAGACGAGCTTCAGCTTCGTGTCGACCTTGATTCCTGGGTTCTTTACGGCTCCGCGGTAGTCCATTACGGAGATACCCCAGTCGAGGTAAATATCCCAGATAAATCCAAGCTGTCCAGGAGCTTCCATTCTTCTGATGTTCGGGATCTCCTGACCGTTCAGGTAGTCGACCTCGATGAAGTCTGTGTCTCCAGGATCGCCAATCAGGAACCATGGCATCACGTTTCCAAGGCCGCCGCACAATGCGTTGATTGTCGGATCCTCGACTACCTCGATGCTGTCTCTGTACTGGTAGAGTGGGTTCACTGCCTGGGTGTTGTCGCTTGTGTTAATTGTCGGACTGAAGAAAAGCGTGTACATGTCGAACTTCATTCCTGAAGGTACGACGATGGTTGCCGGATTGATGATGATGCTCTCTCCGAACTGATCCTTCTGGTTTGCAAGCGCCATGATCATGGTCTGCATTGCTTCCTGTGTTACTCCGGTACCGGATGCGAGGAGGTTTTTGTGTTCCTTGCCAAAGAGTGCAGCTCCGTCGTAAATGTTGGAGTTGTTGATCAGGATCTGGTATACCTGCTTGTTGATGGTCTTTCTTGCTGCGGCTGCATATCTCGCCGGGAGGCTTGTCACGAGACCGATGTCGTCATCGATGAATGCCTTTCTGGAAAGAGTGAACTGGCGGCCGTAAGTCTTCAGCTGTCTCTGAGGGAGCTTGTCATCTTTGAAGATGTCATGCTTGAGCTCTCCGTTCTCCGGTACCTCGTAGAACTCGCCGACTGGTCCAGCTACGTAGTAGTTGTCATGCCGCTTGAAGTCCTTCAGGGATCCCTTCTTTGTGAACTTATCAAAGGTCACGGCTACCTTGCGGTATCCTTCCTTGTATGCCTTCTCGATTGTCTGATCGAGGATTGCCGGGAAGGATGCCTCTGGATTGTAGAAACCTCTGGCCATCATTGTGTAAAGCTCATCTGAGCTTCTGCGGTTTAAGTTGCTCTCACTGGATCCGTCTCTCTGCAGACACTCGATGGCGAGGTCTCTGATTGACATTCCCATGAGGCTCCTGGCTCCGTCTTCCGGACGCTCTAATGTCATGCCGCTTCTCATGAGGAGGGAATCAGCAGCGGCGCGTCTGAACTTATCCTCCTGTGTATCTGTTACCTGGATGCCGGTCGCTACTGGTGAGTGCTGGCTTCTCAAGTGTTCAAGGACTGCGGCTCTTACCTGCTCCTCGGTAGATCCGTTGTCGATGTAAGATCTGGCATCAAGACCGAACTCTGTACAGAGGTCCTCAATGCTGCGGATTCTCTGTCTTTCTGCCTCGATGGCTCTCTGTGCGTTCTGTGGATCCTGTCCACCGTTTCCACCTTCGCCTGCAGCAGGTGTCTGCTGTCTCTGGCCTTCCGGTGTGTTGTTTGCTGGTGCAGCAGGAGTGGAACTCTGGCCGCCATGGGCGATGCCAGCACCAGCTGCTCTAGCTGCGTCGATGCTTCTCTGCAGGGAGTCAAATTCTGCGGCTTCCTCGCGTGTCATGTTACGACCTGCGGATCTGGCAGCGTTTAATAATTCCTGCTGACGTGCGATCATCTGTTCAATCGTCATTTTCTTTTACCTCCATTCGGTTTTTGTTTATTTGAAGTTGCCGCTCATAGATATCGAGTGGGATGTCCTGTGTTCCGGGTTCGGATTTTTCCTCCATTTCCCTTCCCACACCTACGGTTGGATCTGCTGGGACACTAACGATGCTTATCTCGTAAGGCGCCCACTTCTTAGCGATCGAGCATGGTCCCATGAATCTGCCATCCGTCGAGGTCTTGTTTGGCATTACTTCCTCCCAGTCGTCTACCAGGTATCCCACGGATACGCCTTTGAGGGTTCCGCCTTTTACTTTCTGGTAGATCACTTCGGACGCTTCGTCTGAATCAAATTCGATTGTAGCCATTCCGCGTCCGTTATCTATCCACGCCTTGGTGATCTTGCCGATCACTTCGTCGCGGTCATGGTTGAAAAGCACGCATCCGATCTCATTCAGTCTGGTCAGATCGACGCAGCCTTCTGAATGGTCGAGGATCTCCTGTCCGAACCATCTTGTATATGGTTCTTCAGATGAGAAGCTCAGCTCGAATGTTCGCTCGTTGCCATCTCCTTCGAGTGCTCTGATTGAACCTCTCAGTTCTCTCAGGCCTCTATTCCTGTCCTTCGCCTGATGCTGACTGACCTTCTTTTCCGTCTCCGGACTGTGTGCCCTTGTCATCATCGTTGGTTCCTTCCTCCTGGCCGTCTCCGGTTTGATCATCCGGTTTTGGCGGCTCTGGCTTCGGTTCTTCTTCTTTTTCTGATCCGAGTTTGCCATCGAATATCACACCTCCTAAGTCATAGCCTTTCTTTTTCGCATACTCGATTACTTCCAGGTTGTCATCGATCTGCTGCTTCCAGTCGCGGCCGTTCTCGGCAGCGATCTCTTTGTATGTCTTCTGGCCGGTATTCAGCGCGGTCTTGTTTGCGCTGGATTCCTTCAGTGGATCGATCCACTTCTTAGGGCTCTTGATCCATCCGTGCTCCAGGTAGTCATCCTTCTTTGTCCAGAAGTCTTTGTTTACCTTGATCAGTCCTGTTAAATAACAGCTGATTACGAATGTCTCATAGATCTCATCGAGAATGGCCAGAATTGCTTCTTCCTCCTCCTGGTAGGTCATCTCATCCTCGATGGCTCCCTGTCTTGCGGATGCGTAGTTGGTCTCGCTCATGTCGCGGGATGTCGCCTCATATGAGAGTCCCTGACCTGCTCCGATCATACGCTGCTGCAGCTTCGTGAAGGATGTAGCATCGCTTCCCTGGCCGGTCGGATTTACGACCTGGACTTCATCTCCGGCATTGAGCTCTTTGATCATTCCGGGTGTCAGCGTCTTTCCATCGTACTCATGCTTTCCGACGTTTTCCGTCGCTGCATTTCTTCCGATGCCGACTGTCGGCAGCTGCTTTTTTATGAAAACAGACAGGCAGGCTGCGATTCGTTCCTTGACGGATACTGCAGTCATGAATTCGTTTGTGTCACGGATTCTGGTTGCTGTCTGGCTCATATCGGACATTTCTCTGATCTGAGAAGGGCGGCGCTTTGTGTAATAAAAAATCACATCGTTTGCATCGATTCTTCTTGGCTTCTCCAGTGAGAATCCGTCGATGCCGTACTGCCTGATCCAATATGCGACCGGTCTGTTGTACTTGTTGTACTCAATACCCCCGACGATTCGGTTTCCTCCGGCTGTCTCTCCAACCTGGAGAGTGTCGAGCTCATCAACCTCGATCATCTGAAGCTTGAACGGGATCATTCCGTCGTTGGTGTAAACCTTCACGAATAGAATTCCTCCATCCACCTTCTTCCTGGTCACTGCCATTCGGAGTATCTGGTTCAAGGTCTGCGTTCCGGTCACGTCGCAGTTCCTTGCCTTGCACCATTTTTTCCAGAGCTTCTCGATGTCTGCATTCAGCTTTGCGTTCTTCGTCTTGGCCTGCAGGTTATATCCTGCGCCGATGACGTTTCGCTTGTATGCTGATATCAGTGAATTCGCGATGTCGGAGTTTCTTTCCAGGTCTCGCGCTCTGGCTCTGATGGTGTCTCTGGACGTTCTGTCCGTCATTTCTGCGGAGTAGTTTGCCGCTCTCCATCCTGCATTCAGTCTGGAGTTGTTGCCTGCGTCATAGTTACGCAGTTCGTTGTACGTTGCACGCCATGCCGCACGCTTTGCTCCCGCTTCCGGGCTGATCCATGCGACGACGTTATCTAGCCAGCTCATTTGATCCATCACCTCCCATCAAAAAAGGCGACGTATGTGTTGTCCAGGAGACTGGTGTCGCCCTCTGCGGCTATCTCTGCCTCCAGTTCCTCTTTCAGCTTCCTGAGCTGGTAGAGGTCGGCTCTTGTCAGCTTACGGCTACCGATCTGATAAGACTGGCCGCCGATCAGAATTTTTCGGATTGCTGTTTTGACTTCTCCGAGCAGCTCGGCGGTGCTGACGTTACCGTCGAGCTCTTTGCTTTCTTCACTCATGTCGTTCCTCCTATATCCAGTTCTCGTTTTGCTTGATCCATGTTTCCTCCGGAGCGTATGCTTCCTCCGGACGCTCCGCCTTGGCTTTGGCCTCAGCTTCGTCCTGCAGGTGCAGCGTTCTGACTCCGGAGATATCAGCTGCTGCCAGCGCATATACCTCTGCATCCAGGTAGTGGTTGTCGATGTGGCTGCGCTTTGGCACCCATCTCTGAACGGTTCGGTTTCCGGATTTGACATTGACCTTGTGCTCTGCAGTTACCTGCTCGGCGTATTCTCTGTCGCATCCTTCAAAGACCATCCAGCTTCCGCGGCCGTTCGGCTTCTTCATTCGACCGGCGATCATGTCCTTGTACTTGTCGCCATCAACCAGCACTAGGTTCATTCCGTATGCCTGGCTTCCTTGCTTGTTGATCTTCGATAGCTTGAAGTGTGACAGCATCGGGTTGTTGGAACCCTTGACCGGCAGCGCCCATTCTGAATTCAGGGCGCAGAAGTCATACGTGCTGTCTGCGTCGTATCCGGAGTCGATCAGACACAATGCCACGATCAGTTGGTCTCCGTCTTCTGTGAAGTACGGCGTATTCATGATCTGCTCGATGTCCTGGAAGGATAACGCCTGGCCGTGTGCGATGTTCTGGCTCGTGATGTAGCTGCCCCATGCTCGGATGGTCCAGTAGAGTGACGTCTCCTGAACGTCCACTCCTGCAGTCAGGAACTTCGTCCAGCTTGGTGCTGTGAATTCCGGCCGCTCTGTCTGTCGTTCCAGTACGGTGTCGGCCGATGTCTTCAGCTTGGTGTCTTCCCATGGTTCTGCGAGCCATGAGTTCGTGAAGTTCTGCAGCTTGTCCGGATCGTCCTTGCTATCCAGGAATTCTTTCACGATTTCTGAAAATCGGACGAACGGACTATAAAGCGTGTTGATCCAGAATCCTACCTTGCGGTTGTACTTTGAATTCTCGCGCACGGTCTTCCACTCTCCGTACCGGAGCATCTGTTCCTTGTCCTGGTCTGTGATGTCTCCACCGCATTCCTGGCACCGGTAGACCGCCATGTCGGCTCTGTCCTGGTTGCTCAGGTCGTCCCCGGACGGGAACTTCAAATTCTGAAACGTGAGCTCTATCATGGATCCGCAGTGCGGGCACGGTATGAAGTAATGCTTTTCGATATCCGCATCCATGAGTGCTTTCCAAATATGGCCGGTGGCCAGAGTTGGTGTTGACGTCATGTAGATCTTCCTGTTTCGGAAGGTCTTGGTTCTCTCCATCGCCAGTGAGATTGGATCCGACTCTTTCTTGGATGATCCTGGGTATTTGTCCACCTCATCCAAGAACAGGTACTTGATCGCCTTCGATGCCAGGGACGATGGCGAGTTGGATCCGGCCAGCGACAGGTACATTTCATCAAACTGCAGCTCCAGCTGTGATGATTCGTTTTTGTTGTAAAGCGATTTCAGCGTCCTGGTTGCCATGATCATTGGTTCCAGTCGGTTCTCGCTGATACTCTTGGCCAGGATGTCTGTTGGGTAGACGATCATGGTCGGGGATGGATCCTGCTGGATAACGTATCCGAGCATGTTCTGAAGGGCTTCGGTTCCTCCGACCTGTGTCGGTTTTACGAAGATAATTCTTTCCGTGTCGTAATTGATGAGCTCATCCATGATCTCCTTCAGGTACGGCGTCTTGTCATTTCGCCATGGTCCTGGGAGGGCGGATGTCTTGGAGTCTAGGACTCTGTAGTTTTCTGCCCACTCTGAAACGGTTATGTTCTCAGGCGGGCAGAGCTGCTTGAGTGCGTCTGCCTGGTATTGTGTGACTGGAAATTTACGAATCTGTATTCTTTTCTTCTTTAAGGGTGCCATCTTTCTTCACATCCTCTGGTCCCACTATTCCGGCAATGACAAACGCTCCGAGCAGTCTGTTTACTTCCGCGGCTATCTCCTTTTCGCATCGCCTCAGTTCAGACGGTTCCATCTGTCCTGAAAGCATCCCGGTTACCCTGGCCGGTATGCTCATAGCGAATTTTTTAAATACAACAAAAAATTTAGCGTAGTCGAGTTTTACTTCTTCTACGCTGATGTACTGACCGGCTGCTATCTCGGTCTTCAATCTATGCAGTTCTCCTTGGCTCTCCTTCAGGGCGATGTCGGCCTGCATCTTCTGTTCCCTGAGCTCGATCTCCTTATCGGTACGGTGCTGCTTTCCGTATGCCTTGTCCGATAGGTATTTGACGTATGCCTGGATCGTAGGCACGAGGTCGTATCTTCGGACGCTCTTTCCATCTTCCAGGATCTTGGTGGTGGATATGATGCCTTCCTGGGTGAGCTGCTGCACGCGGCGGACGGTCACTCCGAAAAGCTGCGCGATGATCTCTGTCCGATAAAAGCTGCCTTTTACTTCTCCATCACTCATCTGAGCGTACCCCCCCCCGCAAAATTTCGGCCATGATTTCGTATTGGTTCATCATAGGCTCACCTCCAACTTCCCGGCTCTTACAGCCTTCTTTCCTGTGAATTCTTCCCATCGGTGGACGATTACGTCGCAGAACTTCTCATCAAGCTCCATCAGAAACGCCCGGCGGCCGATCTGCTCTGCTGCCATGAGTGTGGATCCGCTGCCTCCGAATAAATCGAGGACGTTCCATCCTGGCTTGCTGGAGTTCCGCATCAGTCTTCCGACCAGGTTTACCGGCTTCATTGTTGGACGCACGTCGTTCTTTGTCGGCTTCTTCTCAAAGAGGACGGTCGTCTGGTCTTTGTACTGGGCGATGATCTGATTGATGTATGTGATCAGGTCTTCTTTCTTCATGGATTCCAGGTCGAGTTCATCTTCCAGGAGGATTGTATCCTGGCTTCGGTCGTCGATGAAGTAATGCGCAGCGCCTTCTTTCCATCCGTAGAGGATTGGTTCGTGGCGCCATTGGTAATCCTGGCGGCCGAGCACGAAGGAGTTCTTTTCCCATATCAGACACTCTGCCAGCTTGAATCCGGCATCTCTGAATGCACGCCTGAATGCCAGGCCTTCGCTGTCTGCGTGGAATATGTACGCTGCGGCTCCTGGTTTCATGTTCTCGAACATGGCCAGGAATGCATTCTGAAGGAAATCCTCAAAGGATCCCTCGTCCATGTTGTCGTTTTTGATGGATCCGTCCTTGTAGTTAACGTTGTACGGCGGATCCGTGATCACGAGGTCTGCTTCCTCGCCGCCCATCAGGGTGTTGACGTCGCCGAGGTCGGTGGAATCTCCGCACATGAGCCTGTGGTCTCCCAGGATCCAGATGTCTCCGCGCTGGGTGACCGGCTCCTCGATGGATTCATAGTCTGCGTCGGCATCGAAGTCGTCATCTTCGGCTTCCACATCCTTGTCGAGTCGGATCACGAGGTCTTCAACCTCTTTTGAACTGAAACCGGTCGCTGTCAGATCGTAATCATTGAGATCGAGGTCGAGCAGTAGGTCTTTCAGCTTGATCTCATCCCATTCTCCTGTGATTTTGTTCAGCGCAATATTGAGCGCCTTCTCATTATTCTTGTCCAGATCGACCACGACGACCTGTGCCTCGGTGTATCCGAGGTCCTTCATAACGTTGTAGCGCTGGTGGCCTCCGATGATGGTTCCGTCCTGGTTTATGATGATCGGATCCACGTATCCGAAGGTCTCAATGCTGCGCTTGATGTTCTGATATTCTGGATCGGCTGGCTGCAGCTGGACTCTTGGGTTGTATTCCGCCGGGCGCAAGCTGGCCAGGCTTCGTGTCTCCATTTTCATTTCTGTTGTCATCCGGTCTGCCTCCAATCTGTTATAAATTCCTTGATGTACCGGGCTGGGCGTAACGAAATGCGAAAAAAAAATTAAGGTCATATCCGGGAAAGCATCGGGCCTTCCTCGCCCCGCTGTAAAAAATAAACAAAAGTAGTACCTACGATTTGTGCATTACTGACAAAGCAAAAGAGACCAGCTCTTGTGCTGATCTCTTTCGATGTGGTGCTGCTTCTGTTTGTTTAGATTGCGGAATATTCGCTCTATGCCTTGGTGCGTCTGCCTCTCTCATCCGCCTGCCTCGATGCTACTACTATATCACATGCAAGTGGTGCATGGAGTCGCATCTTTCATCTGATGCAGGTGTGCTGCTTGCCTTGGTGCCCTGGCTGCCCTGTGCTGTGCGTGCTGCGCGCGTGACTGCTGGGTGTGTGCGTGAGCCTGGCCTTACTGTGTGCCCTGCCTCCTGGCCTGCCTGTGCCCCTGTGGCCTGGTGCTGTGGGGCTGTGCTCTGCCCTGCTCCCTGGTGTGCGGGCATGCTGTGCCTGCCCTGTGGGCTGGGCTTGTGCGTGGGCCTTGTCTATGGGCTTCTTATAAGCCCCTGCTATATGGGCCTATTTTGCGGCCTTGTATTTCGGGCCTTATATGGGCCTCTGAAAAGTGCTTTATTTTTGCCTGATTTTTTCGGCTATGTATTCCTGTGCTTTTTCCGGGCTTTGTTTTCGCCTTAAAATTTCCGGCCAGATTTTCCGGGCTTCAAAGGCTGGATTTTTTCTCCGGATTTTTTCGCGTAGATTTTTCCGGAGAAAATTTCCCGGATATTTTTTCCGGGTTTTATTTTCCGGGTTTTTTCCTGGCCTGATTTTCGCGGCGGTATCTGGCTTCCTCTTTTTTCTCGATGTAATATTCATACGATTCCCGGTTCTCCGTGACGAGTTCTTTCACGTAGTTAAATTCCAGGAGCTCGTACATGGCGGCCTTGTGGATTCTGTGGCACTGGCTTTTTGACATCGGGATTCCCTCTGCGATCTCTCCCCATTCATGACCATCGATGTGGCGGAGCTCGCAGATCTCGCGCTCCATAGATTCCTCCGGTAAAAAATTCAGGATCGTTGCCACGTTGACCATGGATTTATCGGCCTTGGCTTTCTGCTCGTAGATCCTGTCTTCAATGTCGGCCAGCTTCATGAGGATTCCGGCTGCGCCTTCGTTGTTGCCTCCACTTCTCGGCAGTGGATCGTATCCCTGCCCTCCGATCGGAGAGTCACGCTCAGCGTTGATCTCAAGAAGCCGGACCTCTAGCTGCTTTTTTCGGCGCTTCGCTCGGACATACTGGCCGAGCATCCATTCTAATACTGATCTATCGTTCTCCAATTCTTCATTGATTTCCTGCATCGCATTTCTCTCCTTTTCTTTGATTTCCGAGCTTGTTACCGAGGAGATTCCCTGGCTTTTACGCGCTCGATGATTCTTAGCGTCTGCTTTGCCGATAGGTATCCTTGAATCGATCCATCGGCCCATATCTCTAATAAGTTCATGATGCTTCCGTAGCTGCACTGGTGCTCTATGACGGATATTTCCTTCGTTGGTTCCGGCAGCGGGACTATGATCTGATATCCGTCGTATAGGTCGTGCTGCTCATGCTCGATCTTTCTCTCCTGGAGCATCTGCCCCAGGAGAATGATTTCACTGTATTTTTCCGACTTATTCATCGTCGTCGCTCTCGCTTCCGGTGTCGTCGCGGGGCTGCTGGTTGGCTGCATTTGCAAACATCGCCGCCAGGAGTGCGCCGGGATTGATCCCTTGTGGCTGCGGTTTTGGCTGTTGTGCTTCCAGCGTATTGGTGATTGCGAATGTTACACCCATGGCTACCTGCACCGCTAGGTCTGCGTTGTGCGTCTTGTTGAGCGCTCTCATGTATGCTTCCATGTATATGTCTGTATATTCGTGAATTCTTGTAACGTCCATCTGCTTTCTCCTCCTTCTTAAACTGCGAATATCGACCAGATCAGCATGATTGCTCCGCCGATCACGATGATCGGAACCACGGCCATCATTGCTAAGATTGTGATCAGTCCGATCGCCGTTGCGATGGCTTCTCCGACTCTGGTTTCGTCGCAAATCTCGACACTTGGGCACATTCCGGTGTTCCAGTAACATCTTCCGTCGCATCCGTACTTCTTGGCTCTTTCCTGCTGTTTCTTCAGTTCTCTACTCTGTCTGCTCATCCTCTGCCTCCTTTAGCTTCTGACCACACCACGGGCAGTATGGATAGATCTCTCTGTCTTTTCTGAACGGATTCACTATGGCGCTCTGACCGCAGTTCGGGCATGCTAGCGTCTGGCCTCCGAAGTCAATCTCTTTGTTCTGCAGTGACATGGCGATCTCTTTCTTGTCCTCTACTCTGAAGCATTTCAGCTTTCTTCCGATGATGTTGTGGTTGAATTCCACGCCTACTCCATCATCGTCGTTGTACCAGACTCCGTGCAAGAATGGGATTCCAGCCCATTGTCCGATCTTATCGCACATCACGATTCCGTATGCTTCTTCCTCCGGGCACCACACTGGCTGTCCTGGCATCTGTTTCAATTCTTCGATTGTTAGCTCTTTCATGGTTGCTCCTTCCTGAAAAGCTCGGCCAGGCGTTCCTTGATTCTGTTCCACACGACCGGCCCGATGCCCTTGACATCCTGCAGCGCTTTTTCCACGTCCTGAAGCTCTACTCCGGGCACAGATTCTTTTCCGTCTGCGTATCCGTTCTTGTAGACGTCTGTCAGAAAGTCTTCCATCTGCTGATGGTCGTATCTCTTGATGTCTTTGTATTTGGTGCGGTTGATCATGTATTTATCTTTGGCTCTTTTCATATTCTTCCACCTCTCTGATTGCTTCCTCTGGCCAGCAGACGAACGCTGCGGTTCCGCCTGCGGCCTGGATCATCCTGGCTGTCTGCTCCTGCAGCTTGGATCTGATTCCGACGACTGGACGCTTGACCTCAAATCCGAAGTAGTGACCGTCCTTTATGAACATGACGTCCGGGATGCCTGCCTGACTGTATGCTCCCTGGGAGATCTTGGCCACGAAGGCGTCCGGATATCGTTTCTTCAGAGCTTCCTTGATTTTCGTCTGATAGTATCCTTCCTTTTTGATCAGCTTCCGAAGCTCAGCCAGCGCCTGCTTCTTAGTGCTTATCTGCTTTCTTTCCATGAAGGAACGCATGAATTCGTTTTCGTCGAAGTCCTTTTCGTATTTCTCTAGCACGCTTCTTTTCCTCCTTTTCGGCCATCATCTTTCTGATGGCCTCGATCTGCTCTCTGTCGTCTCTTTCTGTGTTCATGGCTGCCCTCCTGTTAGATAGGCTCCGCCTCTGCGAATTCTTCCGGATCCTGCGCTGCCGGTTCCGTTCCGAGGTAGATGTCTTCCGGTTTCTTGTTTCCGGTGTTGGTCTCCAGGTAGCTTGTGGCCATCTGGTCTGCCATGTGCGTGAATAATACCAGCGGGTATTTCTCTGCGGCCTGGCAGTATGTCTGGATGATATTGGCTTCGCTCATTCCCATGTGCCATCTGATTGCGTATCGTTCCTCCATGGTCAGGTGGATAAACTCTGATGCCATCATGACTGATTTTTCTCCGTGGCCGTATGGGTTTCTGTCGTTGACCGCGTATACCGGGTACTGCTCCCACTTGTTATTGGCATCCTTGCGCCAGCGCATCTCTGTGGCGTAAAAGTTCACCTTGCAGAGGTCATGGAGCAGCGCCGCGATGATGATGGATTCCTGCGGTATGGAGTCTAATCTCATACCTGCAGCCTGGAATTCCTGAACGTCTCCGGTCGTGGTTCCGAGGTTGACCAGGCAATCGTAAACATTGAGCGAATGCTGCAGCAGTCCTCCCTCGCAGCTCATATGGAATCTGGTTGACGCCGGTGCTGTGAAGAAGTCGGTCTTCTCCAGGAAGTCGATGAGCTTCTCGATTCCTTCTCTCTTGGTGCTTCTTAATAATTCGATAAATCTTTCCTTGTTGGTCATCTGAATATTTCCTCCGTTTCTTTGTCTTTGAATGTGATCCTGTTCTCGATCGTCAGTCCGTATGCTCCGGCGATCGCTCTGATTGCTTTCATGGCTGCTCTGATGTCATACTCCCTGGTTGCCCGCTTCTTTGCTTTCGCAGCTTCCTTTTCTTCCCTGGATACGATTCCTACTGCCTGGTTGGCTGTCGGATCCGGATATCCTTCCGGGTTGTTTCCCTGGTAGTTCATTCCTGCCTCACCTCTTTCAAATATTTTTTGAATCTCTCCGTGTCTTCCTTATGCTGCGCATCGATTCCTGCCTGGGTGGGCGGCATCATCAAAGTGAACGATGGCTCTGAAAAGGAAACCCACACGCCCGCTTCCGGGTGCCATGTCATGCCTGGCAGCAGGTCGCTTGTCACTTTTCCGTCCGGTTCCTGGTGGATATGCTCCAGCCAGTACGGTGCGTATGCTTCATACTTGACTCGGTCTGTGTAATATCCGCAGGCCAGGTTCTCTGCTTTTGCCAGATTGAATTCTTCAAATACTGCATGCGTGACTTCCTTCTGGTGTCCTGCTGCCTTTTCCTCATCGATGATTTTCTGAATCTGATCGACCATGCTTTCGGCTTTCGCTCCGGTTAGATCCGGACCGGTTTTCAAAATTCCGAGCACGATGATGTGTTTCATGTAAATCTCAAATTGTGCACGGATTTCCTCTTTCAATTTTGCATAAGGCTTTTTGTATTTGGTTTTCAGGAGTTCCAGTGGCACGTTTTCCCTGTTTTTACGCAGGGTTGCGATGTCCTGGTTCAGTTTTTTTAGGTCTAATTCCACCGTTCCCACTCCTTCCTGTTCCCACTTCTGCATTTTGTGAGTGGGAACGCGACAAACCCTTATTTTACGCGGGTTGCGCTGGGTGTTCCCACTGTTCCCACTTTTTTGAAATACACACCATGTTTTTATAGAATTTTGCATGTGATGCATGAAATTCGTGCATCGTGTGCAAAATTTTCCACGAAACAATAAATAAGTGGGAATTAGTGGGAACAGTGGGAACATATCTATTAAAAGCCGCGCGGTTGCTGGGTTTCTTGCGTTCCCACTCGCGTTCCCACTCGCGTTCCCACTTTTTTGAGTGGGAACATTTTCATGCGATTTTTGCACCTGTTATTTGAATGGTAATTCTTCTTCCATTCCTTCCGTTATGCTCATGAACCCATCAGAATCCGTGAATGACTCCTGCTCGTATTTATCAGCTTCAGATTCGATGTCGTCATCCTTTTCGCTGAACTGTCCGATCTTGAATTCCACGAACCTGCAGCTTCTTCCGTCAAATCGTCGCTTCACTGAGTATCGCTGCTTCGAGTCGGATCCTTCGCTTGCCGTGGCGATCAGTCCGTTGTCTGCCATGTATTTGAGCGTCTTCCTTGGACTGTATCCTGCCTTGGTCAGCGCCTGGTTCAGTGTTGATGGGAAGATGTACGCCACGTTTCCGGATTCACTCATTGTGCCGAGGCATGTTCCGATGGCCTTCTCTCCGAAGTATGCCTTGTTGGAGATTACCCAGTCGGTGATGAACTGCACGGCGTTTTCGTTTACGTCTCCGGATGTTGCTGCGATCTGCTCCTGAAGGATGGACGCTGCCATCCTCTTGGCTCTGTCCCAGGACTCCTGGTTGATTGTTATCTGTTTTTCATCGTCTTTCCCTTCTTCCTTTTTCGGATCCGCTTCGGGCTCCGGTGCATCCTGGCTATCAAAGAACCAGGTATCTATCATGGCATCGGCCAGAGCGACCGCACTGATTCCGGCCACATGGCTTCCGCTCTTTCCCTTTGCTATGCTCATCACGTATCGCAGCATCTCATCGTATTTATCGCAGATGCTTTTCTCTGAAACCTTCAGGACGTGTTCGATGAATTCCGGGCCCGCCCATCCGAAGTTCTGCGTTGATTCCTGGTGCATGAGGCTGGCCTGTTCTTCTGTCTCAAATGGTCCGCCGTAGATTTCCAGCACACGGGTACTGACACCTGTCTGTGATGTATCTGTGGAGAGTGGTTCCTCGCCGGTTGCCATGGCTACGGTTCTCCATTGTCTCATCGTCTGCAGGCCGCCGCCCTTTGCGCCTCTGATCTTTCCGGTACCGGATGCGATCATGTAGATTGTCTTCTCCAGTCCTTCCTGATTCTTTCCGGCCAGCTGTCTCTCATCGATGCCGAGTGGCAGGTCGCAGTAAAATGCAGCGGTTCGCTCCAGACCGACCTGGGTGGCGTTAAAGTTTACCATGAGTCGTTCCGGATCTCCCCAGGCTGACAGTGCTGCTTTTAATCCGGCGGTCTTTCCTCCTTTACTGGATCCCCAGTTGTACACGAAGAATATTCTCTGCTTAATGATCCGCAGCAGGGGAGCTGCGAACGCTGCGGCCAGTATGAACCGGAACTTGTCACGTTCTCGGTGCGGCTGCATGGTGTCTTTCCATTTGTCAAAGGATCCGGTCTGGCAGTATGCCGCGGCCATTCCCTTCTGCGATGGATCAATGTCCAGAACGATGTCTTTGTCGTGTCCTGGGATAAATCGCTTCCCTGGCTGCCATCCGAAGCTGGACGTTGCATCCGCTTTCGTGATGATGTCGATGTTCTCTGCCTCCAGAGCCGATAAAAAACGGACGACCTGCTTTGCGTTTTCGCTTGTTACTGTGCATCCAAGGTCTGCCAGGACAGTGATGCCTCTGGCTGTGAAGATCGTTGATCGTGGGTAGATTGCTCTGTGCCACTCATCGTCTCTCTTGAATGCGATCTCTATTTTTTCTTCTCCGGTTTCCAGGCTTCGGAGCCGCTGCGTCAGGATGATCGGTGTTCTGCAGACCATGACCGGTCCGTATGTCTTCTCATCTATGTGGCTGATTCCTTTGTCTGAATAAATCCAACCTTCCGGCTGGCGGAGATTGACCGGTGCTCCTTTGATGGATTCCGGTATCACGTCTGGTTCTGCTAGGTCTATTTCTTCTGCCCGCTCCAGGAGCTTCTGGATCTTGGCTGCGCCTTCCTCTTTTCCGAATTTGATGAAGACGTCGCTCGGATCCTTGATTCCGCCCAGTGTGCTGCAGCTGAATTTGTAAACCTTGCCAATGAATCCACCTTCCCGGAGTCCCTGGATGACTTTCCGCATGAACGTTTCGCCGCCCTGGTCCGGTTCCTGGTGGATGTATAGCTTTAAGTCCTGGAGCTGGTCGCTCATGTTCGGCTTGAACATGGAGGCTCCCGGTACTCCGAGGGTGCTGATTCCCATGTACCACATGCTCTGCGTGTCGGACTCTCCTTCGACCAGGCAGGCGTATCCGCTCTGTCGCATCTGCGGGAGCCTCCATTCTCCGTAGAGGCATATCTTTCCACTGCTGCCGTATCTCCATCTGAATTCCTTACCTGCAAACCTCTTTCTGTAGGTTGCCTCAGTTCCGTCTTCCTTCAGGTACGGGATCTTCATGTATGTGGTCTGGTCTTTTCTTTCTTTGTCATTGCTGATGTGGCATGTGTCCCGGAGGAATTCCACCGGGAGCCTTTTTTCGAAGGCGTACTGCTCCATTGAATAGCTCCGGCGAGACGCTGCAGGTTTTTCTTTTTCTGGCATCTCCACATGGTAGTCTTCCATGATTCGCTTGTATGCGTCCTTCGTGCTGATGCCATTCATCTTGGCCACAAAGTCCACGTAGTTGCCGCCGATGTCCTCGCTAAAGCAGTGCCATCTTCCTGTCTTCAGATCTACTGAGAAGCTGTTTTTTGAATCGTCATGGAACGGGCAGAGTCCTATCATATGATCTCCGGTAACCTGCGCCCTTTTGACGACGCTTCTGTATTCTCTTTCATAATCGACCAAACGGTCGAGATCGACTTCTGCCGTGTTCATGGTGTTACCTCTTTTCTTTGCCTATGTATATGAACTGCGGCTCGATTCCCATCTTTGCCGCAGCAGCGATTTCAGCCTGCATTCCCTGACTGATCCATTCTTCTTCCGGACCTTCCTGTCTGATGATTACGATCATCTCATCGCAGCGCTTCAGTGCTTCCAGGCCTGCTGCTATTCCGTAGTCGCGATCCTGGGGATCGTTGTCATCCAGGAATCTTGGCCAGTAAAGATGCGGCGCGATTGGTATGTTTCCTCTTTCGTGCACCTTCCGGCATGCTTCTACGGCGTCCCTGATGTGCTGTTGCAGTTCCACTTCGTTTTTTGCTCTGTATTTGCTGCAGACGTAGGTTGTCTTGGCGTGGATCGGCGCGAGGTTCTTATCTTTTCCTGCTGTGCATAATCCGATATATTGCCATGGGTGGTCCGGGCTCTCTCTGTAGATGGTTTCATAGACGCCCTCGCCTCCGATGATGTCTTCCACGATGCGGCTCTGCGTGATCTCGAACTCCTGATCCAGGCATCCGTCAGCGTATCCTTCCTGGCCGACGATCTCCCATGCGAGTTCCTCTGTGATGACGTCTCCGTTCTTCAGGTATGCAGGATCCCTTCCGCACTGTATAAATTCCTTTAAGTTCTTAGCCATCGTTTACCTCCAATTCTGCAAGGCGGCCGTGGTGACCGCCCTGCGCTGTGGCTTAGTCAAATGGCAGCTCTCCGTCCTGGATGTCGCCTGCCTGCATGAATCCGTCAGGGCCGACTTCCGGAGTTGCTTCCATTGGTGCTGCTTCCTTGTAGTCATCTGTTGTGATCGCTACGCTCTCATAGCTCTGCTTCATAGCCTTGCGGAGCTCTGCGGTTGTCTTATAAAGAGCTTCTGGCAGCAGTCCTGTCTTTTCCAGCGTCACCTTGGAGTATTTGATTTTGTCCGCGTTCTCTACCACGTTCAGTTTGAATGTCACGATCATGCGGCTGTATGGGATATGCTGCTGTCCCATGATTTTCTTCAGTGCCTTATTCACGTCCTTGATAGATGTCGGCGGAACGGTTAAAAGGTAAATGTCCGGGCGGTTGTTCATCATGATGTAAAGGCGGCGCATGTTCTTGCAGGCTTTGCCTTTTCCGTCGGATCCGAACTGGTTATAAGGACAGGTGTCGCAGGTGCGGATTTCTCCGGTTTCTCTGTTGATGCCCTGTTTTCCATCCATGGAGCTGCAGTCCGGGCTCTTATTGATATTGCCATCCTCTCCTGCTTCTCCGAATTTCTGCGCCCAGTAGGCGTTCATGCGATGCGTGAAAATAATCACGCCGGTTACTTCCTTCATGACCTCCGGATCGTCCGGATCGTCTGTCTCGACCTCGAAGGCTTTTCCTCCGCCAGACGGGATCTTGATGTGCTTGGCATCGATGCCGCCATCATCGTCCAGGTCGTCGAGTTCATCTTCCAGCTCTGCTCTGAGTTCCTCATCCATCGCCTCCATGCCGGTTACGATCTTGAAGTTTTCCACGGTTGTCAGTTCTGCTTTTGCCATATTCTTATTCCTCCTCATCTGCTGCATCTACGGATGCGTTCTTTACTACTTTGGATTTCTTGATGCTCTTGACACGGTAGCGGTTTCTGATTCCGTCCTCGCACGTCTCTGTGATGAAGTATCCGCTCTCGATTCCTTTGAATACGCAGAGGATGTCTTCGGTGTCAATTCTCAGGACGATAGTGTCGCCCTGGTTCATTGCGTTGCCTTCTGAATCTGAAACTCTCACCTGTGTTACTTCGTGTACGGAAATTCCGCAGTTTGCTTCACTCATTACTCAGCATCCTCCTGTTCTTCCTCTGCTTCAGCTTCCGGATCCGCTTCTGCGTCCTCGAACTGTCCCTCCAGATAATCTTCCACCGGTGTGGTGTAGCTGCTGACTTCATCGTATAAGTCGTGCATGATTCTGTCTGCCTGCGCTGCGAGCTTTGTCGCCTGGAGCACCAGGCCGGTTGCTGCATTCTTCAGGCTGCTGGCTGCCTCGACTGCCTTGGCATCATCCTCTGTTGGAAGGATGCGCAGGAAGTCTTTCATGCTCTCATCTACCTTCTTCTGGTCGAGCTTCATGCCTGCGTAGAATTCTGAAGCGATACCGTATCCGTCGTGGCGGTTCGATACCTTCGACTTGCTGGTTTCCTTGACCTGCTTGCAGGCAAATTCCAGGGCGATGTTTACGTTTTCTTCGAGCTCGCGCTCTGATTCGAGGCGACAATCAAATTCTAATTGTTCCATGGTTTATTCTCCTTTCGCTCTTTTGAGTGCTTTGTTGGTTGATTTGCGTCTGGCGATGTCGGTCATCTCGTAGCTGCTTACGACCTCATCCAGCTCCGGCGGCAGCTCTCCGTCGTTTTCTTCGGCGATTTCTTTCATCGCACTCTGCAGGGATCCTGCATTGACGGTTTCTTTGATGAGCTCGCCGAGGCCCTGTTCTCTGAGTACCTCGAAGAAGTCCAGGCCGCGTTCCTGCAGGTAGGCTTCTCCGCGCTTGGAGTATTTGACCTTATCCTGGAGGCTGTAGATGTAGTCGCTGTATCCCTGGGACGGGATATCTTCGTCAATCATCATTTCTGCGATCTCTGCCTTCAGCTTATCGATGGCTGCATTGTTGTCCTTGGTGTCTTTGGCCAGCTGATCCTTCTTGTCGAGAAGCTCCTCGTACTGACCGAGCATTTCAGTGAGTTTCATGGTTGGTTCCTCCTACTTTCTATTTTGAGTCCGCACTCTGTGCAGGCTGCTTGCATTTTCTTCTGCCGGAGCTCCTGTCTTGACATTGGTCTCCAGCATTCCTGTCCGCAGATCGGACATTTTACCAGGCTCCATTCCGGATGCCCTTTTGGGATGTTTTTCTTCATCGGCATCAGCAGGATGCCTCCGGTTTCGTTTTGGCCTCGCGGCCAGATTTTAACTTCTGCCATTATTCTCTCGCCTCCTTCTCCTGCTTCTCGTATTCGTCCATGGTTGGACGTGGGCCGTCCAGGTCGTCCCATTCATACAGTGCCTTATTTTCATCCTGCCAGTTTGCTCGATAGCAATTTCTGCAGGTGCACTTTCCCGATAACCACCGCATCTCTCCCCAGTATTCTGGTCGATTGCACTGCTTACAGATCACGATTTTATCCATGTTGATCACTCCAATTCATCAATGAGATTTCTTATTTCCATTCGCGCTTCGTCTCGGATGTCTTCCGCGTATACGTCGTACCAGCGATTGAATTTATCTTTCAAAGTCATAACGTTGGCGCATGGGATTTCTGTAAGCGTTTTAATTCGCTTGTCTTTTTCTTCCTTGAGCAGCTTCGCCACGCCTGCTGGAACGACCACTGGGTTTCCTCCGTATGCCTTAACTTTTCTTATATCCTCCTGCGAATCTACCGGCACAGAGTATGGCTGCGGGTTTTGTGTATCGAAGGATTCTATCAGCATTTCCTGAACTTTTTTCACGTCGTCCTTGTAGGCGTTGAACTCGAAATGGTACACGTCGTCAGCTCTTTCCTCGACCATCCTCCGCACTTTTTCCATCGGGATGTCTCCCTTTACCATTGCCTCTGCAATCATGAGCGATGTTGTGTCTTCAACATTCCATGTGTCGCAGGTTTTTCTATCGCGCTCCAGGCGTATGTATTTTGGCTTGAAATTGTAACCGTATTTCAGATCGCTATTGCAATCCACGAATAAGCCGTTGACATATACTTCTCCGGCGTATGCTTCGTCCAGGATGATTTCTCCATACTTCGTTTCCGCTTTGCTGTAGTCGCAATCGTCCAAGTGAAGCCATACCTTGTATAAATCATTAAATTCTCCCTGCGTGACATTTCCTACTTCGATGCATAAGCCGTGGTCATCCGTTTTTCGCTTGCTGACGTAAAAGCAGAGGATTTTTTCCAGCCATTTCTCTGAATTTTTAAATCGGGACTCCCAGACCTCATTTTTTTCATTGTTGTAAATCGTGAAGGTCTTCCCTAGTCTATTCAGAACCAATGCGGCGATCTTATACCCTTCTCCGAACTGTCCGACCGTGTCCTCGTTATTCGCCTTGCTGCTTCTTCCTAAAAGCAAGGTATTTATTTTAAGAACAGACTTCCGGTTCTTGAGCCGAAGCACTTTTTCCTTTGGGCTGTAGTCAATCTGGAATTCGTTATCTGGATCCAGCACCTCCTGATCGGTGCCGTTCTGTATCAACTCGCGGAGAGCATCGTTAAAGTTCCAATCTGATACGTAGTTTGGCGTCAGCGTTAATTCGTAGCTGTTTGTTGTCTCATCTTTCATTTGGTTTTCCTCCTTCTCCTGAACGATGCAGGTTTTCGATGCATCGGCAGGCCGTGCATCTTGCGCCAGTTATTGGTCTGGTGACTCAATAGCTCCGGCTTCTGCGCGATAACTTTTAGAATTGCCGATGCCATTTCATCCGAGCTGCATCTGGCCGCAGCAGCCATCGCTTGCGCTATTGGTATTCCGGCCAGATAAAACTCAAATGTGAACAGTGATGCTGCGTTGATCTCCTGTGGCAGATCCGGTTCCGGAGGCTCTGGCTCGAAGCGCTTTTCGTATTCCTTTATTTGCTCCGCCTTGGCATCCAGCGCCGCAGCTATGCTGGACGCTACCTTCTCGTCCGCAGCCCTTGCTGATCTGAATGCCTGAGCTATCTTGCGGCCGATTTCTTTTAATAGCATGACTGAGCTCCTTTCGTGAAGCGATTGTTCGGCTCATATTTCAGCTCTATGGATCTCACTTCTCCATCATCGTCTGTGTGAACCTTCATGTCCGTGAGGTTCAGTCCCTCTACGACGTCTTTCAGTGGCTTTGTGTATACGTCATTCAGTTTCATCTCTATACCTCCTATTCAAAATAAGCGCGCCAGTCATCCACGACCGTCTTGGCCATGTCTTCTTTTCTGGCCAGCGCCTTACCGATCATCTCATCCACGGTTCCTTCGGTCTCCAGGTCGATGTATGTGCAGGTGTTCCTCTGGCCGATTCGGTGGATCCTGGAGAGACTCTGTTCGTATGTGGCGTAGTTGAAGTTCTTCGAATAGTAGACGCATGTATCTGCAGCTGTCAGGGCAACTCCGACGCCGAGAGTGTCGATCTGGCCGACGATGATCACGGTGTCCGGATCTTCCTGAAACTGTTTGATGATCGGTCCACGGTCTTCTTTCTTAATCGCTCCGTAGATGGCCACCTGCTTCTTTCCTGTCTTCTGGAAGGTCTTATCTATCATCTTCATGATGGCGGTTACTTCCGGGATAAACCTTGCGAAGATCACCAGCTTCTTTCCTGCGCCTAGTACGTAGTCCTCGATGATATCCTGGAGCGCATCCAGCTTCGCTGTGTTGACGAGCTCCGGCTTGTCGCTGTCGTCTGCGACCAGGAATCCTCCGGCCAGCTGCTGCAGTCTCAGGAGCCTTGTCAGTACGGTTGTGGCCGTGATCTTGTCTCCGTTGGATAGTTCCGCATAGCTGCTTCGCTTGATCTGGTTATATAGGTCTTTTTCCTTTTTGCCGAGCTGGACCTTCCTCTTGATGAACGTCTGCTCTGGCAGGTCGATTGCTTCTTCCTTCGTGATTCTGAATGCGATCGAGTTCTCTTTTCGGATCAGACCGTCCAGGTCCTTGTACCCGACGATCTGCTTCCGGTTGAATCCTCCCATGATCGCGTACCGGTTTCTGAATTGATAGAAGTTCCGGCCGAAGATCGAGGCGTCCAGGAACCGGTACTGACTCCAGATGTCGATTGCATCATTCTGTACCGGTGTTCCGGAGAGGATGAGCTTGTACCTCGCCTGGTCTCCTAGCTTATGTATTGCTTTGCTCTGCTCTGCGTCGTGTGTCTTGATTCGCTGGCTCTCATCGCATATAATCAGGTCAGCGTCGTACTCCTGGAGCTTCTCAAACAGTCCATCTCTCCAGGTTGATTCGTAGTTGATCACGGCGACCTTGAGCGCTTTGAACGGGAACGCCTGCAGGTCTTCAATCATTCGGATCCTTTGTTGCTTCGTTCCCAGGAGCGCTTTGCAGGTCACTTTGAAGTCTGCGACCTCTGCGATCTCTTTTGGCCAGACCGACACGACGGACGTTGGTGCGATTACCAGGACTCTCTGGATCGCGCCTTTTTCATATGCGGCTCCTGCGATGGCGATCGCAGTTCTGGTCTTGCCGCATCCCATTTCAAATAAAAGACCGAAGCCCTTATTTGTGTTGGCTGCCATTTACTTTCCTCCTTCACTTATTTGCTACCGGCTCCAGCTCCTGGAACTCGGCGCCATCCATCAGCTCTCTGTCTTTCAGGATGTCTTTTCCGCTTATGCTTCTGATTCCCTGGTATTCGTAGTCCTCATTCTGCCCGCGGTTGTATCGTTTGTTATATTCCGGATTCTGCAGCCGCTCGTATTTTCCACGCGTGGCCAGCGCTGTCCGGTTCAGCTTTTCTGCGATCAGTGTGAAATCGTAGCCTTCGTCTACCATGCGGCACAAGGTTTCCACCTCGTCCTCCGTCCATTTTCGGGGGGGCACCGCACGGGCTTCTTATTGATTCCAAGGTCTAGGATCCTGCGCTTGATGGCTCCTTCTGAATGTCTCAGCTCTGCTGCCAGGTCGCTGTATGTATATGTCCCTTTGCTGAGCAGGTACCGGAGCTTGTCGTCTTCCGTCTTCGTCCATGCTGCGTTGTGCTGGCCGTGAAGCTGCAGCTTTTTATAATCCGCCTTGCGCTTCACATCCACCCAGTCAGGTTCTGCTCCGAGACCGTATTTCTCGAACCGGGAGAAGTCCAGGATGCTCTTGTTATCCTCGGCCCATTTCCAGAATGCATCGATGTCGATCACCCTGAACCGGTTCTTTTTCACTACGTGCCATTTGACCGGCAGTCCGTACCGGATCAGCCTGTCGCTGGTGTAACCGAGCATGTTCTTTCCGTAGATTGCAAGCATGAGCTGGTTCAGGGATATCCTTGTGTCTCCGGCCAGGTGCGCGCCGCATCCGAGCCGCTGCGCTCTGACGATGATTGCATTCTCCGATCGACCGAGAGCCTTGGACAGTCCTTTGATGGAGACCGTGCCCCATTTATCCTGCAGGTAGGCTTCCTCTTTCTCGGTCCACTGCTTCTTTTTCCTGGGTGCATCAACGAGTTTTCTCATAGTCCAGGCACCTCGATTCTTTGAACGCGCGCGCCATCATCTGAGCTGTTTCGCCTTCGTAATTGCCGCACATTCCTTCGTTATCAATATCCGCATAGACTCTCCTGAAGAAGTCATCAAATCTATTGTTTACGTAGTCTTTTGCGAATTCCTTTGGAATCTCTAACTGTATGATCATCGTCTCCTGCCTCCCTTCGTGCTCATATGCGGGTAGTCGCGGTCTGTGTACGCTTCTCTGTCCCAGGAGAGCTTCTTTCCGCACCAGTGACAGTGCGTGTGGCCGACCTGTGTTCTCTTGCCGCAAAGCGGGCAGGTATAAAGCCCTGCTGCACGTCTGACCGCCATTGCTGGCTGTTCGTACTTCTGACTCATCTCTGATGCCTGAGCTGTTGCTTTGCTGTAGTCTGCGACGATGTCCGCTGCTTCTGTCAGCGCATCCAGGTCGTCGTTCCATGACTCTCCACCATATTCATTCCTGGCGATCTCTTTGATTTTGCTCTTGGTGATCTCCAGCTGTTCGATGATTTCATCGTATGTCATAGTTGCCTCCTATTCTGATTTCAGTACCTCTTTGGGATCTGCGAGACCGAACGTCAGGAGCGCCATGTTGGCTGCTCTCACCTGGTGTTCGTAAAGGCTGCCCTGCACCGGGTATTTGACCAGGGCCTCCGGTTCCTTCTCGACTCGCATCTTATCTACGGCTCGCTGTGTTTCATCCAATCGCTGCCTGTAGCTTTCTATGGCCGGTGGCAGTCTCACGATTTTGGAGAGTTTGTCCAGCAGTTCCTTGCTGCAGTCTCCGATCATCATGTTTTTGCGCCGGTCGTACTTCATTGAGTTCCAGGACTTTATGATTGCCATCTGTGTATTGTCCACCTCGATCAGCATGATCTTTCCGTCCTTCATTGCCATTTTCAATCTTCGTTACCTCTTTTCTGCTTCCGATCTGAGCCAGGCACGCACTTGTGAAGCGCTGCTGGTACCCATCCGTCAGCTTGACTTCCATTCTGATTCCCATTGTCCTCACTCTTTCTCCGTGTAGAAGGTGTGCGCTCCGTGTGTGAATAACTTCTGCAGGTTCCTGCTATGCCAGGTGCTTTCGTCGCTGGCCTTTTCAAAGTAGAGAGCTCCCTGGCTTTCATCCCAGTGCTCTACTGTGATCAGCTCCATTGCCTTCATGCAGTCGGCATCCGGCTCCACCTTGTCATATCTGCCATTGCTCACCGGTGTAAATGCTCCGTCCTGCATGATCACTTCTTCGATCGTGTCCGGGAACCTTGCATCCCATACTCGATTCAGAACCACCAGCATGACCAGTGCCTTGCCTTCGGTGTCCTCTGATTCAGCTTCAGCCATTGCGATCTTCTCTAACAGGTAGGCGTCGTTTGCATCAAAGTCCATGCTATGTATCAGCCCTGTCCGCGTTTGCTCCTGGTAGAGCTTCCATTCTGCTTCCTGGTCCTTCTGGTACTGTTCCTGGTAGTCTCTGATCATCTGAGCTTCCTTCTCTGCTTCCTCACGCTCCCGCTGATGGTATGCATCTCTTTCTCGGCTCATCTGTTCGTATTCTTCCTGGGTGTACCATTGACCGTTCTCTGCCTGGAATCGGTAGGGCTCATAGTCGTCTGGATCCGGGAGTGGAGCTGCTATGCACCAAGCTCCCATGCCTGCGATAAGTACTCCGATGCAGATTCCTGGCACTGCCTTATTCAATCTTCGGATGATTCGTTTCCGGCGTCTTCCTCTCTTTATTGTTTTATCGATCTTAGCTCTCATTACTTTCCGGTGTTCATCCTCTGTCTGATACCTCTGCATCTTACTCACTTCCTTCTTATAAATTCTTTAATTTAGTAGTTGACTTCCGGAGCTGTTTATATTGCTCTCTAGGCTTGGCTGGGCCCGGCAGTCTGTGACAGGTTCTCCATAGGGTTGAAGAAGAACCTGTCCGCTGTTTGCTCCCTGAGTATTGTGTGGGGTAGCCGTATAGCTGTTGCCTGCAGTGCGGTCTGTTTCATCGCCGCCATCCGGGTGTATTACGCACCCACCAGTCCATGCTCCGGATGTTCTCTCTCCTGGTGTTCTCATCTGCCTCCTAGCCGCCATTGTTTTACTTGGGCTCACGCTATCTCTCCCAATTACGACGGTTGGCCGCAGGCTCCGGTTATCCGCCGAGCGGATTTATTGCATCGGCTCCGCCAGACCAGACAGTTTTTATTGAGGTGTCATGCTTCCTCTTGCTTCTTATTCAGTTGTGTGTTTATGCCAGCGCTGCTGCTTTGGCTGTATCGTCAATGGCTTTCTGTGCTTCCATTCCGGCCATGAATGAGTTTGTCATCATTATGACGAGGGTTCTCTTTTCCTCCGGAACGTTCGCGAGGGTTGCTGCCATCTTCTCAGCGTCGCTGAGCTGCTCGGCTGTGTATCTCTTAGCTTTTGCCATGGTGTTTCCTCCTTCCGTTTGGTGCTCTATTTTTGTGCTTCTGGGACTATTATACGTCCTATCCGCACAATCGTCAAGCATTTTTTGTTGATTGTGTGACTTTTTGTTGACGAACGCACTTTTTTGCTGTATAATCATTCATGAAAGGTGGTGAAATCGTGAAAGACCGAATTAGAAAAATCCGGCGCGATCTTGATTTGACTCAGCAGGAGTTTGCTGATCGTATCGGAATAAAAAGAAATACTATCGCTAATTACGAAACTGGAAGAAATGAACCGATCGATTCTGTGGTCTCTCTTATCTGTAGGGAGTTCGGTGTGAACGAAGAATGGCTCCGTGATGGAACCGGTGAGATGTTTGCTCCGGATGCCAGCGATGAATTGGAGACTCTGGTTAAAAGGTACGATCTTTCCAATGCCGACCAGGTTCTGATTGAAAAATACATAAACCTGAAGGCTGGCTCGCGCGAGACGATTATCGACTTCATTACTGATGTCGTGGCTGCTCTTGAAGACCTGGATCCGAATGCGAAGGCTTTTCCTTCGGGTTCTGCTTCGGAGTTGGATATCGATGCGGAAGTGGAGGCATACCGGCAGCAGCTTGAGCTCCAGAAAAAAGCGGCGGCAGGATCATCTCTCTCGAATGGTGGAAACGGAGGAGCAAATAAAAAGGAGGCGTAGTCGTGGAATTTTTTGATAGAATTGTTCCGCGGCGGCCTGTATCCGTACTGCCTGACGATCGCATTCTTCGGTATAAGATTACCGGAATAAACCCAGGGACCAGGAGAAAAAACACCAGGCGTGTTCTCTGCGGTTCCTGGGAGGCGATCTCTGACGTGGAGGCACGTACTGGTCTGCTCCCTCCATTTACTTGCGAGTTGGAAATGCCAGAAGTTACGGAGGCTCAGCTTGAGCTTATGAAAAAGTTAGGAGTTCCGATGCTTGATGGGATGTATCGCGCTGATGCGTCAGCTCTGATCCAGCACGCCCTTGACGAAAAGCCGCTATTTCCAGATCGGGGCCTGCCGCGGCCAATACTTCAATTTTTAATTGACCACAAATTGCTTTTGTCTTCCTGGTTGTCTGTTTCAGATCTGGAGGATGAATTCGTGGAGACTCTCCCCGGATTGCGTGCGTTAATTAAGAAATGTAAATAAAAAAATCGCCCAGTGCTGCGAACACCAGGCGACCTGTTCTTCCTTGCGGAAGCTGTAAACTCTACGAATAAATTTTACAGCGTTTCCGATAAATCCGCAAGGGTTTATTTTTTATACTCTTTTTTGGAGGTGGGACGATGAGGTTCTTTTCCTACGGACGAAAATCCGTATTTTCTGATAAATCAGATTCAATCGATAATCAGTTCCGGATGAACCGGGAATACTGCGAGTCGAAGTTTTCCGGCCAGGTGGATTCCTGGCAGCAGTTCTCTGATGAAGACTTCACTGGTGCGAATACGTCCCGGCCGGATCTGCAGCGTATGCTGTCTTTTATAAAGGGTGGCTTCTGTGATGTCCTGGTAGTCTATCAGCTGGATCGTCTTTCCAGGGACGTCCGGGACTTTGCGAATATCTACGCGCTCCTGGAGGAGCATGGCGTGATGTTCATTTCCATAAAAGAAAATATCGACACCACGACGCCGATCGGGCGCGCCATGATGTATGTCACGGTGGTCTTTGCTCAAATGGAACGTGAAACCATCGCGGCCCGTGTTACGGATAATATGCTGGGCCTTGCTAAAAAGGGATACTGGACCGGCGGCAATCCTCCGGTTGGTTACGTCAGGAAGCATATTGTTGTGAATGGGAAGAAGCACTGCTCCATTGAGGTGGATCCGGACGGGGCTCGCTACGTGACGCAGATCTTCGATACCTTCCTGGCTTATAACTGCAGCCTGCAGGGGATGGAGACGCGATTCAAAAACCAGGGCATCCGGACGCAAAACGGGAAGTTCTTCTCGACCGCTCAGCTGCATAAAATGCTGACCATGCCATATTGCGTCGAGGCGACTCCGGAAGTGTACGACTTCTATGCCGCGAAGGGCTGCATCATGGATCCTGGTTCCCCGCGTGAAATGTGGGACGGATCCGCCGGTGTGATCATCTACGGCCGGTCGACCGAGAAAAACAAAAAGCACCAGCTGCAGCCGCCGGAAAAGTGGACCGTGTGTCTTGGAAAGCACAAGCCCTTCATGCCAGCCGAGAAATGGCTCGCGGTGCAGTCCCGGTTTACTCAGAACAAATGCATCAAGGATGCAAAGTGGCCGGTGCCTCTTTTGAAGGGCGTGCTCCGGTGCAAGTGCGGAAATCTGATGCAGGTCTCCAGAAAGAAAAAGGTCGACGGTACCTGTTCTTCCTGGTACTACTGCAGGAAGCGAATGAGGCAGGGTGTGGATGCCTGCGACATGGGGCAGATCAAATGCGATCTGCTGGACGAGGAAGTCCTGGAGCTATTCCGTGGCATCACTGCGGATCCTGCCCTGATTCAGAAATTCGTCAAAGCGGAAGCTCCGGCCGATGTTACTGATCTGAAGGCTGCGCAGGCTCGCGTGTCTGCCTGTGAGCGCAAGATCGGCCGCCTGGCTGCATCGTTAGCTCTGGCCGAAGATTCCGCTGCATCAAAGTATATCATCGCGGAAATGGAACGCTTGGACGTTGAGCTGGGTGCTCTGAAGCGTGAAGCCTCGCTGGCCGAGATGGAAAGCCACCGGGCTGCTGCCAGTGCGAAGGATGCCAAGGCCACGGCTGCGGAAATCGCAAAGCTGATTCATGGCTTGGATGGCTTCGACGACAAAGAAAAAAACGCGATCGCTCGCGCTGTGATTCAGGAGTGTACTTGGGACGGGGAGCGGCTTTTTATTACGCTCTAAGTCTCACTATTTCATAATGGTGGGGTTCGGACGCATACGCAAAGCTGCGCGGATCAGATCGCGGATCGTAATTTCTGTTCCTGATTCCAGATTTGCCTCTTTTGCTTCCAGCCGCACCAGATTCTCCACACCCTGGATCTGCAGCTCTGCATTGTCTTCGATGGTTATGATGCGCTCGCCCTTTGGAATGTAGGCGGAAAGCGCATTCAGAAATGTCGTTTTGCCAGATCCGGTCGCCCCGCCGATCATCATGCTGTAGCGGGTCCGGACGAGGGTCTGCAGAAACTCTGCCGCCTCTTTTGTAATACTCCCGATGGAGACCAGAAATTCCATCGTCACCGCCTGCTCCGGAAAGCGGCGGATGGTCAGAATCGGTCCGTTTAATGCGACCGGTTTCATGACAACGTTGACGCGGTCTCCATTTTCCAGCCGTGCATCCACAATCGGATTCTGTTCATTCACCACGCGGTTGCACCGGCCTACAATCTGCTGAATCACATCCTCCAGCTTTTCCGCGGAGGTAAAGCTTTTGCCGTATCTCTCGATTCTGCCGTTCCGTTCCACGAAGATATGCTGATAACCGTTTACCATAATTTCGGTAATTCCCGTATCTTCCAGCAGCTCCTGCAGGACATCGAGCCTCCGCACACTGTAGAACAGCTGTCTGCGCAGCTCCGCCTTCTGTGCCACCGGAAGATACCGTGTTTCTTCTTCCCCTAAAATCAGACGGTCAATCTCTTCGAGAACCTCTCCGTCATCCGGTTCGGATGCGATATCGATCCGCTCCATCAGTTTTCTCCGCAGAATTTCCGGCATTGTCATGTTTCTTCTCCTCTTCTTCCGTCCCGCAGAATCTGACGCACATAGTCGCCCAGCTCACTCCAGACAAGCTCCTCAAAGTAGGCTTTTCCCGTCCGGTTGGCCGTGTGGAACGGAACGTGGATTTTCCGCATCTTGTCCAGCACCGACTGGCAGTCCCACCGGCGCAGCAAATTTTCAAACTGCTCCATTTTTGCCGCAGAAATCACATCATTCCTTATCGGAACGTAAATTTCATTGCAAAAATCCAGGATCTGATACAGATCCGCCACGCCATCCCCGAGGTCGAGAATCAGCACTTCATAGCTGCTGTTCTTCTCAATCTCCTGAAACAGCCATTTCCATTCTTCGTATTTTGCAGTCTGAATGTCCATCGGCGATGCGGCGGGCGGCAGATAATCCAGGTTCTGCATCGACTGGACCATTCCGCCCAGTTTGTAGATGATGCCCTGATTTTCCTGTCTCGCATAATACAGAATATCGCTCATCCCCCTGTCGTAACTGCATTCCAGCAGCCGTTCAAATCCGGAATAGCTCTCCATATTGAGATACAGAACCGCCCGCTCCTTCGCCAGAATCTGCCCCATCGTCAGGGCAAACGAGGTCTTCTGCGTCCGTCCGACCGGCGAATAAATGCCGATGATGCGCATTTCCTTTTTCGGCAGCAGTGCAGGCGATGTATCGACACCGTTTTCTACGCCGTAGCACGCCATGACCTCGCGGATCACCTTTTCCGACGACTGGTATTTGTAGACCGCCGGATACTGATCCAGCACCGGACTGTGTACGCCCTCAGACAGAATGATAATCTGACGGATCGGATACCGGCGGATCTCTTCTTTCATCGCTTTATCCGAAATCAGAAGAATCTCTGTTTCGTTATTCTTTGCGAACTCCAGAAACATCTCCGCACTGGAAAATGCATGCACTTCGAACGGAATATTTCTCTTCTGGTTCAGATATTCCATAAAATTGCGTGCATATTCCATTTCCGTGTCACAGACTGCAAAAACACTCTTTTTCTTTGCAGTATTCAATAAAATCCCCCAATCCAGAGCAGCACTCCCATCAGCACGGGAACGGAAAAATGGATGCACTCCATGCCCCACTTCCCATCGTAATAGGGAACCGGCTCTGTTTTTTTCTGGTATTTTCTTTTGGTAAAATAAGTTTGGAAATAATTGAAAAATTTGGTAAGACGCTGCGGTAAATTTCCGCAGACGAGAATAATTCCGATAGATAAGACCGCTCCAGACAGGAACGACACAATCATACATTTCAGGATCGCTGGCACACCGAGAAAGCCTCCAACAGCGGATAGGAGTTTGATATCTCCCGCGCCCAGCATATGAAAATAGAACAGAATGTAAAGTGCGAGTATCGGGAAAAGCATCCCAAAAAGAAAAATACCCGCTCCCGCGGCGCCATAGCGGATGAGCTGTGTAACCAGCCCGGCGATCCATGCGGTGATAATCCATTCATTTGCAATTCTGCGTGTTCTTAAATCCATCCATACCGCCCCTGTCGCAACTGTCAGTACCAGACAGTGCTGCAAAGACATTTTGTCTCTCACCTCCCGTTTCGTTTGGGTCAACTTGATTGTGAGGTCATTATAGTTGCCTCTTTTCGATTTGTCCAGCGGTTTTCGGCAACTTTTTCCGGTTTGTGAATTGCCTCCAAAAACGGGATGAAAATTTCTCACACCAAAAAGAAAAATCGTGTGAAAGGTTTTCCGTTTTTCGCGGATTCGTAGAATCGTATCACAATTTCACCGCTGCTTTTTGGCTATTATTTTATGATCCTTTTTTGGAAGAAATTTTCCAGCCGCATCACAGTAAAAAGAAACAGACCAGAACTTTTTTCTTCGTTCTGGTCTGCTTCCATACAGTTTTTTCTGTTTTTACTGAATAAAATCCGCATACTCCGCTCTGCTGACCTTCTTCAGATCCTCCGGCGCCATGCACAGCGTGGTTCCGATTCTTCCCCCGCTCACGTAAACTTTATCAAATTGTGCCGCACATTCCTGAATCACGGTCGGATACTGTTTTTTCATTCCGATCGGGCTGCATCCGCCGCGGACGTATCCGCTGACTGCAGTGATATCTTTGACATGGATCATCTCGATGGATTTCTCCCCCACCGCTTTCGCCGCTTTTTTCAGATCCACTTCCTCTGCGATCGGAAGCACCAGCACATAATACTGCTTGCTTTTTCCCTGTGCCACAAGCGTTTTAAACGACTGCTCGACCGGCGCGCCGGTTTTCTCTGCTGTGTGAAGCCCGTCGATAAATTCATCGCATTCATATTGAAGAACTTCGTATTTGATTTTCTGGCGGTCCAGAATCCGCATTGCATTTGTTTTGATTTCTTTTTCTTTTGCCATTATTTTCTCTCCGGTGCTCCCTGCAGTGCATACAGTTCTTTTTTGAGCTGTTTGATTTCTTTTTTCATCTCAATATTTTTCTGTTTCAGCCGTACGACAGCATCCCCGGCTTCTTCCGGTTTTACAGAAAGTAAACGTGCAATGCCGAGGGTATTGATGTGTTTTAAGCAGTAATCCGCATACGCTTTTTCACCGGAAAGCATGGTCACGCGGACGCCGCCTTTGTATTTCTGGGCACTTAAGATTTTGATCAGACGGATTTCCCCTGTTTTTGCAACGTGGGTTCCGCAGCACGCACAGCTGTCGTAGCCTTCGATCGTCACAATCCGCACCTGGCCCTCGATCTCTTTTTTGCTCCGGTAATCCATGGTTTCCAGCTCTTCCTTTGACGGATAACTGATCGTAACCGGAACATTTCGAAGCACGGCTTCGTTTGCCTCCTGCTCCACATCGTAGAGCTGCTCCTCGGTCAGAACGCCGTCAAAATCAACGGTAATGACATCACTTCCCATATGGAATCCAACGTTGTTGAAACCGTAAATCCGATGCACGATACCTGACACGATATGCTCTCCGCAGTGATTCTGCATATTGGAAAAACGTTTTTCAAAGTCAAGTTTTCCAACTACCGTTTTGCCCGGCTCGAGCGGTGCTTCCACGGTATGCCAGATTTCGCCGTCGATTTCCTGTACATCCGTTACAAAAATTCCATCCAGTGTTCCCTCATCTGCCGGCTGGCCGCCGCCCTCCGGGAAAAATGCGGTCTGATCCAGCAGCACGCGGTACATGCCGCCCTCGCAGACGCTCCGTTCTACGGTTGCCTCAAATTCACCCAGGTACGCATCCTGATCAAATAATCTTGTTGTGCTCATAATTTTTCCTCTTTTCCGTCTATTCGTTTACAATGTCAATCTGGCACATTTTCATAGCTTCCAATGCATTTTTATGGCTCTGCGGCGTTACGCCCGCGCACGCGGATGCATCGACCGAAATCGGCACTTCCGGATAAAATGCTTTCAGCAGCATGGCATTGGAAATCACGCAGATGTCGGTGCAGAGTCCCACGAGTTCAATGGATTCCGGCACACCGCCTGCCAGTTTTTCGATCTCCTCCGGCAGATTTTTTGCACCGAAGGTGATTTTATTCATCACCACGGCCTGTTTTTTCTCCGCCATTTTCTGAATTGTATCCTGCAGTGCATGACCCTTCGTTCCTTCGATACAATGCTCTACCGGAAGTTTTCTGCCCTCGGACGTTTCCAGATAATCCGCAAAATGGGTATCTCTGGTGCAGATAACAGCTCCGTCAAACGAATCCATCACCTCTGCAACGCGGTCAACAATCCCGACCGCCTCTTTCGTGCCGAGACTTCCGTCGATAAAATCATTCTGCATATCTACTACAATTAATACTTTCATCTTTGTTCTCCCTTCTGGGACATTTTTTTATAAATGCTGCATCCAGCTCAGTGCCAGTGAAATCCAGCTCTGGCACTCTTCGCGTACTGCGTTCTGGTATTCATAGCTCTGTGTCTCCTCGCTTGCAAGGCCAAGGCCGTGGCCGCCGACCGGATAAATATGCATTTCTACCGGAATCTCCAGTGCATGCAGTGCTGTAAAGAACAGAATGGAGTTTTCTACCGGCACGCAGTCGTCCGGCGCGGTATGCCACAGGAAGGTCTTCGGCGTATCGAGGCTGACCTGATTCTCGAGAGACATCTCGTCTACCAGCTCATCGTACCGGTCTCCCAGCAGATTGGTGAAGGATCCGCGGTGTGCTTTCGGACCGGATGTGATAACCGGGTAGGATAACAGCAGACCGTTCGGACGAAGCTGCTCTGCGTCTACGCCAAGTTCTTCTGCAAGGAATGTTTTCTTTTTCCAGAACACACCGTACGATGCTGCCAGATGGCCGCCTGCGGAAAATCCCGCTACTACTACTTTGTTCGGATCAATATGATATTCTGCCGCATGCTCCCGCAGATGTGCAACCGTCCAGGCAAGCTGGCGGAGTGCCGTCGGATAGTGAGCTGCCGGTGCAACACTGTAATGCAGAACAACAGCGTGGTAACCGGCTCCGACAAACTTCAGCGCAATCGGCTCTGCCTCACGCTCGGACACCCATTCATAACCGCCGCCCGGGCAGATCACGATGACCGGACGCACGCGTTCCGGAGCAATCTCACGCGAGTTGTCCAGAAAATACGTATATAATTTTGCAGTTTCTTCTGTATCTTTTACTTTGACATCTAATACCTGATAATTCATAAATTATTCCTTTCCCCCAATTTTTCCGGGCACGGGCACGGCCACAGCCGCCAATTTTTACTCTGTTGTCATTATACCGTATCAGCGCAAAATATCAAGCATATCACGCCAGTCACTTTTTTCTTTTCAAATTCACTTCCTCATAGTATAATAATTTTAAATTTGCATGTTTTTGAGCGGCAAATAACACACCAAGGAGGATATTGCAATTATGGATTCCAATCTTATTGTCCTTACCGATCAGGACGGAAATTCTGTCCGTTTTGAGCTTCTGGATATCGTAGAATACAAGGAGGATGAGTACGCAGTTCTCTATCCGGCCGACGGCGGCGATGACGAACCGGTACACATTCTGCGCATCATTTCCGAAAATCTCGATGTCAACGAAGCCGAGTTCGAAGGCCTCGATGACGATGAACTGATCGACACCATTTATCAGATCTTCCGCGAGCGCAACGATCTGGACGACTGATTCTGCCACGCAAAAAGAGCAGCATTTTTACCTTTCACACGCCGGTAAAATGCTGCTCTGTTTGTGTTCCTGACTTTCCAGTTGCTATCTACAGTTTATACTGCATCAAGTTCCTCTGGGATAAGTATTTGATATTCGATTGCCATTTTTATTTCCTTCTGCTTATTTTCTCACATCCAGCACCTGCACATACGGGTCGTCCTTTGTGCATGGTTTCCAGTCGTCTTTTCCCTCTGCGTTCGGGTTTCCGGTTTTCATGAAATTGGTCCAGTCGTCCATCATTTCTTTGCTGAGGGCATAGTCGCCTTCGGTTTTCGGGCGCCAGCTTCGGCCCAGGGTTCCGAACATGTACCAGAGTTCGGAGGAATGGAACGCTCCGGCGTCGTCACCTAACAGGGCACGGGTGAAGTAGTAAACGTAAGCCGGTTTTCTTCCGAGTTTTTCCAGCGCAAGGCTCCAGTTGATGCATCCCTTATAGATGCCGCCGTGCTCGCCTTTTTCTTTCATCTCCGGGAACACGCCGATGTCGTCTGCGGTTGATCCGAGCATATATGGGATGTCCTTGATTTTTCCTTCGGTTACGGCATCGTTATAGCCGCAGGTCAGCAGATGATTGTCGATGTTCGGTACGAAGCTCAGCATTCTCGATGGATTTACGCGGCCAAACTCCTCCTGCAGCTCCACAATTTTCTCAGCCGGAATCGCACGCAGTTCTTCGAGTGTTTTTGCTCCGGTAAGCTCCACAAATTCCTGGCCGATGGTTTCTGCCTCGGAAAGCGGCATATCGCGGTTCAGTCCGGTGTCGTAGCCGCCGGCGCTCTGGAAAATGGCTTTGCTGATCCAGTTTTCAGTCAGCGGAGAACTGACGAGTGTCTGTACGCTCATGCATCCTGCGGACTGGCCGAATACGGTGATATTTTCCGGGTCGCCGCCGAATGCTGCGATATTTTCTTTTACCCATTTCAGTGCTGCGATCTGGTCGAGAATCGCGTAGTTTCCGCTTCTTCCGACACCGCTCTCCTCGGACAGCCACGGATGTGCCAAAAATCCGAAAGCACCGAGACGGTAATTGATCGTAACGAGAATCACTCCGCGTTCGCAGTAAGCAGCTCCATCAAATTCGGATTCGTGGCTGAAGCCGTGCATAAACGTGCCGCCGTGAATCCAGAAAGCAACCGGCAGTTTTTCATCCGCTGCATTTGCCGGTGTCCAGATGTTTAAGTACAGACAATCCTCACTCTGGTTCATACCAAATTCCGGATCGAGATAAAATTCTTTTCCATAGAAGGAGTCCGGCTCATGCTCGGTCTGCGGGCAGACGCATCCGAAATGATCCGCCTTATAAACGCCCTCCCAGCACGCCGGCTCTTCCGGCGGGCAGAATCGTTTTTCGCCTACCGGCGGCTTTGCGTACGGAACGCCGCGGAATACCGTGTAGCCGTCTTTTTGCACACCATGAACCTGTCCATATTTTGTTTTTGTCTCTGTAATTGCCATAAGTAAAAATCCCCTTTCCATTTCTTATAACTGTGATAATGGTTTTCCCTTAAGGATGCAAAATTCTGTTTTCCTATACTGATTACTTTTTCCATCCATCACACCTGCTTTCGGAATTTGTCCTTTTCTCGATTATACACTATCCTTTCCTGAATTCCAATCTTAAAACATCCTATTCGCCGCAAACGAAAAAAACAGCAACGCCAGAAACAGCACTTCCAGCACCGCTCCCAGAATGGTAATGATCTTTCCCGTCTTCTCTTTCCAGATTTTTTTCATCCCCAGATACAATAGAATTCCGATCACCGCGCCAAGCATATTATCGATCACATCCGTAATATCACTCGCGCCGATCGCAAAAATATACTGCGTCACCTCAAAAAACAGGCTCAGTCCCGATGCAAGGAGAATGCGGTTCTGGATTTCGCTGTCCGGATAGAAGGCTGAGATGCAGAGGCCGAACGGCAGAAAGACCAGCATATTTTCGATAATTTCACTAATCTGCACTTTCCCGTTCACCACAACCGACGCCGCATACGGAATCAGATTAATCCCCCGCAGGTGCGGAATTTCTTCCGGGCGCAGGGCGAATTTGAATAAAATGCACCAGACAAGCAGCGCCAGGTAAATGCCGAATACCACAAGTAATGCTTTTGATTTTTTCTCGTTTTTCCAGGTCATGTTCTTTCCTCTCTCATCTTCACTTGATAAGAGGATTCTACCAAAACATTCTTAGGATTCCGCTTCTTCTTTTCCAAAGAAATCCCAATAGATTTCCTAAGATTTTCTGATGCTCAGATTCTTTTACATTTCTTCGTCATGCCAATTTATTATATCTTTCATATCAATTATATCTTTTACATATCGCAAAAAACTGTGTATAATACTCCGTGTGCAGAGAAATGAATCAAAATGAAAATCCCATGTTCCCCTGGGACAGCAGTATTCTCCCCACTGCTGTCCCTCCTTTCAGGGAAACTGTTACTGACAGTTTTCTTTGGTGTAGACGAAAAGAGGAGGCTGTGCAGCGAACACAGCCTCCTCTTTTCTATCTTTTTCTTTTTTCTTTTTGTTTATTTCTTAATCTCATATCCGCAATACTGCATTACCAGCTCACAGAACATTGCGTTTGCCCAGGAGAACCACTCTCTGGTGTAAATGGTCGGATCATCTACGAAAACACCCTCGTGCATCAGCCCTGTACCGCCGTCGGTTGCCATCAGTTCGTGGATCATCTGATGTTTCTCCTCTTTTGTCGGTGCGGTCAGTCCCTCAATGGCTTTGGAGATGTGCCATACGTAGCGGACCGGTGTGTGCGGACTTCCAATTCCGGAAAGCTTTGTTCCGGAATAGTAGAACGGGTTTGCCTCGCTTAAGATCAGCTTTCTTGTGTTGTCAGCCACTTCCTGGCTTTCTGGCTCGTAGCCGAGATAGCTCATAGCCAGAAGGCTCGGTACATTGGCGTCGTCCATCAGATTATACTGGCCAAAGCCGTCTACCTCGTAAGCATAAACATCGCCAAGTCCCCAGATATGGGTGGTACCGTAAGTCTCAATGGCCTGTTTTACGGTCTTTGCCATCTCTTCTGCTTTCTTCGCAATCTCCTCTTTTCCGCCGACGAAATCTGCGATCTCCTTCAGATAATTCAGAACGACAACCGCAAACATGTTGGACGGAATCAGATAACCGTAACGGCAGGAATCATCGCTTGGACGGAAGCCGGACCAGATCAGGCCGATGCCGGATTTTACCTGCGCACCTTTTCCATCGCGGGAAAGCGTATCGGTGTAGGAGCAGTTTTTACGGATGAAGCTGTACGGGGATTTCTCCTCGTGGTTCATTTCAGTCTCAAATACAGTCAGGATTTTGTCAACACCTTCCCAGAAAACCTCGTCAAACTGATCCGTTCTTCCGGTGTTCTTCCAGAACAGATAGGAGAACTGCAGCGGATAGCAGAGAGAATCGATCTCATACTTTCTCTCCCAGATCCACGGTCCCATATCGGTCTCGTCCTTCTCCCAGCAGTTGCCGTTCGGTCCTTCGTTGAATGCGTTTGCGTATGGATCGATGTTGATGCACATAAACTGGCGGCGGATAAGGCCTGCGATCAGGTCAGCCAGCTCCGGGTCGTTCTGCGCCGGAACAAGGTACGGGCGCAGCTGTGCTACCGAGTCACGCAGCCACATGGCCGGGATATCTCCGGTGATGACGTAGGTGCTGCCGTCCTCCATTTTCTTTACGGTTGTGTCGAGGGTATTGGAGTAGCATCGTTCAAACATATCAACGATTTCCGGCTCGTCTTTCAGTTTTTCTCTCAGGCTTAAAATCAGCTCCTGAATGGACTTTGGTAAGGTCTCTTTCATTCTTTTTTCATCCTTTCGCTCAATTTTTCTCATTTCCCGTTATTCTACAACAGGGCATCTCCGCAATCGAAAATGCCCTGTTGTAGTTCTTATAAAATTAATGTATCAGACTTATTTCTGTGCGTCAATCTGTTTCTGAGCTTCTTCGCGGATGGTCTCCCAGCCTGCGGTCTCAAGCTCTGCATCGATTGTTTTTACAAGCTCTCTCGGATCCTGTGCGCCGGTGAATAACTCAGAATAGTATTTCTCATATACGGCACGGCAGTTTGCAAGCTCTGTTTCGATGTTGGAGGTATCCAGGTTGAATCCAAGCATCTCAGACGGAGTTGCTTTCTCGTTCAGCTCTTCTACTTCATCCCACTGGTTGAAGTCAACATCGTCTGTCTGAGTTACGTTGAAGAAAGTACCCTGGGTATATCCGGCCATACCCCAGTCAGTGGTCAGGCGGTGTACCTTATTGTCATCGGTGTACTCGAAGTCTTTTCCTTCTGCTCCATAGTAGAACCAGTCACGTACTTTGGAATCCGTATTTACCAGGTTCAGAAGCTGAAGTGCTTTGTCCGGGTGCTTGCATCCGGAGTAAATACCATTGATGGAACCACGTACAGTTGTGTTGGAAACGACTGTGTTGCCATACTGTACTGCTGAACAATTGGCGATACCATTGTTCGGACCCCATGTTGTTTTTGCAGCGCCGCTCCATCCCTGTGCAACAAAGAACATTGCGTATTTGCTGGAATCATCTGCTGTCGGAGCGTCTCCGTTGATGATGCCCTCCTGATACATTTTACGAACGATATCCAGGTTGGAAAGGATTTCTTCGTCATCCAGCGGATTGACAACGGTCTTGCTGTCATCGCCGTATTTAACGCCGATTGCCGGAAGTCCGGAGCTTAAATCATCGTAGTTCAGGTTCAGCAGGAAGTTTGCACCATTTTTGGACATGAAGTACGGAGATCCGCCTTCGCCCTCTTTTACTGTCTTCAGAGCATCGTACAGAGTATTGAAATCTGTTACAGAGTTTACATCAATGTTATATTTATCTGCGATATCCTGATCCCATACAAAGTACTCGGAAAGGGAGCTGTCTTTGTAGGTCGGTACGCCGTAGATTTTTCCATTTACTTCTACTGCTTTCCAGTAATCTTCCGGAATCATGTCATACAGCTCGGAAGCGTTGTCTTTGAGCAGATCTGTAATGTCCATCAGTGCGCCGGTGTTAACCTCGGAAGAGTAACGGTTCTGGTCTGTGAACAGGATATCGAAGTACTCGCCGGAGTTTGTGATAACGCTTCTTCTGTTATCCCAGTCGCCCCACGGAACGATCTCCATGTCTACATTAACGCCGATTTTCTCCTCCAGATATGGGTTGATCTGTGCAAGCCACTCATCATAATCCTTCGGCATTCCGTTACCAACCTGAATCCATTTCAGTGTAACAACTTCATCTTTTGCATCACTCTTTGAAGAGCTGCTGCTTCCGTTGCTGCTTCCGCAGCCTGCCAGCATGCCACCGGCCATAACAGCAGAAAGTGCAAGAGCTAAAAACTGTTTCTTTTTCATTGTAGCATCCTCCTGATATAAAATATAGAATGTTGAAATTATCCTTAACCGAAGCCTTTTGCTTCAGTATGAGATCCATAAAGGTAAATGGTCGATCAGCCTTTTACCGCACCGACCGTCAGACCGGAAATGAAGTATTTCTGGAAGAACGGATAGCAGCATGCGATCGGGATGATGATGATGATTGCCATCGCCATACGGGCGCCCTCTTTTGGCATCGAGTTCATGTACTGTGCCGTGGTAACGCCAAGGGACGGGTTATTTGCCATCATCTCAATGTTTCTCTGTACGTGATCCAGCAGAGCCTGCAGGGAATACAGCTTTGTATCGCTGATGTACAGGGAAGACTGGAACCAGTCGTTCCAGTAACCAAAGGTGAGGAACAGGGCGATCGTTGCCATCAGCGGTTTCGACAGCGGCAGGGCGATCTTTCCGAAAATCTGAAACTGGGTTGCTCCGTCGATCTGTGCCGACTCAATGATGGATTCCGGAATATTGGTCTTGAAGAACGTTTTACAGATAACAACGTTGAACGAAGAAACACAAAGCGGAAGGATCAGCGCCCAGATACTGTTTTTCAGGTTGAGGAACTGTGTGTTGACTACATAAGAAGAAATCATACCACCATTGAAGATCATTGGAATAAAAACGACCATGGTGAAGAATCCGTTCAGTTTGTAGGTGCTTCTGGAAAGAACGTAACCCATCAGCATCGTAAGGGCAACACCGATTACCGTACCGATAACCGTTACCGCAACGGAAACGCCAAGTGCAGTCACAATCATCTGTCCTTCCCGGAGAAGGAATTTGTAGGAATCCAGCGAGTATGCGCTCGGGATAAACTGGTAGCCGTTCATCTTAATCGAATGCTCGGAAGAAATCGAGATCATGAAGATGAATACCACCGGGATAATGCAGGCCAGGGCAAGGATTACAAAAATAACATTGAAAATTGCATTTGTAGATCCCTGGATCTGATTTAAATGTGAAGAGGAAGCCAGATCAAGATCTTTTTTCTTTTTTGCCATTTTCGTACCTCCTTAAATAATCGCGCTGTCTTCATCAATCTTCTTCACAATGGCATTGGCAAGAAGGATGGTGATGCAGCATGCAACAGACTGGAAGAATGTTGCCGCAGAAGTCATTCCGATCGGAGTGGAAGACTGCAGTGCGTTGTATACATATGTGTCGATAGTTGCTGTCGTTTTGAAGATCGAACCGCTTGCTCCCTGAGAAAGCTGGAAGAACAGTCCGAAGTCGGAGTAGAAGACCTTTCCGACATTCAGAATGAACATCATAATGATGACACTCTTTAAGCAAGGCAGGGTAATGTGCCATACCTGCTGTCTCTTGTTGGCGCCGTCCATAACGGCTGCCTCGTACAGTGTGGTATCAATACCGGAAATGCTGGACAGGTAGATAACCATGTTGTATCCGGTAGATTTCCACAGATACATGAAGATCAGGATAAATGGCCATACACCGGCACTCATGTACCACTGAATCGGTTCCTTGCCTGCATTTCTCATTATACTGTTGATTAGACCGTTGTCCTGGTTCAGGAATGCATCCAGGAAGTAGGAAGCTACAACCCATGACATGAAATATGGGAAGAACATCATCGTCTGATATACCTTCGACGCTCTTTTGTTGTGCAGCAGGCTGATCATGATAGCCAGTCCTACGGAAAATACCATACCAAGAACGATAAATGCAAGGTTATACAGGATTGTGTTTCTCAGGATGACGAACAGGTCGTTGGATCTGATCAGGAACGAAAAGTTTTTGAAGCCGGCCCAGTCACTGTGGAGCAGGTTATAAATGAAACTCTTTCCGCCGGTGATTTTGTAATTCTTGAACGCAATGATCAGACCGAACATAGGCAGGAAGCAGAACAGAATATACCAGATGGTGGTCGGCAGCGCCATGACGGTCAGCTCCGTGTCATTCTTGGTCCAGCGTCCTTTTTTCTTTTTGCTTGGTTTACTCAAGATTTTTTCCTCCTTCTCCCGATTGCTCGGGCTTATCACTTGATCCGTTTATCTTACAAACGGAATCCCGGTAAATAATCTTTCCGGGAATGCGGTATACCTCGCCGCTCTTTTTCTGCGGTTCATTCATATGTTTGATCATACGTTTTGCCGCAAGACGTGCAATCGCGTCGGTGTCAACCGCAACCGTGGTGAGCGGCGGACTGCACAGCTGTGCATAAATGGAATCATCAAAACCGGTCACGGAAACATCCTCCGGTACGCAGATTCCACGCTCTTTTAATGTCTGCACTAATTTGAATGCGGTGGCATCGCAGTTACAGACGAATGCGGTGGGCAGCTTCTCCGGCAGCAAAAGCGGAATGGCAATGCCTTCCTCGCTTCGGTCCGGGATTCTCCACTCATTTTTCGGGGAAATTCCCTCCTCCAGCATTCTCCGCAGATATCCGAGATATCGGTCGGAAATACTGGTTGTACTTCCTACGGTTCCGACAAATCCGATGTCTGTGTGACCCTGCTGGATCAGGTAATTGGTCAGCTCATAGGAGCTGTAAATATTCTCGGTGATGACGGAATCGGATTTGTGGGTTTGATCGTAGATGTCCACATACACCTTCGGGAGATCAATCTGTGCAATCTGCTCCCGGACACCCTTATCGAGAATACCAAGAAAGATCAGGCCGTCGAACAGCCCTCTGGTCTGTATCGTGTTCATGTCCGACGGGAGTGTTGCTGTTGTCGGAGAAATCATGATACTCGAGCAGGATGCTCTCTGCAGCTCGTAGATGATCCGCTCGTACATTGCCATATAAAATTTTCCTTCGTCTCCGGAGCTGAACCGCGGACTCATGATGATACCGACTTTTTTGCTCTTCCGTTTTCCGTAGTCCGGAAGGACATAACCGGATTCTCTCGCAAGCGCAAAAATCTTTTCTTTCAGTTCTTCTCCCACGCCGTCTTTTCCGTTCAGCGCCTTGGAAACTGTTACTTTACTGATGCCCAGCTTATCTGCCAGATCCTGCATGGATACTGATTTTCTCTCTGTCATGTTACCAACAGCCCCTCTATTTGTTTCTTAACTTGTGTTTAGACGTTAACATCTTTTAGAAAGATTGTCAATAGCCTTTTCGTTATTTTGTATATTAAAATTCTTATTTTCCAGTCCTAATTTGTATAGATCGAGGAGTATTCTTCTGTTTCTTTTGATTTTTTAGACAGAAAATCTGTGTTCTTGTGTTAAGTCACATAACATCTTAATATTAACGCAGTACTTTTTCGCCTGTTTTCATTTTTAACGAAAAAGCAGCGGAAAGTCTGATTTTTTCGTCTAATTGTCATACTCCCCGCTGTCTTTTTTCATCTTCTGCTGTTTTTCATACTACCGCCAGACAGCCATGGCCTCATTGCCTGACACCGCCGTAAAACCGCGGAACAATGATTACCCGCAAATAAAGGTAACCACACCCTTGTCATTATCTGACAGGCTTTCCATATCTTTCTCTGCGGTTCCCTGCTCCACAATCTCCACTCCATAACGGAACTCACTGAATCCGGACAGGTCCATCTTGAAGTTTGTTTCCCATGTGTTATTCATAATCCAGCTGTAAACCGGCCGTTTATTATTCTCCTCTTTGTTATCGCACAGAAGGATTGGGTGGGATTCCATCTCCCCCATGTAAAGTAACGGTGTGTCAAAAGTATTAACCAGAATCGTCTGATCTTTTGTCCGGTAAACGAGCCCTTCATCCGCAATATAGTATTCCATATTGGTGCCAGGAAGCTGATCAATACCAGGGCGCATGGTAACACCTCCGTTCTGGATCATCACTTCCGCATTCGGAAGATTTAACGATAACGGAAGGTACAGGCTTTCGATATCCTCGCTTAATGTTTTTGCTACCCGGTAAGAAAACTCAATTTTCGGAAGATGACGGTACATTTTGATCACAACACTGCTGTGATACGTTCCCTCTAGGGTAAAGATCAGTTCTACTTTGGTAAACACCGGTCCGTGATCCAGAATTTTCACATCCGTAAGGTCACCCTGATACTGCTCTGCGTGAAGTCCGCGGATATTTCTTCCGATCAGACTGCGTTCCGCATAAACCCCCTTCCGTATTTCGGTGCGTTCATAAACCGGCGTGAAGAACGTTTCCAGACCGGATTTGCACATTTCAACCTCTGCTTTTTTATTGTAAAAGGAGGTAATACCCTCTCCGACTTTCCATTTGATCTGAAAGAAATCGTTTTCCAGACCGTAAGGCAGTTTGTAACTTTCCGGATCGTACGTGTTCACAATATCGCGCACCCGCTCTGCGCCTACCCAGGCAGTTCTGGTGAACAGGGTCTGGGACGGAGCCGGCTGCTCTTCGTACGTGAACGTTTTCTCTTCCATTGGCTCAAATTCTGCCAGAAAACTTATCAGGACTCCGCGCGGATGAGCAGACAGCTGCACCTCCATCTCCTGTTTTGTTTTGTCATCGGTTACTTTAACTGCAGAAAGACTTAAGGTTTCTACGTAAAATTCTACCGGAAATACTCTCTTTTGATGGCTTGTGGAGACCGCCTTCACTTTACCGGACAGATTATAATAGCGCAGAATATCACCCAGTTTATGGCACTGCTCATTTTTACGCATCGCTGCTGCCTCATGTGCTTTGGATGCATAACTGTTTTTCCGCATATCCAGATTTGTCACCATGGTATCGTACGGATTCGTTACCGTAGCAGAATGACCCCAGGTGTGCTCTGCATATAAAAGAGAATTATCGCCATATGCCTGAGTCAGTTCTTCGTTATGTACCCCTGTTTTTTCTTCCAGTCGATCGCAGATATGGTTCAGTCGTACGGCCTCTTTGTAATGTTTCACCGCATATGGTGTACTTCCAACGCCATTGCCCCACCAGTCATTGATGGCACCTCGATACACCGGTGCATCCTGCACTTTATCCCGGATTTTGTCATACAATTCCTGAAGCGTCACCATATGCATGGTGACTTCTTCGCCATATTTTTCATTAAACAGCGCAACCGTATCTGCAATGGCCGGGTTGATCGGCGCATTATCCGAAAAAACGCCGGAAACACTGGTGATATAGAAATCGTACGGATAACCGTTTTCTTCATATTCCTTTATGCTCGCAGCCAGATTCGTGTGCAGATTTTCCAGAAGTCCTGTCACATCACCATTCTTTTTGCCGAAGTAATTTTCTGTCATAAAGTTAACATTTTTATTCAGGACGATGCCGAGGGCATTTCCCAGGTTATAATGCTCACCATTCCATACCAGCAGACGCTGTCCGTTCTCATTTTCCCAGAAATACGGTTTCTGGTTCTGATACAGCGGATACATGCCGTGATGGGTATGGATATTGGTATACAAAAATTCTACTCCGTTTTCGATCAGGGCATCGCGCTGTCCCATGGAGATACCATTAATATCTGCAATCATGGCTGTTTTGATCTGGATTCCTTTTTCGCCGCAGATTTCCTGCATCGTATGGATTTTTTCTTTCAGATATTTGCAGTCGGCAAGATCATTAAAGTTCAGATAATTGGCAGACAGACCGATGTTTCCTTTTTTTACCAGATCGAAAAACTTTTCTTTTTCTTCCTCCGTTGCTATTTTGAAAAACTGCTCCACGCAGTACCATGTCTTACAGTTCCATTTCAGATCTTTCTGGGTTGTGTTGTTTTTGATTCCATTTTCAATCAGTTCGACTGCCCGGCGGATGTTGTTTGCCTGGTTATAAATAACCTGTTCCTGCAGATCGGTGTAACCCACATCGGTATGGGAATGATGTACAATGTAGACTTCTCTGATTTTGTGTGTCATGATAATTTCTCCTTTTCCTGTTCTATGTTGTTCAAAATTTTTATCTCTCTTTACCCCACAGATGCTACCAGCATTTTAATCATTTCGCCCTCTTCCGGTACAATCCGGTATGTTCCGACCGCTGCCGGAACGATGGCGGTTTCTGCGTAATGTACCGTGAACGGTGCAAAGCTGCCATCCATGCTCTCGATGCGGGCACTTCGTCCCTCCACGAGATTCATCACATGAACCGTGTCATCCATCGAGACGGTGTGCGGCCCGGAAAGTGTATAGCGGATTGTGTCGATAAACTCGCGGCTGTGCAGTCCGGTGCGCTCTACTTCACAGTTTTCTGTTTTTTCCATCGTTCTGGTCTGGCCGACGATATTGTCGTACACCCATTTGGTATCACGGTTCCACTGAATATTTTTCATACCGTGGTCGAGGTGGATCGGACGCAGCAGTCCATCCATGCCAAGGCGGCCCCAATCCCATAGTTTGAAGGTAAAGATATACGGTGTCGCACTGATTTCCAGCACCATCGTGTTTTTTCCGGAACAGTGCACCGTTCCTGCCGGGATCAGCACATGATCGTGTTTTTTGACCGGAATTTTGTTGACATATTTTTCCGCAGGGAAAAGTTCTTCTCCTTTTTCTGCTGCACGAAGTTCCCGCCCCATCTCTTTTTTATCCACACCTTCTTTGAGGCCGAGGTATACATACGTTTCCTCATCTTCATCGGCATCCAGAAGATAGTAGCTCTCATCCTGCGTATATGGCATGCCGAATTTTTCATAGATATATTCGGTCAGCGGATGTACCTGCAGGGAAAGGTTCTGACCGCCCATCGTATCCAGCAGGTCAAAACGGATCGGGAATTCTGCGCCGAACCGGCCGTGGACTCTTTCACCCAGCAGTTCATGCGGCGCATAGAAGACAAGATCCTGTGCCGGTACTTTTAAGACTTTTCCGCCGATTTCCAGATTCAGGCTGTTTTCCTCCGGAACTCCGTCAAAGCTCCACGCGAAATTTTCCTTCGATGCATCCAGACCAAAGTTTTCCTTCATCCACTGACCGCCCCATACGCCAGGGTCGAAATACGGCTCCATACGAAATGGCTTTCTGGCAAGCTGCTGCAGTGCGCCTCGGAAGGCATTTCCCGTTGTAAGAACCGGTGCATTTTCTTTCTCCGTATCCAGAAGATACGTGAATTTTTCATACCGCTCTTTTTTATAGCGGTCCGCCAGACGCCATTCAATGAAAAATCCCCGTTTATATTTCGTCAGGATCGGATCGTTGTAATTGGTACTGTGCCAGTTTGGCATGCCGCTCCGGTAGCGGAGCTGAACTTCCCAGCGGGTCAGATCACAGTAAACAAGAACATCTGCTTCGGCCAGAAGCTCTGTCGCTGTACCAACGATCACGATCAGACCACCGTTTGTATCTTTTTCTTCCGCACATTCTGACACATATTCTGTCTCAATTGTTTTTTTCATGGTTTTCAGCTTTTCGCTTTCAAACCAGGTATCTATGGTTTTATGACACATGATACCGAAAACACGGTCATCGGTGATGTAATCGTTAAATTCTCTTAACAACGTTTCTTCGTCTTTGGCGCAGTCTTCGATATCAAAAATCCGGTCCGGCTGCAGCGCATTTGCCAGTTCCATCATTTCTTCTTTTCGTACACCCGGATACAGATCAAAGGAAAGAATACATGTTTTCTTTTCTTTCTGTTTTTCCTGAACCGCCCGTTTTAATTCTTCGATGATCTCCTTTTTTTCATCCCAGATTTCATTTTCGTATCCTGTGATTTTCATTTTGGGATGTAACTCGTAGTTTCCATATTTCCTTTTTAAATTCATTTGGATTCTTTTCCTTTTCTTAATTTCTCTTCCATCCATTGAGTTGTTTCCTGCGCCGATCAGCCCCATCATCTTTATTTCAACGCTTTCGCATCTGGCGGATTTTGCAATTTTCTTTCACTGCCTGATTCACTTACACATTTCCAGCCCGTTGTCTGTCCGGTTTTATCTTTTTTATGTGTCATGTTTTTACAATTCCACTGTATATTTATAACGATTTCCCGGATAATAGCAGATCGAATATTCAAAAACCTCGCCGCCCTTCCGAAATGTCTGCCGCGTCCGGATAAAAATAGGCATCTGCGCATCAATTTTCAGTGCTTTCTGCACCTCTTCCGATGGAAGTGCCGCCTCAAGCGTATCCCGGCCGGATTCAATATAGATTCCATGTTCCTCCCGCAGATACTGATACAGCGATTCCATGTATGGCTCCGGCTCTGTTGGCAGTTCGCAGATTTTTTTCAGATACGTAATGGTATAGACCATGGGTTTTCCCACAGCATTCCTCACACGTTTCAGGCAATAACATGGCTCCGTCAATGGAATCTGCAGACTTCTTGCTACCGTTTCCCCGGGACTGATCAGTTCCATCTTGCAGTATGTTGTCTGCATTTCGATATGATGCTTTTTCATTTCTTCCGTGAAACTGATGACACCTTCCATCTGCTCTTCGACTTTCTCGTAGACAACATCTGTTCCGATGCCGCGCCGTGCACGGGCGTAACCGCTCTGTACCAGATTCGTCATCGCCTGGCGTACTGTCACACGCGAAAGCTCGTACTTTTCCATCAGCTCTTTTTCTGTTGGCAGAAAATCTCCTTTTTTGTACGTGCCGCATTCGATCTGCTGTTTCAGAATCTGTTCCAGCTGCGCATACAGCGGCGGTGCTCCCGGATTTCTATCCATTTTTGCAGTTTCTCCTTCTTCTTTTCTCTCCATAGCATTGTATTTTTGTTTCTGAAAATATTTTTGCTCTATTGTGTTTTTTCAGAAAACTGTGACAACAGGCCTTCCATGGCACGGCCGGATGTTTCCGTTTCTATCTGAATCCGAATCTTTCTTTTCTCGCACTCTCTTTCCAGTTCTTTTCCAAACCAGGAAAAACTTTTTGCAATCTGTCCGCCCAGAAGCAGCAGATCCGGCTGATATTCCTCCAGCACAGGAAGAAGGCCAGCCGCCACATCTGCTCCAAATCTTCTCCAGACTTCTTCTGCCTCCATGTTTCCCGCTTTTACCAGACCATACAATTCTTTTCCACTCCACACTTTTCCTGTCACAGCCAGGCTAATCTGCTCCAGCCCGCGCACAGAAAGATAATCGTCCAAAATGGAATCTCCAAACGGCTGTTGATAAATCCATCCATTTTCCGGCACACCTTTTCCTGTTTTCACCGTTTTCCCGTTTTCTACAAAAGCCGACCCGGCGCCGGTTCCGATGCAGACGCACAGAATTTTATCCGCATCACGACAGTTTCCGTACCAGCTTTCTCCCAGTGCAAATGCTTCAATGTCATGTAAAAACAAAAATCGTGCTGATCCAAGTTCCGGCACGCGCGCCTTGATTTCTCTTTCCAGTGGAATCCCGTAAATGGCATCGTACTTATTCAGTCCCTGCATCCGGCTGATTCCATTTTCATAATCAAACGGACCCGGAATCGCCATCCCAACTCCGACAACACTTCCGTCTGCTTCTCTCATCAGTTCCCGGCAGATCTTTGCAAAATTGTCCAGAATCTTCTCTGTGCTCTTCTGCGCCTGTGCTGGAAATTTCCGGATTCTCATTCTTACTCCATTTCCGTCCGACACACTTCCTTTGATTTCCGTTCCGCCAACATCCAGAAGGATATATTTTTTCTGCTCCATCCCGCTTCCGTCCCTTTTCATCTTTTCCCCTGTATTTTTTCTGTTTATATGCCAATAGAATCTCATTTCTTTGTATTGGCTCTCCCTGCCATCTTGTTATAATGTTATAACCTATTCATTTCTCTGTTGCAAGCGCCTGTCTGCAATTTTGTCTGCTTTTGCAAAACTTTGTGAAAACGCGATAATACGTTTTATGCACTTGGCGCAGAACGCAAAAAATCCCCTGTTTCCGGGGTTTTTTATACACTCCGGACAGAGGATTTTTCTTATTTTCTACTTATTTCAATACATTTTCCAATTCAACAAAAAGGGTATTCATCTCCTGCACCACACTCTGCAGACTCTTTTCCCCGACATAGTTTCCAATCGCAAACAATGCTTTATATAAAAAATTAACCGCCCCCTGCAATTCTTTGTTTTGCTCTTTTGTTTCTTTCCGAAGCTGCTGCAGTTTTTCTGCCATCGGAAACAATTCCGCAAGAATCTGCTCTTTTCGTGCCCGGTCCGACGGTTCATCTGTCTCCATTTCTTCGAGATCATAGTTATCTGTTCTGCCGCATTTCCCCTTGCACACTGCGCAATCCGGATTCAGACGGTTCTTTTCTGCCTCCACGCGTACAATCCAGGATTTCCCCTCTTCTTCCCTCAGCTCTTTTTCCGGATTTGCCGCACAAATTCCGCCAAGCAGAATCTCATGCGTGGCTTTGTCCGGGCGGTGACCATTGCTGTCACCGCTGGAAAACTCCTGCGATTCACCTTTTGCTGCTTCTCCTCTTCCATCGACCGACCGGGCCAGACCAATCAGCGCACCAAGAAGCTCCTTTTGTATCTTCGTCATACTCATTTTTCTAATACCTCTTACCGAGCTTTTCATTTTTTTCGTCTTACATATTCCACAAAGCAGAATGTACCAATTATAAAAATACTTTTAAGGGCACACGCTAATTACTATATCTGATTTTCTACAAAATTTCCCCCTCCGTAGAAATCACCACGGTTTTCACCGGAATCTTCTTTCCACTCTCTTTCAGTGCCATCTTCACGGCACGCTCCATTCCTGCGCAGCACGGAACCTCCATGCGTGCAACCGTGATACTCTTAATATCATTCCGCATGAAAATCCGCGCAAGTTTCTCGGAATAATCGACATCGTCAAGTTTTGTACAGCCTACGAGAACGACATGATCCCGAATAAAATCCTGGTGGAAGTTTCCATACGCATACGCTGTACAATCCGCCGCAACGAGAAGGTCTGCTCCTGCAAACATCGAAGCCCGCTCCTGCACCAGCTTGATCTGCACCGGCCACTGGCGGAGCCGGGACGGAACTGCTGCAGAATTTTCCTGCGCATCTGCACGGTCAATCGCCCAGCTGTTTTCACCTGCTTTTCCTGCTCCGGTATTCTCCTGCCCGGCCGCCTCTTTTGCCTTCCGCTGGTTCTCTTTTACCGCCTCCTCATCGTACGGCAGCGCCTCCCGCTCCACAAACGAAATCGCATCTGCCGGACAAACCGGCAGGCAGTCGCCGAATCCGTCGCAGTAGTCATCCCGGATCAGCTTTGCCTTCCCGTCAACCATCGCAATCGCACTTTCATGACAGGCATGCGCACAAAGCCCGCATCCTGTACATCTGTCTTCCTCTATCTGAACAATTTTTCGAATCATCACTGAATCTCCTTTTTTCTCTTTGTTTCTCAATACCTGTTTGTTTCTCAACCATGATATCATACTTTATCCCTGTTTTGACAGTTGTTTTTTTTAGTAGTTTTTTCCTACAATACCAACTCTTCGTCCAAAGCCAGCGAATAAATAATCTTCTCTTTCACCTTTTTTCCTGTCGTCCGCTCCAGTGCCTGCTGGTAGTAGGCGAGCTGTTTTTCATACCGCTTTTTCAGCTCCCCGACTTCTTTCACACGGTCCGTTTTGTAGTCCACAAGAACCATCTCATCCCCCTCCGGGAACCATGCGTCAATGATTCCCTGCACGAGAATGGTTTCGTCTTCCGGATAGGACGGATCTGCCTCACTTGCCGGAACGGACATCACAAACGGCTGCTCCCGTTTCAGGGTTTCATTCAAAAAGGCATTCCGCATCCGCATTCCAACCGGACTTTTTGCGAAAGCGAGGATCGATTTGAAATAAATGCATTCCGCTGCTTCTTTCGTCATCTTTCCTTCTGCAATCAATTCCTCCGTCTGTGCCATCAGCTCTGTGATGCTGTACGCTCTGCGGTAATCGAGACATTCCAGCAGGCGGTGGTACGCCGTTCCGCGGTCAGAGCCTGTCAGAGCCGCAACATGATCCTTTTTCATAAAGTCCGGCACAATTGGTACGAGTTCTTCCTGCGCGAACAGCTCTTTTCCGATCTCGGATTCCTCCATCCCGGCCTTCTTCAGCTGCGAAACGGTAGCCTTTACCGGAATCTGTTTTTCCTTCTCATACGGATACTGGTAGGCAAACCGCTCCTCCACAAGTTCCTTCAGCGCCGCTTCTCTCGGCGGCTGCTTCGGAATTTCCATGATTTTCTGCTCATTCACCGCGCGCTCCATCTGATGCAGCACCTCTCCCTCAACAAGTCCTGCCGGTGATACAAGGCGGATCGTTACCGGAATTTTCTCCGCATACAGCGGATTGTCCGCATTCCCTGCCAGACCAAATTGTTCATACAGCCCGTCGAAACACCGGTTTCTCGAAAATGCCGGCAAAATCCAGTCGAGATACCCGGATGCACTGCTCAATGTCTGATACGACAGCAGCTCCTCCTGCCGCCCCGCATGCGCCGCGCACTGCTTCACGCGGCTCTCCAGCTTCGACGCCATGCCCGTCATAATCAGCTTCTCCTTCGGTCGCGTCATGGCAACGTAAAGCACCCGCAGCTCCTCCGCCAGATTTTCCAGCTTCATGCTCTGCCGGATGATCTGCCGCGACAGTGTCGCCTGACGGACGCGGTGCTCCGGATCGATCGCATCCGCGCCGATGCCCATGCGGGAATGGAGTACAAGCGCCGCACGGCTGTCCATCTGGTTAAACGATTTGCCCATGCCCGAGAGGAACACAACCGGGAATTCCAGTCCTTTACTCTTGTGAATACTCATGATACGCACCGTGTCTGCGCTCTCCCCGTAAATATTCACCTCGCCGAAATCGACTTCATACTTCTGAAGCTGCTCGATATAACGGATAAAGTTGAACAGTCCACGGTAACTCGTCGCCTCAAATTCCACCGCCTTTTCCACCAGCATCTCCAGATTTGCCCGCCGCTGCACACCGCCCGGCATTGCAGATGCATAGCCGCCGTAGCCCGTCTCCTCGAGAATCTGTGTGATCAGCTCATGGATCGGCGTATACGGCACGCGGCTTCGCAGCGTTTCGAGCTGTGCAAGGAACCTCCTCAGCTTCTCCCGAAGTGCTTCATCATCTCCCATCGCCGCATATTTTCCACATGCCTCGTAAATTTTCACGTCTTTATCCACACAACGCACCGCTGCAAGCTCCGTGTCTGTGCATCCGCAGATGGGGGAACGCAGAATGGCCGTAAATGGAATCTCCTGACATGGATTATCACATAGATGCAGATAATTCAGCACCGTAACAATTTCCTGCGTGGAAAAGTACCCTGTTTTTGATGTACTGTAAGCCGGAATTCCAGCCGCCTGGAGCACACGCGAAAACGTCTCCGACCAGCCGCTGACCGCACGGAGCAAAATGACGATATCCCGGTACTGGATTTTCCGGTATTCCCCGGTCTCCTTATCCACAACTTCCTCATTTCCAACCATTTCCCGGATGCGCGCCGCAACGGCAGCCGCCTCCGTTTCCATCTTCGTCTCGCGGGATTTATCATCTTCCAGCTCCGGCGCCTGGTCGTCCAGCAGCAGAAGCTCCGTTTCGTATGCCGTCTGCCACGGATCCGTCTTTCCCTCTTCTTTTTTCGGGAACGCCGCACCCGCATGGAGGCTCGCCGCCTCATCATACGCAATGCCGCCAAGCTCCGGGCTCATGAGTTTTCGGAATACATAGTTCGCCGTCGCAAGCACCTCCGGCCGGCTTCGAAAGTTTTTGTCGAGATCAATCCTCTGCTGACTTTCTCCCTCTTTTTGATACGTGTGATATTTTTCCAGAAACAGCTCCGGCCGCGCCAAACGGAAACCATAGATACTCTGCTTGATATCGCCGACCATAAACCGGTTCCATCTGCCGTCCTCCTCGCCGGACACGGCAGAGAGGAGCGCCTCCTGGATAAAGTTACTGTCCTGGTACTCATCGATCATAATTTCCCGGAACTGCTCCGACAGCTCCCGCGCCGCATCGGTCCGCACCAGGCAGCCGTCTTTTTGCTGCACGAGAATTTCAAGCGCAAAGTGTTCCAGATCGGCATAATCGAGAATATTTTTGCTCCGTTTTTTCTCCGCAAACGCTTTCGCGAACTGCTCCGTCAGGTCGATCAGCACCCCGATCGGCTCCCGGCAGTCGGCAATCTCCTCCGCAATCGCAGCGCTATCCTTCTCAAAGAACTGCTCCTTTAACTTCTGCAGCTCCTTTTTGCATGCATCGCGCTCCGCCTTTACCTGATCTTTCAGCGTTTCACTCACATCGTCTGCCTTTTTCCGCGAAAGTGCTTTAAACTTCATTCCGGCCATCGCGCGCACCAGTTCATCAAACGATTCTGTTTCCAGCAGTTCTTCCACCATCTGCTGGTCAGAAGCCAGCGCCTCATCATATAAATACGGTCCTCCAGAGCTTACTGCTGTTTTCCGGTTTTCCTGAATCCCTTCCAGAATACTCGAGAGCCGCTTTTTCGCCTCGCTCATCAGCTCCTGTACCCAGATACTCTCCTGCACTGCTTCCGGTGAATCCATCTGGTACGCCGCCCGGCACTCTTCGAGCCACTGCTCCGGCCACGGATAGCTCATGGAAAACTCATACAGTTTCAGCACAAGTGCATCGAGCCCGTCATCCTGCTTGCCCGCCGCGTAGCTCTCCACAAACCGTGTAAATGCGGGATCCTTTTCCGTAAAGCGTTCTTCCATGACCTTCTGGATCACATCGCTTTTCATCAGACGGATCTCCCCTTCATCCGCCATGCGGTACACCGGATCGAGATCGATCATCTGAAAGTAATTTTTGATCACGTACGAACAGAATCCGTGAATCGTGCTGATCTGCGCATGGTGAAGCAGGGTCTGCTGCCGCTGTAAATGCTCATTTTCCGGGTTTTCCGCAAGGCTCTGCTGCAGAGCGCGGCCGATTCTCTCTTTCATTTCTCCTGCCGCCGCACGCGTAAAGGTTACGACAAGAAGCTGGTCAATGTCGATTGGATGCACAGGGTCTTTCACCATTGCAAGGATCCGCTCTACCAGAACCGCCGTCTTTCCGGAACCCGCCGCCGCGCTGACCAGAAGATTCCGGTCTCTCGCATCAATGACTTTCTGCTGTTCCGCTGTCCATTTTACTGCCATGTTCTTTCCCTCTTCTTTCTGGCTGATTTTCTTTCCCTCACTTGGAAAAAATGCACCATATTTCACTTTTTCAAAAGCAGTCACTCTTTTTGATCTCTTTGTGCTGTCTCCTGCATTGCCTTCATCAGCAGTTCTGTATCCATGCCCTTTAATTTACGGTATTCATATCCCTGAATTTTCTGATCGAATCCGCAGATTCCCTGATATTCGCAATATGCGCATGCCGTTGCTCCATCCCGCTGAAATGGCGAAATTTTTACATTTCCCGAGAAAATGCCCTCGCCGATCTCACGTACCTTCTTTCTGGTGTATGTCCGAATCACATCAAACTGCTCCGACGATGCCACTTTCGAATAACTCGTATAGCTACCATCCTTCTTCTTTCCAACCGGAATCACATCCGACGTCGTTCCGTCCTCGAGTACACGGTCGAGAAGCTCCACCACCTTCCGATCTGCATTTACAAGGCCATCCATCCGCAGCGCTTTCAGCATCCGTCTGCCCCACGCCTCATCGGTCTCATCTTCTTCCTGATCGAGGATCGGATCATCAATATGATAATAAAATACCCCCGCAGGCTCCACCAGCTTACCCGGATGCTTTTTCTGCTCCAGCTCCACCGCCGCATCCAGATAAACTGCCAGCTGCAGCTGTAACCCATAATAGAGCGCCACCAGGTCAAGCGATGTATTTCCCGTCTTGTAATCGATAATTTTCACATAGACCTTATCGTCCGTCTCACAGAGATCCACGCGGTCAATCCGTCCGCGCAGGCGCATCTTCTCATGCTCCGACAGATCAATGTTGATCGCCGACAGTGAATCCTCCATGGAAAAGGAAACCTCAAACTCTCCCGGCTCAAATTCTCCCTGCCGAATCTGCTGCTGCAGCGCCCACACCGTCCGTTTCAGAATCCGCTTTACGCGGATGATGCGATACTGATTCCGGCTTGAGCTCTGGAAAATCGTGTTTCCGTAATCTGCCATCGTCTCCTCGACGCACTCCTCGATCAGGCGGTCACGGGTATCATCCCCGACAGTCTTCCATGTCTCGCCATTTTCCTGCAGTTTTTTTGAAAACTTTTCGAGCGCTTCATGCATGACCGTTCCCATATCTGCCGCTTTCAGTTCATACTGATCCCGATCGCGGATCTGGAGTCCGAACTCCATAAAGTGGGCAAACGCACATGCCGCATACTTTTCCAGCCGTGTCGCACTGTTTTTCAGGGTATCCCCGTACAGCGCCGATGCCGCACTCCTTCCGATCACACCGTCCGCACAGCGCAGAAAGGCAGCCTTCCGATACGTCTCCGCCGGAATCCCCGCCTCCGGATGTGCCGCATACCAGCGGTAAAGCTCTTCAAACAGCGGATTCATCTCGCCCTCTGCCGCCTTTCCAAGCTCCTCCAGAAACAGTGCCTCCCCGGAACGCGGCATTTCCAGTTTTTCCTCCGGATTTTCTTCTTTTTCGATATCCCGCACCAGAATTTCCGGGAAGAGTTTCCGGATTTCATTGATCAGATACGACGGATTCTGCGCCTCGCCGGACGCGCCCGCTTTCGCAAAGGAAAGGTACAGCCGCTCCGACGGCTTCGTCAGATTTCGGTAGAGATGGAATTTCTGCTGATACATCGTCTCCCGCGCCGTCGGGGAGAGTTTTGCATCCGCGCGCTCCAGCTCCTCGCGGTCATACTCCGAGAGAATACCGCCTCCCGCGTCGTGACGCGGAATCAGCCCGTCGTTCACACCGACGAAAAACAACACACGGATATCCTTCAGACGTGATCTCTCATTGTCACCGATCAGTACCTGGTCCGCGGTCGGCGGAATAATGCCAACAGAAGCCTCTGCAAAGCCAGCCTCCAGAATCTCCTGATACTCTGCCAACGTCATTTTTTCATCGCCAAGCACCTCGACAATCTTGTCTAGCAGTTCCATAACGATGCCATAAATCTGGCTGTATTCTTTTGCAAATGCCTCCTGACCCTGCTGTTCAAACTGACACCGTCGCTCTTCGAGCTTTTCCTGTACCTGATTCTGAACGACAAGCGCATACAATGCCTCCGTCCGTTCCCGCACCGTGGCATCTTTTTTCTTCATCTGTTCCGCAAACGGCTGAACCTCCTCATAGAATTTTTCCCGAAGAAGATTGCGCTGCGGCACTTCATCCGGTTTGATGCTGCGATACCCCCTCGTCCACGTTTCCGCATACGCTTTTAGTCCGCGGATTCCAAGCGCGAGTACATAATTTTCCATCGCATCTGTCTCCGCACGGTTCAGACTCGAGAGACCGCAACGCAGATAACGGAAGACGCTCTCGTAGGAAAAGCTCTGTACCACCATCTCGATCGCCGCGCGCAGAAATTCCACGAACGGATTCATCAGCACAGAATGCTTTTCGTCCACAAAGTACGGAATGCCGCATTTTTCAAAAATTTCCCGCGCATATGTGCCATAAATAGAAAGATCTCCGGTCAGAACGGCAAAATCCTGGTACCGCATCTTCTCCTCACGCACCATGCGCCGGATCAGGCGCACCGTTTCCTCGAGCTCCGCACGTGGAGATGGCGCTACACTAATGTAAATACCCTGCTGTTTCAGATTTTGTCCGGACTCCAAATGCTCCTTTTTCGTTTTCTGTGCATTTTCCAGCGTGCTTGGCCCAATTTCTTTTTTGTTCTTTCCATTTGTTCCTGCCCCTGCTTTTGACTCTGCTCTTTTTCCTGCCTCTGTTCCGACAATCCTTCTTATTCCATATCGAAACAGGTTCTGTTCCAACTGATCCATCATGCTTCCCGACTGAAAACGGCCATATCCCGAGCGTCTGACCCAGATTTCCGGCTCCACTGGGCACCCTGCTTCGTCTGCCGCTTTCATAAGCTGTTGAATCAGCTGGCGGCTCATCGCAAAGAGCTGGTGCGGGATCGCCTTTTTATACGGATCCTCCCGCTCATCCATAATAATCGTCACATAGACCTTTTCACAAAGCCGGAACAGTTTTCCAAGCACACCGATCTGTACTGGCGTAAATCCGGTAAATCCGTCCACCAGTACCTCACTGTTTCGAATGAGTGATGATTCTTCCAGCTTTCCCGCCAGAACTTCCAGCACATCCTCCGCCGTCACGTAGCGATTTTCCAGATATTCTTCAAATGCACGGTAGATTACCCCGGTGTCCTTCAGCTTTGCTGCCAGCAGCTTTTTCTCTCCCGTCTCCTCCGCCCACGTATCAAGCTCGGACGGCGCAATCTGATACTGCTTCAGCTCGGAAATCAACGATTTCATCTGCGAAACTGCGCCGGTTCTCTTTAACGTACTTCCAAGAATCGTCAGCTCCTTTTTCTTCTCCTGTGCAACGCGTTTTACCACAAGACTCTTTCCCGTTTCTTCGAGCACCGGGTACAGACTGCCTCCGGTCTCCTCAAAAATACGGTAAGCCAGACGCTGGAAGCTCAAGATATCAACATTTAAAATACCGCCCGCCGGATGCAGTGACACAAGCTCTTTCTGCGTCTGCATTGTAAACTGCTCCGGCACAATGATCAGATAAGTTTTCTCCGGGTGGCGCATCGCTTCCGCCAGAATTTTCTGATACGCATATCTCGACTTTCCAGCTCCCGAATTTCCCATAATAAACTGCAGACTCATGTTTCGCTCCTCCTGTTCTGATCCACTTCTGCCAAGAAAATAAACATAGCTACAGTATAGCAGACTCCTTTTTTTGATGCAATCAACCTTCAGGCAAACAGTAACCATTTTCTTCCGACAATACTGCCGTATATTTCCAACATAAACGGCCGCTCTTAACAGCTGAAAATATTCAGCATTAAGAGCGACCGTACATTTTAAGATCAATGACAGCGTCATATATTTTTATTATGTTATACTTTTCAAACGTTCCATCAAGGTTTCCATGCGGCACAAAAAAATCGTTGCCGCAAGTAAATCCGCAGCTCCTCCCGGACTCATATTTTTCCGGATACAAATCTGATTCAGTTCTCGCACTTTTTGCAAACCCTCCGCGCAAAAAGCACCACCTGTCTTAAGAATTGCCCTTGCTTCTGTTTGCAGCCATCGCATTTCTTTCTCACTGGTTCTGCTGATGACATTTGTGTCCGTAAGCTCTCCTATAATCTCAAGAAGAATCTGTACATTGATCTGATTTTGATCCCTGTTATTTGCTATATACTGCTTCATATGAGGAACCGTACGTTCACACAGAATCGGATATCCGCTCATCGCCAGTCCCCGGACTCCTTTCTCGCCCAGATGGCAGTAAATTTTTTCTCCATGCGTGATCCCCGAGCTTTGTTTTAATTTTCTCAGATCCTGTTCCAACTCTTTTTTTGTCATTTCCAGACTGATCCGGCAAACATCCTCCGATTCGATTGTTCCGAAATTTCTCAGGGAAATTCCGGCCGCTGTTGCAAGAATGCCAATCGTAAAAATGATTCCTTTGTGCGTATTGACTCCTCCGGTTGCAGCAAACATTTTTTCTTCCGTCTTTTTTCCTCTTTCTCTGAGAAGGGGAAACAATGTCTCCGGAGCTGCCTCCCAGGAATACCCGGCTACAAACATTGCCGCCAGATCTTCGGCGATCGCCTCTGTACTCTTTTGAAATGTCTGACAGTTCATATCTGTATGCGCACCGGTATCCTCCCGGTCTACTAAGCCTGGTTTTGGTGTTGTATACACTTCCTCCATCAGTGCCTGACTGATCTCAGCAGCTACGCCTCTTTGCAGCTGTTCTTCCCATATGATACCATAGATCTTTTTTCTCAATTCTTCGATCGAATGTTTTCTGCTTCTGCCACACTGGCAGGCCGGGTTGTTGCATAACAGACATTTTCTTTCCGGAAATCCAAGATCCTTTCTGCTGATTTTCGTATTTTCTTTTTCCAATACATCAATATCATACAGTCTCCCGATCTTCGTCTCTTCCAAAGCAATCATAAGCTTTTTCACCTGGTAGCCGTCTGCTTTCACAACCAAATATCCTTCATATCCGGTTATGTTTTCTTGTACCAGCCGGGCTTCCGTCGAAATTTTTTCCATTTCCAGCTTATTCTGTATTTTTTCCATTCCTTCATAAAAGACCTTTTCGAAAAGTTCATTTACCTTTTCCGGACCCGGAATATTGAGCATAAAGCAGATTAAAGTACCCGGATATTTTTCAAAAAGCTCTTTCTGCGTTGCCACCCTTTTTTCTCGGCTCCACAATACCTGCTCTAAGGAAACCTTATTTTCCGTTTTCATTCTTTTTCCTTTCCAGATAGCGCCAGGTACTTTCCGGAAGCATTCCGCAGACGCTTTTTAATTGATTTTCCGCATATTTTTTTCTAACCTCAGATGCACTGATGATCTGGTCTCCATATGTTTTTCTGGGAATTTCATGAAAGCGGATCTGATAGCACGGTAGCTGCTCCCGTAAGCACTGGTTATAGGTATGTGTCACATCGCAGACCGGTTCACTGCCTACATAGCGATCCGTAATTTTAAGTTCCGGTGCAATACGCTCTCCAAATAACTGAATATCCAACTGACAATTCATCTCATACGCTTTCGCTTTTTCTTTGATAAAATATGTCGGAAACACAGCCGGCGAAATCATGTATTCTGAGGTCTGGTGAAGAATCACATTTGGAATTTCCTGTATTCCTTCTCTTACCAACTGATACCGTTCTCTCGTTGTCAGAAAGCTCTGTTCTTCTGAGAGGATAAAAATATGCAGCCATTTGTTTTTTTTTGCCGCCTCCCGGATCAGGTATTCATGTCCTCTGGTAAAGGGATTACAATTCATAACCACTGCCCCAATACCGTTTTCATGCCTGTTTTCCACTTTGCACTTCTGTTGTTCCTGTGTTTCTTTTTTTAATCGTTTCAGGAATTTTTCCAGTCCGTTTTTGTCATTTTCCAGAAGAAGAATTTTTTCTGTCTGTGTCACCGGATACATTCCCATACTGCAAAACAGTTCTTTGTTCTGAGGCTTGGTAAATCCAAAAAAATGAGAAATTCCCATTCCATAAAAATATTCAATCAGAGATGTCATAAGATGTGCCAGCAGATTCTGTCCTTGATACTCTTCTGATACCGCAACACATTTTATGATATTTTTCTGGCAGGAAGCAGTTGCTATGATTTCTTTCTCTTTTCGCAATACAATGGAATGCGTAATCTGCTCATCATAAGTAAGTCCCATGTATTCCAGAAATTTTTTGAGTTCCTCTTTCTTTTTCCCGGTAAAAGGATCCCCTGTTTCTTCCATATAGTCCCCCACTGCCTGCCCTCCTTCTCTTATTTATGTACTGACTCCGGGAGTACCTTCTTTTCCTCTTTAAATTGGAATGGTTTAATCTGACGAACTACATCCATGATGGTTCCGTCTCTGCTTTCAATAATTCCTACAATACGTTCGCCAAATTCTACTTTCTCCGGTTCTCCTGCAATCCGGTAAGCCAAATCCCGAAGTTCTTCTATCGTTTTCAGCGGAAGTCCACTGTTTTTTACCGCTTCCAGCAGATCTTTTCGCAGTGGATTAACTGCAACTCCATATTCCGTGATGACTACATCTACAGATTCTCCCGGTGTTGTCACTGTTGTTACTTCCGTACAGATTGCCGGAATTCTTCCTTGCAATAATGGAGTCAGTACAATGGTGCATTTTGCGCCTGCCGCCGTATCCGGATGACCTCCCTGCGCGCCTGTTATAACGCCATCGGAACCTACTACAACATTGCAATTGAAATTTACATCAACTTCCAATGCTGCCAGAATCACAAAATCCAGTTTGTTGACTACTGCGCCCTTGTTAAAAGGATCTGCATATTCACCGGCACTGATTCTGAAATGCCTGATATCTTTTACTGATTCTACCGCATCCAGATCAAAATCCTGCGTATCCAGAAGTACATCAACCTGATTGTTATCCAGAAGATCACACATCGGTTTCGTCAATCCTCCGACGCCGAAACGCATACGGATTCCACGTTCCTTCATGATTTTTGCCAACGAAATGGTGGAAGCGATAGATGCGCCTCCCACACCGGTCTGATAAGAAAATCCATCTTTAAAGTACGGGGTAGAAGTGACAAATCGTGTACAGTAATCCGCCATCATCAGTTTTCTCATATCTTTCGTCGGTTTCGCTGCACCTGTTGCAATTTTCTTGGGATCTCCGATTGCATCTACCACTACTACATAATCTACCTTTGTCATGGAAATATGTGTCGGAAAATTAGGAAACGGCACCAGACAGTCCGTAATTGCTACGACCCGGTCCGCATAATCAGCATCTACCATCGCATAGGACAATACTCCGCAATCTGCTTTTCCACCGATACCACGACAGTTTCCATAATCATCACACGTCGGTGCTCCGATAAATGCAATATCCAGGTGTACTTCCCCTGTTTCGATTGCCCGAACTCTGCCGCCGTGGGAGCGCATCACTGCAAGCCCTTTCAGTTTTCCCTCAGAAATCGCTTTTCCAATCTCACCGCGCACACCAGAAGACTGGATTCCTGTAATCGTTCCATCTTCCATGTACGGTACCAGTCCTGCATGCGCTTTCCCCAGAGAACTGGCACAAATGGTAATATTTTTAATACCCATTTTATGGATTTCTTCCATCACCATATTTACAACCAGATCACCATCCCGGAAATGATGATGAAATCCAATTGTCATGCCATCCCGGATTTCACATTTCACCAGTGCCTCATGAATTGTTTTCACCAATTTGCTGCCATCGGAATTCACCACGCAGCGGGTTTTCGGACCATCTTTCTGATATTCATAACCATCATAATAATGCACTCCGTGAAATACTTCTTTTCCTGTTGCCTTCAATATTTCCTCGGGAATTTCTCTCCCTACTGCATTTTTCATCTTACAGTTCCCCCTCGTACACACCGGAAGCCTTGGCCAGTTCGATTATTCGCTTTGCACCATCATAAAATGCAATATCAATCATCTTTCCGTCCACAGTAAATACACCGATTCCCTGTGCCTTTTTGCTATCAATCTCACGGACTACTTTTTCCGCAAAAATAATCTCTTTTTCTTTCGGTGTAAAAATTTCATGTACAATATGAATCTGTCTTGGATTGATAATTGATTTCCCGTCAAATCCCATCAGGTGAATCGTATTGACATCTTCTCGAAAACCATCTTCGTTCTCCAGATCTGTATAAACGGTATCAAAACATTGCACACCTGCTGCCCGCGCAGCAATGACAAGCTGCTGTCTTGCTCCCATCAGTTCTATTCCGGTTCCCGTAATGTGGGTATGCAGATCTTTCGTGTAATCTCCACCGGACAGTGCGATACCAAACAGCCTTTTCGAAGCCTCGCAAATTTCTAATGCCTTCACCACACCTCTTGCCGATTCTATCGCTGCCATAATTAAGGTACTGTTCTCCGGTCTGCCAAATTCATTCTCCGCCTTTAAAATTTGCTGCTCCACTATTTTTACATCCTGCGCTGTCTCTGTCTTAGGAATACGGATGCCATCACATCCACCGGCTACTGCGCAGCGGATATCTTCCTTCCAGAAAGGCGTGTCCAGACCATTAATACGTACAATCCGTTCTGCTCCATGATAATCAATCGTGCGCAGTGCATGAAACAGGGAAAATCTGGCTGCATCCTTCTGATTTTCTGCCACTGCATCTTCCAGGTCCAACATCAGAGAATCTGCCCCATAAATATACGGATCCTTAATCAGTCCCGGCTTCTGTGCATTTAAAAACATCATGGTACGGCGTAATCGCTTTTTTGCGTCTCTCATCTGATTGCACCTCCCCATGGCAGCTGCTCCGACTGTCCGGCGGAACGGTATACCGCAGCTTCCACCCTCGCACGGATGGTGCAGTCCAGAGCTCCTTTATCTACAATCTTAATTTTTACGTTCTGAACTCCCAGACTTTTCAGAGTATCCAGAACCACATGACGGATCTGATTTCCATACTGATGAATCACTGTGCTTTCCAGTACCAGATCTATGTTTCCATCTCCATCTTCTACCGTAACCATACAATCGCTGGATTCCAGTGTTCCGGCTACGGCTGCTTTTTCTATCTCCATTTTCCTCTTCTCCCTGTATTTCCCGTGGGGCTGTCGCACTAAAAAAATCTGGCGAGACAACCCCCTTTATACTCTGCAGATTTTACTCTTCTACTGATTTTCCCGCAAAGTTCATCCAGTCCAGAATCTTCTGAATATACTCATCAAAGAAAATATCATCATGCCTTCCCGGTCCCTCTTCAAACAGCAGCGGAACGCCCAGCTGATCCGCAAACTCCTTCAGATCGACCGAATCCTGGTGACGTCTGTCCTCTGTACCGCAGCAGGTATACAATCTCGGAATATCTCTTCCTTCTTCTTTCCGGTTTTTCAACAGTGTAAAAACATCATGAACCTCCGGTGTAATCGCAGGCGGATCACCATATAACGCTTCACAAAGGGTGGATACCGTGTTAACCTTTCCCTGATAACGATATTCGGCATGGTAAGATCCCGCAACGCCTCCGATTGCCGCAAATTTTTCCGGACAGGTAAGTCCCCATTTATAGGCACCGTAACCTCCCATCGACATTCCTGCAATAAAACGGTTTTCCCGCTTTGTTGCTGCCGGGAAATTTCTCTCCACAAAATCTGTCAGTTCTTCTGTCAGATAAGAAAAATAATCCAGTCCGTATTTCATGTCCGTATAGGCGCTGTTATATACGCTTGGCATAACCACCATGATCTGATGCTCATCTGCATAACGCTCAATTTTGGAGGTCCGCAGATACGTAAGGTGGTCACCTGTAAATCCATGCAGCAGATACAGGGTCTGATATTTTTTGTTTTTTCCGAAAGTCTCTCCCTTTTTTCCCTGCTCCACATCTTCCATCCGCTCCTTTTCCGGAAGCAGAATCGAAACATCTACCTGCATCCGCAGGATACAGGAATGAAAATTACAATGTACATATGCTGCCATCTGTTTCTCCTTTCTGTCAGCCTTTTACAGCGCCGACAACCACACCTTTGATAAAATATTTCTGAAGCATCGGATAAATAATAATGATTGGTAAAATTCCGACAAATGCCAGTGCCATTCGGATGGAGTTGCCCGGAAGCGAAACTGCCTGTCCTTCCGCTGCCAGCTCTGATGCTCCGCTTCGCAGATATTCAATGTTTTTCATGATACGCATCAGCAGATTCTGAATACCAAAATATTTTAGATCCTGTACGTAATATAAAGCATTGGTCCAGCTGTTCCAGTAGGAAAGACCTGTAAACAGTCCAATGGTGGCAACTACCGGCTTCGACAACGGAAATACAATTTTGGTGAAAATTCCAATTTCTGACGCTCCGTCCAGCTGCGCAGCTTCGTATAATGCTTCCGGCAGACTGTTGCTGTAATAGTTTCTTACCAGGAAAATATTGAATGCTGTCATCAGAAGATTCGGAAAAATCAGTGCTGCATACGTATCTTTAATGTGAAAAAATGTTGTCCACATAATATACTGTGGCACCAGTCCTCCATTAAACAGCATGGTAAAATACACAAAAAAGGATAATGCATTTCTATATTTGAATGTTTTTCGTGCCATCGGATATGCGATCGAAGTTGTCAGTAGCACGCTTAATCCGGTTCCGACAACGGTTGTTCCAATCGTAACAAGATACGATCTTACAATTGTTGCTGCCTGTTTTACCATGTAGGTATATGCTTCCAAGCTGAGTTTCTTCGGCAAAATCTGATATCCGTTTGTAATCAGTTCATTTTCATCGGTAAAGGACGCAACCACCAGAAGAATCATCGGAAACAACGCCACAATACTGATTACCACTAAAATAACTGTTGCTATTGCAATAAATCGTTTTTCATCGCTGACTGTCTTTTTCATATCCTGCCTCCTAGAACAATGCGTTTTCCGGATCTTTTTTCCGCACAATAAAGTTTGCAATCATTACCAGTGCAAAACCAACTAATGACTGATATACACCTGCTGCCGAAGACATTCCTACATTACCCTGTTCCATCAAACCGCGATATACATACGTATCTATCGTCTGTGTCGTAGAAAACAGGGTTCCCGCATTCATCGGTACCTGATAGAACAAACCAAAGTCCGAATAGAATACACGGCCGATTGCCATTAATGTCATAATAATAATGGTTGGTCTCAGAAGCGGAAGTGTAATGGCAGTAATCTGTTTCAATTTAGAAGCGCCATCAATCTTTGCTGCTTCATAAATTTCCTTATCAATGCCTGCAATACCTGCCATATAAACGATCGCATTATATCCGGCATTCTTCCAAAGATATACAATAACCAGGATAAACGGCCATGCCGTTTTTGCGGTATACCAGTCTACGCCCTTTTTCCCCAGCGCATTTAAGATTGTATTGTTCACAAAACCGGTTGTACTTCCCAATAACGCATATACCAGATACGCCGTTACAACCCAGGACAGTAAGTGCGGAAATAACAGCACGGACTGGAAAAACTTTCCGCGTAACAGTTCTCCCAGCTCATGCAGCAGGATTGCAAAAATCACAGAAACTACTGTTCCGATCACAATAAACGCCAGATTATATAACAACGTGTTTCTCGTAATGACCCATGCATCATCTGTCAGAAACAAAAATTTAAAGTTATTCAGTCCACACCATGGGCTTCCCCAGATTCCTTTTGCATAACTGAACTTTTTAAACGCAATAAAGGTTCCCACAATCGGGATATAGTTATTAATAATCAGATATGTAATACCTGGCAGTGCAATGAAAAGCAATGCTAATGTATTTTTACTGGCATATTTCTTCTTACTCTTTGGCATAATTCGAGCTCCCTTTTATAAATAAGGCTGCGGTGATATTCCGCAGCCCTTTCCTTTTTTCAAAGTCTTTTCTACTTACTACTCATCCATGCATCCAGCTGCTCCTGCTTTGCCTGAATCAGGTCATCCATACCAGCTGCTTTCAGTCGTTTTGTCATCTCGGCAAGTGTTGTATCTACATCTGCTGCACCAACCCACAGAGATTTTTTATACTCTTCTACAATGTTCTGGCATGCGGTGTATTCTGCTTCTTTATCACTGTAGTCGTAAAGGAAACCATAATAATTTGAATGATCTCCATCATAATTCTGCTGTTTATTTGTCTCTTTTTCTTCTCCATACAGACCGCCTGCAACCGGATAGGTCAGCCATTTATTTCCCCAGAAATAGTAGTTCATATTATTGGTATATGCTACACTGTTCAGATCCGTATATCCATCCGGTGCTACTGCACAACCATTTTCATCCAATTTGTAATCCACTCCTTCTTCTCCATAGACCAGAAGGTTGTCTACATATGCATCCGTGTACAGCAGGTTCATAAATTTGCAGGCTGCTGAAGGATCTTTACAACCGGAATTTACCATCCATGCTCCGCCGTTTCCAGACCAGATCATAGAATCACTGATCTGTACGTTTTCAAAAGGATGACCATAGTTGTTTGTATACTGCTGCGCAATCTTTGGATTACCCAGTCCACAGAATGTACCAAAGCAGTTGCCGGACATCAGTAATTCTGCGGTAGTTGCCGTTGTGGTAGCTGCATCACTTGCATAATAACCAGCTTCAAACCAGCTTCTGGTCAGTTCGCACAGTTCTTTGAAATCTGTCGTTTCATACATATCCACTACAGTTGCATTGTCCTGATAAGCCACACCGGAAACTGGTGAGGCAATATTGTCGCCTAATGGATCGATTTTATCAATCTTGCCCAGGTAACTTTCAAATAATGCATTCGCTCTGTTCGGATCAATGATTGTCATATCCGGATAAGCTTCTTTTACCTTTGCAAACACTGCAGTCAGATCTTCCGGTTTGGTAACCTGGCTCATATCAATTCCAAGTTTCTCTGTAATATCTTCACGATAGGTAAATCCACCCGGTACATAGTTAGAACCCATATTCAGAATTCCATATGTTTTTCCCTCTACCGTTGTCGGCGCCAGAAAACCATCGTAAAGAGTTTCTGTTGTCTCTTTCAGATCATTGTCCAGATACTCTGTAATATCCAGCGCTGTTCCATCCTGGATATATTTCAGATGAGATGTATTATATGCCTGAAATAAATCCAGCTGTTCTCCGGATGCCAGCATCAGATTCACCTGATTCATATAATCAGAATTGGAAAACAGTACCAGTTTGACCTTCGTATTGATCTTATCTACTGTATAATCGTTGATCAGGTTCTGAATTCTTTCCAGTTCTGATGACTCCGGGATATTGTTCTGCGTCATGTACGCAAATACAACCTCTGCCGGTTCTTCGCTGTCGCTGCTTTCCTGTTTGCCGCTCTCCTGCTTTCCGGCTGCATCACCGCTCTGTGCTCCACCACATCCGCTCAGCAGAGATCCTACTGTCAAAGTAGCCATCAAAATCGCCAAAATCTTTTTCTTCATTTGTTTCTCCTTTCTTCTTTCCGGTTCCTTTTGATAGACTTATCATAACGCAAAAAAAACGAAAGTTCTTACACAAAAAAGTACAAAAACTTTCGTTTTTAAGATATCTATTCTCTTTTCCGAAACTCTGCCGGTGAAACTCCCGTATATTTTTTAAATACAGATGAGAAATACGGAAGCGTATCAAATTCGACTTCCAGCGCAATATCAATCACCTTTGTATTGGTGTTTTCCAGCAAATGTTTCGCTTTTTCCACGCGCAGAGAATTAATATAATCATTCAACGACGTTCCGATATCCTTCCGGAACATTTTTCCAATGTATTCCGGTGAAAAATGAAACCTCTCCGAAAGCGTATTTCTGTTAATATCTTCCGTATAATGTTCTCTGATATAATCAATTACCTGATCTGTGATCCTTTTTTCTGTTTTTTCTTTCCGTTCCTCCTGTGTCAGATCAAATACCTTATTCATCAGCCAGGTCATCCACTGCACCATAGAAAATTCCGATTTAACCGCATTCATATCCAGTCGCAGATAGATCGGATCACGAATCACGCTGTTCATATTTTCCTTTTTATCATGGAGATATTTGCTTACAAGCTGTGTCAGTTCCACCTGAAAATTGCGAAATCCTTCTACGGAATGCATCGTTTGCTTTACATGCTGCAGCGTTTTTTGTAAATATTCCATTGTACTTACCCTGAATCCCTTGTTCAGACACTGCAGGATATAATCTTCGTCCAGAATATGTCCGGACGCCTCCTTTTCTCGAAGCAATACCATAAATTCCTTTATTTCCCCTTCGTCATAAATATGCGTTTTGTCATATTCCATTATTTTTTCTTTTTCCAGACCCACTTCATAAAAAGGAACACTCGGGGAAATGTATCCGATCTGCAATGTCTCCGGAAAATATTTTTCAAATATGTTTCTGACCTGCTCTGCTCTCTCTTTCGTCTCCTTTTCCGAAAATTCCGACAGAATTCCAAGATAGGTTCCCTTATTTTCTTCCCAGCAGATCACATTTTCCATTTTGATTTTTTCTGTGAATGCTTCTGCCAGAATGTTTTCCATTGCAAATTTATAAATGGATTCCTGTCCCTTTTCTTTACCCAAGTCCAGTTTTCCACTGGCAAAATGAAGAATCACAACACAATATTTTTCCTGAATCTCTTCCTCTATCCCCTGCTGCTTTATTTCCTCCTCGAGTCCCTGTTTCTGCACACCGGGTTCCAGCAATACTCTTGTCCAGAAATATCGCACCATCTTTCTTATTCCGCTCTCCCAATATTCCCGGATTTCCTCCGTTTTTTGTTTCCAGACTATTTTTTCTGTCACACGAAGCAATGTCTGATTGATTTTATTCATGTCAATCGGCTTCAGCAGATAGTTTGCCGCACCATTCTGTACAGCTCCATAGGCATATTCAAATTTTTCATGGCTGGTCAGAAAGATAACCTCTGTCTGGATTTTCTGTTCTCGTACCCATTTCAGAAAATGAATTCCATTCTCCTTTGGCATTTCAATATCACATAAAATCAGTTCCACTTTATTTTTTTGCAAAATATCTCTGGCCATAGAAGTATTGTAGGCCACATAGATCTGGTCAATAGAAAGTAACTCGCGATCCAGCTGTTCTTCCAATACCTGCGTTGTCACAATTTCATCATCTACAATCAGCAAATTCATCTCTCTTCGTCTTTCTCCTCATCTGTACATTTCAGTGTTTTCGGAATCCATATGGTTATTTTAGTTCCTTCCGGTTCCAGATTCTCAAAATACAGAAGATGATCCTGCTGGTACATCATCTTCAGAACCTCTTTTACATTTTTTATTCCAATTCCACTTCCATCTTCTTTTTCTGTTATTTCCATATCTTTATTCACAAAGTCCAGTATTTCCTGCGAAAATTGACCCTGCGATATATATAGTTCCAGTTTTAAGTAAACTTCCTTCCCCGAAAAGCTCAACAATGCCTGAATCAGAACCGTAGTGAACGAATCAATACTGATCACGTGCTTAAATATATTTTCCAAAAATGTATGCAGGATCATCTGCGGCACCGGATACTGCTGCGTTTCTTCCGGTATATCCATATAGACATAAAAGCAATCCCGGTACATAAGTCGCTGCATTTCCAGATATCCACTGGCATTCTTTATTTCATCCTGCAGCGGAACGGTATGCAGACCGGTTCGAAACATATAGCGGATATTCTGTGAAAATGCCTGAATAAAGGTATGGACATTCTCTTCCTCGTGCTGATAAACCATGCTGTTGATTGTTGATAAAGCATTCAGGAAATAGTGTGGTTTTAATTGCATATGGATATACTTCAGTTGTACATCCTTCATTCGAAGTTCCTGTTCGTACTTTTCTACCCTCATTTCAAGAATCGTCTGTACCATATCATTATATGCCTGTTTTACTTCTTCCATTTCGTAGCTGTTCGTATTATATTCCGCTCTTGCCCTGAAATCCCCACTGTGAATTTTTCTGGAAACCCAGGACAGGTCTGCAATCGGCTGAAAAATTTCTTTTTGCATATACCAGACAATTGTTCCAAAGAAAAGTAAAGACAGTACTAAAAATCCAAAAATAACGATACCGGATGTAGAATATGCGGCATACTCGGAGGATTTTACGCTGTAATACATCTGATATGCATCTTCCAGAACAGATCCCCGATAGATACTGATGGATGGATCCTGTTTCTGCAGATTCTCTATCGCTTCTCCATATGTCCAATCCTCTCCTGAACCGCACAGAATTTTCCCTTTTTTGTCTGTAAGATAGAACGCTGCCTCTTTGATGGACATATCATTATAGTTTAACAAAGAGTCCAGTCTTTTTTCTGATATCAATACAGCGATCGTATTTGCACCATAATTATAATATTTTACCAGATACACCTGCTCCCCCATGACAGTAGAAGTCCAGCCGGATGTAGGAGTTTTATCAAACGTATTACGCTTTTGAAGATACTTTTTGATATCTTTTATTGTATCATATGTTATATTTCCATTTCTCTGAATCAAAATACTGTTGTCTTTGCAATTAACAATCGCATAGGCATCCGCTTCTTTGGTATCTTTACATCTTTCCTTAAGAATCTGCAGCATTTGATGCTGCGCTTTCACTTTCTCCAGATTATTTTCTCCATTCAGCTGTGTCAAAAGCAGCCGACATCCCAGTAAAAGATCCAGGTTATCGTCAAGTCGCTCCAATACACTTTCCATCGTATTATGATAAATTTGCAGTGTATTTTCCACCAGGTTTTTCTCGTTTTTTTTAGCAATATCAACAATAAATGATTTGTACAGAAACAGTAATATAATCTGCAGAAGCAAAAAAGTAGTTAAAAAAACACTCATAGTACTTCTGATTTTTCTTTTTTTCATCTTTCCCCTCTTCTTTTCCCAACTCTTCTCTGAAATCTGTTATCGTGACCGATTACATTATATACTAATTCTCGGGCAGAAGAAAGACTGTCCAAAGATTATATTCGGAATTTGCATGTTACGAAACTTTCTTTCATAAACGATTTCTCTTTTACATACATTATAATAAAAACGCCCGTCCGTTTGCCCCTCGTCCGCTCACAGACGGTTTTTCAAAAAGGAGTGTGCCCGCCCATGAGTTCCAAAACGAAAATCATTGTACTACATATGAAAGAAGTGGTTTACACCACTGTTTTTCTCGCTTTCGCGATCCTTCTGCTCGTGGTTTTTCTGATTATGTTCGGTTCCGGAAAAAAGGAGTCTGCGAAGAAACCTGCGGCCTCATCCACCGGTTCTGCCGAGAGTGCACGCTACATTCCCGGCATCTATACCTCCACAATTTCTCTCGGTGACCAGACCTTCGATATACAGGTCGATGTCGAGCAGGACCGCATTACCGCAATCTCAATGAATAACCTAAGCGAGACCACGGCCGCTATGTACCCGCTTATGGAGCCTGCACTCGATTCCATTGCAAGTCAGATCTACGTAAACCAGACAACCGAAGGCCTCATTTACGGCGAGGATAACCGCTACACCTCCGAACTGCTTGTCATGGCAATCGACCAGGCTCTCGATCAGGCCCGCAATCCTTCTGCAACCAAATAAAATTAAAAATGGCTCCTGAGTGTTCTCACTCCGAAGCCATTTTTCTGTTGTTTTTCTATTGCTTTTCTGTTGTCTTATCTGTCAATCCTTGATTCTGTGAACCAGACACACTCTAATGCTTATCGTCCGAACAGTTTACCGCGTCAATCGCAAGCACCAGAAGAAGCGCCGGAATCTCATGCGATGGATTACAGCCGGTCAAGCTGTTCTCTCCAGAGTTTCACGCTTGCATCACTTGGCATGCGCAGATCGCCTCGCGGGGAAACCGCAACGCTTCCGACCTTCGGTCCGTCCGGCAGGCAGGAACGCTTAAACTGCTGTGCAAAAAATCTCCAGTAGAAGGTTTTCAGCCACTTCAGGATTGTTGTATCATCGTAAACACCGGCAAACGCAAGTTTCGCCACACGGTAAATTTTCAGCGGCTCGTACGTCACACGCAGCATATAGTACAAAAAGAAATCGTGGAGTTCGTACGGTCCGACAAGATCCTCTGTCTTCTGGGAAATGACACCGTCTTTCGGCGGAAGCAGCTCCGGGCTGACCGGCGTATCAAGCACATCCAGGAGAATATCAGAAAGTGCTTTCTCTCCGCAGGTATCCGCATAATACTGCACCAGATGGCGCACCAGTGTCTTTGGCACAGATGCATTGACTGCATACATTGACATATGATCGCCATTGTACGTTGCCCAGCCAAGTGCCAGCTCGGAAAGATCACCCGTTCCGATAACCATACCGCCGGACTGGTTGGCAAGATCCATCAGAATCTGCGTTCTCTCACGCGCCTGTCCGTTTTCATACGTCACATCGTGCTTTTCCGGATCCTGTCCGATATCACGAAAATGAAGATTGACTGCCTCTTTGATATCGACCTCTTTTAAGGTTGCGCCAAGGCATCTCGTCAGCTCGCAGGCATTCTGATACGTACGGTCCGTCGTTCCAAAGCACGGCATCGTCACAGACAGAATCTGCTTTCTCGGAATCCCGAGCAGATCAAATGCTCTTGCCGTTACGAGCAGCGCCAGCGTCGAATCAAGTCCGCCGGAAATACCGATGACTGCGCTCTGGCAATGGGTATGCGCCAGACGTTTTTTCAGTCCCATAGCCTGGATATTTAAAATTTCATCGCATCGCTGATCGCGGTTATGCTTGTCCGACGGTACGAACGGTCGCGGATCGAAGTAACGGGTCAGCTTTGTCTCTTCTATTGCCAAGGAGAATCGAACGACCTGATACCCATCGGTTCTCTGCTCCGGATACGTGGTCATCCTTCTGCGCTCACTTGTCAGACGATCCACATCAAGATCTGCGCAAATGATCTGATTCTCAAATCGTTTTGCCTCGGCAAGAATGGTTCCGTTTTCAGCAATCAGATGCTGTCCTCCAAAGACAAGATCTGTCGTCGACTCGCCCTCGCCTGCTGTCGCGTATATATAGCCGCAGATCAGACGCGCCGACTGTGCGCTCACAAGGCTTCTCCGATAACTGTCTTTTCCAACCATTTCATCACTGGCAGAAAGATTTACGACCACTGTCGCACCTGCCAGCGCATGCGCCACACTCGGCGGATTTGGAGTCCAGAGATCCTCACAGAGCTCTGCCGCAACTTTAAGACGCGGCATTTTTTCACACTGGAAGAGCAGATTCATGCCAAACGGAACCTCTTTTCCAAAAAATTCCGTTGTTGTCACCGCTTCTTTTCCCGGCGTAAAATGACGCAGCTCATAAAATTCATTATAGTTCGGCAGATACTTTTTCGGTACAACACCGAGAAGCTCTCCGTGACAAAGCACAGCGGCTACATTGAACAGCTTTCCACCCTGTTCCCACGGCAGTCCGACAAAAATCAGCGCATCGGTCTCTTTCGTGCCATCGGCAATTTCTTTTAATCCTTCTTTCGCCGCATCAATCATCTGACTCTGCCAGAATAAGTCACTACAGGTGTAGCCGGTGAGAGCCAGCTCCGGGAGTACCATCACTTTCGCGCCCGCAGCCTCCATCTTATGAATGGTTTCCAGAATGACTCTCGTATTTTCTCTGACATCTGCTACCACTACCGCACAGGAAGCGGCGGCAACTTTTACGAATCCCTGTTTCATCTCTTTCTTCCTCCACTATCTGGTTCCTTTTTACGGATTTTCTGCGAACAGAAACTCTCACAGTCTCTGTTTCGCCTGAAACAGTACTGTTATTTGCTCTTACGCAATAATTCCTTCAGATCCTCTGTGGAAAATTCATAAGCGCTGTTGCAGAAATGGCATTTCAGCTCCACCGGTTTTCCTTCCTGAATCATCTCGTTCAGTTCCTTTCTTCCAACCGCGATCAGTGCTTTCGATACCCGCTCCCGGCTGCAGTTGCAGTAGAACTGGGTTGGCACGGTATCGTTGATTACAAGATCCATATCTCCAAGCAGCTTTTCAAGAATCTGCTCTGGCGTCAGCCCTTCATCAAGAAACGCGGTGACAGAATTAACTTCTGCCAGACGCTGTTCCAGCTTTTCAATCACTTTCTCATCGCAGAACGGCATCAGCTGAATGATAAAACCACCTGCCTGGCGAACGGTGTTGTCTTTGTTCATCAGCACGCCGAGTCCAACGCTGGACGGAACCTGCTCGCTCGTTGCAAAGTAATACGTCAGATCCTCTGCGATTTCACTGGTCTGCAGAGCGCACTGGCCGACATACGGCTCTTTTAACCCAAGATCCTTGATGACATCCATAAAGCCGACACCGACAGCGCCTGCCACATCCAGTTTTCCTTTTTTATTAGCCGGAATCACGACATCCGGGTTTCCAACATAGCCTTTTACGTTTCCTTTGGAATCTGCCGTCACAGTAATTCCATTCAATGGTCCCCCTGCGTGAATGCGGAGAGTCAAAAGATCCTTGTCTCCCTTCATCATGACGCCCATCATTGCACCTGCAGTCAGAAGGCGGCCAAGTGCTGCAGTTGCCACCGGGCTGGTGTTGTGGTCTGCGCGTGCAGTTTCTACTGTTTCCCTCGTTGTCGCCGCAAACGCGCGAATCTGTCCGTCTGCCGCTGTTGCTCTTACAATATAATCCATCTGTTTTTCTCCTGTTTTTTCATTTTTCTTCTTTTATCGTCACTGCAGGGCAGGATCATTTTTCCGCTGATTTTCCCTTTTCTCTTGCTACTACATAGATGCGCTCGCTTTCCGGTTTTGGCACATCCTTTGTGAAAGCATCATAGGCCGTCACAAATTCCATACCTGCTTCTTCCAGTAACCGGCGAACCATCGCAAGATCGTAAGCTCTCTGGTAGTGTACCTCCTCAAATTTGCGGTACAGATCGGAATCTCCTCCCGCAGGAATGAAAATGGCGAGCTCATATTCGTTGATTTCTTCCTCCGGGTCATAGTAATTATCCCAGATGAAGCTTGCCTCTTCGCGGTTTTCCGCAATCGTAGTCTCACCCATCTGTTCATATTTATACCTTGTATTCAAGTCAAAGATAAACATGCCCTTCGGATCCAGATAATTATTGACGAGTGAAAATACTTCCCGCAGATCGTCTTCCTCCAGAATATAGTTGATAGAATCGCAGATGCTCACGACCGCTTTCACGGTTCCGTAAAGCTCGAATTCCCGCATATCCTGAAGCAGATATAAAATGTTTAATCCGGACTTTTCGCGTTTTTCACTGGCGATCTCGAGCATGTCCTCGGAATTGTCCACGCCGATCATATCGTAGCCCTCTTTTGCAAGCAGCTCGGTCATGTTTCCCGTTCCGCAGCCAAGATCGAGCACCAGTCCGTCTTCCACCTGATATTCTTTTAAAAGCTGAATCAGATATTTGCTCCAGGACGGGTAATCCACGTTGTCCATGAACATGTCGTAAACCTGAGCAAAACTGGTATAACTTTCATTCATCCTCTTTGTCTCCTTCATTTGTTTCGGATAGCCCTATTGTAACACATCAGAAAGGGCAACTCAATTCTCTTTTGTCTCTGTCACCCCTAGGATGACACATCTTACAGTAAACCCTTTTTCATCACGCCTGCAAGAAACGAAAAGACCTGCAAGAAAAAGTAAACCCTTTTTCATCACGCCTGCAAGAAACGAAAAGACCTGCAAGAAAATTCTTACAGGTCTCATTCACTCCCCGAGTTGGGCTCGAACCAACAACCCTTCGGTTAACAGCCGAATGCTCTACCATTGAGCTATCGAGGATTATTTAATTGAAGATATTTGATATACCTTCAAAACCGCATACACTACACATCTATCATTCCATCTTGTGAACACAACCAATTAGGTCAAGCCCTCGACCGATTAGTAACAGTCAGCTCCATGCCTTACGGCACTTCCACCCCTGCCCTATCTACCTCGTCGTCTTCAAGGGGTCTTACTTCTTTCGAATGGGATATCTCATCTTGAGGGGGGCTTCACGCTTAGATGCCTTCAGCGTTTATCCCTTCCCGACTTGGCTACCCGGCCGTGAACCTGGCGGTTCAACCGGTACACCAGAGGTCAGTCCATCCCGGTCCTCTCGTACTAAGGACAGCTCCTCTCAAATATCCTACGCCCACGCCGGATAGGGACCGAACTGTCTCACGACGTTCTGAACCCAGCTCGCGTACCGCTTTAATGGGCGAACAGCCCAACCCTTGGAACCTGCTACAGCTCCAGGATGCGATGAGCCGACATCGAGGTGCCAAACCACTCCGTCGATGTGAACTCTTGGGAGTGATAAGCCTGTTATCCCCAGGGTAGCTTTTATCCGTTGAGCGATGGCAATCCCACTTTCATACCACCGGATCACTAAGTCCTACTTTCGTACCTGCTCCACCCGTCGGTGTCGCAGTCAAGCTCCCTTCTGCCTTTGCACTCTTCGAATGGTTTCCGTCCATTCTGAGGGAACCTTTGAGCGCCTCCGATACCCTTTCGGAGGCGACCGCCCCAGTCAAACTCCCCGCCTGACATTGTCCCCCAGCCGGATCACGGCTGCAGGTTAGAAATCCAATACCGCAGGGGTGGTATCCCAACAGCGACTCATCTCAGACTGGCGTCCAAGTTTCTCAGTCTCCCACCTATCCTGTACATGCAGTACCGAATCCCAGTATCAAGCTGGAGTAAAGCTCCATGGGGTCTTTCCGTCCTGGCGCAGGTAACCAGCATCTTCACTGGTATTTCAATTTCACCGGGTGTATCGTTGAGACAGTGCCCAAATCATTACGCCTTTCGTGCGGGTCGGAACTTACCCGACAAGGAATTTCGCTACCTTAGGACCGTTATAGTTACGGCCGCCGTTTACTGGGGCTT